>OGRB01000016.1_pt1 | contig 150503 bp, 126 predicted proteins | sample 1553371 | NCBI WGS metagenome assembly OGRB01 (sample SAMEA2580027, study PRJEB22360) | human gut metagenome | reverse complement strand
TTGCAATATATTCAACTAATTCAAATCCAAATCGTAACAATCTGTCTTTATAAAAAACAACCACCTTGTCCACTTTATTTTGAGATATTCGTTTCATAAGTTCTTTTAATCCTTTTTTCTTATAGTCTATACCAGAACCTATATCACTAATTATTTCAAATGGTTTTCCCTGTGCAGTAAGATACAATTTCATATTCTCTATTTGTCGTTCCAGATCATCTTTTTGTTTATTACTTGAAACTCTGCAATAACCTATTACAATTCTATCTAAATTAGGTTTTACATTCATAACTTGATTTAATTGCTCATGCGAATAATATCTATATCCATTACTGGAAGTGTGATGTGGATGAAGTTTACCCTTTTTATCCCAATTCCTTAATGTTTGAGCCGATACACCTAATATTTTTGAAAATTTATTGATAGAATAATATTTACTCATAAACAAATCCTTATAATATTTATAATTTATTCTACCAATAAAAATTATAAAACCCAACACATATTTATAATTTTTTATAAGATTATTTTAACAGTTAAACACCTCCTGTTATTTAGAAGAATAAACCTTCTAATTCATCTTCTTTTAATTTTGATCCGATCACACAGATTCTTCCTGTGTAGTCTGCACTTCCTTCACGGATTTCATATTCTCCTGGAACAAGATCAAACTGAACCCATGATCCATCTTCTGTCTGTAAAATACCTTTGGATCTTAAGATCATACCATAGCTGTCATCTTTGGATAATTTCTGTAAGATCGTATCCAATTCTTCCTTATTATATTTCTTAGGTGTTTCTTTTCCCCAGCTTGTAAATACTTCATCTGCATGATGATGGTGGTGGTGATCATGGTCATGTCCACATCCACAGCTGCATTCTTCATCATGATCGTGATGATGATGTTCGTGATCATGGTGTCCACCGCACACAGGGCAGATTTCCTCTTCTTCTAATAATTCTTTGACCATATCATTTCCATCTTCCATAACTTTTAAGATCTGTTCTCCAGAAAGCTCATCCCATGGTGTTGTGATGATCGCAGCTTTTTCGTTATGTTCACGAAGCAGTGCTACACTTTCATTTAATTTATCTTCTGCTACATCTCCTGTACGGCTTAAGATGATGGATCCTGCATATTCTACCTGATTATTATAGAATTCACCGAAGTTCTTTATATACATCTTGCATTTCTTTGCATCTGCAACTGTCACAAAGCTGTTTAAGTCTAGTTCAACATCTTCCGCAACACCTTGTACAGCTTTGATAACGTCTGATAATTTACCAACTCCTGATGGTTCAATGATGATACGGTCTGGGTTGTACTGTGTAACTACTTCTTTTAATGCACTTCCGAAGTCTCCAACTAAAGAACAACAGATACATCCAGAATTCATCTCTGTTACTTCAATCCCTGCGTCCTTAAGAAATCCTCCATCGATACCGATCTCGCCAAATTCATTCTCGATCAGTACGACTTTCTCTCCTTTTAATGCTTCTTTTAATAATTTCTGAATCAGAGTTGTTTTACCTGCTCCTAAAAATCCTGATATGATATCAATCTTTGCCATTTTATATTACCTTCCTTTATGTTCTATTCTTATCTTTCCTGTCACCTTAGACTTTCCGTTTTTTTACTTTTGAAAAAAGCAGAAAACTTAAGATTAGGGAACAAATATATTTTACTACTTCCATAATATTTGTCAAAACATTCTTTCAAGAGTATAATGAAAAAAATTAACAAAACGGAAGGAGTTATATGACTTATGAGAAAATACTACCCAAATTACTCCATTGGAACCGACGCATATGCCGACATCCCTATGGTATGTGAAAAATACGGAACAAAAGCTGTGATCATCGGAGGAACACATGCCTTGGCTGCCGCTGCCGATCTGATCAAAGAAGCTGTTGCTGACAGCAATATCATGATCACCGGTGTCTTTGAATACGGTGGTGAAGCTAGTCGTGAACACATAGATGAATTAAATTCTCATCAAGAAGTTATTGATGCTGATATGATCTTTGCATGTGGTGGCGGAAAAGCGATTGATACTTGTAAAGTATTGTCACAGGAAAGCAACCGACCATTCTTTACATTTCCAACGATTGCTTCTACTTGTGCTTCTTGTACATCACTTGGTATCATCTATCATCCAGATGGTTCCCTTCGTGAATATTCTTTCCAGGAGAAACCTTCTGAATGGATCTTTATCAATACACAAGTGATCGCCAATGCTCCTGAAAAGTACCTGTGGGCTGGAATTGGTGATACAATGGCTAAATTTTATGAATGTACAACCAGTGCCCGTGGTGATAATGATCTAGACCATAGCACTTCCATGGGCGTCCAGATCAGTAATCTTTGTGCCAGACCATTAGTAAAATACGGTGTAGAAGCCTTAGAAGAATGTCGAAATCATACTCCTGGAAAAGCTCTGGAAGAAGTCATTCTTGGAATTATCGTTTCTACTGGTTTTGTATCAAATCTTGTCGGAATTGATTTAAATACTGGACTTGCACATGCCTGCTATAACGGATTTACTGTATGTAAATCTACCGAAGAACATGGACATCTCCATGGCGAGATCGTTGCTTATTGTATCCTGATCTTATTAAAAGTTGATCATCAGGAAGAGGAATTTAAGAAAATCTATGAATTCTCCAAGAATATGGGATTTCCTGTGAAACTTGCGGATATTCATGCGACGATTGATGATATGGATGCTGTGATCACAAAGGCTTTATCCGGAATTGATGTACGTGTATGGCCTTATGAAGTAACTCCTGATATGATCCTTGATGCTGTAAAAGAGATTGAACAAGTTGCTTTATAAAATAACTTTATCAAGTGGATTCCCTTGGAATTTCCTATGATATAAAAAGGATATTGGCGTCACGATCAATATCCTTTTTCTTTATTTTTCTGTATTAAATTTCTTAAATGGCCGCGGTGTCATAAATGTCCCGCTGGCGCTTCCGACGAGTTCTTCTCCTACATAGGCTTTTCCAACAAAATTCATGATCGTTTTTCCTGTGGACACTGCTTCTACCTCTGTTCTTACGGTTGCTCCTGTTGGTATTCCTTTTAAAAATGTTGTAGAAAGCTGCACCGTTGGGGCTACACTATAATCGCCCAATCCAGCAGTCAATGTTCCAAATGCAATATCAAACATCCCTGCCAGAGAACCTCCAAACATGATTCCAAATGCATTTTCATGAAACTTTGTGGCCTCGAACGTCATGGTTAAACTTTTGGTATCATAATTAAAATCTGTGACAGTTCCTTTTAATTCTTTAAATATTCCATGTTTATTGATTTCATCTAACTGCTCCATTCTTTTTCGGATCTGCTTCTCAAAATTTTCTTTGCTCATCTTTTTCTCCTGCTTATTATTTCTTTTCACCATTAAATCGATGTATGTAGATTTCATTTTATGTCTGCCATTTTATCATATTTCCACTTTTATGTATAGAAACTGTTATATGGAACATCCTATGAACAAAAGGAGTTTTACAATTATGGATAATGAAAATTTATTAAACAGTATTTATCAGAACATTGCAATGGTTTTAGAAACCATTCCTGAAATTCGAAAGATCACGACAGACTGTGATTTTAAGGCTTTGATCATCAGCCAGGAAGAAGAATATCAAAATTTATCAGATTCTGTAAAAGATACGATCACTTCCAATGGTGATTCCACAGAGGAATTAAATGATCTTTTGAAAACATATTCTGAATGGATGACCAAATTAAAGGCTATGTCTGATAAAAATGTCAGTCATCTTTCTGAAATGTGTATTCAGGGATATACGATGGGAATGATCAAAGCAATCCAGAAAAATCATTTTTACTGTGATGCCTCCAAAGAAGCAAAACATTTCGGTGACAAACTTATTTCTCTTCACGAAAAAAGTATTCAGGATTTAAAAAAGTATTTGTAATCGTTAAGTTGTTGTGCTATGATTAATCTTGTTATTGATAGATTTTAATGTTCACGACCGATACGGATGCATTCATTTATTTCTATGAATGCATAAAGCAAGTAACGGTTCGTGGACTTTTTCTTTTTTATAAAGATTTTTATTGAAACACCTGTCATTAACAGTTACATGTATTTTTTATTTAAGAAAGTAGAGGTACCCAGATGAGTAATGGTACAGTAAAATGGTTTAACGCAGAAAAAGGTTATGGATTTATTTCACAGGAATCCGGAGATGATGTATTTGTTCATTTTTCTGCAATTCAAGGAAAAGGATTTAAGACTTTGGAAGAAGGACAGAGTGTAAGTTTTGAGATTGAAGAAGGACCTCGCGGAAAACAGGCATCTAATGTAACCAAGTTGTAATTTGAATACGTTGTTCAATGCATATAAAAAAACGAAATAATAGGATAAAAGTTCTAAATCTTTTATCCTATTATTTCGTTTTTCTCATATACATGGACAGCTATTCAAACCACCACATGTGTGTATGTTAGACGGTGTTGAATTATAATTTTTTTATATATTCAAATAATTCCTGTCCACTTGTTACTTCTACGTCCGGAACGATATCTCCTTCTGGCATTGGGCGGTTTCTATGGTTGAACCAGATGACATGCCAGCCAGAATTCTTGGCTCCTACGACATCTATTTCAAAGGTGTCTCCGATAAACCATGTTTCCTCTGGATCAAGCTTCATTTCTTTTTGAACAGTATGGAATGCTTTGACATCTGGTTTTGCAGCTCCGATGCTGTCTGAGATGAACATTGTTTTAGGGTTGAACCAGTGGTCTGATCCTAATGTCTCTAATTTCTTTCCCTGATTCTTTGTTGTTCCATTCGTTAAAATTCCGATTCTGTAATTTTCTTTGCAATGATCAAGGATCTGTTTTGTAATTTCTGGTACCTGAATATGCTTTTGGTAATAACGGTATCGTTCTTCGAATTGTTTTGCCTCTTCTTTGCTGACTTCTACTCCGACATCTGCATATGTTTTCTGGACACGATATGCAAATTCTTCGTCTTCAGAGATTTTTCCTTCTCTTGACATACAGAATGCTTCATCACTGTAGGTTCTTGATGCTTCAAATAATTCCTCACAGTCTGCATCTGTGCGGGCTGCCATCAGTTCTTTGTGGGCTTTTTCAAATGGTTCCATTAAATTATATAATGTATCATCTACATCAAAAATAATATTCTTCATCTTAGATCAATCCTAACTTCTTAAGTGCCATTGTAATTCCTTCTTCTTTGACAGTTCCTGTTACCATAGATGCGACTTCTCCTACTTTCTCACTATGACGTCCCATCGCGATTCCTGTTCCAACTGCCTGCATCATTTCTACATCGTTATCTGCATCTCCAAATGCATAGGTGTCTTTCTTGTCAATTCCAAGTTTCTCGATCAGTTCTGTGATCGCATCTCCTTTTGTTACACCTTTTAATGTGATATCAATAAAATTTTCGCGAACATGTTTAGCGCAAGTAAATACATCTTTAAATTCTTCTTCAAAATCCTTCTTCACCTGAATATCCTTGTAATTCATAACAAGTTTGCTGATGTGAGTGTTTTTTGTGCGGAATTTCCATGGCGCATACCATCGTTGTGGCAGATTAAAAAGTTTGCAGTGATTTTTGAAAAACTCTTCATCCATATGTAGATAATAACTGATATCTCTTGTCTCAAAATGAATGATCGTATCTCTTGGGAAGTATTCGTTGACTACCTGAAATACCAATTCATCTGGAATACAGATGTCTCTGGTCACTTCTCCCTCAACTTCTGTATGTGAACCATTACATGTGATCGCTCCCATAAATTTATCAATATCCATCTCTAAAAATCGCTGTGTTCTTCCTGAGCATAACATTGTCAGATATCCATTTTCTTTTAATTTATTCAATGATTCTACAGTTGTTGGTGTTGCTGTTTTAATCTCATCTACTTCATCAACTGTTGTTCCATCATAGTCAAAAAATACGACACCTTTGTACTTTTTCATAATTTTGCTTTCTCCCATTTTATTCATTTCTTATTTTCTCTATATATAATACACACTTTATTTTACTTTCTACAGCTTTTAATTTCAAGATTTTACCAACAAAAATACCAGATTCCTATGAATCGAAATCTGGTATTTTTATTTTATACTCATTTAATATATTTACTTTATTTCTATTTTCTGTTTCTGTTTTTCATTGAGAACTGCTTTCTGTTTTAAGAAATTAATCTTCGCTGCTTTCGTATAATCAACGCCTTTGAATGCATTGTAAAATTCAAGTACCAGCTGTTCTTTTTCATAATCTGTCCATGTATCAATGCTTCCACCGTCTTTGATCAGGGATCTTCCCTTCTTATCTACGATAAATCTGTCCTCTATTCCGTCTGTTAAGATTGCTCCGTCATAGTCTAGAACTTTAAAATAAATTCTCAGATTGTGTTTTTGTTTTTTTACATCTGCCACTTTTAATTTGGTATGATCACTGACTTTGACAATCTCATTTTTCTTCAGATTTAATACTGCTTTCTGTACTTTTCCATTCTTTGTTACCACAGATTGTTTTTTAACTGGAATGATTTCCAGTGATCTTGTGTGTGTATGTTTGAAAAACTGATAGATATCTTTGCTTTTTTCTGAATTAGTTTTTTCTTCATAGTAGAGATATCTTCCTTTATTATCTCTGATCACAAGATCATGTTTTTTGTCATTGCTTCGCAAGGTATTTCCTAATGGAGATATAATAACTCTGTCTACGATTGATTTCTTAGATCGTGTGATCACTTTTGTCTTCTTTGCGACCTTGCTTCGATCAACCGCAAGCTGCATAGACCAGTCACCTTTGGTATCCCATAAATAGTTGGTTTTAATATCCAGTTTTACTTTCTTTTTTAATTTTCCAGTAAGATTAAAACGATAAACTCCTTTAATCTTATGGTTGTTGATCCTGTAAGCTTCCGTTACTCCCGTTTCATTTACTTCATCATTTGCTTTTCCATCAATGGAAATCTGTGGTCCAAGCCATATACTGTTAAGGTTCCAGCGCTCTTGTAAACTATCTTTTTTAACTTTTTCAAGCTTTTCGGCTGTCGTTGTTTTATTTAATGACACTGTATAATACAATAATAAATTACCTTCATCCAGACCGACATTGTCAATTCTTAATGTAATTCCCTGATCTGTTCTGCTTATTCCTGCCTTTGCATTATTTTTTTGAATCTCGTTTAGTTTCACAGACCTTTGATATTGCCTGCTTCCATGTTTTGTGTCCAATTTTCCTGTTCCTAATGTGATCAATTTCGCACCTGCAAACACTGTCACTGTTGATAAAGATAATACAGCCACAAATACCACAGCATTTTTCCAGATTCTATGAATTTTACTTCTTTTTGTTTCTTCCGGCAATCCATCTAACAGATCATCCATCCTTTTTCTGGTTGATTCTGGCATCTGTTCCTGTATTTTTTCTCTCTTGATCCTTTTTCTTAACTCATGCTCCTTCATATGCACCTTCTCCTTCCATCTCTAATAAATCCTTTAATTGTTTTCTTCCTCTGGCAAGTCTTGATTTTACGGTTCCTTGCGGTATATCTAAGATTTTGGCGATTTCTTTTGTGGAAAATTCATCATAATAATATAAGATCAATACTTCCTGATGCTGTTTTGGCATTCTTAAAATATAACTTAAAATTTCTCCATCCTTTGATACCATATCTTCTGTCCAGTGATCACTGGAATGTTCCTGTTCTGGAAATTCAAACGGATCTGTTGGTTCCTGTCTCTTCCTGTTTCTTAAGATCTGATAACATTCATTTGCCAGGATCTGAAAGATCCATGCTTTGAATTTTCTTCTTGAACGTAATGTATCAATATTTTCATAAGCTTTTAAGATGCTTTCCTGCATCGCATCTTCTCCATCTGCCTGGGTTCCCACGATACTTTTTGCAAACCGAAACATATCTGTTTCATACTGTCTGATATACCGACAAAATGTCTCTTTCTTCATTCTTACCTCCTCTCTTTTCTTTTTTCCCTCTTTTATTGATTCACATATTCGATGGATTTACTTGCCGTTTGGTTCCCTTTTTTTTATTTTTTTTTTTAAAGATGCATAAATCAGAAAAAGACACTTCTATCTTCTCTTGATAAAAGTATCTTTTTCACTACTATGCAATTCTCAAGGACTTTAAGACCTCTTGGAATGCTATGGTTACATATTATCTAAAATCTCGGTTAAGATCTTATTAACGATTCCAGGGTTTGCTTTTCCCTGTGTCGCTTTCATTGTCTGTCCTACTAAGAATCCGATAGCTTTCTTCTTACCAGCTTTGTAGTCTTCGACAGATTTTGGATTGTTTGCTACGATCTCTTCGATCGTTGCTTTTAATGCCCCTTCATCATTCATGGATTTTAATCCATGTTCTTCTACGTATGCTGCAGGATCAATATCTTCTTTGAATACTTTCTCGAAGACTTCTTTTCCTACGCTTCGGTTGATCTCATTGTTCTTGATCATCTCGATCAGTTTCGCAAGATGTTCTGGCTTAAATGATACATCATCGATATCCATCTCTGATTCATTGACCAGACGGATCGTCTCTCCCATTAACCAGTTAGAGACTTCTTTTGGCTCTGATCCAAGTGCGATCGTTGCTTCGAAGATATCTGCAAGGTGTTTTGATCCTGTGATTATGTCGATATCATAATCTGGAAGGTCGTATTCTTCTTTATAACGGACTTTCTTCTCATCTCTGAACTCTGGCTGGGCATCTCTTACTTTGTCCATCCATTCATCGCTGATCTCAATCGGTACTAAGTCTGGATCTGGGAAATAACGATAATCCTGTGCGTCTTCTTTGGAACGCATTGCATAAGATGCTCCCTTCGTGTCATCCCAACGTCTTGTTTCCTGTACGACTTTCTCACCTGCTTCGATCAGGTCGATCTGACGTTCCATCTCTCCTTCAATGGCTCTCTTGATAGCTTTGAAAGAGTTTAAGTTCTTCATCTCTGTACGTGTTCCAAATTCTTCCGCTCCCACTTCACGGACAGATAAGTTCACGTCAGCTCTCATGGAACCTTCCTGTAATTTACAATCTGATGCTCCTAAGTACTGAATGATCAGACGTAACTTCTCAAGATATGCGATAACCTCATCTGCAGAACGCATATCTGGTTCTGATACGATCTCGATCAGTGGCACTCCAGAACGGTTAAAGTCTACTAAAGAATCTCCTGTCCATGGATCATGCACTAATTTTCCTGCATCTTCTTCCATATGGATCTCATGGATTCTGATATCTTTCTTCTCTCCATCTACATCGATCTCTACTTTACCATTTCGACAGATTGGTAAATATAACTGAGAAATCTGATAATTCTGTGGATTATCTGGATAGAAATAGTTCTTACGGTCGAATTTACAGTTCTGTGTGATATCACAGTTTGTTGCAAGTCCAACTGCCATCGCATATTCTACCACCTGTTTATTCAACACTGGTAATGATCCTGGCATACCTGTGCATACAGGACATGTATGTGTATTTGGTGCTCCTCCGAATGCTGTGCTGCATCCACAGAAGATCTTTGTCTTTGTTGCTAATTCTACATGGACTTCAAGTCCGATGACTGTTTCGTAATTCTTGCTCATCTATTTAGCCCCTCCTTTAGCAATTGCTGGAGCTTCATATGCTCTTGTCTGCTCAAATGTATATGCTGCCTGAATGATCTTCTTCTCATTGAAGCAGTCTCCGATCAGCTGAAGTCCGATCGGCATTCCATTTTTGTCCTTACCACATGGAAGAGAGATTCCTGGAAGTCCTGCAAGGTTGACAGAGATCGTATAGATATCTCCTAAATACATCTTGATCGGATCACTTAAGCTGTCTCCTAATTTTGGAGCTGTTGTTGGTGCGACTGGTCCTAAGATCACATCGTATTTCTCAAATGCTTTGTCAAATTCTTTCTTGATCAGTGCTTTTGTTCTTAATGCTTTTAAGTAGTATGCATCGTAATATCCTGAACTTAATACGAATGATCCTAACATAATACGACGTTTCACTTCGGCTCCAAATCCTTCGGAACGAGTCTTCTTGTACATGTTGTGAAGTCCTTCGTAGTCTTTGGCTCTGTATCCGTATTTGACTCCATCAAAACGGGATAAGTTAGAACTTGCTTCTGCTGCTGCGATAACATAATATGCTGGAATTGCATATTCAACTAATCCAAGGTCGAATTCTTCTACGATTGCTCCCTTTTCTTCTAATGTTTTTGCTGCTGCTAAAACGGCTTCTTTGACTTCTTCATCAAGACCTTCTCCAAAGTAATCCTTTGGAATACCGATCTTCATTCCTTTGACATCGTCTTTTAATGCTGATGTAAAATCATAAGATTCTAATCTGACAGATGTAGAATCTTTCTCGTCGTGAGATGCAATCGCTTCTAATAATGTTGCACAGTCTGTCACATCTTTTGCTAATGGTCCGATCTGATCCAAGGATGATCCATAAGCGATCAGTCCGTAACGGGATACTGTTCCATAGGTTGGTTTGATCCCTGTAACACCACAGTAAGATGCTGGCTGTCTGATAGATCCACCGGTATCAGATCCTAACGCCATGAAACATTCGTTAGCTGCAACAGCTGCTGCTGAACCACCTGATGATCCACCTGGTACTTTATCTAAATCCCATGGGTTCTTTGTCACACCATATGCAGAAGTCTCTGTTGTACTTCCCATGGCGAACTCATCCATGTTTGTCTTTCCTAAAAATACAACTCCTTCTTTGATCAGGTTCTCAACTGCCTGTGCGGAGTATGTTGGTACAAAGTTCTCTAAGATCTTAGAACTGCATGTTGTTGTATATCCCTTTGTACAGATATTATCCTTAATTGCCATTGGAACTCCAGCTAATGGTCCTGTGTAAGTCCCGTCATCGATTCCTTTCTGTACTTCTTCGGCTCTCTTTAATGCACTTTCTTCATCGTAAGAGACATATCCATGTACATCACTTTCGACTGCCTTGATCTGTTCAAGTGCTGCCTTTGTTGCTTCTACAACTGTGATCTCTTTGTCTTTGATCTTCTTGCCTAATTCTACGGCAGTTAATTCTAAAATGCTCATCTTCTGCCTCCTATATGATTGTCTTTGGCACGACAAAGGCGTTGTCCTGCGCTTCTGGTGCGTTCTTTAATGTGTCTTCGCTTCCGTCTCCATTCGTTACCACGTCTTCTCTGAATACATTCTTCACTGGAAATACGTGAGACATTGGTTCTACACTGCTTGTATCTAGTTCGTTTAATTTATCTACATAGTCGAGCATACTTTCCATATCTTTCTTGGCCTGTTCTTTTTCTTCGCCAGATAATTCAAGCTTTGCTAAAATTCCGACATATTCAATCGTTGCATCATCAATATGATTTGCCATAAGTCTTCCTCCTGTTAAATTGCCTATAGAGTTAATGTTACCATAATTTTTATCTTTTTAAAATATAAAAATGAACAAAAGTCTGCCGTTTTTTCTTAAAAATGACAGACTTTTGCTTACTTTTTTTAAAAATTTAATCCATTCAGGATCTGATTTATAAAATCTTCTATGTGAGTGAATGCCTCTGGTACAAGATCTGCTAAAAATGACAACAGATAAAGAATAAAGACAATCACCGCCCACTTTCCTTTTTTTGATCTCTTCTTTTCTTTTTTATTTTTATAGGTTGATGTTTTCCTCTGTGTCTTCATTGACTGCGTCTTTGTATTCTTGATATTTTTAAAATCTGGATGTCGTTTTTCATCATGAATATATTTTGGCTGAGAAGTCTTTTTGTCAGTCGTTAATATATCCCAATGGCCATCTTTTAATATTCTTGACCGGCCTAAGCGATTAAAATCATAACCACACATTGGACAGACACCATTTCTTAACTTTTCTTCACAGATTGGACATTTCTCGTATTTCATAGGCCCTGCTTTCTTACTGATTCGTTTTTATCTTATGGAAATGGTATCATATAATCTTAGTGTTTTCAAGAATTGCTCGACTTTATCTGTTATATATCAACAAAAAAATATGGCAGATTTCTCCACCATATCTTTTCTAAATTAAATTAATTTCCACATTTTCTGGAAATGCACGAAGGGTCATTGTATCTTTTCCATCATTTAGATAAATTTCAATAAATGTATTATCATAATATATCTCAATGTTTTTGAGTTCTTCTGACATTGAAACTTCTCTTTGAATTCCGTATTCTGTACTAAACTGATGCTTAAGTGTACTTCGGTCTGCAACTATATGTCCTGCTGCCCAGTCAATCTTAATACTTAGATGATCTTCTTGATCTCCGATCTGAATTTCTGAGATCTGTTTATCTGTCAGATTGATATACCATGTATCTTCTTCTGGTTTAATTCTTTTACTGTCTATATCAAGATGTGCATATTCATTCTTAATATTTTCTGGCACTTCCTGGCATAACTTTCCTTCTTTGATCGTTAAGAACCTTGGCATTGTCAGACTATGGATCCACATATCTTCTTTTGCATATGGGAGTTCCTGTGCCCCACACCCAAGCCACGCAAACATCATTGGTTGTCTGTCTTTTCCATAGAATGCCTGTGGTGCATAAAAATCAAATCCTTTGTCGATCTCATCAAATGATTCCACATGAAATGTTTTATCTTCAAGATTTAACTCTCCGATAAAATATACACTGGAAAACTCATTGTGAAAACGTTCTCCCATTGGTGTACGTCCCATTAATGATAAGAATAAAACATCTTTTCCATCTATTTCAATGTAAGATGGACATTCATACATATAACCAAGCTCCAGGTCAATTCCTGTCAGTTCAATATTTCCCTGATATACCCAGTTTTCAAGATCTGTACTCTTATACAAAATCAATCTTGCCTGCCCATCGGTGCTTCCACCACCTAAAAGCATCCAGTATGCTCCTTCTTTTTCAAAGACAAATGGGTCTCTGATCTCCCCGATCAGTCCTTCTGGCTGTTCATCGATGATCGGATTGTTTGGAGATTTAAGAATTGTACCATCACTGTTCATAACTGCCATTGCCTGTTTTGGGATCTTTCCCTGTTCTGTCTTATAGTTTGCTGTGTAATAAAGATAAAGCTTACCATCTGCTTCTATGGAATTTCCTGAATAACATCCATTTTTCTCATATTCCTGATCTGGAATGAGCATCTGATCAGACCATTCCCATTTTACGAGATCTTTCGAGATCACATGTGCCCAGTGTTTCATTCCGTGTTCTGGTCCAAATGGAAACCACTGATAAAACACATGGTATTTTCCTCCAAAATACGCCAGTCCATTTGGATCGTTCACTAGTCCACATGGGGGATGAATATGATAGGATGGATGCCGTGGAGTATCTTTACAATACTCCATAAGCTCCTTTAAATATGCTTCATGGCTTTTTTGGATCGGTGTATATTTTTCTACATCTAAAAATTTCATATTATTCCCCGATCACGTCTTTTCCTGCTTTGACATTGATTCCTGTCTTAAATGCCACAGGTGTCTGGTTACCTTCATCCGTTTTGACAAATACGACGACTGGATTTAATCCTTTTGCTTCAATCTTTGCTTTGTCAAATTTGAGAATTGGCTGACCTTCCTTCACGTGTTGTCCTTTCTTTACAAGATATTCAAATCCTTCTCCATTCATGGATACTGTTTCGATTCCTACATGGATCAGAAATACACTATTGTTTGTTGTTCGGACACCGATGGCATGTTTTGAACCTTCCATCACTGTACAGATTTCACCTTCTGCCGGTGCTAAGACTGTTTCACTTGTTGGGATGATCCCCACTCCGTCTCCTAATACTTTTTCAGAGAAGATTCCATCTTTTACATCTTCAATCGCAATAACTTTTCCGTCAACAACTGCTTTGACTGGTACTTTCGCTGTCTCATCAATTGTTAATGCAGATTCAGCTTCTTCCTCTTCTTCACCATGTGGAACACCTTTTGTTTTATTATAAATAACGATCAGTACGATTGGTACGATAAATGCGATCAGGTTTCCAATGACATAAAATACTAATTTATTTGGTACTACGATCAGAAGTCCTAATATTCCTGTTAATCCCTGTCCAATGGCTCTTACGCCTGCAAGTTTCATGAATGCTCCTCCACATCCAGCTCCTAAGCAAGAACATACAAATGGGATCACGGAATATTTTAAGTTTGCAGCAAAGATGGCTGGTTCTGAAATTCCTACTAATGTTGGAATGAAACTTGACATTGCGATATCTCTATCTTTAGAATGTTTCTTTGCTAACAAATACATTCCGATGGCTCCACCACCCTGTGCAATGATTGATACAGACCAGATTCCCTGAATGTAGTTAAATCCTGTCGTAGCGATCAGATTTGCTTCAATTCCCTGAATCGCCTGATGTGTTCCTGTAACTACTAATGGCTGTAATAACGCTGCAAAGACAAATGCTCCAAATGCTCCGAAACTGTTGTATAAAACATCGATCACTGCTGCTAATCCGTTACCGATCATATTTCCAACTGGTCCGAATACTGTAAATAATGCTACGTTTGCAAAGAAAATAGTAATTGTTGGTACGAATACAAATGATACCACAGCTGGTACATATTTCTGTGCGATCTTTTCTACTTTAGACATAAACCATGCGGTTAAGATTGCTGGGAATACTCCACCCTGGAATGCAACTTTTGCAATTGCTAATGGTCCAAAATGCCAGTAACTTGCGGCAGATGGGTCTAATACGAATGTATTACGGTTTACAAGATCTGGATGTACCATAACGATTCCGACTAAGATACCAAGGATCGGATTCCCACCGAATCGTTTGACAGCACTATACATTACAAGGATTGGCAGATAATTAAATGTTGTTGCCATGATCGCTAAGAATTCTGCAATATCTGCAACAAGTTTGCTCTGATCTGCTAAGGATCCCTCTAATCCAAATAATCCATTGGCTGTCAATAATGCTTTGACACCAGTCAGGATTGCTGCTGCAACAAATGCTGGAATGATCGGAATAAAGATATCAGAGAATACTTTGAATCCCTGCTGTAATTTTCCCATCTTGCTCATTCCTTCTGCCTTGGCATCAGACTGAGACATTTCTTTAACACCTGTTAATTCAATAAACGCATCATAAACATTATTAACTGTTCCTGTTCCAAAAATGATCATCAGCTGCCCACTATTAAATAAGACACCTTTAACACCTTCGATATTCTCTAATGCTTTACGGTCATATTTTGTTTCATCATTTAAAATCAGGCGAAGTCTTGTCACACAATGTGTCGCACCTTTGATGTTACTGATCCCACCAACGTGATCTACCACATCTTGTGATATTTTTTTGTAATCCATCTATACTTGTCTCCTTTATTTTTTTATTTTTGTTGCTATTTTTGTGTTTTTTGCTTCTAGTGTACCATCTGTCACTGTCAGTGCCAATCCATTTCCTGGATGATCACATAATCTTGCATTTAATGCCGTTCCATTAATATATAATGTTGAAATATCCTGGTCTATGATCAGACAGATTTCATATTCTTTGTCTGCTTCCAATTTGATCGGACGCTCAAGTCCAATGTTAAAGCACTGATACCATGGATAATTTGGACATTTGTTAAAGACAACTTTATTTTCTTCCACAAAGAATCTGTATTCATATGAAACTTCTGTTTCTTCATCTTTGTAAAATCTGATAGAAAATTCTTTCGTTCCTTCTTCAAATTTTACAGTTGTTTTGAATGCTGCGATGCTTCCTGTATCTTCACAAAGAAGTGTTTCTTCTTTTGTGTCAATCGTTTTCATACAAGGGTTAAATAAATCTTTCCAACCATCGAATGCTTCCATCATCTGGTCTACCGGTTTTACCCCAAGTGTTCCATCTTCTTTCTGGAATACTTCGTGTGGCACGAAAGTTCCTCCCCACAAGTATGCGTTCTTGTCATCGTTATCGATTCTTGTTGGCACCCATCCAAAAAGTACTCTTCGTTCTCCATCAAATGCTGTACGTCCTGCATAGTATGCTCTACCGTCAAATGCATCATCAAATGGTGCTTCCCAAGGCCCGTATAGGTTCTTGCTTCTTCTGTAATGGATTTTATTACCCTCACTGTATTCTGAGAATACAAGATACCACCAGTCTCCCATCTTAAAGATCTCTGGCATCTCAAACATTGTGTAGATTCCTGGTGCCCAGAAATCTCCTTTAAATTCCCATTTCTTTAAATCTTTTGATGTGAAATGTACGAGACGTCCTGTCTGTTTTCTCTTATCTTCTCCCTTTCTTGCTCCAAGGATCAACAGATATTCTTCTCTTTCCTCATCCCATAGGACAAATGGATCTCTCCAGTTTCTCTTATCATATCCTTCCTGTGGAGGAATCTCTAATGCTTCTTTCGATTTCTCCCATGTGATCCCATCTTTGCTTGTAGCGTGAAGCAATGTCTGTGATGTCTTTCCTGCCTTTAAGAATTCTCTATTATATCCTGTATAAAATGCATGAAATCCTGCCTCTGTTTCAAAAACACTTCCTGCATAGATGAACTGATCTGCTTCTTCATCCGTTCCACGCTTTAAGCTTTCTCCATAGTCTTTGTAATCTACAAAATCTTTTGTTGTTGCTAATGCCCAACCGAATGGTTCTCCAAAAGGTCCTGGATTTCTTGTATCTCTCTGATGATATACATAAAACTGACCTTCTTTTCCATAAGGCATAATATCTCCTACCCAAATACCTTCTGGCTGATAATATAACTGATACATAATTTAATCCTTTCTTTGATTTACCTTGTTGCTTTCTATGGCTTTATTATATGTCAATCGTTTTCATATGTCAATCGTTACCATATTAATTTTTGCACAAAATATTTGGGTGATTTTTGGTAGTTTTGCATAAAACTTATCTTATTTTGTACGTTCTAGCATATTTTTAGGCATCAAAAAAGGAAGAGTAGTATTTTCTCTTCCTTTTTTATTCTCTGTTATGTTGTCTGTCCTTCCAGTAATTTTACTGGAAGATCCATGCAGCTTTCTGCTGTTTTTCCTTCAATCAGATCGATCAGCTTATCCACCGCTACCTTTGCAATCTGTTTAACTGGCTGCTGGATCGTTGTCAGTTCTGGAACAAATCCTAAAATCTGCTTTGTTCCATCTACTCCGATGATCTTTAGATCTTTCGGAATATTGATTCCTTTTTGCCTTGCGACATGAAGTGCGATCACTGCAAGCGAATCATCTCCTGCAAAAATACCGTCAATCTCAGGGTGTGCATTTAACATATCATAAATAAGTTTTTGCTTCTCCACATTCTCCATGATGAACGGTACTTCTAAAATCATCTGAGGAAGCCCTACTTTCTCCATCTCTTGAATATAAGCCTGACTTCGATTGTTACCTGGCATCTTTAATTTACTGTTTCCTCGAATACATAAAATGTGTTGACATCCTTTATCGATCAAATGTCTGGTTGCCATCTGCCCTGCTGCATAGTTATCACATGAAACGACTGGAATATGTTCTCCAAGATAACGGTCAATTCCTACGACTGGCATCTTTAACTTGGAGTATGTCTCTACGACTGCGTTATGTGTTCCAACGATCATTCCATCTACCTGATTGCGTCTTAGCATATCAATATAGGCTTTCTCTGTATCCATCTGATTTTTGCTGTTACACAGAAGCATCTTATAATTTTTCTGTGATAAATAATATTCTATCTGTTCTACAACTTCTCCATGAAATGGTGATGTTACAGTAGGAACGATAACCCCGACAAAATACGTTCTGTTATTTAACAACGCTCTGGCAATCTCATTTGGATAATAATTGATCTCTTCCATAGCATCATATACTTTTTTTCTTGTTTCTTCGCTGATGTATCCTCGGTTATTTAATACCCTGGATACTGTTGTGGGAGAAACTCCCGCTACTTTTGCCACATCTTTTATTCCAGGTTTCATTCCATACCTTCCATTTCTAACTTATTCTTAAAGTATCCCATCTTCTCGAAGCAGCTTTCCTACTTCTACATATTCTTCTCTGCTTCCCTCAAGATATTTGATCTCGTCCTCTGTCAATGTACGTTTGACTCTTGCTGGACTTCCCATAACTAAAGATCTATCTGGGATCACTGTATTTTGTGTTACAAGACTTCCTGCCCCGATCAAGCAGTGATTACCGATCTTTGCTCCATTCATAACAACAGATCCCATCCCGATCATGGAATTATCTCCGATCTGGCATCCATGGATCACGCTGTTATGTCCAACTGTCACTCCATCGCCGATTTTTACACTATTCCCTTCATCTACATGGATCGTACAATTTTCCTGTATATTACTCTGATTTCCGATCACAATAGACTCTTCTCCTTCACAGCGCATTGCTGTAAAGAACAGTACCGTAGATTCTTCTCCTATAGTAATATTCCCAACTAAAACAGTTTCTTTTGCTACTTTTGCTGAATCAGCGATCTTTGCCTGTTTGTAATTCATGTTCTATCTCCCGATATTCTTCTTATTGCTCTTCTGAGAGTAGTTCATTCTTCCTTCTTTCCAACCCTTCTTGTCTGTCTTATCCCAGTCTAGGTTGTCTCCGAAGATATATCTTGTCATCCATAATAAGCTGACCGTTGGAACCACTACCCATAATACTCTGTATTCAAGTTCCATTAAAAATGGTAAAAATGCCAGTCCTGCTGCGTGGATCAGTAAGATCACTGCCCATGCGATGATCAGCCAGTAACCGATCTTAAATGCTTCTGGCATATCTCTTCCCATTTCTTTTCCAAAATAAAAACGTTCTGCTGATAAAATGGCGGCAGCTAATACTGTCATGATCACACACATTTTATAGAATACGTTACCATCCATATATTGTCCTAAAAACATTCCGATCAATGATACGATAAACATCAGGATCAGAACAGCCCAGAGAACCTTTTCAAGCTTACTTGTTACTTTGTTTGTTGTTACTTTTTCTTTCTTCATCTTGTATAACCTCAATCTCTACTTTCTATCAGAAGCAGTTTTCCTTCACTAAATGAAATGATTCCTTCTTCTGCTTCTAATTCATTACTGATCGCGAGCGATTGCTCAAACACTAATGTATGGTCTTTTAATGGATATTTAAATCCTGTTAGTGTGACACCTCGTGCCTCATATATTGGTATCAAGGATACATATTTACCAAACTGGTCTTTCTTTGATATTGTATCTTCATGATTTAAAACCCTGATACGATTGTTTGCATCAACAAGTTCTGCCTTCACACCTTTGCTGTGTGCGTAAAACAACTGTCCGAAATTGCCCATAACATGATCGAGTCTTGTTCCAGTTCCACCTATCATAAGGATTTCATCTGCACCTGTCTCAATTGCTTTTTGTATTGCAAGTCCTGTATCAGTATCGTCTTTTTCACATGGTACGATAATCTTCTTGTCTGTTGAAAATTCTTGCATTATATCCTTACTGCAACTGTCAAAATCACCTAAAATAATATCTGGTTTTATATTCAGTCTCTTAGCATAAAGCAGTCCTTTATCAGCTGTAATAACCTGATCTGGGTTCCATTTACTGATATAGTCTTTCGCGAAATTTTCTTCGACTGTTCCGCCTGTTAAAATCAATACTCGCATTACCATTTTCTCTTTTCTTTTAGTTCTGTATAAATATTTACATAATTATCATAACGGATCTTTGAGATCTTTCCTTCTTCCAATGCCTTTTTCACTCCACAGTCTGGTTCATGTGTATGACTGCATCCCTGGAATCGGCATTCATCTTCATATGGTGCGAATTCCTGAAAATAGTCTTTGATCTCATCTTCTTCAAACATATAAATGAATAAAGAACTAAACCCTGGGGTGTCTAGGACATACGTATCTTTCTCGATACGTATCAGCTCTGAATGTCTTGTTGTATGACGCCCTCGCTTGATCTTCTCACTGACTTCCCCTGTTTCCATCTGTGCCTCTGGCTGCAGAAGATTCATCAAAGATGATTTTCCGACCCCCGATGGTCCAGCAAGAACCGTCGTCTTACCGTGGATCAGTTCCCTGATCTCGTCAATTCCTTCTTCTTCCTTAACGCTGATAAAACGAACGATATGTCCACAGTTTTCGTAGACTTTCTCTAATAATTTCAGTTCTTTTTCTTTTGCAAGATCTACCTTGTTAAAGCAGACGATCACAGGAACGTCCTGTTTCTCCATCATCATCAGAAAACGATCTAACAGATTATAATTTGGCTTTGGATTCTTTGCTGCAAATATGATCAGTGCCTGATCTACATTTGACACAGCCGGACGGATCAGCTCGTTATGTCTCTCATAGATCTTTGTAATATTTCCTTCCTGCTCTGTCTCATCTAAAATATCGATTTCTACATTATCTCCGACTAACGGTTTCATCTTCTTGTTTCGGAAGATTCCCTTTGCCTTACATTCATATAATTTATCTTCTGTCTGTACGTAATAAAATCCTGCGATTCCTTTTATGATCTTTCCTTGCATGAAATATCTCCTGCACCTGCTTTTCCTTTATTCTTCACCTGTTGTTGTTGATTCTTCATCCGCTGTTGTCGCTGTCTGACGAGGTCCAAGACTGACATAGATCCCAACGGCTGTTCCCTTCTTAACCTTGCTTCCAGAACTGATCCTCTGACGAATGACAAGTCCTTTTTCCACACTGTCACTATATTCTGTTAAAACACTTCCCAATGATAATCCGACTCTTTGCAGTTCCTGACTTGCTTCAGATTCCGTGTAATAACGAAGATATGGAACGCTGACCGTCTGATCTTCCTTCTTGCCTTTGCTGACTGTAATCACAACAGTTGTATTTTTCGAAACTTTGCTTCCCTGTGATGGAGTCTGAGAGATAACTTCTCCTTTCGCAACATCATCACTGTAAGATTCTTTTATTGAGACTTTGAGTCCTGCTGCTTTTAATTCACTCTGTGCACCAGACTTTGTCTTACTTCGCACATCAGGTACTGTAACTTTATCCTCGATCTTCTGTCCTTTGCTCACAACTAACTTGATCGTTTTTCCTTCTTCTAATTCCGTATCGCTTTCTGGATCTTGCTGCATGACCAGTCCTTTTGCATACGTATCGGAATATTCTTCTGTCACGTTGATCTTGAACTTGTTATCAATCGCCTCTCTAGCTGCTTCTAAAGACAATCCGATATAATTATCAACTGTGTATTTTTCTGTAGTATTGTGATGTTTGGCTTCTGTTGTTGCTGCGATCGTACTTTGTGTTGTTGATTTTCCTGATTTGAATAATCCAGAACTTTTGACAACAAATACGACAATAGAAATCAAAATGATCGCACCTACCACTGCTGCAAGAACAATGACAAGTTTCTCGATCTTTGAGTTCATTCCTGTTTCTTCTTCCTCATCATCCTCTTCCAGATATGCATTGCTATCTGAATCTTCCACAGGCTGTGTGTCATCATTTGTCTGGATTCTCTGTGTCAGTTCGTTCTGATCGATCATGATCGTTGGAGAATCATCGATCGTTGGAACAATTCCCACATATTCACCAGAAGTATCTTCAAACACGAGTTTCAGATCTGCGATCAATTCATCTGCTGTCTGATAGCGGTCTTCTGGCTTCTTCATTGTACATTTTAAAATGATCTTCTCTAAACTGTCTGGAATTCCATCTCTGACCTGACTTGGCGGTGTGATCTCATTCTGCAGATGCATCAATGCGATCGTTACACCATTTTCATGATCAAATGGCACATGTCCTGTTACCATCTCATACATCGTGATACCTAAAGAATAAATATCACTTTTTTCATCACAGAATCTTCCTTTTGCTTGTTCTGGAGAAATGTAATGCACAGATCCCATCGCTGTTGCTGTTGATGTAACGGTATTGCTGCTTGTTGCCTTCGCAATTCCAAAGTCTGTGACCTTTACATTTCCAATCTCTGAAACTAAAATATTCTGTGGTTTAATATCTCTATGAATAATATGATTCTTATGGGCATGTGAGATCGCTGACGCGATCTGCAGGGAAATCTCTACCGTCTCCTTCGGAGATAAATATCCTTTTCTTCGGATATATTCTTTCAGAGTCATCCCTTCTGCAAGCTCCATAACAATATAATTGATCCCATCTTCAATTCCAACATCGTATACATTCACGATATTAGGATGAGACAGCCTTGCAACTGCCTGTGCCTCTGTCTCGAATTTCTTTAAAAATTTCTCATCTTCTACGTATTCACTTTTTAAAACCTTCACTGCGACGTTCCGGTTTAATTTATGATCTTTCGCCATATAAACGTCTGCCATTCCACCGCTTCCAACGCGCTTTAGCACTTCATAACGGCCTGACAGCATCGTGCCAATCTCTAACATCTATCATTCACCTCATCTCTTTAAATCCACAATTACCAATGAAATATTGTCTTTTCCTCCGTACTCGTTCGCACGGGTGATCATCTGGTTGACCTTATTGGCAATCTGACTGTGCTCAAGAAGAAGTTCCTTCAATTCTTCGTCGGATATCATATTGGAAAGTCCATCACTGCACAAAAGCAAATATCCATCTTTGGCATCAAACTCAAAGAAATCTGGTGTCGCCATTACGGTACCTAGTGCTCTTGTGATGACATTCTTCTTTGGATGGAATCTTCCTTCCTCTCTTTCCATGATTCCTGCATGAATCAGTTCTTCCACATAAGAATGATCCACTGTAATCTGTGTTAATTCTTGATTTCCATAATATAATCTACTATCACCAATATTCATAACCGTTACTTTGCCATCAGAGATGGTTGCTGCAACGAATGTTGTTCCCATTCCCCTATATTCTTCATTACTCTGGCTTTCTGCGATCATTTCCTGATTCACAGACGCAATGGATGATTTCATTAATTCGATTGGATCGGTCTGTTTCGATTCCTCGATCAGCTGTACAAATCGTTCCACTGCAAAAGAGGAGGCATGCCCACCGGCACGGTGTCCTCCCATTCCATCTGCCACGATATAAAGATTTTTTAAGTTTCCAACAGGCTGGTCATGAAAGAAAATCCTATCTTGATTCTCTGTCCTTACCTTGCCTATATGTGAAGCCCCTACGGATCGCATATCGTTCTCCTTTACAATCTTGACTGCAGTTTTTTTCTTCTAAGCTGTCCACAGGCCGCATTGATATCTGCGCCCATTTCTCTTCTTATGGTAACATTTACACGATTTTTTTCAAGTATCTTTTTAAATTCCATAACGGATTTCGGCATAGATTGCTTAAAATCACGCTCTTTGATCGGATTAACTGGAATCAGGTTTACATGACATGGAAAACCTTTCAATCTGCCTGCTAATTCTTCTGCATGAACTGGCTGGTCATTAACCCCTGCCACAAGGCTGTATTCAAATGTCATCCTGCGGTTTGTCTCTTTAAAATAATAATGACATGCATCTAGCAGCTCATCGATTGAATATTTCATTGCGATCGGCATCAGTCCTCTTCTCATCTCATCATTTGGTGAGTGAAGAGAAATGGCTAATGTGATCTGTAAATGTTTCTGTGCAAGTTCTTTGATCTTTGGCACGATCCCGCACGTTGAGATCGTAATATTTCTCTGACTGATATTTAATCCATCCTCTGATGTGATCAGTTCTAAAAATCTCAATACGTTATCATAATTATCCATCGGTTCCCCTGTTCCCATCATGACAACATTGGATACTCTTTCTTCTGTATCTCTTTGAATATAATAAATCTGTGAAAGCATTTCAGATGGCGTCAGATTACGATCTAATCCTCCAAGCGTAGATGCACAAAACTTACATCCCATACGGCACCCTGCCTGAGATGAAATACAGACAGAATTTCCATGTTTATACTTCATCAAAACACTTTCGATAATATTCCCATCATATAACTCAAATAAGTATTTTCTTGTACCATCGATTTTTGAAATAAAGCAGTCTACAGGTTTTACACCATAAATCTCCTGCGTCTGTTCGATCTTTTCTTTTAATTTTTTTGGTACATTATTCATCTCATCAAGAGACAGAGCAAGATGTTTGTGAAACCATTCATAAATCTGTTTTGCACGGAATTTCTTCTCACCAATGGATTCCATATATTCCTGCATCTCCTGAAGTGTCATTGATTTTAAATCCATAACTTTATTTTCTCCTTAATTTACCAATAAAGAATCCATCACATGGATGTATTCCTGGCAACAACTGAATAAATCCTTCTTGGGCAGTTTCAATCTTTAGATCCTTTGGCAGTTCTTTTGTAATATCAACTGCTTCAAAATCGAAGTGATCAAGAATCCATCGGAAATTTTCTTCATTCTCTGCTGGATTGATCGTGCAGGTACTATAGATCAATGTACCTCCATGCTTGACATATTGCACTGCATTTGCAAGAATCTCTCGCTGCAACTTCACAAGATCCTTCATGCCTTCTTCTGAAATGTGGTATTTAATATCATTTTTCTTTCCCATGATTCCAAGTCCTGAACATGGTACATCTGCGATCACAACATCCGCAGCCTCAATATGTTCTTCATCCAACACTCTCGCATCAAATACTTCGGATTCCATATTCGTAAATCCAACACGATCAATATTATCTTCGATCAGATCTGTCTTGTATTCCGTAAGATCCCTTGATAACACTCGCCCGCTTCCCTTCAGCTGATCTGCAACATATAAGGATTTACCACCTGGTGCACTGCAAAGATCCATCACAAACTGCTCTTTCTGGACACTGGCAAGTTTGGCACACAACATAGAACTTTCATCCTGTACATAACAACTTCCTTCACGAAATGCTTTCAAACGATACAAAAAATCATAATCTGAGATCTGCACTGCATTTTCGATCAAACTCCCATCTTCTACTGTAACGCCTTCTGCTTCCAGTTCTTTTCTGACAGCTTCTTTCCCACCCTTGGAGATCAGACAACATAATGTTGTTTTTCTCTCTTCCAGATAAGAAGCTATGATCTTCTCTACTGTTTCGTTATCATATGTCTTCTGAAAGAATTTTATGATCCATTCTGGAATAGAATAAGCAACTGATAAATATGTCTCAAGATTCTTCTCTCTTGATGGATATTGGATCTCATCTTTCTTCCTTGAAATATTACGAAGTACACCGTTCACAAAACCTGATAATCGGGAAAATCCTCGTTTCTTTGCAAGTTTCACTGCCTCATTACATGCAGCAGAATCTGGAACCTGATCCATATAAAGAATCTGATAGATTCCCATACGAAGCAATGCACGGATCAGTGGTTTACATTTTCTGATCTTCGTCTTTGAGAACTGATCTGCAACATAGTCGATCGTGATCTGACGCTCTAAAGTTCCTTCCACCAGTCTTGTAAAAAATGCACGGTCTCTTTTTTCAGAAAACTGGTATTTTTCTAATACATTTGAAATTGCGATGTGTGATAATTCTTCTTTTTTATCTACTTTGATCAGTACATCCAATGCACATTCTCTCGGATTTTGCATCGTATCATTCTCCTAATTTTGTTCCGGCTTCTACTTGATATCCAAGTAAAAATGCCTGTACCTGCATACGTTTCTTTCCTGCCAGCTGAATCTCATGAAGTGCAAGATCATTGCTTCCTGTTGCTACGATGATCTCTTTTTTGTTGACTTCTACGATCGTTCCTGGTTCTTCTTTACTCTGTGCATCAAGCACATCTGCTTCCCAAACTTTCATTGTCTTTCCATCTAAGGATGTATAAGCACTTGGCCATGGATTCATTCCACGGATCAGACATTCGATTTCTCTTGCTGATTTTGTGAAATCAATCTGCCCCATATCTTTACTTAGCATTTTGGCATAACAGCTTTCTTCGTCATTTTGTTTTTCTCTGACGGCTGTTCCATCTTCTAATTTCTTTAATGTTTCTAATAATAAATCTGCTCCTAATACCATCAATTTATCATGCAGAGAACCAGCTGTTTCTTTCTTATCTAAAACAACTTCCGCTTTATCGATCATATCTCCGGTATCTAATCCTTTTTCCATATACATGGTTGTGATTCCTGTCTTTTCTTCTCCATCAAGGACTGCCCACTGGATTGGTGCTGCTCCTCTGTATTTTGGAAGGAGTGATCCATGAACATTGATACATCCATACTTTGGAATATTTAAAATACTTTCTGGTAAGATCTGTCCATAAGCAACAACAACGATCGCATCTGGGTTGAGGTTTTTTAACTCTTCAATGAATTCCTCATCTCTAGCTCTCTGTGGCTGATATACTGGGATATCATATTCCACTGCTTTTTCTTTGACTGGAGGAAACTGCATCTTCTTTCCTCTACCTCTTTGTTTATCCGGCTGTGTCACAACAGCAAGCACTTCATGGTGATCGATCAGTGCCTGTAGTGTTGGTACTGCGAACTCCGGTGTTCCCATAAATACTGCTTTCATCTTATTCTACCTCTTCCATCGTGACGTCTCTTGCTGGTTCTTCTGCTACATCTGGATATAAAATTCCATCCAAATGGTCTGTTTCATGGCAGAGCGCTCTTGCAAATAATCCAAATCCTTCTACTGTGATCGGATTCATATCTTCATCAAATGCTTCACAGATCACATGATCTGGACGTTTCACAACTGCTACTTTTCCTGGAAGGCTTAAACATCCTTCTTCTCCTACCTGCTCTCCTTCTTTCAGTGTGATCACTGGATTGACAAGAGTTACACATTCTCCCTCTTCTCCAGTATCAATGACTACGATTCTTTTTAAGATTCCAACCTGAGGTGCTGCAAGACCAACACCCATTGCTTCATACATTGTATCATACATATCTTCTACTAATGTATGCATTCTTGGTGTCATTTCTTTTACTTCTTTACATTTTTTTCTTAAAACATCGTCTCCTAATACTCGAATCTGTCGAATTGCCATAATTGTTCTCCCTTTCTTTTAATAACTATTCATTGGGTTAAAATCAAAATTGACCAGTAAATTTTTCCTGATCTTATTTAAATCGATCCACTGTTCCAGACGGTTCTTTGCTTTCACCAGTGTCTCGTAATCTTTATTCTTAATATATATCACTTTGCGGTATTGATCATTGATCTTGCCAAATCCTGCCTCGCTCGGCCCGATCACCATCAGATCCATATGTTTTACTACATTTGCCATCGCATCCATTACTTTATCAAGCCATGCTTTATCTTCTCCTGATGCAAATACGACCAACATCTGCCATTCTGGTGGATATCTCATCAAGCTTCGGTAGCTAATCTCTTCTTTGTAAAATGCGTGATAATCCTGTTTAGCTGCAGTCTGGATACTGTAATGTTCTGGGGAATATGTCTGGATCACTACTTCTCCTGGTTTGTCGCCTCTTCCTGCTCTTCCCGCAGCCTGTGTCAATAACTGGAATGTTCTTTCTCCTGCCCGGTAATCATTGGCATGCAGGGAAAGATCTGCTGCCAAAACTCCTACCAATGTTACATTCGCAAAATCATGTCCTTTGACGATCATCTGTGTTCCCACTAAAATATCTGCTTCTCCATCAGAAAATGCCGATAAGATCTGTTCATGACTATTTTTTCTCTTCGTCGTATCCATATCCATACGAAGCACTTTTGCTTGTGGAAATTCTTTGTATAATGCAGCTTCCACTTTCTGGGTTCCAAGACCGAATGTTCCAATATACGGACTTCCACACTCTGGACAAACCTTCAGCATCGGCTGTTCATATCCGCAATAATGGCAGCGCAGTCTTCCATCTCTGTGATATGTCATAGAAATATCACAATGAGGACATTCCATGACATGACCACAGCTTCTGCATGAAACGAATCCCGCATAACCACGCCGGTTTAAGAACAACATGATCTGTTCACCTTTATTCAAACGATCCTTTATCAGTTCTTTCAGTCTTCGGCTGAACATGCTACGGTTTCCCGCTTTTAATTCTTCTCTTAGATCTTCAATATAGACTTGCGGTAACACTGCTTCTTTGGCTCGTTTTGTCAACTCCCACAGCCGATAAGTTCCATCCAGTGCATGTTTATAACTCTCAACTGATGGTGTCGCCGAACCTAAGATCACCGATGCACCTTCCATCTGTGCTTTCTTGATCGCAACTTCTCTTGCATGGTATTTGGGAGTTTGTTCACTCTTGTAACTGCCTTCATGTTCCTCATCGATCACAATCAGCCCAAGATTTGGAAATGGAACAAACAATGCAGATCGTGGTCCAATGATCACATCCACGTCTCCCCTCTGTGCACGAAGCCACTGATCGTATCTCTCACCTTTGGATAATCGTGAATTCAGAATTGATACACGCTCTCCAAATCGTTTGGTAAACCTTGTAACCGTCTGATAAGTCAGTGCGATCTCTGGGATCAGGACGATTGCCTGTTTTCCCTGTTTGATCACTTCTTCGATCGCTGCGAGATAAACTTCTGTCTTCCCACTTCCTGTGATTCCATGTAAAAGATAGGTTTTGTGGTCTTCTCTTAAAAAATCTTCCCGAAATTCATCGATCAGTTCCTGTTGCTGTTCATTTAACACATGCGCTTCTGCTTTTGCTATACTGAACTCTCCAGGATTCCGGTAATAATATTCTGTCACAACATGAAGAATTCCTTCTCTTTCCATGCTGTCTACTGTACTTTTTGAAATCTTTAGATCTTTCGATGCCATTTCCCATGAGATCTTCCCATGGTCTAATAAAGCTGCAAGAAGTCTTGCTTTCGCCACATAATGCTTACTGAAATATTCATCAAGCATCGCTGGTCCATGCACTTTCTCAATGCATAGCTCAATGTATTTTCTCGCTTTTCGTGCAACTTTTTCCTGCACTGGAAGTACGGTTTTTAATGCCTGGATCATTGTTGATCCATAATTCTCTCTGATCCACGCAGCTAACTCGATCATATTTGACTCCACACCAACATGATCCGTCTCAATCCTTAAGATTTCTTTGACTTTACTCTCATCATAGTCAACTGTCCGTGAAAGGTTGACGACATATCCCGTCTGTTCCTTATTAGAACGTCCAAATGGGACAACGACTTGCTGTCCCACCCGAATATCCTTGATCATGGAAAAAGGCACCTTATAGGCAAACACCTTATCCAGTGCCTCATGTGAAATATTAATAATTATATCCGCATATAATTTTTCCATAGATTATTTGATTACGTGACCTTTCTCTCTTAAAACTTTGACCACTTTATCTACTTTCTCACGGCAGATCTCATGGCTTCTTGCCTCAACCATAACACGTACTAATGGTTCTGTTCCACTCTCACGTACAAGAATTCTTCCTTCATCTCCAAGTTCTGCTTCTACTTCCTTAACTGCTTTCTGTACGTCTTCATCTGCCTGTGCAACTGCTTTGTCATATACACGGACATTTTCAAGAATCTGTGGGAAGATCTCAACGGGTTCTGCTAACTGTGCAAGGCTTTGTTTCTGCTCAATCATTGCTTCCATGATCTTTAAGGACGTTAAAATACCATCTCCTGTTGTTGCAAACTTGCTGAAAATGATATGTCCAGACTGTTCTCCACCTAATGCGTGACCATTCTTCACCATATTCTCATTAACATATTTATCTCCAACAGCAGTCTTCTCATAAGCAATTCCTGCTGCATCAAACGCTTTATATAATCCAAGATTGGACATTACAGTTGTAACAACTGTATTATTGTTCAAGTCTCCGTGTTTCTTCAGATACTGTCCACATACATAAAGGATCAGATCTCCATCGACAACCTGTCCATTCTCATCGACTGCGATACAACGGTCTGCATCTCCATCATATGCAAATCCAACATCTAAGTGGTTTTCTTTTACATATCCCTGTAAGATCTCAATATGTGTAGATCCACAGTTTGTATTGATATTTGTTCCATCTGGTTCATTATTGATCACATGTGTCTCTGCACCAAGTGCTTTAAATACATTCTCTGCGATCGCAAATGAGCTTCCGTTAGAGCAGTCTAATCCGACTTTGACACCTTTAAATGATCTTGTTGCTGTAGAGATCAGATATCCGATATAATGATTTCTTCCGGCTGCATAGTCTTTTGCTCGTCCAATCTCTTTCTTTGTTGCAAATGGGATTTCATGGATCTCCCCATCAATATATGCTTCGATCTCATTTTCAACTTCTGCTTCCATCTTATGCCCTTTGGCATTGATCAATTTGATTCCATTATCATAGTATGGATTGTGGCTTGCTGAGATCATGATCCCGCAGTCAAACTGTTCTGTTCTTACGACATAAGCCACACTTGGTGTTGTTGTTACATAAAGCATATATGCATCTGCTCCAGATGCTGTCAATCCTGCTACTAAAGCATTCTCAAACATATAGCTGCTTCTTCTTGTATCCTTACCGATGACAATCTTTGCTCTGCTACTTGACTTCTGGTTAAAATACCATCCAATATAACGTCCGACTTTATATGCATGTTCTACAGTTAAATTTATATTTGCTTCTCCACGGAACCCATCTGTTCCAAAATATTTTCCCATCTTAATACTCCTTGCATCGTATCGTTTTTGTTTTTACCACCTGACATTATACCATGATTACGATCGTCTATCAAATATAGAATCCATGAAGTTTTTCTTAAATATCTGCTTCTTTTCTAAGCCCGATCAGTTCTTCTCTTGTTGCATTTCCTGTTTCCAATGCGTTTTCCCTCATGACTTTATAAAATTCTGCCCATGTTGTATTAACATACGGATTCACATATAAAACTCCTACAATCCCAAATGTGATCGTTGATAACAGATTCCATCCGATAAATGACAGATCAAGTACGAATGCATTCCATTTTTCTCCATCCATCATATTTTTACTGATCTCAAACGCTCTCTTCCTTGATATCCGAGGGTTTTCCGCAAGAATGTAAGGGATCATTTTATATTCATAACTTTTCACGATTCCTGGTATAATTAAACACAACGTCCACAGCACTGTATAAAGATCCCTGCAAAAGATCGTAGCGACATTTCTTAAATATGCACCATTGAGAAATCCATCAACGATCAATGCGATCCTTGTCTTATGTTCGCTGTTCTCCTCATAAAAACGACAGCCTCCAACTTCAAACAGGTTTCCTACAAAAATCTTAAACAACAAACCTACACTAAAGGCTGTTATGATCAAGATCAGAATAAATGACACATACATTCCATTATACATCGGACCTATCAGATTTTTATAGATCATATCACCTGCAACTCCAAAAAATGAAAATAATGTTTGTATCAAACTTGATGCCGCATCACCATTTCCTGCTGCTATATTACTTCCTTCCTGCAGGGAACCATTCCCTGCTGCATTACCAGTTCCTCCCGTTAATGCTGTCACTACAAGTGTTTCAAGCACAACGATCCAATAATTGCGATGCAGTGCTGCCTTCCCTCGTTCCTTCAATTCACTTCTTGTCCACATATTCATTCACCTCTCCTTTTTGTAAATTGTTTTGATCCTAAAATCATTTTCATCATAACACAAAAGCAGTACACCTGCTACAAAAACAAGTGTACTGCTTTTTATTCTTGGTTTATTATGCTTAAAAGAAAATCTATTTTACAAATTCTTTTACCTTGGCAGCGATACTGTCACCATCTAATCCGAATTCTTTGATCAGTTCTACTGCTGGTCCTGAATGTCCGAATACGTCATTCACACCGATCTTTAATACTGGTGTTGGAAGCTGTTCAGATAATACATCACATACAGCACTTCCTAATCCACCGATCACAGAATGTTCTTCTACTGTAACAACTTTACCAGTTGCTTTCGCTGCTTCTAATACAAGTTCTGTATCTAATGGTTTTACAGTTGCCATATTGATCACCTGAGCATTGATTCCTTCTGCTGCTAATTTCTCAGCTGCATCTAAGGATTCAGCAACACATAATCCATTAGCAATGATCGCTACGTCTGTTCCTTCTCTTAAGACTTTACCTTTTCCGATCTCGAATTTATAATCTTCATCGTTGATCACTGGTACAGCCAGACGTCCGAATCTCATATAAACAGGTCCTTCCATCGCTGCTGCAGCTTTTACTGCTGCTTTTGCTTCAATATCATCAGATGGAACGATCACTGTCATTCCAGGGATTGTACGCATTAATGCAATATCTTCACAACACTGATGTGTAGCTCCATCTTCACCTACGGAAATACCACCATGAGTAGCTCCGATCTTAACATTTAAATGTGGATATCCAACAGAGTTTCTTACCTGCTCGAATGCACGTCCTGCTGCAAACATCGCAAAACTACTTGCAAATGGAGTCATTCCTGCTGCTGCAAGTCCAGCAGCGATACCGATCATATTACATTCTGCGATACCACAGTCAATATGTCTTTCTGGAAAAGCTTTCTTAAACATTCCTGTTTTTGTTGCAGCGGCTAAGTCAGCATCTAAAACTACAACATTAGGGTTTTCCTGTCCTAATTCAACTAAAGCATTACCATAGCTTTCTCTTGTCGCAATCTTCTTTACTTCTGCCATCTTACTCGCCCACCTTTTCTAATTCTTCCAGTGCCTGTTTACATTGTTCATCATTTGGTGCAGAACCATGCCATGAAACCTGATTCTCCATAAAGGATACACCTTTACCTTTGATCGTCTTCATAATGATCGCTGTTGGTTTTCCTTTGCATTCTTTTGCCTGTTTGAACGCATCAGCGATCTGATCAAAGTCGTGACCATCAATTTCAACCACATTAAAGTTAAATGCTTCGAATTTAGCTCCGATCGGATATGGAGAGTTTACTTCATCAATTGGTCCATCAATCTGTAATCCGTTGTTATCAACGATAACTACTAAATTATCAAGTTTTCTGGATCCTGCAAACATTGCAGCTTCCCATACCTGTCCTTCCTGGATCTCACCATCACCAAGAAGTGTATATGTACGATAGTCTTTATTCTGAAGTTTTGCAGCAAGTGCCATACCAACTGCGGCAGAGATTCCCTGTCCTAATGATCCACTAGACATATCTACGCCTGGAATCTTCTTCATATCAGGATGTCCCTGTAAGTAAGATCCTACATGTCTTAATGTTAACAGATCTTCTTTTGGGAAAAATCCTCTTTCTGCTAATGTTGAGTAATATCCAGGAGCTACATGTCCTTTAGATAATACGAAACGATCTCTGTTTTCATCTTTTGGATTCTTAGGATCAACGTTTAACTCAACGAAATATAAATATGTAAATACATCAGCTGCTGATAAAGATCCACCCGGATGTCCGGATTTGGCAGCATGTGTTGACTTAATGATACCTTTGCGAACCTCATTTGCTGTTTTCTTTAATTCTGCGGTTGTCATTGTATCTACCACCCTTTCTTATTCTCCGAATACTGCTTTGTAATCTGCCTGGAATTTTTCGATTCCCTGATCTGTTAATGGGTGTTTCATCATCTGTTCAAATACGTTGTAAGGTACTGTTGCAATGTCTGCTCCCATCTTAGCACATTCTGTTACGTGGATTGGGTTACGTACACTTGCACAAATGATCTGTGTATCGATATCTCCTGCTGCATCAAAGATCTCTCTGATGTCTGCAATTAAATCTAATCCGTTCTGAGAAATGTCATCCAGTCTTCCTAAGAATGGAGATACATATGTTGCTCCAGCTCTTGCTGCTAATAAAGCCTGGTTTGGATTGAAGATCAATGTCAGATTTGTTTTGATCCCTTCAGAAGATAATACCTTTGTAGCTTTTAATCCTTCGATCGTTGTAGGAATCTTAACTACCATGTTTGGATGAATCTTAGCGATTTCTCTTCCTTCTTTGATCATTCCTTCTGCATCAGTTGTTGTAGCTTTTACTTCACCACTGATAGCTCCATCTACAATAGAAGTGATCTCTTTGATCACATCTTCAAACTGTCTTCCTGATTTAGCGATCAGTGAAGGGTTTGTTGTAACTCCACAGATAACTCCCATATCATTTGCTTTACGAATCTGATCTACATCTGCTGTGTCCACGAAAAATCTCATAACTTACTTCCTCCTAAAACATTGTTTGTTGTTTTGTTCGTTGTTTTGTTTATGGCTTTATTTAAACATGGATAAAATGTCTTGTCAAACTCGAAAAACTGTCAGATTTCAGCAATATTCATTGAATTTATTAATATTTTTCAACTTTATTAATAGTACATGGTTTTTCGTTTTTTTTCAAGATGCTTTCTTCAATTTCTTTCAATTAAAAAAAACTCGTTTTTCCTTGTTTTTCCGTAAAAAAATATGCTATGATAAATGTAGTTTTAATTAATAATTATTATTTTATTACTAATATTTCTGTTTTTTATTAATTGTTATTAATTAATTAAAATAATTTTGATTAAGGAGGATTTTATGGGTTTAAAGAAGAAAGTAACGACCAAAGACATTGCAGATCACGTCGGTCTTTCCCAGTCTGCAGTCTCCATGATCTTAAATAATAAGACTAATGTCTCTTTTTCAGACAGCACCAGACAGAAAGTTTTGGACGCTGCAAAAGAACTTGGCTATCAAAAAAAGAAAAAATCCATTGAACAGACATCGAAGCCTTTATCGAAAATCATTCTGATCATGTGTCCGTTCTTATCTAACCATTATTATACAACTCTGGTTCATTCGATCACAGAACGAGCACATGATTATGGATATCTTACCTTTGTTGCACCAACACTGCGAAACCCGAGCACCGAACAATATTATCTGGATCTTATGAAAAATGATCTGGATACTGCTGGAATCGTTTATCTGTATCCAACTTCTTTTCTTCCAGAAGTCAATGATATGTCAAAACAGATTCCGATCGTCAATATCGGGGATAAAAATGACGAGATCACTTTCGACTCGATCCATGTCAGCAGCTCCAAACCTGCCAGACTCGTCGCAGAACATTTGATCTCCCTTGGACACCGCAAGATCACTTATATATCAACACCGATCAGTGATATTGAACGTTCCAGATCAAAACGTTACGATGCACTTGTTGCAACCTTCAAAGAACACGGCTTTGGAGATGACTGCGTCAGTATTCGTTCCCTCTCACCCGGAGAGTATAATCTGCTGTCTCCAAATATGCTGGAATATTCTTCCGGATACAATCTGACAAAACAGATTCTCGAAGAGGGAACTGATTCTACCGCCTTCGTTGGGTACAATGATATGGTTGCATTTGGAATCTTAGATGCATTATATGAATTAAAATACAAAGTACCAAATGACTTCTCTGTTTGTGGTTTCGATAATATCCCAATGGCCGATATGAATCGTATTTCACTTACTACGGTGGAACATTCTATCGAAGCAAAAGGAAGAGAAGCCGTTGATATCATTGTACGCATCCGCGACTCAAAGACCAAGAACCAGCCTCGAAGCTTTGTTACAAAGTTGGAATTTGAACCATTTATCGTGAAACGAAAAAGCACTGGTAGGGCGAAGTTTTGAGTTGTATCACGAAAATGTATCGAGTATTCATAAAAACATAAAGAAAGATAGAGATACGAAAAACGAATTCCATTGACGGATTTTTTGCAAAACGCTGATCCGCCAACACTCCTGCACAACTCACTGCGTTCAAACAGTGCCCGTGTTGACTGCGATTTTGCAAAAGATCCTATGGAATTCTATCATTTCGTACCTCTATCTTTCTTTTATTTCTCTCACATACATGCAAGCTACCTTCAAATCGGATTCTATAGTGTCTCTCCTTTTGTACGATAGCTGTTCATATAGTGCTGTGATTCACTAGTTCGTACGTTCACATCATTTAAGATGCATCCTGTAATTTCAGCTCCTGATCCTGAAAGAATTTCCATACCTTCCAGAATTCGATCTACATCTGTATAGTCCTGACGGATCACAAATACTGCTCCGTCTACATACTGGGCGACGATCGCTGCATCTGATAATAGTCCACTTGGTGGTGTATCTATGATCACGAAATCGGCTTCTGCCTCCAGTTCTTTTACAAACTGTCTCATATTCTTACCACTTAAAACGGTAGATGTATCCTGGATCGGTGTAGAACCTGCAAGTACTTTAACGCTTGTATTTTTGTACTGCTGTACTGCATCGTCTATGTTAACTTCGCCTTTCATTACTTCCAGAGTTCCTAATTCTTGTTCATTCATTCCAAGTACTTTGGCGGTGGATGGGTTTCTTAAATCTGCATCTACCAGAATTACTTTATACCCTTTCATCGCAAGTGATATTGCAATGTTGGCTGAAACTGTTGATTTTCCTTCTCCTGGCATAGCACTTGTTACAAGAAAAGATTTCATGCCTGTCTCTTTTTGTGCACGCTCGATCCTTCGTCGTACCGTTCTTGCTGCTTCCAGGAAGCTTCTTGGAATTCTTGGATTATCTAGCACGATCAATTCCTGTGTTTGCGTACGTTTCTTATGGAATTTGGCACGAGGCATGATTCCAAGACTTTTTGCATGGAAGAGTCGTTTGAAATCTTCTTCTTTCTTAACTGTATTCTTACCAAGTGCTAACAGGACATCAAGCAAGATACATAGTAAAATTCCGATCAAAACGCCGATCTGTATCTCATGTCTATAACTAAATGGATTGGCAGGTGTAGTCGGAACCCCGCTTTCATCCATGAGTGTCAGCTGTGAGCTTCCAATGACAAACTCTGCTACCGATGGGTAATTTTTAACGACTGCTTTTAAAATCTTCTCAGCCATCTTCGGATTATTTGCAGTCACTTTCAACGTAAACAGGTTTGTATTCTCCATGACTTCTGCCTCGATCGTTCCAGGAACAGACTGAAGGCCAAGGTCCTGTGCCAATACTTCTTTAAATGCTCCACTTTTCAAAATATATGGAAAAGATTTTGCCATTTGGTTGGCTGTTGCATTCTCAATATATGAATTGGAATTCTCTGATGTAATACTGGAATTGATCGTAAATGTGGAAGATGCTACATAGTATGGGGAATAGGTAAGTCTCTTGTATCCACAGAACACTGCACCACAAATCACAAGAATAATCAAAAATCTCCATTTCATTTGAATGATGCCTTTGATCAAGTCATCAAACAATCCAGCAATATCGATCAGATTCTCTTTATGTTCTGTTTTTGATTCATATTCTTTACTCATGATCTTTCTTCACCTGCCGTTCTGTTTTTGATTCTTGTGTTTTATCTTCATTGCCCTTTTTCGTTCTGCTTCCATAACCATAGCCATAGCCGTAACCGTAACCATATCCATGGTTTCCATAACCGTATTTGCTTCCGTAACCATAACCGCTTCCATATGCATATTTGTATCCATAATTTCTTGCTGTCTGAGCAACTCCATGGAATACATCGTTATAAACGCATCCAAGCATCGTTCCTTCTGCTGAATTTAGGATACTGATCGTCTCATTGATATCTTTTACTAATGCTGTATGTTGTCTTACAACAAGAATCGATGCATCTGCAAGGTCTACTAACTCTTCTGCATCGGCCGCCTGTGACATTGGTGGTGTATCAATAATAATGTAATCCAGCTTTGTCTTAAAGAACTCTACGATCTTCTGGAAGATCGGTGATGCGATCATCTCTGTAGAATTTGGATAGATCATAGAACCTGCGATCAATAACAATTCTGATTTTGGAAGATCTGTTACCAGATTATCTATCTGTTCATTTCCATTCAATACTTCTCCAAACTGCTGTATTTCTTCCTGATCCAATCCAAAAATCTTGTATTGTGAAGGTTTGCGAAGATCCGCATCGATCAACAATACTTTCTCTGATTCTTCCGCAAGTGCCAATGCTAAATTGGCTGCAACTGTTGATTTACCTTCATTTTCTTCCACACTTGCAACCAGAAGTGTTTTTGCATTCTTCTCTTTCATCTTACTGCTGACTTTGCGGGCAAGTTTCTTCATATCCTCCACATATTGAAAGCTTGTTCCTGGATTTGTCAACAATACCGGACTCTTTTTGCGGTGGATTCTTGCTTTCCATGTCTTATAGATCTTCTCATGATATAACGTCTGCAAAAGCTTTGCATCAAGTTTCCTTGAAACTTCTTTTGGTTTTCTCACTGTATCCTTTAAGAATGACAAGATTGCGATCAATCCACATAACGCAACGATCGTCATTGAAAATGTTTTCTTCATAAGTGCTGTTGGCTGAAATTTATTTACCGGACCACTTGGCACTGTTGGTTTCTGCAATACATCCAGCACAACATTTCCGATCAGCTGATCTGTCACAACAGAATAATTATTCATGATTGCCTTATTCAAACGAAACGCCATCTCTGGGGAATCTGCCTGAACTTTCAAAACTAAAAGATTGGTTTCATTTACTACCTCTGCAGATGCACTTCCTGGAAAATAATCCATATCCATCTCTTTTGCGACTTTCTTTTGTAAGATCGAACTGTTTAGAATCTCAGAAAACTTTGTCGCCATCTCAGACGTTGCACTCAAATCTGAATATACACTATTGTTACTTCCTTTGCTGCTTACGATAAATGTACTTGTTGATTCATACTGTTTGTGATAGTTTCGTCCGACATAAACATAAGAGAGCAAGCTCATAGATGCTGCCAGAAGCAGGATCAGTATTGCATATTTCCAGATATCTCTTAAGATACTATACAAATCAATATTCATTTCATAATCGTTGACTGATATATTTCGTTTATCACTGCTCATTTGCCGGCCTCCTATTCTGTAACGATCACGATCAGTCTTACCGTTCCTGTACGGCTCTTTCCACTTTTTACTGAATAAGTGATCTCATAAGAACCTGGGGTATCGTAATCTACTTCATCTTTGATCTTCACTTTGCTTTTATTAATATCTCCTGGTACATCCGAGTCATAATCTCCTCCCATGCACACTTTAGATATGTAAGATGCTGCATCTAGTTTGTCACCTTTCTTCGTATAAACCAGATACTTCTTCAAATGAATAAAAGGAATTTCTGATCTGTCCGTTGCATCATAAACCTGTATCGTTGCCTGAAATGATACCGTGTCTCCTGCACTATTGCTTACCTGAAGTTTGACCGGATATTCTCCTGGTGTATACAGATCAACTACTGAGTTTGTCAAAATCTTTATCTGATTTGATAAATCACCATCAATCTTATCTTTCACCGTAAGATTCTTTAATAATTCTTCATTCTTGGAAGCTCCTCCAGATTCAAAACATAATGGTTCCTTCAAATAAAACTTTGGTGATGTATAACCCTCATACTGTACAATACGGTTTGCACGACTGACGTTATTATGTCTGTCCACTGCTGCATATACAACCAGACGCCGTCCACCTCCCAGAAAGTTTGAAACACTTTCTACTACAAGAGAATCCGTAACATCCCCATCATTCTCATCAACTGCTTTTACTCCTTGCAAAAAATCTTCATCGGTAGCATTGAGCCCTACTGTCAATTCCTGCTGATCCATTGTAATGACCGGTCCGATCCGATCTCCTTTTCTGACCTGTGTAAACCAGAAGATCAGACTTGCTGCCAGTGATATACAAAATATCACAAAACTTACCAATTTTAATTTCTTCATTGTACCACCTTTTCTCCTTCAAGAATTCTCTTAGGATTATCATATAACAATTTCTTTGAATATTCAAAAGAATATTCTTGTTCCATATATTCTTTGATATCTGCCATATAGGTTGTCCGCTCATATGGTTTGTGTGCATCACTTGCGATACAAGTTACCATATGTTGATCCAGCAGACGATCTACACATTGTTTTGCTCCTGATCCAAATCTGCCAAAGATGCTCCCTCTGTTTACCTGCAACAAACATCCCCTGTTTTTCCACTTTGCGATACCGCTTTCTGATTCCTGTACACACCGGTATCTCTCTGGGTGTGCGATCACTGGCGTAACTCCAAGTTCCATCAGATCATGAAGCATCTCATCCATCTCTTCCTGCTCGATTCCAAACGAAAATTCAGTCAAAAAATATCCCGTCTGATTCAATGAAAGCAATCTGCCTTCACGGATCATCCGAGGAACTTCTCTTGTCATATAAATTTCCATTCCAGAGAATACTCTTAATGGCAGCTTTACTTCATCCAGTGCTTTTCTAAACGCTTCTAATCTTTGCAGATATTCTTCGATCGAATATTCTTTGAAAAAACCCCCTGTATTGGCATGCGATGTTGCAACTAATGTATGAACACCACTTTTCAATGCCAATGCTGCCATAGATAGAGAATCTTCCATATCTCTCGCTCCATCATCCAATCCTGGCAAAATATGCGTATGTATATCGATCATCTATTTTATTTTCCTTTCAGAAATCCCATATGCAAAAAGAATTCCTCCAGTCCATCAAGACTGGAGGAATCCACCTTGTTTTTTGATTAATACTGTTCTTTGACGTGTTTTGCTGCATATACAGCTAATGCTGCTGCAGCGAGTGATACATATACTAATGTAACTGGCGCTCCCTGATCACTAGTCTTTGGTGATGCAGATGTTGTTGATGTTGATGATGTTGATGTCGTTGTTGTTTTCGTCTTAGCTGGTTTTTCATCCTTGTCGAATTCATCATCATCAATCTGGGTTTTCTCATCAACCTTCTCCTGTTCTGTACTCGTATTATAATACTCATCTTCAGGACTTGGTGCTGCCATAACACTTAGTGAAAAAGCAAAACACATAATCAATGTTGCTGCCATCATAATCAACTTTTTCATGCTAAATCCCCCCTTACTGGATTCTAACTGATTTGTGTATAAAATACCTTCAATATCATCTCAAATAATTTTGTCTCATCCGGATAATATTCTGCATATCCTGTCACACCTTCTTTGATGTCACAGTCAATGCTGTAGATATTGTCAGATGAAAAACTGCTTCCTGAAACTTTCGTTGCAAGATATGTGATCTTCGGTGCTGAAAGATTCGTTACTGAATTCTCTGATACAAGATTCAGAAGATCTAATGGCAATGTAAGATCTCCCTTCATCTCCTGTAATGCTTTCTGGGCAAATGCTGTAATATACTGCTGTTGTCTCTGCATACGTGCCATGTTCGCATCCAGTGGATCAAATTCTCTGGATCTTACATAAGTCTCTGCCTGACCACCCAGCAATGTCACATTCGCACCTTCCTTCAGAGTTGGATCAACGCTTGTCAGATCTCCGATCACTTGAACGTTCACTCCACCTACTGCATCATTCAATACACTGATTGCAGAGAGGTTGATCGACATATATGAATCGATAGGAATTCCATATAACACTTTGGAAACTGCATCCACAGCATTCTTACAGCTCTTGGCTTTCCCATCCCCATAGGCATAGGCTAAACATAACTGTCGAAGTTTCCTTCCTGAATACTTTCCATTCTCATCATATGTCTTAACGTTCGCCATGATATCTCGAGGAACATTGATCAGTGAAATCTTCCCTGTAGAAGTATTCACAGCTGCCAGAAACAAGGTATCTGACTGTCCTGCTCCGTGTTTCTTTAAGTATTCTTCATCTGTATTGATCTTATCTCGGTCAACACCCATAAATAAGATACTCGTTATATCTTTATTATACTGATATTTATGTCCATTGTAAATAACCAAATCTCCCTGATTCTGGACTTTTACGCCATCTACGTTCTTTGACATCTTCATCTTGCCTCCAAATAATGAGCCTTTTCCAAGTGCCCACATTCCAGCAATGGCTGCACATGGAAGCAAAATGATCACCGCTAATACGATTATAACTCTTTTTATGATCTGTTTTGGTGTCTTTTTCTTCTTTACTTTCTTCTTTTTCTCGTTCTTTTCTTCTTTTACTTCAAAGCCTTGAAATGCTTCCTTGGATTCTGGCTGGAGATCCTTCAGATTCTGATCCAATTCTTCATTTAATCTCTTAGCCTCATCCGTATGGTTCTTATTTTGTACTTCTTTCATCCGTCAACACCGCCTGTACTAAATAACGATTATTTGGCTGTCCTCCTACGCAGGTACTCAGCGTGATAATCTTATCGTTGCTTGTAACTTCCTGATCTTTCCTTACATGACTTCCCATGTCTCTTATGTTCTTGACATTTCTTAAATAATTCTCAAACTTCTTCTTATTCTTAAAATTAAATGTCTTAAGTAAATGCCTGTCGTCAAACTTATATGCCGCAAAGATCGTGTATGTGTATGTTTTCTTTGGTGTGTAAACATATACTTCTTTGTGTTTCTTAAAAAATGCTTCATCTTCAAACTTGTGAAGATTCTGGAACATAGATCCATTTCTCATATTATGTCCATAAAATACTGTGTTTGGATCTGAAAAATCCTTCTTATTCGCTTTCTCTGTATAAATACATCCTGCAAACTCTGGCTCATTTTTAAAGTTATATTTTAAATAATGATCGTCTGATTCCTGACTTTGTGCTACCGGATAATCAATTCTTGTTCCTGGAACGTAGATCCATGCATAGATATCACTGTTGATCTTGATCAGCTTCTTAAAGTTGATCTTCTGTCCATGTTTGACTCCAGCTGGAACTTTCTCCGGCTCTTTTCCTTCGTTCTCACCAGTAAATTCTGTGCTTGCGATCTCTTTTAATGTTGCTTTTCTTGCCTGTTCTGTCTTATAGTCCTGATACTTGACCCATCCGAATCTTCCAAGACAAATCACACAGACTAGTACTGCAACTCCAAGAATGATCTTCCATCCACTCTTCTTCATTCAGCTTCCCCCTTATGCCGTTATTCTTGTCTTATTATATCTTTTTTTCTATCTGCGGTCAATGAATCCTGCATCTTCGGACAACCTGTGCCCTAAAAATCCATCGCCATTTTGCTTGACTCTTCTTCTGACAATTCTGTAACCTGTGTTTCCATAACACGATAAACTCTCTGACACATATTTAAAACACTCGGACGATGGGTTGTCACGATGCATGTTTTATTTGGGCGTTGTTTTATGATATTTCTTAAAACTTTACGTTCCGTTGTTACATCAAGTGCCGATGTTGCTTCATCTAACAATAAGATCGGTGCATCTCTTAAAACAGCCCTTGCAATCGCAATTCTTTGTGCCTGTCCTTCCGAAAATCCTCGTCCTCGCTCTCCAATCTTGGTATAAATCGTTTCTTCCATATTCTTTACGAAATCCCACGCACAGGAAATCTTCAATGCCTCGATCATCTCTTCTTCTGTTGCATCTTGTTTCACCATTCTTAAATTTTCCGCGATCGTGCCAGAAAGAATTGTATTTCCCTGTGGTACATAGGCAAATAAATGTCTGGTATCTGCATTCATCTCCACCTGCTTCCCATTTGAAGCCCTTAAATATGCTTCTCCTTTTTCCGGATGGATCAAACCTAAGATCAAACGGATCATCGTTGTCTTTCCCTCTCCAGAAGGACCAACCAACGCAACGATCTCGCCCGGATTAGCCATAAATGCAGAATCTGTAATAACACGGTTTCCTTCGATATAAGAAAAATCCACATCCCGCATCTTCACCTCGAACCCATCTTCCACATAAGCATCCATCTCAGAACTTTCTGGAATATGAACTTCTTTCTTAAGCTGTGCAAGCTCTCTGATACGATGTGCAGAGATTGAACTGTTCAAAAAGTTTGGTATGATCGATACCAGATTGTTAAATGCCCCATTTAAGTTACTTCTCTGTTGTAAAAATAAAGTCATCGTTCCATAAGAAATATCTCTTGTCCAAAGCCGGAACAGACAATATCCAAATGCTGCATACTGAACAACCATTCCTATGATCGACATAACGATATTCGTCTTGATCGTAAACATGTTATACTTTAAACTGATATCTTTAAACTTCTCCTGCCAGTTTCTCATCTTCTTTCCATATAAAGAAGAGATCCCAAAGGACTTGATCGTATCAAAATTATAGAATGTCTCGACTTCAAATGTCATCATCTCACTACTCATTTCCCGCACTTTCTTCCCATATTCTCTCTGCTTGGAAATAAGGAACTTCGACATCAAAAGCATAAATGGTGCACTTGCAAATGCCAGTAATGACATGATCTTATCGTAATGCCAGATAACCGCAAATGTTGCAACAAAATCGTAAATTGCTATGATGATCGTCGGCAGCCAGCTGATCGCATTTCCGCTGATCGTACTGACATCACTGTTAAACCGATTCAACACATCTCCATTACTATATTGATTGATTTCCATCCAGTCTGCATCAATGATCTTATCAAAAATGTCTGCCTGAATATCGTTATTGATATAAATACTTAATTTTGTAGAAATACGCCCGATCACATTTCCGATCGTCAGACTAAAAAATGCACTTCCAAGTGTGATCAAGACCATGATCCACAACTTACTCATCTGATATCCTGTGATGATATCGATCATATATTTACTTGCCACACTTCCAACCAATCCCATGGATGTGCTGAAAATACCAAGGATCGTGTAGAAAGCGATCGCTCCTTTATATCGTTTGCTGTAGGAAAAGATCCATTTCCAGTCGTCAATGATCTCTGAAAATGTTCCATCTCGCCATTTCCCGATCAGTATATCTAATGATTCAAACGATATCTTCTGATTTGGTTGATTTTGATTTTCATTGTCCATCATGTGATCATCACCTTCTTTCCTTCATAATTTTGTAAAATTCTTTTGTATACTCACAGATATATTCCGGAATTCCTTCATAATCTCCTGTTTCTAATAAAGCTGCCGCCGCACATGTATTACAGATTGGACGATATTTGCATTCTGTACACCTTTCATTGATCAAGATCTCTTTCGTCTGTGCTGATATCATTTCCCAGCTTCTTTGAAAACCTTCTGCAAATACATTCACTTCTGGTTGACTTTGCATCACACATGGACGTATCATCCCCTGCCAATTGATCGTAAAAGAGCAATTGCCTGCCAGGCATAAAATGTGCCTGCTGTATTGCATATTTTGCGGATGATCTTCAACCATGCTGATCACATGATCCTGATATTCTCTAAGAGCTTCTTCACCCCATTGATGTTGAAAGATCAACTTCTTCGCCATCGCTGCATCCTTTGGATTCATTCGGCTTTGTTCATCAAATGGTTTATTTCTTTCTCTGCTTGCCGGATACATATAGGTATCAAGGTTCACGGCTGTATCCAAATCATCTGCAATATCTAAAATCTTCCTAATATCCTCTTCATTCTTTGAAGTGATGCTTCCATTAATCTTTACATCAATCTCCCTGTCCCTTAGCAGCCTGACTGCATTGACCGTCTTCTGAAATCCACCTGGATAATGACATAACTGCTCATACGCCTGGTCATCTGCTCCATATAAAGTAATATTCATTCTTCTTGGCTTATATTTCTGGAAGAAATCTGCCCATTCTTCATTGATCAGCGTTCCATTTGTATTGATCGTAAGAATCATTCCCATCTTCTGCAGTTCGATATATACTTCCTTAAATCCCGGAAATAATAACGGCTCTCCTCCTGTCAATAACAGAAATAACGTTCCTGCCTCCTTCATCTGATGAGCCAGTCTGATCCATTCTTCTTTGGTTCTTAAACGGCCTTTTTGTTCCATCTCTGCCTTGGATAAACGAACATAACACATATCGCAGTTCATATTACAAAGTGGTAATAATTCCAGACTACCATTCACTGGAGCTTGTCTTTGATATGCTTTCTGGACCAGCATCTTTTCCATGGAATCCATTGCGTCTAGGTCTTTCATTTGGCTCCCTTCTTTCTTGTACATTCTGTTTTATTATATGATGAGATCGCAGAAAAAGAAAGTTTTTATTTACGTTTTTGTTTTCCATATATTGACATTGCAGATTATTCTTGTTAATATCATTTTACAAACTATCTATCATTGGGCATGTATATTCTATATTGCAATTCTAATTTTTCATTTCCACATAATCAGATCAATACCTGTCCATTTGTATCACTTAAAGGAGGCACAATACACATATGACAAAAGTAAAGAGCAAAATAACACCCGATACCATTCTGAAAAACTTCTGGAAAGATAATAATCGCTTTGCAGATCTTTTCAATGCATGTTTCTTTGATGGAAATCCAGAATTGAATCCAGATGATCTTACAGAAGTCGATACTGATATTTCTTCTTTATTACAATTTCATGGTTATGCTGAGACTGTAAAAAAGATTGTTGATGTTGTCAAAAAATCTGCTTATGGCGTTGATTTTGTAATCCTTGGAATTGAAAATCAAGCAAAGATCCACTATGCAATGCCACTTCGACATATGCTTGGAGATGCTTTTTCATATCTCAAAGAATATAATGAAATTGCAAAAAAATATAAAGATGAAAAACCTCATGGAACACCAGACGAATTTCTATCTAAAATGAAGAAAACTGACCGATTACATAGCGTACTTACCATTTGTATTTATTATGGTGAAACTCCGTGGGATGGTCCTCGTTCCTTAATTGATATGTTAGAAATTCCTGATGCTTTTAAGCCTTTGATTTCCGATTATAAATTCAACTTGATCGAACTTAGGAAGAGTGAGCATTTAAAATTTCATAATAATGATGTTGATAAAATATTTAATATCAGTAGGTTTATTTTCGACGAAAAATATGATAAAATCACTGATATATTTAAAGATGAAAATATATCTTCAGAATTAGCTATGGTTATTGGCTGTATTACAGAATCACAAAAATTGATCAATGATGCTGTGGAATCAGAAGAAAAAGGAGGTAGCGTGAATATGTGTAAGGCACTCGAAAAATTAGAGGAAAGAGGTCGTCAGGAAGGCAGATTAGAGGGTAGATTACAAGGACAAATAGTCACTAAACTTAAATTAATCCTAAAAAAAGTTCATAAAAATAAATCTTTTGACCAAATTGTAGATGAATTGGAAGAAGATTCAGATGTTGTGCAGCCTTTGTATGATTTTGTATTGAAGCATATAGATTTGGGCGAGGATGAAATGGTTCAGAAGTATCTTGAAAACATTAAATAATTTATTATGTATGAAATATGGAGAAGGAAGTCCTTTATGCAACTTCTTTCTCCATATTTGGTTTCTTAATAAAACTCTTTTAAATTCCTAACTGTTTCCTTCGTATATTCACATAAATATTTTGAAACGCCCTCAGAATCTCCACATTCTGCAATCGCTGCCGCTGCACATGTGTTACATACATGTCTTAATTTACATTGATTGCATTCCATGCTTGTTTTGATCTCTTCTGTTTCTCTCACGATCTTATTCCATAATGTCATAAAATCATCCGTTGTGTCAAAGGCATCATAACTTGGCTGATCTAACACGATACATGAACGTATCATGCCTTGCCAATTAACTACAAACGAACTCTGCCCAGCCCGGCATGTCATATGCCCCGGACAGGCATCTCCTTCTTCCGTATGTTCTGCCAGATAAATAGTCTGCTTCGCATATTGCTCAAAAAGTTCATCTCCCATTTCCCGGTGTAAGATTTCAACCCTTGCCTTTGCAGCATCCTCTGGGTCTAATCTCTCCTGAAAATTAAAAGGAGTTGTCCGCTCACGCACGGATGGATACATATAAGTATCGATTCGAACCGGGATATCATACTTTTCTCCGATATCTATGATCTCCATCCTGTCACGAAAATTCTTCTTCACAAGACTTCCATTGATCTTGACATCAATCTCATATTTTTTTAATAATTCAATCCCTCTGATCGTTTTGTCAAATCCATCCTTCATATGGCATAGATTCTCGTATGTCTCATTCTTTGATCCATATAAAGTTATATTTATCCTTCTTGGCTTATTCTTCGCAAAAAATTCCGCCCATTCCTCATTGATCAACGTCCCATTGGTATTGAGCGTAAGGATCATACCCATATCTTTTAATACACAGTATAATTCTTTAAATTGAGGGAATAATAAAGGCTCTCCACCCGTTAACAACAAGAACAATGTCCCTGCATCTTTCATTTGCTTTGCAAGGGAAATCCATTCATCCAAACTTCGCAATCTTCCTTGGGACTGCACTTCTTGTTTGGATAAATGGACGTAGCACATGTCACAGTTTAGATTGCAGAGAGGCAATAACTCCAGTACTCCATAAAGCGGAATACGGTTCCTTGCTGCCTTTGCGAAAAGTTGGCGTTCGAAGGTAGTGTTAGTGTCAAATAGGTCCATGATCACTCTCCCTGTAATAAAAAAGAACCGGTAGGTCGGTTCTTTTTTGTATTTTTTATGATTTCGCTGTTGCCCATTCTTTCATATTTAAATTAGTTGTACAATGCGTATTATCTCCTTTAGGACCTCTCCATACAATGACATTTTGTGGTCTATCAGACCCTTTCATTATATAATATCCATCTAAAAACTTATCCGTTGAATTAGCCTCATGTGTAGTACCACAAGCATGATAACCACCAAGTTTTTCATCTCCTGGATGGTATTTTCCCCATCCTTCCCACCTTCCTTTTTTCTGCAATCCTGGTTCTCCATTTGTTTCTAACCACACTGTTCCAGAATATCCACCACCAGCATCGCATCTAAACATATACACCGTTCCGCTATCTCCGCAAGCCGCCACATACTCATTCGGTGTAAATTCTTCTATATAAGCACTTGGTCTTTCATATCTTCTTTTCATAACCTTTTCCCCTTTCCTTCTATACAAATTCTATCTTCATCTTATATTGCGTTATCATTCTGCAACATCTTTTTTCATGACTATATTATACTAGAATTTTCCATTTAATGCAATAAACCATCTGTAAAAGGCATTTTTTTTTCGTAATCTGCTATTTCAATATACAGTTATTGATCTTCTAACAGCTCTTCAAGGCTTAAAAAAATACCGAAATTCGAAAATCACGCTAAAAACAATCATTTTTCTCTACAAATGATTGCAAAATTCAGAATTTAAGATTATAATGGGATTAAATTCTGGGGGTTAAGAATGATGATTTATTGACATATAATATTAAAAGGGGGAAGTTGTTATGAAGAAAATGTATGAAAAGCCAATGGCTTTTGAAGAAGCATTTGTGGCAGATGAATATGTAGCAGCATGTTATTTTTAGCTTGTGAGCGTGGAAGTAATGGATGGACTGGAAACGCTGATAAGTGGGGTGGTGTACGCGAATACGGATACGGAGTATCTCATTCTCCATTAGGAACTTCACATACATGCGGAGATAAAACTGCCAATCGTGTAATTACTGATAATGGTGGTGTTTTTGAAAAGGTTCAAGAACATAATGGTCAACAAGGATGGATCAGTGGTACTTATTGTGGTTATGACGATAATGATCATAATAATAAACTATCTCCTGGAGATACTGTTTATTGGTGTACATATAGTGGAAATAAAAATAGAAGATGGAATCACTATGGAACCCTTGAGCAAGCGGATGCTAATCACCCAAATCATTCATAATTTAAGAATTCTAATAGAGGCTATGATTTTTACATATATTATAATTTCATAGCCTCTATTTTATTGTAAAAAATTAAATATTTTCTGTCTTTTTTGTTTCATTATTTAATTTCTCCTTAAATATATATTTATCATTTTATTTATGCTCATCTTTTTACATATATTGACATTTGTTCTTGTTTTTGCTAGTATAATCACAATGAAACTATTGTTGGACATGTATCTTCTATCTTGCATTTCTCAATTACCATTTCTGCATAATCAGATCCATACCTGTCCATTTCTACGCTCCAAAGGAGGACTAATATTCATATGACAAAGGTAAAAAACAAAATAACACCCGATACTATCCTTAAAAATTTCTGGAAAGATAACAAACGTTTTGCTGATCTTTTTAATGCATGCTTCTTTGATGGAAATCCAAAATTAAATCCTGATGATCTCACAGAAGTTGACACTGATGTTTCGTCCTTATTGCAATTCCACGGTTATGCTGAAACTGTAAAAAGAATTGTCGATGTCGTCAAAAAATCTGCTTATGGTGTTGATTTCGTAATTCTAGGAATTGAAAATCAATCAAAAATTCACTATGCCATGCCACTTCGTCACATGCTAGGGGATGCATTTTCTTATCTTAAAGAATACAATGAAATTGCAAAAAAACATAAAAAAGAAAAAGATTATACTGCAACAGATGAATTTCTATCGAGAATGAAGAAAACGGATCGATTACACAGTGTTCTTACAATATGTATTTACTATGGGGAAAATCCGTGGTACGGTCCTCATTCCCTAATTGATATGCTGGAAATCCCAGATGCTTTTAAACCTTTAATTTCGGATTATAAATTTAACTTAATTGAGCTTCGTAAAAGTGAATATTTAAAATTTCACAACGACGATGTCAACACAATATTCAATATTAGTAGATTTATTTTTGACGAAAAATATGATAAAATCACTGATATATACAAAGAAAAAAATATATCATCCGAATTAGCCATGGTAATTGGTTGCATTACTGAATCACAAAAATTAATTAACGATGCTATAAAATCTGAACAAAAAGGAGGTACTGTGAATATGTGTAAAGCACTTGAAAAATTAGAAGAGAAAGGAAGAATGGAAGGTCGATTAGAAGGCAGATTAGAAGGCAGACTAGAAGGCAGATCACAAGGTGAGTCCTGTGGTTTCATTAAATTAATTCTAAAAAAAGTCAAGAAACAAAAATCTTTTAATCAGATTGTAGAAGAATTAGATTTAGATGCTGACTTTGCAAAACCTCTTTATGATTTTGTTCTAAAACACATCGATTTATCTGAAACGGATATAATTCAAAAATACCTTGAAATGTAACACACCCTCTATATACTGATTTGAATAGACTTCAGTTTTATGAGACAAAAATAAGGGACTTTTTTACAGTCCCTTATTTTTGTCTCATAAACTAAACACTATTTCAAGCGTTCCGCAATTGCCTTAATAAACTCTTCACTATTCACAGCATTCACATTCTCAAGAGTTGTAATAAGTGCCAAGTCTTTTGTCATTGTACCACTCTCGATCGTGTCTAATGTAGCTTTTTCAAGTTTATCAGCAAATGCCATTAATTCTTCATTGCCATCTAATTCTCCACGTTTTCTTAACGCTCCTGTCCATGCGAAGATTGTTGCGACAGAGTTTGTAGATGTCTCTTCACCTTTCAGATGTTTATAATAATGACGCTGTACTGTTCCATGAGCTGCTTCGTATTCATAGTATCCGTGTGGTGATACTAATACAGATGTCATCATTGCTAATGATCCAAATGCAGATGAGATCATATCACTCATAACATCTCCGTCATAGTTCTTACATGCCCAGATAAATCCACCTTCTGATTTCATAACGCGGGCTACTGCGTCGTCGATCAATGTGTAGAAATATTCAATTCCTGCTGCATCAAATTTCTCTTTGTATTCTGCATCAAAGATTTCCTGGAAGATATCTTTGAATGTGTGATCGTATTTCTTAGAGATCGTATCTTTTGTTGCAAACCACAGATCCTGTTTTGTGTCTAATGCATATGTAAAGCAGCTTCTTGCAAAACTTGCAATAGATGCATCAATGTTATGCATTCCCTGGATCACTCCTGGTCCGTCAAAATCATGAATTGTTTCTCTGATCTCTGTTCCATCTTCTCCTGTGAATACTAATTCTGCTTTTCCTGCTCCTGGAACTTTGATCTCCACACCTTTGTATACATCACCATAGGCATGTCTTGCGATCGTGATTGGTTTCTTCCATTTGCTGACGGTTGGTTCGATTCCTTTGACTGTGATCGGTGCACGGAATACTGTTCCGTCTAAGATCGCACGGATTGTTCCATTTGGACTCTTCCACATCTCTTTTAAATCATATTCATCCATACGCGCTGCATTTGGAGTGATCGTTGCACATTTGACTGCAACTCCATATTTCTTTGTTGCTTCTGCGGAATCAAATGTAACCTGATCGTTTGTCTCGTTTCTGTGTTCTAACCCAAGGTCATAATATTCTGTTTTTAAATCAATAAATGGTAATAACAATTCATCTTTGATCATCTTCCAAAGAATTCTTGTCATTTCATCTCCGTCCATCTCTACTAATGGAGTGGTCATCTGAATTTTGCTCATGGTCATTCCTCCTGCGTTGCTGTTTATTGTTTTATTCACTGTTTTCAGCTTATTGTGCTTTATTATACAGAAAAAACTGATATTTGTAAATAAATGTATTAAGAATAATACACGTTATTTGAAAGTTGAAAAACAAAGCTATTCCGATCTCCTCGATATTTCGCAATCGAATATTCAATCGCTGTATGACTTTCATCATATCCTGTGGAATGAAAATAAAATAAAGGATCTCCATTTTTGACATCTAACAGATCCGCACATGTTTCATCTGCAAGGATCACATCCAGCTTTCTCTGTATGGATGTGATATCTCTTCCTTCCTTATGAAATGTCTGATATAAACTCTCCTTTTCAAAATCAACTTCTGACAAATGTTCAAACAGTCTGCATGGCACATACGTTGTAACCAGAACATTAGGCTGATCATCAACGTATCTCAATCTGACCAGTTTATAAACTTTTTCTGTTTCTTTGAGACTCAATTTCTGGCGGACTTCTTCTTCTGCCTTTTCTTGTTTGAATGTCAGAACTTTTGTCGATGGAGTCAGTCCTTTTTCTTTTACTTCTTTATCAAATGTCTGAATCACCTGTGCAAATTCCTGCCGGATCGTTGGATCACATACGATCGTCCCTCGTTTTTTACGTTTTTCTAAATATCCCTCATCCACTAAAATCTGTACCGCCTTACGGATCGTCGGCCGGCTGACGTTGTAGATCTCAGCTAATTCATATTCATTTGGTATGATACTTCCTTGCTGGTAAACTCCACTTAAGATCTTATCTAATAAATCTTTTTTTATATCTAAATAAAATGCTCCCATTTTATACTCTCTTTCTTTTTTCTTTCACTTTATCGGATTTTTTATTTTATGTCAATTTATTTTCTCTTATTTTATTTACATAATATTGACATAATAATTACATAATGTTATATTTTAATTAACATGAAACAAACATATCAGCAAAAACAGGAGGTTTTTATGAAATCATATACATTAGATGATCTTGCAAGAATGATCGATCACACAAATTTACATACGGATGCTTCTCCTAAAGACATGGAGGTCTTATGTAATGAGGCGAAAGAACATCATTTTGCCATGGTAGCGATCAATCAGGTGCAGTCTGGATTATGTGCAAAGTTACTGGAAGGAACGGATATTCATACAGGAGCTGCTATCTCTTTCCCATTAGGTCAGACAACAATTGCTTCTAAAGTCTTTGATACAAAAGATGCTATTGCAAATGGTGCAAATGAGATTGATTATGTTGTAAATCAGACAGAGGTCAAAGCTTCTAACTGGGATTATATCAAGGATGAGATGTCACAGATCGTTGCTGCCTGCCATGAAAAAGATGTTACTTGTAAAGTCATTTTTGAAAACTGTTATCTTAATGATGAGGAGAAGATCAAGCTTTGTGAAATCGCCAAAGAGGTGAAACCTGATTTTATCAAAACATCCACTGGTTTCGGTACTGGCGGTGCTACTTTTGATGATGTGAAATTAATGAAAGAGCATGTTGGAGATACGGTAAAGGTAAAAGCTGCTGGTGGAATCCGTGATACCAAGACATTTATGAAAATGATAGAGTGCGGTGCCCAACGTATCGGAACAAGTGCTGGTATCTCGATCATCAAGGAATTCGAAGCTATGATGAAAGAACAAGGCGTTTCCACACTTGAGATCTAGGGCAATTTTTTAGGAGGTATTTTATGAATCAGTTTAACTGGGATCAGGCTTTTACTTTGGATTTTGATCTAAATAACGGACTTTCCAAGCACGCAGATACTACAAAGCGTTATCTTTCCCAGATGAAAAATATGTATCAGGATCAAGAAGCTGTTGAAGAAATTCTTAAACACGAAGACCCTTTGGTCTATGAGTTTTATGAACTTGGATGCCCAGAGCGTGCCGGTGATCTTGCATTCGGCACAACGATGATCCATCCTGGGAAGATTGGAAATGAATATTATATGACGAAAGGACATTTTCATCAGATCGTAGACACTGCCGAAGTTTATTATACATTAAAAGGCGAAGGGTATATGATGCTTGAAAACCTTGACGGTGATTGGCGGGTTGAACGGATGGAGAAAGGAAAAGCATTGTATGTTCCCCGCGGATATGCTCACCGCACCATTAATACTGGAGATGAAGTCCTGACTGCTTTTTATGTATTTGATGCAGATGCAGGACATGATTATGGAACAATCGAAACCAAAGGATACCGCCATATTGTTTGTGAGATCAATGGCGAAGTAACTGTACTTGACAATCCAAGATGGTAATTATGTTAAAAAGAGAGAAAATCCAGACATTTAGAATTTGTATCTTCTAAATATCTGGATTTTCTTTATTAAAAGGTATTAACAGCTATTTTTGCACATGCAGTAACTGATGTGCTTTATGACTTCCCGGTGATCCAAAGTATTCATCATACAGATGTTTGATATCTGGATTCTCGTGTGAAAATCTCAAATGGGCTGTCTTATCCAGGAAGTACAGGTTGGATCCACGGTCAGATGCCAGTTCTTTTCCTTCATGGATCGGCTGTCCGCCTCCACCTACACATCCGCCTGGACAGGCCATAACTTCTACAAAATGATAGTGTACTTCTCTCTTCTGGATCGCTTCCATCAGATTTCTTGTGTTCTGAAGTCCACTCACAACTGCGATATTTATCGTATTGCCAGCAATCTCAAATTGGGCTTCTGTCCATCCGTTTTTGTTCACTCCACGGATCTGTTTAAATGCATCTACTTCTGGATTCTTTCCTGTGATCAGGTAATACGCAGAACGCAGTGCCGCTTCCATAACTCCGCCAGTTGCCCCAAAGATCACTCCTGCTCCGGTTCCCTCAGTAAACGGAGTATCAAAGGCTGCATCTTTTAATGTCTTTGGATCAATATGGTCAGCACGGATCAGACGGTCCAATTCTCTTGTTGTTAACACACAGTCAACTCCATGTCCTGCAAACTCACCATGGAATAATGGTTTCTCTCTTTCATCCTTCTTCGCAACACATGGCATAATGGATAATGCAAAAATGCGGTCTGGGTCGATGTTCATCTTCTTTGCAAATGCAGTCTTCATCACTGCCCCAAACATCTCCTGTGGAGATTTGGCAGAAGATAATCTGTTTACCATCTGTGGATACTGAGATTTGATGAAACGTACCCATCCTGGACAACAGGATGTAAACATTGGATACATATCAAGATCTCCATTTGTAAATCTCTCGACAAATTCCGTTCCTTCTTCCATGATCGTAAGATCTGCTGAAAATGTTGTATCAAATACATAATCTACACCAATCCTTCGAAGTGCATCTACGATCTTCTCTACCGTTGCTTCTTCTCTTGATAATCCAAGACTTTCTCCCCATGCAGCACGAACTGCTGGTGCGATCTGTGCTACCACGATCGTATCTTTATCTTCTAATGCGCGATATAATTTGTCTGTATCATCTCGTTCACGTAATGCTCCTGTTGGACAATGTGTGATACACTGTCCACATAATGCACAATCTGCTGTTTTGATATCTCTGTTTTCTGAAACTCCAACTGTTGTTCTTGCTCCAGTTCCAGATACATCCCAGATATGCATTCCCTGAATCTTGTCGCATACTTGTATACAACGCATACATTTGACACATTTGCTTGCATCACGTACCAATGGATATCTTGTATCCCATTCTTCGATACAGATTTCCTTCTTATAAGGGCTGTCTACAATATTCAGATCATTAGCAACCATCTGAAGTGTACAATTTCCGCTTCTTACACAAGTTGCACATTGTGCATCGTGCTGGGAAAGGATCATCTCTACCGTATGTTTTCGGTTTCTGCGTACTTTCGGACTGTTGGTATAGATCGTCATTCCTTCTTCTACCACGTTATTACAGGATGTTACCAGATGATCCTGTCCTTCAATTTCTACAACGCAGACTCTGCACGCTCCAATCTCATTGATATCTTTTAAATAACAAAGCTTTGGAATCGGTATATGAATGGAGGCTGCTGCTTCCATGATCGTTGTTCCAGAAGGTACAGCGATCGTGTGGTTATCTATTGTAATATTTACCATTTTGTATCCCTACCTCCTTTGAAAATACCATAACCAAAGTGGTCACAGCGAAGACATCTTCCTGCCTCCTGGCATGCTTCTTTCTCTGTCATACAGTTTTCGACTCCTTCAAAGTCTTTAACTCTCTCTCCAGCTTCTCTCTCTGTAAGATTAACTCTTCCACATGCTGGTTTATCTTCTAACTTAGGTTCTGGAATCTCAACATCTGCTGTAATTTCATGATGATATCCCAGATATTCATCGATATTGGCTGCGATAACTTTACCTGCTGCGATCGCTGAAATAACTGTGGATGGACCTGTCGCACAGTCTCCACCTGCAAATACTCCTGGCATCTCTTCGAATCCACCAAATTTCTCTACGTTGATCTTTCCTCTCTGTACGGGAACTCCTGCTTCTTCGAAGTGCTGATATTCGATATCCTGACCAATCGCTACGATCAGTGTCTGACATGGGATAAATACGTCATCTTCCCCTGTTGGCTTTACAGATGCTCTTCCACCTTTGATATTACTGATCATCTGTGGTGTTACCCATATACCTTTGACATTACCTTCTTCGTCTTTCTCGATTCTTGAAGGTGCCATCAATGTCTTGATCTCAACACCTTCTGCTTCTGCTCCTGAAATCTCATCTGGAAGTGCTGTCATATCGGCAACTCTTCTTCGATATACGATGCTGACTTTCTTCGCACCTAATCTTACAGATGTACGAACTGCATCCATGGAAACATTTCCACCACCGATCACGGCAACTTCTTTTCCTTCCAGGCTTTCCTGTGTTCCATGTCCGACATTTCTTAAGAACTGTACCGCTGAAATAACGCCTTTGGCATCTTCGCCTTCTAATCCTAACTTCTTATCTGTGCTTGCACCAATCGTGATCAGTACAGCATCGTATTTTTCTTTTAAATCCACAATGGAATAATCTTTGCCGATAGCTTTTCCACAATCTACTTTGACTCCTGTGTCTAAGATTGCCTGAATATCATCATCTAAGCGTTCTTTTGGCAGCCTGTAGTTTGGAATTCCATAACGTAACATTCCTCCAAGTTTTGGAAGCATCTCATATACGGTTACCTGATGCCCCATCAACTGTAAGAAATATGCTGCACTTAATCCACCTGGTCCACCACCTACAACGGCAATATTCTTCCCTGTAGATTCTGCACATTCTGGCGGTGCAACGTATCCTGCTGCATCTGCTGCCATACGTTTTAATCCACGGATATTCACCGCATCATCGATCATATTTCTACGGCATAATGCTTCACATGGATGCTCGCAGATAAATCCACATGTTGTTGGAAATGGATTATCTTTTCTGATCAGACGGATCGCATCCTCATATCTTCCTTCACGTACCAACGCAATATATCCCGGAATATCCACTCTCGCAGGACATCTGGATACACATGGCACTGGCTGCTTTAACGTACTTAAGCATCGATGATACATGATATGTTCTACATAATCATCTTTAAATCCAATGGCTCCTTTGTATACCATATTGGCTGCCTCATAGCCGATCGCACAATCTGCAGATTCCATAATGGATTTTGCTGTTTCATGTATCTCTGTTAAAGTTCGGATCGTTGCTTTGCCATCTAAAACATCAGTGATCAGATTCTTTAACTGTCCAAGTCCTACACGACATGGAACACACTTTCCACAGCTCTGTGCATGACAGATCTCCAAAAATGCTCTGGACATATCAACCGGACATAACCCTGGCGGGCTTGACTCGATTCTTCGTTCCAAATCCTTATAAAGACCTTCCACAACCAGCTGTGCCTGGTTCGGAGACCTTAATTCCAAACGACTCATGACTCATCCTCCTTAATTCCTCTATATCAGTATATTGACTCTCATTATACGCACATTTTTCGACAAATTCAAGTGTTTTTTTGTGCAATTTGTACGTTAATTTCGTAACAATCAGGTCTATTTTTGTGTATAATCACGTTAATTTTGTAACAATTTTAAGTTGTATGAATTGAAGGTCATCGAGTATTTAGAGAAAAAATAAAAGATAGCATGTGAGCAACACGAATTCCATTGACGGAGTTCGATCGTTGCTCACATGCTATCTTTTATTTTTTCTCTAAATACCTGAAGACTTTCAATCATAAAATTAAGAAAATCCAGCTGATGAATGTATGTTAGACGCTATTACATATATGCACGCCTATTCACAAAACCAGAATCTAATATGATACAATGATTCCTCCATCGCATGCATACAAACTGCTGACTCCTTTAGTATCTACAATATCAACGTCTTCTGCGTGTAAGTGCTTCTTGATCAATTCTTTCACGTAAACAGCTCTCTCGTAGCAATTGCAGTGTGAAATGACAAATTGTCTTCTTGTGAGATCTCTTCCTTCGCTTCCCATGTGTTCTACCATCTTCGCGAGTGCTTTCTTCATTCCTCTTGCCTGGGCTGCTTTCTGGATCACGCCGTCTCTTGTACCGATCATGACTGGTTTGATATTTAATGCACCGGCGATCGTTGCAGATAGTCTTGATAATCTTCCGTTCTTTCTTAGTACTTCTAGTGTCTCCAAAACAAAATATGTTCTAAGACTTGTTGTATACTCTTCAATCTTATCAACCACTTCTTCAAATGGCATTCCCTGACTTGCATATTCGTTGAGCTTACGTGCGATCAGAACCTGAGTCGTAGCGGCTCCTCTGGAATTCACTACATGAATATTCTTTGTTCCGTTCTCTTCTTCATATAGATTCTTTCCTAAAACTGCACTGTTGTATGATCCACTTAATTCTGCAGATAATGTTACCACATATATATCATCTGCCTTGGAATATGCTTCCATATAACTCTCTGGTGCAGGGCATGCTGACTTCACAGACTCTTTACTTGCTGCAACCTTTGCTAAAAAATCTGCCTGATCAAATGTTTCATCATCTATGATTTCTTCTCCATCCACTAATAATGTCAAGGGTACTAAAGTATAACATCCTTTTTTTAAATCTTCTTCTGTCAAATCCGTACAGCTGTCACAAACAATATGAAAACTCATATTCGTATCTCCTTTTTACAACTTTCTTATCTGGTATTCATTACTACTTATTCTAACATATATCTACGCAAAAAGAAACATGCAAACAAAGTTTCTTTTAAGTTCCCGAAGTTTGTGAAAAATTTTACAGGTACTTTGTTAAAAATCTTTCTTTCACTTCCTGATCCCACGCTTCTTCCAAAGTCTTATCCAGTACAAATGTCTTTCTGGACACTCCTGATGTACACTTTAATCCCTGTCGGTCGTATAAAATGTTGATAAATAATCCTGCTATTTCATCTTCTCGGACTGCAAGATTATATTTGGCAAGAAACTCTGGAGAAAGATCTGGTTTTAACATCATCACAAATTGAAAATACAGCGGTGTCTTCTTCCCTTTTACGAGAGAAAATATTTTTTCTTTCTCTTCTTCCCACGTTACATATGGATATTGTTTCATCTCTTTCCATTCTTCTGTATCATAAAATTCTTTTAAGATCTTTCCATCAAATTCATACGAAATGTTCATGGACAGTTTTCCTTCGCTCATCAAGAAATCATCAAAAAGATTTCCTCCTAAAAAACCTGCCATAAACTTCTTAATATTTTCAATTTCGATCATAACCATAGGCATATTCTCCTGACTAAAAAATGGAACCCTGCCTACTCACAAGGTTCCATTTTATTGTATCTTTCTTTGGTTCTTTTTTCAACCGGTTTTACTGTCCAAAACTATAATACTGGCTGTTAGAACTTTCATTATTATAATTATTGTTGTAACTATTGCTGTTATTACTATTACTATTGCTATTGCTGCTGTTACTGCTTGTGCTTGGTGCATCTGATTTCTTTCCAAGAGTAACTGTCAGTGTCTTCTTCTCATAAGTACCCATCTGATTCTGACGTTTTACAACAACTTTAACTTTCTTGCCTGCTTTCAGGTTTGAAATCTTTTCTTTTAATCCATCCATTGTAGAAACGTTGCTTCCATTAAAGGATACGATCACATCTCCTGCACTGATGCCTGCTTTCTGGGCTGGGGAACTCTTGATCACCTGCTGTACATAAACACCAGATGGCATATCAAACTGGCTTGCCATAGAGCTGTCGATCGTCTGACCTGATACACCTAAATATGCCTGTTCACTCTCACTTGTTGCCTCATTCTTGATCAGTTTATTGATGATCGGTTTTGCTGTATTGATTGGAATCGCATATCCCATTCCTTCTACATCTTCTGAAGAATATTTAACTGTATTAATACCAATTAATTCACCTTTGCTATTTAATAAAGCACCACCACTATTTCCAGGGTTGATCGCTGCATCTGTCTGGATCAATGTCATTGTCTTGTCTGTCAACTGTACCTGACGATTTAATGCACTGATATAACCACCTGTGACAGACTGTCCATATCCTAATGCATTACCAATTGCGATCGCTCTTTCTCCTGTCTGTAATTTTGAGGAATCTCCTAATGTGATCACTGCGATCTCCTTTAAGGTAGAAGATTTCATGTTCTTTGTATCTACTTCTACAACCGCTAAGTCCGCATCGCTGTCAGTACCACGAATGGTTGCACTTGCACTCTTTCCATCCACAAATCCTACGGATAAAGATTTGGCATCTGCTACGACATGGTTATTTGTAACGATCAAAATCTTACCATCTTTCTTGCCAATGATGATACCTGAACCAACACCTTCGGATTCACTGCTTTGTGTCTGTCCAAACCAACTCTGGCTTGTTGTTTCAAACTTTCCTGTGATCGATACGATCGATGGCATAACATTTTTTGATACACCTGAGAGGTCATTACTGCTGGTACTTGAACTGCTGCTTGTTGTCTTCGTTGTTGCAAGCTGTGTTGCACCATTTCCAATGCCTGCTCTGCTAAATCCATATGTGACTCCCTGCATCACAAGCCCTGCGATCAATCCAAAAGCTACTGCAGATGCTGCTAATTTTGCAACATGTTTTCCTCTGCCGCCATTTTTGTTTTTCTTAGGATTGGAATGGTCGTTCGCTTCCTCCGCTCTCCACTGATCGGAAGTCTTCCACTGTCCATCCTGATTTGTATTATATTCACTCATGATTAATTCTCCTTTCGATCCTGATCTTTTGTTTCGACCTTTATCTTTTATGAGATAAATATATCTTATAAATGTGTAAAAACTGTGATTAATATGTTACTAAAAAATGATTTCCTCTTTTTTCTCATTTTTCGTGAAAATGATGAGAATGTCAATAAGTACAAAATACAAAAATAAGAAAAAGTTAAGTCATTTTGTCATTGTATGATCTCTTTTTATCCCTTATAATAGAAGGAAGTGAAAAAGGAGTATTTATCATATGATCAAACAAAACCAAACTTACTTAAACAGACTGCATGTCGTGATGGATGCTGTCTGCATTTATTTTGCAGGATTTGCAGCATGGTATATAAGATTTAAATGCACGATCTTTGGATTCTGGCTGAATCAGGAGATTTTCGATCTCAACCGCTATTATCCAGAGTTTTATCAATATCAGAAACCGCTGATCAGCTCTTTGATCCTGTTATTGTTATTGTATTCGTTCTTTGGTCTTTATACACCAAAGCGTTACCAGCGTGGTTCCAAGGAACTTGTGAATCTGGTCAAAGCGAATCTGATCGGACTTGGACTTTCTGCATTTGTGATCACTGTATGGCAGATTCAGAACTTTCCTCGTTCTTTATATCTGTTATTTTATTTATTTAACTTTATTTTTGGTCTTTTATCCAGATATATCATACGCAGGATTTTGAAAACGAATCGTAAGAAAGGACGCAATATCAAACATACGGTATTTATCGGTTTCAGTACTTCAGCAGCTGCATATATCGACCGCATCAAATCAAATCCTCAATGGGGCTTAAAAGTTCATGGGATTTTTGATGATCTTGTCAGTGATAATTTTGAATATCGTGGAATCAAGAAGATCGGTACACTTTCAGATCTTGCCGCTTATCTTGAGAAGACATCTCTTGATGAAGTTGCGATCACTCTGAATCTGAATGAATACCATAAACTGGAACAGATCGTTGCAATCTGTGAGAAGTCTGGTGTGCATACAAAGTTTGTTCCAGATTACTATAACTTTATTTCCACCAACCCATACACTGAAGATCTGGACGGACTCCCAGTTATCAATATCCGTAACGTACCATTAACAAATACGATGAATAAACTGATCAAACGTCTGATCGATATTATCGGTTCTATCATTGCGCTGATCTTATTCTCACCGATCATGCTTATCGTTGCGATCCTTGTGAAGAAGAGTTCTCCTGGACCGATCATTTTTGCCCAAGAACGTATCGGTCTTGGGAATAAACCTTTTAAGATGTACAAATTCCGTTCCATGGGTATACAGGACCCTAAGAAAGAGGCCAAAGAATGGACAACCAAGAACGATGTCCGTGTTACACCTGTTGGACGTGTGATCCGTAAGACAAGCCTTGATGAACTTCCTCAATTCTGGAATGTATTAAAAGGCGATATGAGTCTGATCGGGCCACGTCCAGAACGACCTTTGTTTGTCGAGAAATTTAAAGAAGAGATTCCTCGTTATATGATCAAGCATCAAGTTCGTCCAGGTATTACTGGATGGGCTCAGGTCAATGGATTCCGTGGTGATACTTCCATCCGAAGCAGAATCGAGCATGACCTGTATTATATTGAGAATTGGTCTTTGGGACTTGATATCAAGATATTATTTCTTACATTCTTTAAGGGATTTGTCAATAAAAATGCATATTAAACAGCAAGAAAAGGATGGAGTTTTTCATCCTTTTTTCTGTACAAACTTAACTATTTAAGGAAATCTGGAGGGATACATTATGACAGCACAGCATACAAAACATGCCAAACACACAAAGAGAAAACGAAGAAGAAGATCTCCACTTCGGATCTTGATCATTCTCATTCTTGTGATCGCTGTATTAGTCGGACTTACGCTTTCCACAGTTCACAAAAAACTTGGGAAAATATCAACAAAAAGTCTTGACCACAGCCAGCTTGTCACTGTAAACAAAGACAGCAATATGACTGACTATACCAACTATGCTTTTTTCGGAATTGATTCTCAGACTGGAAGTATGTCAGATCGTGGAAACCGTTCTGATTCTATCATAGTTGTCAGCATCAACAATTCAACCAAAGATGTCAAACTGTTATCGATCTATCGTGATACATATGTAAGTATTAATGGAAAATACAGTAAGATCAACGCCGCTTATTCTTGGGGTGGTCCAGAGCTTGCGATCAGCACGATCAATCGTAATCTTGATCTGAATATTGAAAAATACGCAACTGTAAACTTTAAGATTCTTGCTGATATCGTTGATGCTGTTGGCGGAATCGAAGTAAAAGTCGATAAAAGCATCTTAAAGAATTTAAATGCTTATATCGGTGACATGAATCGTATCAACGGTGGACATTCTCCAAAACTTTCTTCTGCCGGTACTTATACTCTGGATGGAAATCAAGCCGTTGCTTATTCCAGAATCCGTTATACCGCTGGCGGTGACCTTGCCAGAGCCGGAAGACAACGAGAAGTCCTCCAGAAGATTTTTGACAAAGCCAAGAAAAATCCTTTGAAGATGATGTCTGTTATGGATGAGATACTTCCTCAGGTAAAGACAAATATGAGTCAGGATGAATTGTTTGATATGTTCTTATCTGTTTTCAAGTATGACATCAAAGATCAGCAGGGATTCCCTTGGGACCAGAAAGAGCTCCGTTATTATGGTACTTATTATGGATTCCCTACAACATTGAAAGAGAATGCGATCCGCGCACATAAATACCTCTTTGGTACATCGGATTATCAAGTCAGTGATGAGCTTAGCCGTATCAATCAGAAGATCATTTATCGTGCTGGATATTAATCCTGAATATCAACTCAAAATGCAAAAAGAAGCTTTCGATCTATGGATTCACTCATAGATCAAAAGCTTCTTTTTATTTTATATTCTTCAAGATCCCTAACAATGTTTCTCCAACCATTCCCTGGCCTTCTTTGCAATAAAAGAAATCCCTTGCCTGCCTTCTAACCTCTTTAAAATGATCGTCGCCTTGTACCAGACGTTCGAATTCTTCCATCAAGGCTTCAAATGTCTCTGCCTTATATCCCGGAGCCGCCTTCTCATAATCGCAATACATACCACGATCATGCTCCAGATAATCCTGATAATCAAAATTATAAAAGACTACCGGCCGGTCCAGTAATAGATAATCTATATATGTGCTTGAATAATCTGTAACCAGAATATCCGTATCCATTAATAATTCCTGAATATCCATGGATTTCTCTGTGATATCTGTTATATTAGAATACATGGAGAAATCTACTTTCTCACCTTTATGATAAAAATGGCGCCGGATCACGAACAAAATATCATTTTGGATACACCAATTATTGAGCACTTTAAAATCAAAATGTTCTTCCAAAGGAAATGCCACTTTACCTTCTTTCCTGTGTGTCGGCGTATATAAGATGACTTTCTTTCCTTTTGCCGCTTTTGATAACTGATGAGAAGCATGAAATTTTCCACTTTGATCATAGAATATATCATTCCTTGGCTGTCCCAATGTTATGATATGTCTCTTTGATCTTCGAAATGCACTTTCATAGATTGGTGCATAAAAATCACTTGTTGCTACTACATACTCTTTTCCTAATGGGATTTCCTGAATCATTCTTCGGATTTTCTGACCCTTGCTATCCCAATTCTTGACCTTATCATCATCATAGCCAACTTTCTTTAATGGAACCCCATGCCAAAGATTTAAGAATACTGCTCGTCCCATAAATGTATGATTTACATCACTGATCCCATTGCAGACTACCACATATTTGGCCCGAAGTTGCATTAAAATCCCTTTGAAACTATCAAACATATAAGCTTCATATCCAAGCTCCCTGACTTTTCTGCAGATTGATTCATTCTTCGTGATCCATATCGGACGGATCTCTTTATGCTCTTGTGCTTCTAAAAACAAATATTTGGGATTGTCTGCAAACTGTTCTCCAAGCCATGCTCCAAAGATATATATCTTTCTGCTTCTTGGAAATAAACACGACAGAAACATGATCACATATTTTCCTGCAAGTCCTAATGCTTTTTTCATAAATATTCCTATCCCCAAAGCCACTGCATCAGCTTTCGGATATTTCCTTCCTTTAATACGTGATGATTTTTATAAAAACTCAATCGTTTGATCTTTCCTTTATAATACAATTCTCCATAACTCTCAAGAAGTTCATAAACATCCAGATTATCAATCTCTTCCCCATATGTCTCAACAAATCCCTGCATCTGCTCCATAGATTCGATCATCATACGGCGATAGCTGTTCTTTCCTTCTTTGAGACGATGATACAAAAAGACGGGATTCTTTGCATCTTTCGCACCAACAGAATTATTGCCATGCTGACGGTAATACATCGTTGGCTCATTTACAAAACCAATCTTGCCAAACACTTTCGCGATCAATGCCGCCCAATAATCATGCATGATGATCTTAGACATCGGTAACGGCCGTAAAAAATATTGTTGCAGACAACGATTGATCATCATCGTACACCCTGTCACAGAATTTTGTACCATCAATTGATTCAATACAATTCTCTTTGGAATATTCGCATACTGAAAGAATGACTCTGCAACCATCTCTAAGTTATGATCTGCAACTGACAGATCTGAATGAACCAAGATCGGCGTTTTCTCTCCATATCTTGCCTCTAACGCTTCCATCTTCTGTAATGTCAGATAAATCTTATCTGGTTTCCACACATCATCCTGATCACAAAACATAAAATACGGTCCGTAAGAATTTTGGATCAGTGAAATAAAATTGTCTTTGGCACTTCCCTGTGGCGGGTCATTCTTAATGATCGTCACTTGTTCCGGATATTGTTTACTGAATTCTTCAAGAATGCTGATCGTACCATCCGTAGAACCATCATCTCCCACGACCAGCTGCCAGTTTTCATAGGTCTGAGCTGCAATTGATTCTAACTGCGCTTTTAAATAATCCTCTCCATTCAATGTCGCTAACAGAATCGTTACCATATTGTTTTCAAACCTCCTGACTGTGTTATTGTTCGGCAGACCTCTATCTGCTTACCTTCTTTATCACGTCAATGACCTTCTGTGAAGCATGTCCATCATCTATGCCATTGAATTTATCATGATAATTCTTATATTTTTCTTTCCAACTATCTTCATTATATTCTTTAATATCTTTGATCAACTGATCTGTATCTCTTGAAATCGGCCCTGGAATATCATTGACAAAGTCAAAATAAAATCCTCTCAGATTCTCCTTGTAGTCTTCCAGATCATATGCAAAGAATAACATCGGCCTGTTAAGAATACTATAATCAAACATTACAGAAGAATAGTCCGTGATCAACATATCTGACACAAGGTATAACCATGCAATATCTTTTGTCTCGTCGAATGTATAAACGAATCCTTTATATGGTGTCCAATCAATCTTATCTGATACAAGATAATGATATTTTACAATGAATATATATTCATCTGATAATGCCTCCTTTGCTTTATCAAAATCTAGTTTTGAAGCAAATTTGTACTTTCCTTTCTCGCTATATTCATTATCTCTCCAAGTTGGAGCATATAATATGATCTTCTTATCCAATGGAAGTCCAAGTTTTTCTTTGTATTCTCTGATCTTAGCAGGAGAATTATCATTGATCAAAATATCATTCCTTGGATATCCGATCTGTAAGATCGGACGATCTTTAAATGCAAAACATGATCTGAAAATATCTGTAGAAAACTTATTCTGTGATACTAGATAATCCCAATCCTTACATGTTACTCTAAACTGTTCATGATAATTCTCAATATCCGTACTTCCACCCATATCCATTCGGTCCATATCAAGCGCAAGCTTCTTAAGCGGTGTTCCGTGCCATGTCTGAATGTATGTGATATGCTTCTTCTTACGCACATATAATGGCTGACGACTATCAAATACCCAGATTCCTGCTCTCATTAAATACCAAAAATATGGGAAATAATTATTCCGTATCTTCTTGCATTTACCTGGAACTTCTATACTTGTATCAAAGAAAAACCAGATACATTCATATTCTTGATCAAGGCCTTCTCTTACCATCTCTTCATAGATATATCTCGGATTTCCTGTATAGTTACGTCCATTGCTGCTCTGAAATATAATCATCTTTTTATTTACTGGAATCAGATATGTTAATACTTTATATATCTGAATCGTAATATTCTTAATCAGTTGCTTCATACGTGCACTCCTATTTACTTACTTCAAAGAATGAATCTCTGCGATTCTTCTTATCAAACATCATATTGTACTGAATCATACGATACTTCTGTATTATACCATAATATGGTGATCCTTTATCATTAATCTGATAAAATTTTCCATTCTTTCCCCAATATCCCTGCGATGTGATCGTTGGAACTTCTTTTCGGACCTCATTTAAAAATCTCTGATATCCTGTCATCTTTACTCCAGCTGTCTTGGTCAGGATACTTTGGATATAGTTCATGCTTGTCTTCTCTATATGCTGTTCTTTAATGTCATAATTAGCCCAGATCACGAATGGTACCTGATAACGCTTCATCATCTGTTCGCTGCTCCAAGTCTGATATTGACCGTTTGTGATCTTATTCATAAATTCATCTGTCAATCTTGGCTGATGATCTCCTAAAAATAAAATGATCGTTGGCTCTTTACATTTTTCAAAATAACTTGTCAGCTGTTTTAAACTGTCATCTGAATATTTGATCAGATTTAGATATCTGTTGGCCTCAGCATCATATTTGCTGCTTTCAATCTTGATCGGCTGTTTAAAGTTGGCTGCATCCTTATCATAAGGACTGTGATTCTGGATCGTCATATTATACATATAAAATGGCTGATCTGTCTTCTTACGATTCTTTTCATATTCAGAAATAATGCGATCTACATTTGCCTCATCAGAAATATACTCTCTAACCCTTTTTACATTCTTAGGAAAGTCAAATTTATCAATAAAATCCGTAAATCCAAAATCTTTATATACAGCTGGTCGATTATAATTATACGGATTGAACGGATGCATCGCTTTATTTCCAGAATATCCTTCTGCCTTTAGATTACTAACTAGTGAAGGCATCTGCCCATGAATATAAAGCTGAAATGCTGTCGTTCCAGCTGATAAAAACCCAAGAGTATTTCCTGTCAACAATTCAAATTCTGTATTCGCTGTCTGACCACCTACAATCGATGCATACGTATATCCTGTCACACAATTCTTCTTCAAACTATGGAAATAGGGCATATAATCTTCGTTCGTCTTAAAATCTCCCAGCACCTTAATATCTGCGAATGTTTCATTGACAACTGTTATGATATTCGGATATTGCTTTGCTGTACTTTGCTGTTCATTCGCTGATTTCTTTTCATATTCCTGAATGATCTGATCAACCTTCGCTGTTGTATATCCTTCTGGCTTCTTCACGACCGCATATCCAACACTTCTTGCAAATGTCAGCACGCCTCCATATTTTTGATAACTTTCCATTGGACGGAACATACGAATATTGATCTGGTGCTCTTCCATAAAATCAGACAGTATGATCTGATTTGTGAACAATCCGCATCCTAATGCAACAACAATAAATCCTGCAATGTGAAATACTCTTTTTTCTGTAACCTTTACCTCATGAAGTCTTAAAAATGTAAAGAAAAATGCCATACATACCAAGATCACACTATATTGTTCAAACGTCAATTTGAATGTATAATTACCCATCACACTAGTAGCCGTCTGTACTGTTAAAATATCTGGTGCCATCATCGGAATCCCGCGAAATTCATATACAACACATACAACTACCGCAAAGATAAACAATACAAATGGTACGATCACTGATCCAACTCTGATGCTGTTCGTCAAAAATATGATCAGCAGATCCACCAAAATGATCATTGCAAGACTTAGAACGATCCAAAGTAGCTCTTTCTGATAGAACTGTGTCGGCGGAAATGCACACTCTGCTTCATTGATCAAAAATTCTGACAAGATCCATCCCATAACTGGTGCGATCACTCCAAGAATGATCACAAAAGCCCTGTCAACCTTCTGACTCAAACGAATGTCGCAAACTGTTACAAATACCATCCAAAAACATGCCAAAAATACAAATCCCATACGTTTCAGGTAAAAATCAGTCTGCACATGATACATTGGCTTATTTGATAAAAAGAATCCAAGCAATGCAAACACGACCAGTAATTTTAAAACTGCGGTAACTTTATATCTCTTTTTTTCACTGTTAAAAATATTGCTAATTTCTATAAAATGCATCAAAAACTAATCCTTTCATCTACAGCATTATCTTAAATTCTTTTTGTTTGATAACGCAGAAAAGAAGAATTCCGTCTCTAGCCGTTCATAACCTCTATTGTCAACGAAATTCCTCTTATATCTTAATTCATAACTCTTGCTATTTATTCGCCGTTGTTCCGTTTAATCCAAGATCCTGTTTGATCTTTGTTGTAGAAATTCCTTCTGTTCTTGGAAGATATACGACTTCACAGTAATCTTTTAAGAAATCAAACTTACCTTTCCAGTCATCTCCCATAACAAATGTATCTACATGATATTCTTTCACATCGGAAATCTTCTGATCCCAATTTTCTTCTGGAATCACAAGATCCACATAACGAACTGCTTCTACCAGTTTTTTTCTTTCTTCATAACTGAAATAACATTTTTTCTGTTTTTCATTCCAGTTAAACTCATCTGTTGATACAACTACAATTAAATAATCACCTAATTCTTTTGCTCTGCGCAATAAATTGATATGTCCCGCATGCAGTAAATCAAATGTTCCATATGTGATTACTTTTCTCATATCACACCTCCGTGTCTTCTATCTTACTTTGTTTTCTCTTCGTATACTTTACTTACTTCTTCAATCGATCCATGAGAAATGATCTTTCCTTTTTCAAGTAGGATTGCCTTATTACATAATCTCTTTACCTGATCTAAAGAATGAGATACAAATAATACTGTAACTCCCTTGTCAAACATACTCATAATCTTTGCTTCACTTTTCTTTCGGAATTTCGCATCTCCGACAGATAATACTTCATCCAGGATCAAGATATCTGGTTCCACTAATGTTGCAACAGAGAATCCAAGTCTTGATTTCATACCTGAAGAATAGTTCTTAACTGGGACATCTATAAATTTGCCCAGTTCTGAGAACTCTATGATCTCATCTAACTTCTCATCTAAGAACTTCTTTGAGAATCCAAGAACTGCTCCATAAAGATAAATATTCTCACGTCCTGTATACTGTTGGTCAAATCCAGCACCTAATTCAAGCAATGGAGCGATCTTCCCCTTGGCTGTCACAGTTCCTTCCGTTGCTTTTAATACCCCTGCAATAACCTTTAACAGCGTACTCTTTCCAGCTCCATTCAATCCAAGGATTCCAAGTCGATCCCCTTTGTTAAGGGTAAAATTAATATCTTTTAATGCCCAGAATTCATTATATGAAATCTGATGTTTCAATAACTTGATCACATAATCTTTCAGATCATCAACCTTTTCCTGACTTAAGTTAAACTTCATTCCAACATGTTCAACTTTCAATACTTCTTTCTTTGCCATGATACCCTCCTAAATATGCAGAATGAATTCATCTTGCTTCTTATAGAAGAAAATCAATCCTACAATAACACTTACGATTGCAAACACGATGGATGCAGCTAAAAACTTCATATTCATCGGCATACCAAAAACAGCCTGTCTAAAATTATGGATCAAAAGATATAATGGATTACATTTTAAGATCCATCCAAAACCTGATTTTAATAACTTCTCTGGTTTGTAGAAAATTGCTGATGCATACATAATGATCATTAATCCTACAGACCATAAATATTCTAAGTCTCTAAAGAATACTGCCATCGTAGATAGGATCATTCCAACTCCAAAAGCTGTGATCAGTAATAAGATCAATGGAATGATCGCCTGTGCCAGATAAATGGTTGGATATACCTTCAAAACAATAGATACTACTACCAACACGATCAAAGAGATAGCAAAAATAATATAATTAAACAATACACTGGATAATGGATAAATATATTTTGGCACATATACTTTCTTGATCATTCCTGCATTCGTCCTGATCGCTTTCATCGCACCATTTGTCGCAGATGAAAAGAAACTATACATCAAACGTCCACATAAGATATATACTGGGAAATGTGGATCCTTGTTTCCAAACAATGTACCAAATACTACACTTAGTACGATCATTGTCATTAACGGTTCTAACAGTGTCCATAAAATACCTAAATATGATCTTCTGTATTTTAACTTAACACCTTTCTTTACAAGTTCCCATAAAAGGAATCTGTACTTTTTAAAATTTTCAATATAAGATTTCACTGTACTTCTCCATTTTGATATTTTTAATTTACACCTTGCTATTATACTATTACTTAACAGATTATTCAACTATCTAAAATCTTCCGATCAAAAATTTAGCTTTTGTATTAACAAATGTTATTATTGAGTATTCAATGATCATCACAAGAATCATTGCCCCAAGGCAGTCAATATAATATCTCCATGCCATGATCCCTGGCATTCCTGATATGATCTTCCATCCTGCAGTTGCAGTAGAAATAATATAAAACGGTCTTTGTGTACACATTAATATCAAAGAATTCTTTCCAAAATAATTCAGTATCGTAAATGGAACATAATCTTCAAGAAATTCAAAGACAAATAGTGCTCCAAAAGATCCAATGATTCCTGTAACAAAAAATAGTGGTGGGTGAATACCTAAAGAAATATTATTTAAATCCACTCCAATATTTTGCTGTGATAAGAAGATATTTCCAATTGTAAATACCAGTCCGATCATAAATCGGATTTCTCTGGATGTTACTTTACTGAATAACATACATCCAATATGTCCTATCTCCAAGAACCATAATGCGATCAATGCTTTACTGATCGGTAAGATCAAAAATGATATTCTTTCAAATGTTAATGGATCCACTGAAACGATCAAGTGTCTGATAAAATAAGACTCCCAAATTCCAAAAACAGGTATCACGATCAATATCACGATCCTCACCCATTTCGGAAGATATTTGATAAGACAGAAAAACAGGATCTCCGCAATAAATAACACCGGCAAAAACCATAGTGCAAATGTTCCTCTTAATGTGATTGTTGCCAAAATATAAGATTTGATCGCCGGAATATCAATTCTGTGTTTCATGATCATCGTTGCAAATCGAAAGCCAATCGACAAAATACTAAACAATACATATGGCAGCATCAATGATTTCAATAACTTTACTGAATATCCCTTTAATGTCTGTGTCCGATAAGAATCTGCATACCGAATCAGATATCCGGCGGCAACAAAGAAAATTGCCATCTTGAATGATGCCGCCCACGTATCGACTGGATTATCAAGCTTGGTAATATGTCCCCATGTTACCATCAAGATTCCTAAGCCTTTGCACAAATCTATATATTTTATTCTCCTCTTTTTGTCCATTTTAATATCCTTTGCTTATGATATATTCATACGTACGTTTACTGTTATCATTATCACGATATTCAAAATAATAATCTTTTAATTTTGTATATTCTTCTTTTTCTTTAAATCCATTGTGAATATACTCTTCAATTCCATCGATCAATTTCTCATATTCTGTATAACGTTCTCCAAATAGTTCATGCTCCATATCCAGATAACTTCCATGCGCCTGCATATACATATCATAATCAAACTGATAGAATAATACGGGTTTATCAAGATAACATACATCCCAGCATACACTAGAATAATCTGTGATCAGCATAGAACATTTCTTCATGATCTCATTTAATGGCTCTGTTCCAAATGGAATCAACTCAATATTATCTCCACTGACATTAAACTCGCTCAAATAATCTTTAAACTTTGGATGAATGTAAAAAATCAATTTAACATCATTTTCTTTTAAGATTCTTGCAAGTTTCTGACTCTGTAACAGTTTCATATAGTTTTTATAATAATCACTTGCCTTAAACTCTTCTGCACTCTTTTCTTCCAGCCATGATCTCCATGTCGGCATTGCAAGAATGATCTTTTCCTCTGGTTTTGAAGTATCTTCCAGAACATCCCATCTCGTAAATCCAAGAATCGGTGCATCTCCATCTTCATATCCAAAATTCTCTACAATGATCTTATGCTCAAATCTTGATGTCGTTGTAAAATGAGTCATAGGACTTGAACCTTTCATTCCAAAAATCGGATGTACACGTTTTAATGCTGTCACCCCATGCTGTAAAAACAAGATATTATGTTTTGAAATACGATTTGAGATCACATTTGGTTTTGCTCTCCATGTATATAAATGTTTCTTTGAATCAGAAGCTATATATAAATTAGCAACAAGTGAATATAAAATATGTCGAAAACTCATAAATGGAATCACATGCTTTCCATATTGCTTCATCTTATCATAATCAGCAGAATCTGTATCGAGAATATAATAAATATGCTGCTTCTTTTCTTTTGGAAGCTGCTCCATACAATATTTGAAGAAATAATATCCATTATCCTGCGCCATAGAGCAGAATTTTTCAAATACTAACCATACTCGTTTCTTTTTCCAATATGGTAATAACAACGTATAAACACCAAAAGCTGCTAATTCCTTGATCTTTACATCAAATCCATCATATTTTGATCTTGTACGATAAGTAAATGCCATTTTGCATGTGATCGTCGAATAAGGGAAAATAATATGCTCTTTATCAACATCACATTGATAATTCATCAGTAATAATTTTAATCTCTGCCATCTGTTCCAATATGCACTTACTCTTACTTCTTCTCCATTCTTCTCTGTTACAGCAAATACATCCCAAAACAGTTCTTCCAGTGATAATACCGACATATCGATCTGAGCATCAATGATATAATGATCACCTGATCTCGTTACTTTATATTCAAATGGATAATCGATTGTCTCCACTTTACTTCGATATGATAATATGACATTTTTGATTCCAGCTTCTTTGTTTTTATATTTCATTTTTACATGAACTTTTGAACCTTTAATCTTGAATTTCAATACTTGTCCACGCATATTACGAACAGATAACTGTGCCTGATCTCCCATAAATACAGAAAATCTTCCATCTACTTCATTCATATAAGGAATCACACTTGTATCCGCAGGCTCGAATGTATTCTGATAGATGATATCATGTTTCTTGATTCCTGTCATATATACAGAAGATTTATCTAATTCATCCATCGCTTCTTTTCGTTTTGCATATTCTTTACGATCTACAAAGAAATATGGCAGTTTGTTGCCATTTTCATCTTCTAATTCGATCATCAACTGATATCGTCCGTTCATATCCGCAATTTCAAGCGAAAGAAATTCATCAAAATATTCCTTGATACAATGATCTTTCCATTCTTTTTCTGTTAGATCCCTTGTATAAATGATCTGACTTTTCTTATTTACAAGTAACAGCTTCTTTGGCTGACCTTTCTTGCCTTCCTCAAACTTAATCTCCAAATGGTCTTCCATTACTCGCATGGATGCATTGATCATTTTTTTCTTATTGAAAGAAAATGTCTCTCCTGCTTCTCCATGATAGTATTCTGTCTCAAACTTTGAATATACTGGAAGATCTGCAAAGCATCTCTTGATCTCCCTCTTATGAAGTTCTTTTCTGACCTTGGCACTCTTTCTCTTTAACACTTCTTCTGCATAGGTTCTTGGAAGTGTTCGTGTAATAAAAATATAATCAAAATCATCAAGATAATTATCATGTAGATGACTGCTTAATTCTGGATTGAAAAAACGTTTTTCAAAGATCACTACATCTTCATCTTTCTTAGCGATCTGCGCGATCGTATCGATCGTCTGTGCTGTTTTTACATTTGGATAGTGCAAAACTCTTCGTTTCTTTTCTTTGTTAAAACTGTAATCGATCGTTGGCATATCGCACATATTTCCATGAAATACAAGTTCTGCCATATTCTTTGCAGCATCAATAGAATCATACTGAATATATTTTTCTGTATATTCCTTATCATTTTCATAAGAATCTTCTCGGAATGTCTCGTTGACCAGACAATCTCTTAATGCTTCCTTGTCATAGATCTTTCTAAATGGCAATTCTTTGATATCAAAATACATTCCTCTATCGTGCATATATTCTTCATAGTCATACATATATAAAATAATTGGTTTTCTTGTAATCGAGTAATCAAAAAATACACTTGAGTAATCCGTGATCAGTGCATCAACACTATTTAAAAATTCATACTTGTCAACACCACTTGGAAATGGATAAATATGTTCATAATTATCCAGCTTTACGAACTTCTGCACAATTGGATGAAAGTTTACATATAATTTCTGATCATCCTTTAAATTCTCATCAAGATAATGTAACAGCTGATTGATCTCTCTGCTATATTCAGACGTATTCACATCATGATTACTCTGTCCACGCCATGTCGGCATATATGCCATCGTTGTATAATCTTCATTTCCAAGTTTCTTTGTTACCTGATCAGCTTTCTCATGATCCATAAAAATACTGTTTCTTGGATATCCATTCATCACAACAGTTCCTGTATACAAAGCTTCCAGATTATAATCTTCCATGATCGCTTTTCTTGTAAATTCATTTGGGAACATGATGTAGTTCGCATGTAAGAAATTATGTTGCACATTATACATGGATTCAATTCCAAAACGCATTCGTTTTCCTAATGTCTTTAACGGTGTTCCATGCCATGTCTGTAGGTACACCTGTTCATCTCTTCGAATGAAATACGCCGGAAAAGAACTGTTATTGATCAGATACTTGGATGTTGCAAGCACTTTTACATATTTAAAATCTGCAATATCTACAAGTTCTACCTTCAATCCGATAGAATCAATAAATTTCTGATCACGTTTCTTATCATTCGTCGCAAAATAGATCTTGAAATCTTTCGATTCCGGCATTTTCAAAAACTCCTGCAAGATTGCCAAGGATGAATCTGACACATCCTTGCCGTGAAATGACTCAAAGAGTGCTTGTTTTTCATTGATCTTGCCATGTTTATAATACCAGGCATAGATAAATTTCATCTTTGGAGTTTTTGGAAATAATCTTTTTACAAATCGAATAATTTTTCTTATTTTATCCATGTTTCCTTCTTAAACCTTTCAATGACCTTCTTAAAGATTGTTCTGCCTTATGGCATTGTTTGTTTTTATTTTCCCTGCATCATATTAAATACTTTTTCAGATGAATTTTCACATTCATATGGAATGTATGTTTCATGGAATGCATCGACTCTCTGTTTTGAATTTTCAATCGTTTCATCCAGATGCTCAATCGCATCTAACACCTCATCAGACGTATATAGTAATGGTCCTGGTGCTTCTTTTTCGATATCAATATTAAATCCACGAAGCTTATCTCTATATTCATCCAGATCATATGTAAAGAATAACATTGGTCTGTCGAGAACTGCATAATCAAACATTACAGAAGAATAATCTGTGATCAGGATGTCTGTAATGATATATAAATCTTCAATAGATTCATAATCCGTAAGATCATACACAAATCCATCTGCTGGAACTCCTTTCCAACCTTTTGCTGAAAAGTGATGCAATCTTAAGATCAATACATATTCATCTGAAAATTTTTCCTTCATCTTCTCAAGATCTAGCATTAATTCAAACTTATCACGCACTCTCCATGTTGGTGCATACATGATGACTTTCTTATCTTTTGGAAGTCCTAATTTTTCTTTTAATCTACCCATTTCTTCTTCGTTATTAGAAGAATACAAAATATCTGTTCTTGGATATCCAGTATCCATGATCGTGTTTTCAAATTTAAATGCAGATGGTGCAAGATCCGCAACAAACTTACTTTGCACGATCAGATAATCCCAACGTTTGCACTTTCTAATATACTTCTTTTCTGATTTCTTTGTAGGGAAATCGCCTGGTACATCCAATCCAATTGTCTTTAATGGTGTTCCATGCATCGTCTGTACTTCAATCTGCCCTTTTCTCTTCTCATAAGAATCAGCAAAATTTACATTATTCACAAAGTATTTTGCTCTTGCCATATAATATAAATACTTCCAAGATAGTCTTCTGACTCTAACACCATCTCCCGTGATCGGAATGCATTCATCTTTTAATGACCAGATACACGTATAATCTGGATGATTCTTATCAATATATTCATATAAATATCTAGGGTTACAGCTAAATTTACTTCCCCACATAGATTCAAATACGATCCATTTTTTCTTTAATGGAAGAAGTCTTAATAACGGATATAAGAATCTGTTGACAAAAGCTCTTTTCTTCGCACTTCTTGTCAGGAATTCCTTGACTCTCAGCGTAGTAAAATACAGAAAATCATCTTCTGGATCAATAATAAATCGATATCTTCTTTCTTTCGTGTAGTATTTTTTATCAAAAACTTTATGTTCCCCACCAAGTGCACATACCTTCTGCTGTTCATTATTTTCATATAAAATAAACACCTGACGACGTCTTGCATAAAGATTCTTGATGATTTTTTCGTCCTTTAAACTTAAAGAAATGACAACTTTCTCCTCTTCTCCATGTTGATTCACGGATCCTGTTCCAAGAATAATCTTTTCTTCTTCTAATGGATCTTCTACATACAATGTTGCTCTCTGCCAGTTACCGATATTTTTGTTTATGATCTCAAATGAAAACTGTTCCTCATTCTGTTTTACATCTCGTATCACAGGTACTGCCTTTCGATTTAACAAGTAACATCTATGATCTCCTGATGTTTCTTCTACTAACTGATTCTTCTGGTTTTCTACAAAGATTCTCTTTTTCTTTTCTTTGTATACAGGAATAAATAAATTACCTTTTTTAACTGCAATATATCGTTTATTTTCTGGAATATCTGAAATATCCACAGAAACATCTTCCTGTGTTATAGCTGCTTTTAAGATTTCCGCATTATGTGCATCTTTCGCTTCATATAATGCATCAACTTTCTCAGAAAGTTTTAATCTTAACTGATCACCGTCCAATTTCATATCATTTAATTCGATGTTCTTTTGTGAAATTTTTACTTTAAAATCATATCTGTAAGACTTGCTAAGTTCGATCAGCATATGATCTTTAAAATATGTTTTCTTGTCCAATTTATTGCCAAGAGATTTTAAGATTCCTCTTAAAATAGTTTCTTTCTTCCATCTGTCTCTCTCATAAGTTAATAATATATGGTATTCTCCATCAAGCTTTAATTCTCTGATCTTGGCTGCATCCAGTATGATCCGGTATCCACAACCTTTATAATTTGCTAAATGGATCTGTTTTGTCTCGTTATCAATTTTTAAGCCAAATTTCTTCTGTGCATATTGTGACTTAATACTTTGTATTTCCAGAGGAATCTTCTCTCCTGTACTTAAGCATACCAAATGTGCTGATAATTTTTGTACATTTACATTTGGCACAGATAATCCTCGTAAGAATACATATCCTTCGATCACACATTGCTCTTTCTGCCATGCCACATCATAAATCAATTGAGTAAGTCTCCACTGATCTAATGCCTCTGTCATATCTGCCTTATCACCAGTTACGATCGCTTTCGGGAATTTTCCAATATATTTGTTACCCTTTTTCACGATCTTTAAATTCTTATAATTATCAACTTCATATTGACGCAGTTTTACTAATCGTTTTTCATCCAGATTCATCAAAGCCACATATTTTTCACGATATAAAACTGGTAACTTATCGATCGTTTCTAAAGGAATTGTTTCTTCTATATAATCTTTAATGATCTTCATCATCTCGAGTGTTCTGTTATCTGAAAGATAAATACAGTTGTTCACATAGATCATCAGATCAATATATAACCATTTATAATATTTTGCATCCCATAATTCTTGTTCTTTGACATTCTCCTCAAAGAATTTATCTACCATACGTAAAACGGTAATACGATCTCTCATATTCGTAAAGTCATCTGCTCTCTGCGTAATAGACTTATTAGCTCCATCACGAATTCTCCAACGATAACAGACATCCTGCACCATTGTCACATTATTAGCAAGATAATGCATAGGAATCGTTACTGGAATATCTTCATAGAGAATTCTCTCTGGAAATTCAAAATGATTACGATCCCAAAACTCTTTCAAAATTAATTTATTCCATGAGGTTGTATCATAAATCAGATCCGTATTGTCTGTCATATGTGTTTTATCGATATATTTTCTAAATGCAATTTCATGCAGATTCGATATATGGTCTTTCTTTGAGTCAAATCTCGCAACACTTCCAACTACCATCTCGCTATGATTTTTCTCTGCTGCAAGATACATTTTCTCGTATGCATCATCTGGAACAATATCATCTGAATCAAGAAAAATAATGTATTTTCCTTTTGCATACTTCACTCCTGTATTTCTCGCATTTCCAAGTCCACCATTTACCTGTCTTACATACTCAAAATGATCATATCGACTAGCAAATTTCTTGGCAATGTCTGTACTTCCATCCAAAGAACCATCATCAATCATGATGACCTGCAGATCCTCTAATGTCTGATCTACAACTGATTGCAGACATTCTTCCAAATATTCTTCTACGTTATAAATTGGTATGATAACACTTACTTTTATCTCTCTCATCACTTACTCCTATCTCTCTGGGAATTTCAATTCAATATCTCCTGGGATATTATAATACATCTTATAACGCCATACCCATGCTGGATTATATACATCTAAACCATAACAATATGTATCTCCAAGCGGTATTTCCTTTAATTCAATCTTCTTCTCTCCTTGTTTTATCTGTGTTTGTATATATTGAAGTCTGTCATTCACTTGTCCATGAACAAAATAATATACACCAATATTTCCGATCATCACAAAGAAAATACACATCATGATCCCTGTGTTTAAATATCCTTTGCTTATCTTTAAAAATCCACTTCGTATACTATACGATAACAATACTCCAAGATATAAAACAAAAAAGATATATGTTACATAAAAACAACGAATTGCAATCGGACTTGCAACGATCAATGGTCCCATTAAAATCAGTTGTGACCATAAAATGATCTGAACGATCACCTTATCCTTAGAATCTGTAATAAACCATGCACTAAAAGCCACCAATGCTAAACAATACGTCGTTGCTATTACAGCCTGAGCTGCATTTCCCCATGCCAAATAATCTTTCCATATACCAAGATTCATAAAATTAAATATATAAAATGCTAAAAAAACACTGAACAGAAGCAAGAACAATCCTTGTCCTTTCTTCTTTCTCTTTTGAAGCAATATCAAAATCATTCCACATGTCACTATATTTAATAAATGATTTGGCATGATCCAATAGTTAATGATCGTGTCTGCGTATACCTTTAATGCAGAGGCAAACCATTCAAAGCTTAATTCAAACGCTGCGATCTCTTTTCCTGTTCCTTGTGATGTATGTGCCGCAGCCATACGATATGCGCTATTCGAGAACATCCAAAATGCACCAATACCAACCATGATCAAATGAAGTAACATTCCTTTATGCAGCTTCTTATATTGTACACCATAAATAATTAAAAAAGCGATACTTAGTACAATTAGATATACCGTTGAATTTTCAAGAACCAAGCTTCCAAGAAATGCATTGATCATTGAAATCCCTGTTTTCAACTTCGACACTTTCTTTTCTTTGAAAATAGATATATGATATAGCAAAAATCCAAGAATCATCGTTGCACTAACACAGAAATTTGAAAATCCTGATACCCATCCATACGTCTGACTCATTAAGCTTGTTGGAATATTAACTACAAAAAAAACACAAATTAAAAATGATAATATCTTATATTCTGTCAATTGATATATCAAGTATAACATTGCAGTCATTATCCCAGAAATAGCCATACTTCTCAATACGATCGGCAATCTTGTTAAAACAATGACCAAAATATCTCCAAAGTAACGTCCATTATATCCTTCAAACCACGTTTTTAATCTCATGATCCCTACTTCACTTCCCCATCGCCAATCATCCAGTGCTTCCGGCACCCATAACTGCCAAATGGAAAATAATACAAAAAATATGATCAATATCCAAAATATTGATGATTTCTTTTCTTTTTTCAATGTACTGTTACTCCTTCTTTTGTTACTAATCTTTTGACCCAATCTATAAACTTCTCATATCGAATTAATTTCTTAAACCATTCTAATACAATCGATGTCACCAATGAAATTGCCATAAGTACTATATAATCTAACCATGCATAATAAAATGAATATGTAAATTCATGGAAAAATACGTCTCTGTAAAATGAATGAATCAAGAAAATATTCATAGAATGTTTTCCAAGGAAGCCTAATCCTTTTACGATCCATTTTCCATTTAATATATAAATATATGAAATTACGATTACATACATTGCTGCAAAGCCATCCCAAAAATCTAGATATTTCCATCCAATCCATGCATTTTGTCGGCATTTTATGATAACTGCCAAACCTATCAATGATACTATCAGAGACAACAGTTTTCCTGCCACATTCTGTTCCATAAATTTTTCTTTTATTCTCGCAAGCAAGTCATGTTGTGCAAAATACATTCCCAGTGTGTATGCTAATAGATATCGGAACAAATCTGTTGATTGTCCAAATCCACAAGCTCTTGGAACGATAATAGATGCAACAACCACGACCCATTGATATTTTTCCATAATTGAATGTACAAATGGAAAAATCATGATCAAAACGATCGCAAGACTCATATACCACCATGTCAGACAAAATAACGGTGTTCCCAGTAATTTGGCTAATCCTAATGCATCAATAATCATATAGACCACACTACGAAAATCATGTCCATAAACTTCTATAAAACGTCCAGTTGGAATCGCAAGAATCTCTGTCACAACAAAAATGATCAAAAATCCTGTCATTAATGTGACCATTCGTTTCTTTATATAATTACTCATCGTTGTTTTCTTTTTCTGACTCTCATAAGAAACCCACATTCCATATCCAGTCATAAAAACAAACATGGCTACGCATATCTTTGAAAAACTAGCAAGATATTGTATCGTATGAGAAGAAAATGGTGCAAACGAAATTGGGTAATACCCCCATCCCTTCGTCGTCGCAAGTTTCTCATACGGAACCGTAGCCCAACGCTGTGTATTCAAAAAGCAATGATGAAACAACAGGATAATGATCGCAATCCCTTTCATCTGCATTGTATGTTCCTTTGTAAACTTCATTCAATCTTACTCCTCTTAATTTTACTGACCTGTATTATATCACAACGTAATACTTTTGTAAAAACTTTTACTTTATATACACCGCAAAAGCTTGTATTTTTTTGCCAACCGGTCTATAATTATCCTGTTTGAGCTAATTTACAAATAAACAAAAAGGGGATGTGATCAATGAAAGTTCAACGCAAATATTTACAACTGGCATGCCTGAATCTGTTTCTTGTCATGTCTGTTATCTTATGTCCTCACCAGACATATGCCAAAGGTAAAAAATTTAAAATCTATTTTACCAATGCAGAAAAATCTATCAAGTTACCTTTAAAATCCAGCCAGACACTATCTGTTCGATACTCTAAGAAGAAAAAAGCTTCCTACAAAATCAAATGGGAATCTTCTAATCCTAGAGTTGTAAAAGTATCAAAAAAAGGTATCCTGACACCAAAGAAAACCGGTAAGTCAGTGATCCGTCATGTGGTCAGAACAAAATCTGGTAAGGTCATTGCAAAAAAATCTATTAAAGTAAAAGTAACACCTGAAATTGCCATCAAAGCAATTTCCTGTGAAGAAGATGCTGCTTCTGAAACACTGATCAAATATCCAAACAAATATCGTTGGAATGTTTCTCTCAAGCCTGCGAATGCATCTCTTGCTTCCGTTACTTTTCGAAGCAGCAATAAATCCATTGCCACGATCAGTAAATCTGGTGTTATCACACCTTTAAAAGAAGGCAACATAACAATGACTGCAAAATATAAAAAAGTTATCTTGAAACGACGTTTTCATGTAACGATTCCATTAAAGAAATTAACAACAAAGCATCAAAAGATCAGTATGCCTTACGGAACTTTCAGGACTTTATCTGTGAATTTCAAACCATGGAATGCATCTGACAAAAAACTTACCTGGAGCACAAACAATGATACCGTTGCCGTTGTCGATGAGAATGGTCAGGTAACTACCCGTGGAGTTGGTGTCGCTGTGATTACCGCAACTTCTATAAAAAATCCAAGCAGAAAGTGCAATATCACGATCACTGTCACTGCTGAAAATGGTTTATTATCTACTGAAGATTTGGATTATTTTGACTTAAAAGATGGGGACCGTCTGATGATCATTGCCCATCCAGATGATGACCTCTTATGGGGTGGTGGAAATATGATTCAGGAAATTAAAGAATTAAAAGAAACTGGAAATAACTATTTTGTTGTTTGCCTAACCAATGGCTCTTATGATAGTCGAGCTAGGGATTTTGACTCTGCGATGAATGATATCGGGGCAAAACATGTGATTCTCCGCTATCCTGACCTCTATCGCAGACATCAGGTTGCATGGGGTCCTTATACTAACTATATCACACAGGATATCCGGCGTATCATGAATTATCGTAACTGGAGCAAGATCGTAACACACAATCCTGATGGCGAATACGGACATCAGCATCATAAAAAAACAGATGAATTAGTCACTGCTGTAAGTCATGAAAATGCTGAGCATTACGATAAATTATATTACTTTGAAAAATTCTACACACAGGATGCTATTCCAGAAGGTCTTGCAAAACTCCCTTCTGATGTTGCTCAGAAGAAGCATGCTCTGATCTTTAAAAACTATTTTGACCGTGGTGCGATTCGAATGTATGAATATTTTAATGATTATGAAAATTGGGTAAAAGCTACGGATTGGCAATAATACAATATGGTATAAAAAATGCAGCTGTATTTCAAATTATACACCTGCATTTTTCTTTCTAAATTTTTATTGATATACACGAAATACCAGATCTGCTTTCCCAATCTTCTTGTTACTCCTATACATACATCCATTTGGGTATGCATCATAATTTCCAGTCCAGTATACCGGAAGTTTGTATTTTTGATCTTTTTTCTGATTTACAATCTCTATTGCATATGTCCCAGAATTCTTAACTTTGTTTAACTTCCACTCATATTGATTTTGCGCATAAGATAATTGATCTTGTCGTGCGCTTTCCATTACTTTTCCTGTTTCATCAAGCAGACGCACAGTAAAATCATTCTCATTATTTAATAAATTGAATGTAATATTCTGAAACCTGATTTTTGTAAGAAAACTTTGTTTTATTGCTTCATTCTTCTTCAATGACAGATTCAACATCTGACTTTGTGCAAACTGACTAGCTGCATAAGATTGATCTAACGCCTCTGGATTTTGTTTTAAATAATTATGCATTGGCTGCAAACATACAATCAATCCGATTCCGACCAAACATAACATAACATTCCCTATTGAAATCTTTTGTTTTTGTTCTTTCTTTTCTTCTTCACAAAGATTTTCAATTCCTGTTACCATCATAAACATCATTACACCCATAAAGCATATGCTATACTTTGGATTTGCTTCCCAGAATACATGGAAGATCATTCCTCCAAGTAATGTAAGCATCACAACATAATTCCATGGGTTTCTTTTTCTGAGCATTCCAATCACTGCCACTAATGCAAAGCACCAGACCGCCATCCGCATCAGATAGCTGTACATTAAGATCCATCCATTGTGCTTTCCATTTAAGAACTCGTTTGCTGTTCCATAATCTGTTGAAACATAAGACATTTTTGTAAAATCATCATCTCCTGTCAGCCAGACTTCTCTTAACTTCACTCCAGATAACTGTAAAGTTCCCTTTATCCCAAGCTCTTTATAATTATGAATTGTTTTTTCAATTGTCTTTTCTTTTTTTTGTTTTTGCGTTGAAAGTTGTGAAGTAAACCACACATCACCACTATCATATCGCCCAACTCCATGAGAAGACATCATTAACCAATGTGTTGCTGGAAATTCTTGTGTGTTTTGTTTTGGTATCATATTCTGAAATTTGTACTGATATCCAAAAACAGAAACTGCAATTCCTGCTACCATTCCAAGAATCAGACACATATGTCTTACTTTAAACTTATACTGCTTCCAAAAGATAAACAACGTGATCCCCACTGCAATACAGAGAATCAAATTGGTGATTCTGATCTTAATTCCTATGTAAATTACAATTCCTAAAAAAGCACTGTACAAAATGCCCTTCCAATTGTCTTTTTCTTTATGTATTAGCACAAACAACAACAGCAATACCATGATCATACCAAATGATATCGTGTGCGTATAATAATAAGCAATCCAGAAATACGTCCACGGATTCAGTAAAAACAACAACATCCATATGTTAGCCAGTTTTATATTTTTAACTATGCGTATTGCAATATATCCACATAAAATTCCAATATCAATTACTAATAAATTCAAAAAATTTCCCGCAAGAACCAGACTTCCGACAGAAATACCGCAAGACACCAACAATTTATAATAGCAATATAAGATTAGTAAATATCCATAATTATTCGGATAATGTGCAAAATACCCACCAAAACGCTGTAACGAAATCATAGGATTTTGAATCATTCGGATTGCTTCATCATGCAAATATAACAAATCATTCACTGGCTGTATCTTAAATACATAGATTGTCATCAGCTGCAATGCAAAAATCATCACAAAGATGATAAAAAATAACGATTTTTTTACAAAAACAGCTTCTAATTTCTTTCTATATCTTACGATAAAACAAGCTATGATAAAAAATAACAACGTCCCCAGCCACCTAACCGGCTGAGAAACGTCATTCATCTTTTCTTGTGTATATTGAAATGGAAAACTTACGATCAAATATGCTACGATCAAAATAAACAATCTGATCGAATATTTATATATAAAATCTTTTATCTTCATCTCCATTCTCCTAGTCATTTAATACCTGTTCAATAATAAATTTAGGTCTGGCCTTTGTCTCCAAATATATTTTTCCAATATATTGTCCAACCATCCCAATTGCGATCAGCTGTAAACCACCTAAAAACCATATCGACATAACAAGGCTAGTCCAGCCACTTACCGTGTTGTTTGTAAAATGCCGTACTAAACAATAAATGATTGCCAAAACACTAATTATACAGATTAAAATTCCAACATTAAAAATCATTTTGATTGGTTTTACACTCAACGATGTAATTCCTTCAAATGCAAAAGAAAGCATTTTCTTAAATGGGTATTTGCTTTCTCCTGCAAATCTCTCAGCTCTCTCATACGTGACAATATCACTCTGATAACCAACCATCGGCACCATCCCTCTAAGAAAGATATTAACTTCGTCAAATTCTAATAATCCTTTTAATGCCCGCTTACTCATCAGTCTGTAATCTGCGTGATTGTAAACAAGCTCTCCGCCCATTTTATTGATCAGTTTATAAAATGCTTCTGCCGTAAAACGTTTAAAAAATGTATCTGTATCTCTGGCACTTCGAACACCATATACAATATCGCATCCTTCATAATATTTTTCGATCATCTGATCGACTGCATTGATATCATCCTGAAGATCTGCGTCCATTGATATTACAATATCTGCTTTCTCTGATGCCATTGTCAAACCAGCCAGCAATGCATTTTGATGCCCACGATTTCTGGATAATTTCACTCCTGAAAATATAGAATCCATTTTATGAAATTCATCGATCATATTCCACGTATGATCTTTTGATCCATCATCCACAAAAACAATTCTGCTTTCTTTCGCTATTTTACCATCATGGATCAGCATTTCACATTTTTCCTTTAATCGTTTGGATGTTTCAGCTAATACTTGTTCCTCATTATAGCAAGGCACTACAATATATAATATATTCTTCTCTTTTCTTGATCTTTCTTGCATATTTAATTATCTTTCTCATTATCTATTTTGTTTGTGATCAACTGTAATTTAAATTCGAAATCTTGCCTATTTTTTTGTACAATCGTACTTAAAATCAATCCAGAAAAGAATGCCTGCAACGCTGCAAGTGCTATAAATCCACTTACGATCAAAGTTGGGAAATTCGGTACCAGACCTGTATGAAGATATGTCATAAATACGGGTATAAATAACCCTGCCGCAATGATCATAAGCAAGAATGCCATACTTCCAAAAAACTGAAATGGTCTATAACCTTTAAACAGTTTTATGATCGTAAATAATACCTTCATACCATCTGTATAAGTATTTAATTTAGATTCGCTTCCATCTGGTCTATCTCGATATTCGATGATCACATTATCAACCAGCATATTTTTATCTACTGCATGAATGCTCATTTCAGTTTCGATTTCAAATCCCCTGGATAACACTGGAAATGTTTTAACAAACTGATAGCTAAAAGCTCTATATCCAGTCATAATATCCCGGATATTACTTTTAAAAAGATGATTAATTGCAGCTCTCACCATGCTATTTCCAAGATTATGAAAAGGTCTTTTATTTTCCTCAAAATAGGTAGATGATAATCTGTCCCCTACAACCATATCCACCTTGTATTCTAAAACTTTTTCTGCCATTTCTCGTCCAAATTGGGCAGGATATGTATCATCTCCATCAATCATGATATAACATTGCGCATCAATTTCTCGAAACATCCTTCGGATCACATTCCCTTTTCCCTGTTGATATTCATTTCTTACAATAGCTCCTGCTTCTTTTGCAATCTCTACTGTACGATCTGTGGAATTATTGTTATATACATAGATTGTTGCCTCTGGAAGTTCTTTCTTCCAATCCTCCACTACTTTTTTAATTGTCTTTTCTTCATTGTAACACGGAATCAATACTGCAATTTTTTCCATTACGCATTCTCCTTTGTTAAAATTCATTATATTCTTTATATATTATTTCATTTATAAATGCAACATATAAAATCGTACTCGCTGTAATCGGAAGCATATATCGCATATCGCCATTTACAGGTGATGCCAGACATATAAGGAATGATGTCACTACTGGCAAAAATGCAATCCAATATCTGATCGTCTTTTTAAAAGAACATACCATGCCAAGCAATCCAATCAAAATCCATAAATATATCATCGGTTTTGTAAATAATGTCAATGGAGTTTTCTGATATATTGTATCTAAAACCCCATGATATATATCTCTGATATATTTTGTTTTTTCTGAATAATATATTTTATATTCTTTTTGGTATATACCCATACTTTCTGGCTGTACATAATATCCATATGGATATCTTATTTCTGTCATATAACCCCAATATCCATATGTCCCATTTAACGTTGCCTGAATATAAGCCGTCGGATGCTTCTTAAGCATTTCAAACCATATGTTAAAATAATCTTTTAAATATTCGTCTTTCTGTTTGTAAGTATTCTTTACTGGGTCAGAAAGATCTGGATCATAATTCTTTCCGATCGTATCGTAATCTAATACTTTTCGAATCACTTTTTCCTCTTCCGTCGAAACATCATTTCCATAATATTTTACATATCTCGCTGTCTGTTGAAAAGGGATGGAGAGCATCTCCTGCTTTCCGCCAGGCTTCACACCTGCCATGGGAAGAATTGCTTTTTGGTAAACCTCCCAAAACGCCACCATTATTATAAATAAAACTATCAATTGTCTTCGATATTTTTTTACACCTACAATACAAAACGGCATCGTAAAAATTAATATATAAAACCCGTTGTGTCTGACCAAACATAATAATAAAGAGACTATTAAAAACAAAATACTCTTAACTTTTGAATCAAATATCTTCTCTGGTTCTAATACTATATCAAATATAAATAACACAAATAAAACAAATATTGGATAAAATAATGTGTCTTTTACTGCTGTCCTTGCATATGCCGACCAGATAGGAAACAATCCATAAAATGCCAATCCTGTAAAGCGAATCCAATACTTTGTATTCTTCTTATGCATCCAATAAAAACATATTGCGAAAACACCACTTGTAAATAACAATGTAAATAACAGATACACTGCGATTCCTACATTTTGACATCCAATGTTTCTTCCAAATTTGACAAACATCCCTTCAAACAATGTCGTCAATACAGGATGATGATTCGTCAGATTTCCACTGAAAAACTGCTCATACTGTCGTATAATATCATAAGTTAAACAACCCGGAAAATACAAAATATAATTTGGAAGCCATAAAACAATCAGAATGCTCCAAGGAACTGCTATAGGATGATGATCAAATATTTTTTCTCCTATCCCACTGTTTGCTTGAGTCTTTAACCTTATAAAAGACTTCCCCGCTTTTGAATATAATACATTCATGATCATATGTACGATCATTGTAAGAATCATCGTCATGATCAATGCACTGATCATATGTTTTTTATCGCATATGATCAGTGACCAGTTATCTCTCTGATCATAACTTATAGATATAACCATGCATATTGAAAATAAAAATGATATAATCCATGAAATGATTCGATTATTCTGATGCATTGACTGCCTTTCCTCGTTTCTCTTCTTTTTCTTTTCCCTTAAATAATCCCATCAACTGATAAAATGCCAGGCCAAATACAAATGCCTTTAAATTGTAAGCGGCTGGAAAATATGCTTCTACTCCGCATGCGATAAATCCAATTTCTAAAAGCACCATAGCCCCAAAATATCCCTTTTTATAAAGTACCCATACAGCTATAAGCATAAAAGCACAAAAAAGTCCAAACACAATTGGCCCATATTCCAACAATGTTCTTACAATTCCTAATTCTGTTACGTATCCATCATTGGCCTGTGTATAAATTCCATATCCACAAACCTTTCCACCAATGTTACTTCCAAACAGAGGAATTCCAGCTCCAAGAAAACAGTTCCGTGCAACTGTCAATCGTCCTGTGATCAATTGATCTAATCTCATAAATGTTGGATCTGTCAATTGAGAATAAAGTCCATAATATATAGATAAGAAAATCCCTACAAGATTTCCGATTTCTAATAAAATCAGTGAAATCTTAAACTCATAAATTTTTCTTGCATATCTTAAAATAAAATAGGCAATGATCGCTGCTGATCCACAATAAAATGCTGTTCTTGATTTTGATAGTTGATAAAACTCATAGTTGAAATAGAACATGATCGCAAATGCCCACCATTTCATTTTCTTATAATAAGCATATAAAAAACTAACAATCAAAACCATGATCATAAGATGAATCGTGTTCGCATGCCATGTGCAAAACTTATATCGTACTTCTATCATTCCTCGCCCATAATCTTTTACTGTTGTTAATTTATCTGGTGCATTCACAAAGAACCATGTAAAACCATAGCTTAACCCAACAAATCCACATGCAAATACTGCTTTCATCACTTTCTTAAGATCTACGTCTTTCATCGCCAGAATGATCAGATAATTTGCGGGGTAATCAATTCCTCCAGAGCTTTTCCAACATAAATACATCAAAACAGCTCCTGCTGCTCCAATAATCACTTCTTTCCATTGATATTTTGTTAATATTATTTTGACCACAAAACAGATTAATCCAATATAAAATAGTCTTTGCACTGGAATTTGTCTTGTCGGATCTTTCTCTACATACCAATAGTAAGCTATATAAAAAAAGTAGTATGTAATATAGAGTATTGTTCCTAATAAAAAGAACAACTCTCCGACCCATTGTCTTTTATTTTCAATCTTCATCTCTATTGCTCCTGTTTATTTTTCAAAAAAGCCATCGTATATTCTACGACAGCTTTTGTCTAATGCTATGATAATGAAATAATTAATCTTCTGTTCTATATCCATCCGGATTCATAGACTGCCATTTCCAGGAATCTGCACACATTTCTTTGATTCCTTTTTCTGCAGCCCATCCTAATTCTTCTTTTGCTTTTGTCGCATCACAATAGCATGTCGCAATGTCTCCAGCTCTTCGTGGTTTGATCTCATATGGAAGTGTCTTTCCACAAGCCTCTTCATATGCATGTAAGACATCTAATACACTATATCCGATTCCTGTTCCAAGGTTGTAGATACGTACTTCTGGTTTTTCTTCAAATTTCTTTAATGCCTTCACATGTCCTTTGGCAAGGTCTACAACATGGATATAATCACGGACACCTGTTCCGTCTGGTGTGTCATAATCATCACCAAAGACTCCTAATTTCTCAAGTTTACCAACTGCTACCTGTGCAATATATGGTACTAAGTTATTTGGAATTCCCTTTGGATCTTCTCCGATCAGTCCGCTTTCATGTGCTCCGATAGGGTTAAAGTAACGAAGTAATACAACATTCCATTCTGGGTCTGCTACATGGAAGTCTGTTAAGATCTGCTCTAACATTCCCTTTGTCTGTCCATATGGGTTTGTGATCTGTCCTTTTGGGCATTCCTCTGTAATTGGAATGAAAGCTGGATCTCCATAGACTGTTGCTGAAGAACTAAAGATAATATTCTTCACTCCATGATTTCTCATCACATCACATAAGATCAGTGTTCCTGTGATATTGTTATGATAATATTCTAATGGTTTCTGTACAGATTCTCCAACTGCTTTTAATCCTGCAAAGTTGATCACAGAGTCAATATCTTCTGCATCAAAAATCTTCTCTAATGCTTCGCGGTCTAAAACGTCTGCCTCATAAAATTTTACTGTTTTCCCTGTGATCTGCTCTACTCTCTTTAAAGCTTCTTCACTGGAATTATATAAATTGTCTACTACAACAACTTCATATCCTGCATTTAAAAGTTCTACACATGTATGGCTGCCGATATATCCAGCACCACCTGCTACTAAAATAGCCATGATCTCTCCTCCATTATTGTATATATTATTTATTTACACTATTTTTTATCATACCACATTTCACGATATCATTAAAGTTTTTCTTGTAAAGCAATTATTTGGCACTCATCTATCTCTGGATCTTTCGTCCCTCAATATAATAACGTTTCTCACAAGCATGCCCCATGGAAAATGTCTTTCTTGGCAGTGTTCCGTCTGTCATCACGCTTGGAAACAGCTGATCTTTCTCCATTGCTGGAAGTTCAATTCCTATCGTCTGCTCTTCTTTTGATAGTTCTTTTAAGACATCTTCTCCGTGAATATAATCAATACATCCTGAATTGTCTTTGAGATATTTATCTAAAAATGTCTGTACTTTATCTACTGCTAATTGATGTTTATGTAAATTCAGATGAAGAACTTCTTCCTTCTTTCCATAATAGCAACAAATTGTTTGTCCTTCTTCACAGCAGCATTCTGTTTTTAATGCATGTATTAATTCTTCAGGATCTGTTCCAGTAATGACTCTGTGAATTGGTTCAAACTGCTGGGAATCATCATGCAGATTTTCGAGTTCTACCAATGCATATCTCGCTGGATGATCTTTGATATGTTCCCATTGATGATTTTTCTTTAACTTCTCGTAACAGGCTTTTGCTGTTGCCAGAGAATGGTTTCCGTCTCCGACTGCATAGACCATTGGATCATCACTTAAATCTTTATATTTTTCTGTCATTTGTTCTTCATATGATTGTAGTTTTTCTAAAAATTGTTCTTTGACCTCTCCGTCTACCAGCCATCCTGCGATATGTCCACCTTCCTGCATCAGATCAAATTCATATAATTTCTCAAGATTTGCCTTCTGCTCTGTTACGATTTCTAATACTTCATTTTTCCAATCATCGCATAGCAAGATCACGTGTGGCAATTCAATCGGTGCCTGATAGCGAATCTTCATTCTTGGTGGGATTCGCTCCATGACTGTTTTCTCTGTGGAACGGATCTTTGCTTCGTGTTCTGGCGTATAACTATATTGTTCCAGATCGATCGCACCTACGATCCCTCTTCGAATCTTTCCATTCTGCAAGGTTCTTTCCACATAAACCAAAGAATTTTCATAAGTTTTCAACAGATGATCATCTGCATAATTCTTCATTGTGGATTGAATCTTTCGGATCTTTTCATCTTCTTCCTCACTTCCAAGATATGCTTCTGGAAGCATTAGATGTAACGTTGAAGGCGTATTTCCTACATACTCTTTTACTTCATCCCAGTATTCTGGCTGGGATGAAAACTGGTCACAAGCGATCACGGCCCATTTCTTCATAGAATCTACCTGTGGCATTAAAATATTTGCTGGTAAAAATGTTTCGCTCATGTTTCTTGTTCCTCTTTTCTTATATGACATAAATCTTTATAACTCTTTTTCACACATATCTAACGCTGCTGCAATAACCGCATCCATATCGTAATATTTATATTCTCCGAGTCTTCCTCCGAAGATGATATTTTCTTCTTTCTCGGCTAATTTTTTATACTCTTCATATAATTTTCCATTCTTTTCATCATTGACTGGATAATATGGTTCATCTCCTAATTTCCACTCGGAGCTGTATTCACGACTGATGACTGTCTTTGGAAGGTCATTTCCTTCTTCGTCTTTTCCGAATTCAAACCATTTGTGTTCAATGATCCTTGTCCATGGTGTCTCGGCATCTGTGTAGTTCACAGCTGCATTTCCCTGGAAGTTTGGCTGGTCTAATACTTCTGTCTCAAATCTTACGGAACGATATTCTAATTCACCTAATTTGTAATCAAAATATGCATCAATTGGTCCTGTGTAGATTACTTTCTCTGCTAATGCATCCAGTTCTTCTTTGTGTTCAAAATAATCTGTATTTAAACGAACTTCTACATCTCCTAACATATTTGCGATCATCTTTGTATATCCGCCCACTGGGATTCCCTGGTATAAGGCGTTGAAATAGTTATTATCAAATGTTAAACGTACTGGTAATCTCTTAATGATAAAGGATGGAAGCTCTATACATGGTCTTCCCCACTGTTTTTCTGTGTATCCTTTGATCAGTTTCTCATAAATATCTGTTCCAACCAAGCTGATCGCCTGTTCTTCCAGATTCTTTGGCTCTGTGATCCCTGCTTCTTTCTTCTGCTCTTCAATCTTATCTGCAGCTTCCTGCGGTGTGATCACACCCCACATCTTATTGAATGTGTACATATTAAATGGCAGAGAATATAATTTTCCTTTGTAATTTGCAACTGGTGAGTTTGTGAATCGATTAAACTCTGCAAACTTTGTAATATAATTCCATACTTTTTTATTGTTTGTATGGAAGATATGGGCTCCATATTTATGTACATGGATCTTCTCAATATCTTCTGTGTATACATTTCCTGCAATATTTGGTCGTTTGTCGATGACTAAGACCTTCTTTCCTTTTGCTGTTGCCTGCTGTGCAAAGACGGCTCCGTATAAACCGGAACCTACGATCAGGTAATCATATTGTTTCATTTTTGTTTTGTCCTTTCTTGTAAACTTCTTATCTATATTATCAAGGTATCTCCCAATATCCATTTTTCGGCGATCCATGTCGAATAAGCATTCCGTGTTTTTTCAGAGTTCTAATATTATTTTCTATATTTCTGCTAGAAATACCTATTTGCTCTGACATTTGTCTAGCTGATAATCGATTATTTTTCGAAAGCATTTTTATGATCTTTTTCTGTGTATCATTTAATTCCTTTCTCCGATGCTTCTCCGATACTTCTCCGATATTTCTCCGTTGCTTCTCCGATGTTTCTCCGATGCTTCTCCGATGCTTCTCTATTTTTTTATTATTATTTGATTCTTTTCGGATAGCATTATTACGAAACAATTCTATCCTAAACATATTGTCAAATTCTTGAATTTTCGGTTCTTGCAATCCATATTCTCCTGCTGCATTAAAAATCCTTTTGATTCCGCTTCCCCATGCTTCCACCAAACCCATTTGACTAAATATATTCGCAAGCCCTTTATTTCTGATCTTTGAATGTCCATTTAGTACTTCTTCATAAGTTAATCCATTATACAATCCACCTGGAGATGTAACTTCTAACCTGTCATCATAGACAGCAATCTGTATACAAGATTCTTCCAATAAATTCCTGTGACAGTGTGCATTAATGATCATCTCACGGATTGCTTCTGGTGGCAGTTCATATCTCTCTTTACGTACCAATCCGTCAATCGTGACACCTAATCTAATATTCCTTAATACAAAATCCACAGCTTCTTCAATCTGATTATAAATAGGTCCATCAAATTCACGTTTATCCAAAAATACTGCTCGATCCGTTCCTTTAAAAACAGCACATTGTGTCTTGGAAAATTCAAAATAATCAGATGTTAACAACGCAAATGCATTGGTTGCGATCAGTTGATCATCTTTTTTCTTTAAAATCTTCCAATTGATCAACTGATCTAATGCTACATGATGTTCTGGCATTCTTGCTTTTTTTCGGAAATTTTCTATATCTTTGCATAACTTATTTACTGAGCCTTCAGAAACAGGATATCCAACACACGTTAATTCATCCCATGAAATTCTTGCACCTTCCATCTCTAATTCTTTAATTTTTTCTGGAAATGCTTGTCTCGATGTTCCTGCTACACGAATGTATGTGCCATTTTCTTTTCCTTTGGATTTTAAATAATACGGTCTGTTCTTTCCTGCCTCGACTGTAACTATGATCACTGTTTTCCCTTCTATTGTTAAAGGTTCTATCTCTGGAATAATCTGTGGTGTGCATGAATCTGATACTGCATTGGCAATACTGTCCATTGTTTCAAATAAACATTCATCATTAACACCTACTACTTCATGTGTTTTATCATCTATCCCTATGATTAGTTTTCCACCTTGGGTATTAGCAAACGCTATTACAGTTTTCATGTATTTTTCACTTTTGTCTGGCAGTGTTATTTTATATTCTATATTTTTTGATTCACCTGAAAACCATTCTTGTTTCATATCTCTCCTCGTTGTTATTACATTACAACCATGCATCGCTTTTTATAAAATGAAATTCCATAGCAAAATACTTCTTCATATTTATCTTCATATTCTTTTGCATACATCTTTTCTTTGATTTGCTGAATTGCTTTTTCGCAGTCTTGTTCTAATTCTTCTTTCAACATATCTATAAGCAAACCACTTTTATCGATATAGTAATAATTGTTCTGTTCATGTTTGTTCACCTCACTTTTTACAACCACTCTACTTGACAGCTATGTTTTTTCGTTTTTCTATCATAACTTATACCAATTCCAAGAATTTTTTTCACTGTAACTTTCTTTTCAGCTAATTTCCCTTGAAAACGTAATTTATAATTTTTATTTTTTATCTGTTCTAGGGCTTCTTCTGGTGTATGATCTACTTTTAACTCCAAAATCAGCCCTGGATCACACTCTCTTTTGGGATAAAAAACAAAATCTACAAATCCTTTTCCTGCTTTATCTTCTCTTTCTACACGATATATGTCTCTTGCTGACAGATATATCAAATTGACGATTGCTGATAATTCTGTTTCATTATTGTAAGATAGAATCGGAGTTTCTGTATTATGAGCATATTCTAAAATTTCTTCCATGACTTTCGTATTTCCCGCTAATGTTGCTTTTAGCATACGTTCAGATTCCTTTGCAAGCTGATACACATAACCTAATCTTTCTTCTTTCTGAATCATATCATCAAATTTATTCATCAGCTCTTTATTCGGAATTCTTACTTCCCCATTCTCGTAACTTAAGAATCCATATACGATCATTGCAGAAAATATCTCATTTTTTGTCGTTAAATTCATTGAAACTGCTGCATATTCCTGAATCTTTGCTGTTACTGCCTCTCCCGATATCATTAATGCGAGATCATTTTGTACATCATCTATGTTTTGTCTGATATAATAAAAAATCTCATCATATGGTCCTGAACTTGTCCAGTAATTTCCAATATTATTATTTGTCAATGCCAAAACTACAGATCTTGGATTATACATTCTCTCTCCTGATTTTGTCGTATAACCATCGTACCATTCTTTCAAATCTTCTCTTGAAATATGAAGCTCTCGTGTATTCCTCGTATATTTCTCATACAACTGATCTACTTCTGAATCTGTAAATCCAAAATATTCATTATATTTCGCCTCAGATGCCATTGTATATTCCCAAAACATATTTAATTCCGATCCACTGGAATACTTAGCAATCGGAAGAATTCCTGTCATATAAGTCAATTGTACATATGAACGATCCTTCAAAAGGTTACTTAAAAATAGCACATACTGCTTTTTATTTTCTTCTGTAACAAAATCCTTATGAAAAATAAAATCCCATTCATCCAGTACAAAAACAAATCTTTGCTGGTCACATTCTTCGAATATCGTCTCTAATACATCTGCTGCCGAATCATCTTCATAAATTTCGATCTGTGGATATTCTTTTCTTAAATCTCTGATCAGATTTGTTTCGATCCTGTCTATATAGTCTGTATATGAATCACAATCTCTTGGCATCTTGCTGAAATCTATTGATATTACATTATATTGATTCCTGTATTTATTATACAAATCATTCTGTGATATTTTTAATGATTTAAAAATTGAATCTGAATCCTGTTTTTTTCCTAAGAAAGCAGTGATCATATTGGCCATGACTGTCTTTCCAAAACGTCTTGGACGTGTAATGCATATATGGGTATTACCTGCATTTAAAAATGGAAATAATTCTGATAGCATTTGTGATTTATCTACAAAGTATGGCTGTTCTGTTTGTCCTTTGTATAAGACATATGAAGTTGAACTGTTTAGATATCTGCCCATGATTTTCCCTCCCATTTATGCAAAAATTAAACCTTTTTGTTCTTTCAGCATATCTATAAGTAAATCTCTGTTATAGATATAGCAATAATTATTTTCACGAATTCTTTCAAAATCGAAAATTCCTATTGGAATTTGGATACTGTTCATGTTTCTTAATGTCTGTAAAATCCAAATTATTATGCTTTTCAATATTTAGAAAAATAACACAGAGTGCTCCTTTTCTTGAAACTTTTTTATATTTTCCACCTATTTTCATTGAAATTTAATACACAAATGTCAAATAATTGTTTTTTTATTATACATTATTTGTTATTCTAAGTCCATTTTTGTTTATGATATCTTAAACATTCATCCGATGTTTACCGTGCTCTCTCTGTGATCACTAAAGAATCTGATTTTATTCAAAGCGAACTTTACAAAAATTCCAATTTCATTCATCCGCGGAATAAAAAGATCCTTTATTATGACTGCACGAATTATTACTTTGAGATTGAAGAAAATTTCAGGATCATGAAAACAGATTTTGAAGCTCGTCCTATGTATGTAAGAAGAGAAGATCGTATCAAAGCACATTTTATGACATACTATATAAGCCTTCTGCTCTACCGCCTTTTAAAGAAGAAACTAGGAAATACCTATACTTCCAACCAACTCTCCGTTCTATGAATATGACGTTATTAAATACAGCCAGCGGTTACATCCCATCTTATACAAGAACTGAACTAACGGATGATCTCCATAAAACTTTTGGATTTCGAACAGACTATGAATTTATCACAAAAGCATCCAGAAAGTCCTGATTTACGAGCTTTTTGGGTGCTTTATTCCTTTCCAACTGTCAAAGATGGGATTAAACATTATTTATGTTTGTATGTCCATTTTGTCATCATTTTTTATATTCTTATAAATATATATTTTTACAGAATAGAAGGATCTAAATTATATATATTTTTATAATTTAGATCCTTCTGTTTTTTAATTAATAATGTCCACCTATAACTTTTCCATTGGAAGCATCAAAACGCACGTAATAGTATCTTTTTCCCATTTTTCTTTCTTTTATAACTGGTTTTTACCTTTACAGCTTTGGCTTTTGCATAAATATCTGTTTGGTTGTTTTGAGAGATTATACAAAAACTAAATAGTAGAAAGACTGATAATAGGAATAATTTTAGTTTTTTCATGTTATTGTACTTTCATCGTCTTCTTTTACTTCACTTTTACTTTTTTTCTTACACTAGAGCTATATACTTTTTGATTTCCTAGGATTTTCATTGCCCTGATTTTGATCGTGTATTTCTTTTTGCTCTTTAATTTCTTTAATGTATACTTTGTCTTTGTTGTGTAGTATGTTTTTGTTTTCTTTCCAAGTTGTACTTTTATCTCGTATTTTGTAGCATCAGTGACTTTGTTAATTACAAGTTTTATTTTTTTCTTACCTCTTGTTATTGTTAGATTTGGTTTTTTCAAGATTAATTTAGGAATCTTCTTACCTTTTTCTAATGTTTCCCCACATCTAGTACAAATGGTATCTCCTGTATAACCTGTTGTAAAATAAGTTGCTTTCTGGATATTTTGTACTTTAATTATATGCTCTAATTTTTCTGATTTTTTCGCATACTTATATCCACAAACAGAGCATTCATATAACGTATAACCATCTTCTGTACATGTTGGTTCTATTACTGTTTCTTCATATTTATGTCCTAACTTCTCTATCTTGGCATCTTGATATGTATCACCACATACACTACATTTGTGTTCCGTATAACCGTCTTCTGTACATGTTGGTTTTACTACTGTTTCTTCGTATTTATGCCCTAGCTTCTCTATCTTAGCATCTTTGTATGTATCACCACATACACTACATTTGTGTTCCGTATAGCCATCTTCTGTACATGTTGGTTTTACTACTATTTTTTCGTATTTATGCCCTAGCTTCTCTGTCTTAGCATCTTTGTATGTATCACCACACACACTACATTTGTGTTCCGTATAACCATCTTCTGTACATGTTGGTTTTACTACTGTTTCTTCATATTTATGTTTTACATCAAGTTTCTTGATTGATGTTGATAAATATGCATAATCCTGATAATCATCATCATAGTATATAGAAATATATTCCCCACTGTCATTTACTTTTAAAGTTCCAAAATTGTAAATATCTGACGCACTATACGTACTATTTTCACTTGCTTCTTTGTCGTATTCTGATGATGTATAACGATCAAATTTCAATAAACCTTTGTATGTTCCATCATTATTTTTCTGAATTTTAAATATTCTACTATGTTTACTTGTTGTCAAAGTTCGATAGACCGCCATCTGAATGCTATTGCCTTCTTCTATTGTCCCTCTTACAGATAACGAATTATAAGCATCATACCGATCGTCTGATATCTCATATGGTACAGTGATCTTATCAAGTTTTCCTAGTTTATCTGTAATATTTGATGGTAAAGATGCTTTGTCTGCTTTATTCACATAACATTTGTTTTCCTCATCTAATACCCAATTACCACTTACTTTGATTGTTGTTGTATATCCACTTTCAGCTTTAATTTCTATTTCGTCCGGCAATACCGCTGCTGCCTTTTTTAGATTTTGTGTTGTATTCATTGTTTTGTAAACAATTAATTTTGAAAATCCTGCTGGACTTACTTTTTTTACATAGGAATCTGCAAGCTGATTTACATCAAAGAATTTTACTTCATATGTAATTGATGCATCATCTCCTGTCGCTACATCTGTTAGTCCTGTGATTTCTACTTTATAATTATCTGTATATCTTCCATTTGTTGCATCAGATGGTTGAACAAACTGAAGAATGTCTGTTGTATACAGCTTCGCCGTATTGTCTGCTTTTGTACATGTATAACTATTATTGGTAGAAAGATTCGTTACCTTTACATTCACTTTTGAGATATCAGAAATCTTTACTTTTGCATCATTCAATTCTACAGACCATGCACATTCTGAAGCGCTAACTAATTTATTTGGCATATATCCAGCCTGCGGATATGCACTAAATGCTTCTGACAGGTCAGGGTTCTTTGCTTCACAGTTTTTTCCCACTGCAACATTTCCACAATATCCAAACTGAATATTCGAAGGGTCCGCTGAAATCAACGCATATCTATGGCCTAATGTATCCCATTTTTTTGTTCTAAGATCATATCCTTCATTAATCCACCCTGTAATTGCTCCTGAAGGAGTATACCCCATTGCAATAATATTGTGGTCGCACTTATACCCCTTCTGCCATAATTCATCCGACATATCTTCTGGCTTGCTGCTGTTACTAATATAATGTCCAAATTCAAAATTTCGATCTAATGCCTGATATTGTAATGACTCATTCTGTGTACATTTTTCCTGCAGAGCTTCTACTCCTGCTAAATATCTAAAAAAGTTCGTCATTCCTTCCATAGATGATAATGTATCATTTGTTAAAACTCCTTGATCGTATGGACTTTTTGTTGAAGCTTTTTGAGAATAATATGTATCTGAATTCGACGGATCATATGTATCACTTCCTGCATTTATTGCTTTGGAATACTCCTTTGCAACCTCTTCTTTTGTCCTTGTACCAAACATTGTATCCTTGTAATCATAAGTTATCGTTTTCGCTTTTACATTTGTGATGTTTATATTTAAACCAAATAACATCATCAATGCAATCACTAAAAAAGCATTACGTTTCTTCATATACTCTCCCCCTTTTGTATAAAATATATAGTCAACTTACTTTAAGTTTACCATATTTAGATTCTCCTCTCAATACAGAAAACAAATTCTTACATTTTCCCACTATGAAATAAAACTTTACATGCCAGTTCATCATCAGATACTGAAGATCCTTTGTAATAAATACTTGTACGATTGATGTCAAGTAAGCTAGCACCAACAGAAGCAGGAAGTTCTTTAGTCGTCAAAAGGTTTCGGACTAAATTTACTCTCGTAGTCAGATCCGCAAATTTCTTCAGATTTTTTTTTGATCCAGTCCACCTGCATGGTTAACTGACCAACCTTTTTTGCATACTCAGCTTTTTCCTTGCGTTCTTCAACAAGCTTTTCCTTGAGGTTTTCCTCACGTTTGTCGTCAAACACAGTAGAAGCATTGTTCAAGAATTCTCTTTTCTAGTTACGGAAAAGATTTGGTTGAATATTGTTTTCTGTTGCTAAGGTATTGAGATCTTTTTCTCCTTTGAGTAGCTCGATCACAAGGTCTGATTTGAATTTTGCACTAAAATTTCTTCTTTTTCTGGACATGACACTTGCAGTAGAAAATGCTGTCGTTAGTCCATTAAGTAATGGTTTTGTCGAAGGAATTAACAATAGGACGAAAATGATCAAGCGCGTTATGTATGGACGATGTGGCATAGACCTATTATCTGCAAAAATTATATTACCTTATGCTAAAAACGGATAAAGGGGCTGTCGCATTAATGATTAAATAAACGCATGGGAATAGGTCGCAACACAATTGCAAAATATCGTAAAGGTGATCCAAAAGAATTAAGTATGTATGGAATTCGTCAAAGCAAACTGGATCCATTTCATGATTTTATTATAGATTGTCTTAAAGAAGGATGGAGTAAAAGCAAAACTGTAAAAGTAGTATACGAAAAAGGATATTCTGGATCCAAAAGCAATGCTTTTGATTATTTGTGCAAAATAGAGCAAAAAGAAAATAAATGTTTTGAGCCACAGCCATATATCAGAACAATGACGGAGTGTTTAAAATACAAAACCGGCAGTAATGGAAAAGAGAAAGACTATATTACACGAGAAGGTGTGTTTAGGTACATGTGGATGAATACTGAACTTTCAGATAATCATAAGAAATATATTTATGAAAAGTATCCAAATATTTGGGAACTTCAATGCTGCATAAAAGAGTTTAGAAATATTTTTAAAAATCATAACATGCCCATGCTCTATTTATTTGTTGAAAAATATAGTAAAAGTCTTCTTAAGCCCTTAAGAGGTTTTGCTGAAGGATTAAAAAGAGATATAGATACAGTTGAAAATGCTGTAGCATATGATTACAGTAATGGATTTGTGGAAGGAACAAATAGCAGATTAAAAATGATAAAACGTACAATGTATGGAAGGTGTGGCAGGCAGTTGCTTGAAGCAAAGTTGAGGTACATGGGATATAACAATAATAACGGATAATTGCAGAAGAACCATAAGTTTTAATGTCTGTTCCAGTAACCGTGGATCGGTCCGATTACTGATCCGCAGAACAGCCTATCCGATCTGAAGTTCCATTGTTGCAACGGGTTTTGTGATCTCTGCAATATCTTTTGTAGAAGTCGGTCCATAAAGATCGGTTGACTGGTCTGGAATGATCTCCATTTTTACAACTTCATGATGGATCGCCTGAAACCGGTCTTTTCCTGCTGGTACTGGAAATTCACAAGCCTGCTTGCGAAAACGACGGACCCAGTTATAAAAAGTTTCTGGATTGATGTCATGTTCCAAACACCACTGGTGATCAGAAAGTCCGCTCTGTCTGCATTTCATGATGATCTCATACTGTTCCTGTTCGGTACGTCTTTTTGCTCTCATTGTACTCCTCCATAATTGTAGTAAAGTACTAGCATTTTCATTCATCTAGCAAACGATGGAAGTAAAACACTAGCATCTAGCAATCATTATGACAGGATTTGTGTGGATTGAAAATCCACCCTTAGATAAAGCGCTTACTTTTTATATTCCAATCCTATTGCTTAATTCTATTCAATTACATTATATATTTGCTTACCATTTTACCCAAACTTGATATAACATAATCCTGTTCCTCAATATTTTCATTTCCATCTATTCCTAGTCGAATAACCAATCCTGACCGTTCTAACGCTAACATTTGTATACTTCCTTTATATGATGCCTCATCCTTTGAAATTTCAGTTAAATATTGCAAATCCTCATCTAATGTTTCTAACACTGCTTTCATTATCCTAAAATATTCCACCTGATTAATATATCCACATAACAAATTTTTAGTCATCTGAATATAGTCGTCTATTTTCTTCTCCGAATCTGCTTTGTCAATATATTCCAATAATCTTACTGCATTTTGAAATTTTTTTGAAGTATCATCACATAAGACTTCTTTCAATTTCCTACTTTCGTCTATATTCTCTTCTATCTGCTTGATTCCAGATAAAAACATATAAAATTTGTTCCAATAAAATACTTCTTTCATTATACACGGTGTCTTTGCAAATTTCTTAATCAATTTTATGACCTCTGCTTTATCTGCAAATAATATCGTTATTAGACTATCTATGATATTAGATATATTATTAGTTAATTCCTTTTGGATTGTGGTTTCTATTTCCTCTTTTTTCATGTTATTTTCCATATATCCTAAAATCCTTTCACCTGCATATATAAATAATCTTCAGATCTACATAATCTTAAATTCTACGCTTTCTTTAATTTGTATTTTAATCTGCTCAATTCAGACAAGATAATTCAATTTTTTCACAAAGTATTTAACATATGGAGATTCTGCCTCGTGAGAGCCATCATTCCGGTGTTGAGTTAACCGGTATTCCGACTAACATTAATCCACTTTGATTTTGCTTAGGTGCTATTTATGAGAGTGTACATATCTTGTCAAGCCCTTGCCGCCACAGCGATGCGATAGCAGGCTTTATAAGATGTGTTCAATCTCATACCCTAGCTGTAGAAAAAACAATTGTAAATGAAGTGGCTCACTTTGCGCCGGACAGATGGATCAATTAGAATCAGATTATTCAACATACTCAAAGTTAATCACATTTTTAATTGTTATATAAAATTTTATGTAATATTTCATATTTATCTAAATATCTAAATACTTTAAATTCAACAAATTTTTTGCGTAATAAATCTATAATAACTGCTATACCGTACACCAAAACAACAACTGCACATGCATATATAATAAAATATTTTGAATTATAATGTCCCATATTATTAAATACATCAACCCATAGAAAACGTCTCATTGCTGCTGTATTAGCATGAATCAATAAAACACCAAACGTAGTAGATGCCAATATATTAATAATTTTATTGTAATTAATTTTCAGATTTTTAAACATAATAAATACACTTATGGATGTCGTTACTGCCAAAATTTTATTAGCATCTGAAAGGAAATAATAAGCATCTGTAATTCCTATTCTATTTCCAATAAAATCTATTAAAATTATACTAACGATCATAGCCACAATCGAAACAACTGAACAAACAACCCCAACTTTTAAATTATCAATTTTTCCAGAATATAATCTAATATATCCACCTATAAAATACATAGTCAACATCCAAAAAACAAAGTCGAAATTATCATTTTTCAAAAAACTAGCCAATACTGTAAAGTAAATCAACAATAAACTTAATAATATTTGATATTGTTTTTTACTTATTGCTTTTATCAACATATTGCAAAACGGTATAAATATCATCATTGCTATCATTGAACCGGTATATAAATTACCAACTTCTAATGGTAAAAATAACAATTGTTTTATAACCTCTTTTACAGAAAATGGTTCATATCCCGTAATTAGAAAAATAATATAAAAACCATAAACATAAAAAACTGTCTCCAATACAATTTTTAAAATTTTCCTAACTGTCGGATTATTTTTTACCATAAAATATCCTGTTATAAGCGTAAATATATTTATTGCCGTTTTTCCCCACATCCCAAATATCTGAATCAATATCATATTTTTTGAAATATTTTCAAAATTATATAATTGAGGGATTCCAGAATTCTAATGATGTGCTATAAGAGATAACATCATTAGAATTCTCAATAATTTGATATTTGAACTTCTTGTAACTGTTTTATTCATCTATTTTCCCCTAATATCTATCTTCTTTCTTATTTATTTATGAAAAAATCAATCAAATTCTTTGATTCTAACCATACTAATTAACTTATTTTTAATTTTCTAAACGTCTACAAGTACCCATCTATCATAATCTATCAATGGTGAATCAAATCCATCATTATTCCATCGACTTGGTGAAATAACAATTTTATTTTTATTTCTTGATAGATATTGCCCCCACCAACTAAAAGTACTATTAGAAATAATAAAATGCTTACAACTGTACATTAATCTTAAAGTTTCATACGGTGGCATACCATCTTGTACAAATTCTGCGTTTTCAATAAATGTCATATTTTCTTTACACCAATTAATGTCATCAGAAAAAACAAAATATTTACCATTTTTAATTAACTTACGACTTATTTCATACGCTTCTTTAAAATATTTTTCTGTACATACTGCAAAGGATTCTTTATTATCACTAGCCAAAAAATCTCCACGCCTTACATTAATACATACACTTTCTGAATTATTGATTTCCTCATATATTTTTTTATTTTCACCCATTATTGAGTTCTTAGGTGTCAATTCCAAAAGCAACTTATCTCGAATGTTTAACTTATCATTTTCCCAAAATTTTTTACATTCGAATCCACCTGATATTATACACTTTTTATTTTCAAAATATTTGTATGGATAAAATCCTTCTCTCAACCAATAAATTCCATTTTTACTTAATATATTTTGAAATTTATATGATTTTTTCACCTTTTGTGCCCGGGTATTTCCATCTATCATTTTTAAGTATGTAAGATAAATACCTCCTATAATTTTTTGTTTTAAACTCGTTTCATTGCTCATTATTTTTCCATCTTTTTTATATAAATAATATGGCACAACATTAAAGTTTTCTAGTTCATTTACCCATCCATTCTTCCCATTATGATGTTTTATCTCATTAAATGAAATGGTTAACTCTTCACCTATAATTTCTTGTAAATATCTTGCAAATGCATATCTAAATAATTGATTCCCACATCGACCTTGCATTTCCACATAAATCATATACTTCTCCTCTTTTATCTTAATGACTCTGCTTTTTTAATGCATATTCCTTCTCTAACGCCAAAATCTTTTTACTTCTATCTTTGATTTTTTTACATGGAATCCCAACATACATTCCCCATTCATCTAATGATTTACTAACCAATGACATACTTCCGACTGATGTACCTTCTCCTATTATAACACCTGGAAGTATTGTTGATCCCGTTCCCACTAACGCATGTTTTTTTAAAATCACTTTGCCACAGATTATATTTCTATATTCGTCTGGTACTGTAGGATTTGTCATTGCCTCACCTGAATAATCGTCACTCTCCGCATATACAGCTGTCCTAGATGATATACCTACAAAATCTTCTAACACAATTCCTGTTTCACCCGCAAATAAAGATGCTTGTACTGCAATATGAACATTATTTCCAATCGTAATATTTCCACTGAGTATTACAAAATCATCAATACGTGTGTCATCTCCTATACTTATTCTAGATGCTCCATAAATACTTGCTTTTTTACTTATAAGAACATTTTTTCCAACTTTTCGAAATCCAATTTCTTTCAATTCTTCTTCCGTATAAAAACTACTCATCTATATAAACTCCTTATTCCTTCATTGATAAAATAATATCACATATTTTATCAACGTCTTCTAATCTCAAATCAGCATATAATGGTAATGTCAAAACATTTTTACTAATATGTAAAGCTACTGGTGTTTCTGAAACATCATATTTATTATGGAAACATTCAAATGTATTCGTAATTGGATAAAAGTATTTTCGTGCAAAAATTCCATGTTCATGTAATTTTAAATGCACCTGATTTCTGCTTACTCCAAATACTGTTGGATCAATAACAATTGGGAAATATGCATAATTAGACTCCACATTTTCCTGAATAGGTGATAACTTAATTCCATCTACATTTTCTAATCTTTCCCTATACTTTTCTACAACTACTTTTCTTTTTGCTATTTCTTCATCAATATGCTTTAAATTGCAGATTCCCATAGCTGCACAAAATTCATTCATTTTAGCATTTGCACCAATTCCGTTAACTACTTCTTCATTTTTTATTCCAAAATTTTTTAATTGGTATAATTTTTCTCCAAAGTCTTTATCTTTAAAACAAACCGCTCCACCTTCTATTGTATTAAATACTTTTGTTGCATGGAAGCTAAAACAAGATACATCTCCATATCCACCAATTCCTTTATTTTTGTATTTAATACCAAATGTATGTGCTGCATCATATATTACTTTTAATTCATATTTTTTCGCTATTTTTTCAATCTCTTCAATATTACATACATTTCCATAAACATGAACTGGTACAATAGCACAAGTTTTATCTGTAATCAAAGCTTCTATCTTACTGACATCTATTGTATAATCATCAGGATTTATATCACAAAATACAGGTGTTAAACCATTACGGACAATCGCATGTGTTGTTGATGCAAATGTAAACGGTGTCGTAATGACCTCTCCTTGTAAATTTAATGCCTGTATAGATAACTCTAATGCCATATGTCCATTAGTCAATAAATCAATATTTTCTACATCCATATATTCTTTCAACATTGTTTGAAATCTTTGATGTTTTATTCCCATATTCGTCAGCCAATGTGTTTCCCACAAATCTTTTATTTCTTCTGTATATTCTTCTAAAGTTGGCATTGATGATCTTGTTACTAAAATCTTTTCTCCCATAATTATGTCCTTTCTATTATCTTGAAATAAACTCTTTCAAAAAGCTTATTAAATATTCAAAACTATCTATTTTTAATAATTTCGAAATGCCCATATACACTAAAACACCAACTACAACCTGTATAATAAGTGTTACGATATTACTTAATTTTAATAGCATAATACTCGTACAGCATCCCCCCATAATTAAAGATAAGATAATTGCTGGAAGCATATCTCTAATTTGCTCTCGGTAAATATATCCTAAAAGTTTTCTATTTGGAGCTGCATTTACAAATGCACTAATTATTGAAATAATCACATAAGTTATTGCTATTACCTTCACTCCAAGTGGAACTGCAATTAAAATTCCAGTTAATCCGATAATTTTTTTTATAATTTCCAACTTTAAGAAAACATCACTTCTTCCAATCGCTTTTATTGCATTTAAATTCGATGTATGAACTGGATAAAATGCATAAGCAATACAAAAGATTTGTAAGTATACAACACTATCTAACCATTTATCTGTTAAAATTATACTTACTAGTGGTCTAGCACACACCATCATTCCTACCATTATTGGCCACACTACATAACTGCTAATCTGTATAGATCTACGTGTAATTTGTTTAACTTTATCTTTATTCTCCTGACTTGCCGAAATTGCAGGAAAAAGTACACTGTCTATAGAAGTATTAATGTTTATAATGGCAAGATTTGGAAATTGTCTTCCTTTATTATAATAGGCTAAATCTGACGCAGAATATAATTTTCCAATAATTAATTGCTCTATATTATTATAGACTGTATCTATTAAACCTGATACCAATAATTTCCAACCGTATGTATATAATGTTTTTAGCCTTGCTATTGAAAAAACTTTTTTAGGTCTCCATTTTACTGTTATCCACAAAATTAATGTATCTACAAATAAATTGGTTAACTGTTGAACAACTAAAGCCCATACGCCAAAACCCATATATGCCATAGCAATTCCTAAAACAGCCGATCCAATAGTTCCTCCTATCGTAGAAAAGAAAAATCTCTTAAATAGTAAATTTCTACTCACATATGCCTGTTGTACATTTTTTATTGCTGAAATGATAATTGTTAAACTTAGCACCCTAACAACACTCGTAATCAATTTATTACCATAAAAATCAGCAATAAATGGTGCTGCAAAAAACATCCCTGCATAAATTATAGAACACATTATTATGTTAAAATAAAAAACTGTTGAAAAATCTGTATCATCTGCATCTAGTTTCTGAATTAATGCGTTTCCAAGTCCTCCATCCACAAACACTTGCAAAACAGATATGAATACAGTAGCTAAAGCTACAATTCCATAATCCTTAGGCAGTAATAGTCGAGCCAAGATAATCGAAACCATAAAATTGACTCCTTGTGCACCACATCTTTCTGCAAATCGCCAAAAAAAACCCGAAAATGTCTTTTGTTTAATATTAGACTCTCCCATGTGAATATTCCTTCCATTTATTATAAATGCATTATTCTTTTAATAAAAATAATGCATATTTAAATAATTTAATTAATTTTACTCGAATCGATGTAAATTTATATTTATCATGTAACTGTATTTCTTCTTTATCTATCTCTATTTCATCTTCTACTTGAAATTGAAAATTTCTACTTTCATCTATTGGTGTACTTACAATTTGATCCATATTCTCAAACTTTTCTTTATAATTCGCACCACTTCCATCAATTCCCCAGTCCCTCACTTGTGAAATTACAGGATATATAATATATTTATCTTCTAACATCATAAAAATATCCCAAATTAAATCAATTGGATATAGCTTATTATTACTCCATGGTAATTTACTTTTGTGACTTGTTAATGCTGCATCAATAAACTCATAAAAAAAAGCTTTACTTTTTTTATGTAATTTACTCATTAATTTTCTATTTTTACCAATACTATATATTTTATCTTCTTGGCAATATTGGCATATCTGAATCCAAGACTCTTTCCAAGTTGCATATGCATGAAACAATAATTGTCTTTTTTTTACATTATTCCCCTCAACATTTTTTTTAATCTTTGGCTCATATCCAGTTCCACACCAAACATAATTACTCGCATTAAATCCAACAATATCTTTATCGTTCTCAAACGTATCTAATCCCTTATCACAAAATTCCAAAAAGCACGGAGCTACTTCATTATCATCTTCTAGAAAAATGGCACGATCAAACTTTTTAAAAGCTTCGTTCATTATAAAAATATAATTTTCCATCGTTCCTTTATTTTCTCGTTGATAAAAAATATGTGTCTTTTTAAATTTAAACTGCTTTTCTTTCAAAAAAGATATTATTTTTTGATATCCTTCTTTATACTTCTCACTTGGCGGAAAATCAACAGAGATAAACAATTCTGTTTCTTTTGCCAGTCCATTATTTTCTAATGATTGTATACATCTCACAAAATGTTCATATCTATTTAATGTTGTTATTGTTATTGGAGCATATTCCATTTTTTATCCTTTCACATAAACAACTTCCAAATTATTCTTCCAATATAAAAAACAGGCATTTTTATATACATAAAAATTATATAATCACCAAGATTCCATTTCAAATCTGCAGCCCGTTCCTTAATATTTTTCTTTAATAATCTGGCTGTTTTATTATATTCTCTAAAATTAGTTACTTTTTCAAATACTGGTTTAATTCCCATACACTGTTTAATATAATAACAATATCCTTTGTAATTTTTTCTATGACCTTCAAATTCGTTTGCTCCACTTTGTGTTAAACCATCCTCTAAATAATCACAAACATATATAGGTTCATTATACCACCTGATTTTGTACCCTTCTGCAGCAATTCTATCCCAACAAACTGCCTCTGTAACAAAAAATTCTCCGTCAAATTCCGGAAATGGAAATTTCTTCATTATATCAGTTCTATATACCTCTGCCTTATCTCCCCATAAATTGTATTTTGTTCTTTCAAAATTACTTGCGTCTACCCACTGATTTTTAAATGCTGGTTTATCGCCCCATACATTACCTTTTGCTGATACTTTCAATCCTGATACTGCACATATATTTTCATTACTACCAACTTCATCAATCCAACTTGAAATTAACGCTACTGCGTTATCTGTAATAAAATCGTCACTATCGACTATAAAAAAATACTCTCCCCTTGCTAGTTGTAAAGCTTTATTAATTGCTCTATGTTTTCCCCCATGCTCTTGTCGGTAATATCTGATACTAAACTCTACATTCTCTAACATCATCTGATTAACAACTTCTTCCGTATTATCAGATGAATCATCATCTATAATCAACCATTCAAAACAAGTTTCCTTTTGTTTTTTTAATGACTCAAATAATCTTGGTAATAAACTTTCTCTATTATATGTTGGTGTAAAAACAGTTATTTTACATTTCATTTATTCTTCCTCATTTTTTTATTAATATTTTCTAATAAATTACCATCTTTTAGATATTCAAAAAAACGATAACTTTTACGATAAACAAAACATATCACTTTTGCTACTGTTTGTGGGAATTTATGACGTATTCTCTTTTCTATATCATGTATCTTTTTATCACTTTCTGGAAACCATGTTGCATCATACCAATGAATTCCATATGTTTTTTCTGTAATTATTTTCTCTCCTGTCTGAAAATCAATGGGACAAAAATATTCACTCGAAAAAATGATAACATCATCTATTTTTTGAGTTTTATCTTCTACTTTATATCCTTTTTGCTTAAAATAACTTGTTGTATATTCTGGACATGATACTAAATTTAAACTTCCATCTTCATTATAAAATGAAATGTTCTCATAAATTTCCATATTTTCCCTCAATACAATATGCTTAGCTTTTCCTCCAAAACCTAAACCTGTATTAATATTTTTATTTTGCTTTTCTACAGCAAAAAATAAATCATATTCTAATAAATCATCCAACGAATTTACTAATTCTACATCTGTATCTAAATAAATTCCACCATACTGATAAATAACATCTAATCTAGCATAGTCTGAAACGAAAGCCCATTTTTTTTCTTTATATGCATCTTTCATATACGGTATTTTATTAATATCGTAATTATCTTCATTCCATTGTATTATCTCATAGTCCGGACAATATTTTTTCCAACTTTCAATACATCTTAATGTTTTCTCTGGAATTTCATTTCTCCCGAACCAACAATAATGAATTTTCTTTGGTATCGCCATAATATAAACTCCTTTTTAATACTATATGTTCAATAGCCTGTCCCATAAAAATCATTAAAAAATTAGTTCCAAATGATACTAACATATCTTCATTTATAGCCCAAAACGCTATAACAATTGCTGCAATCAAATAATGATATCTTTCTGTTTCCATAAAATATACCATTAAACAAATTGTCAAAATCATAAAAATTAAAGTGATTATAATTCCCCATCCTTGTAATAGCCATATCATCCCAGAATCTAAATTAAAATAATCTTCTTGCCCTATGTGTAATTGGTCATAGTCAATATTTCCACCGAAAAGTGAAACACCAAACCACTTAAACGAATAGCATACTAAAGTTAATCTAGACGTTGTTAATTTGTCTAGAAATGAAGCTATTATCATATACAACTTATTTATTGTTGATGGCATAACATGTCCAATCATAGGAATTTGTGCATTTATAATTCCAAGTGCAAAAAAGCAATTAAAAAATAAACATATTGGATATATATATTTTATTATTTTTAAATTAAATACTCTTTTTCCACCCTTAGAGTTATATATTAAGATTAAAAATAGCATGAATAATAATCCAACTGCACTGGATCCAGATTTAGTATATAAAATTAAAATTAGTGTTGCTCCAATCATAATTATATAATGTATCTCTTCCATTTTCTTCGCATATTTGCACATAAACATGAGCAACAACATTCCTCCATGTAATGCGACTCCATTAATATGATGATATCCACCTGTGCACAACACAAATATATAAGACATTAATTTGGTCATAAAAATACATGTTATTAATTCTTCTGGTGTTTCTCCAATTCCACACATAAGTGCAACTGCCGCTATTAACAACCTACTATCTTTATTTTTTAAAAAAATACATAGTATGACTAATACAAGACCTGTCAGTATTAAAAAGCTTTTGATATCCACCCTTAATGAAGTTATTATCTTTACAATTCCAAATACAACCGCAATTGCCAATAAAATCTTCATTTTTCCATTATATATGCAAGCCCCCTGTAATGTATAATAAGTTATAGCAGCTATAATAAATATATTCAGCCATATTTTCTTTTCTTTCACTAACATAGTTTACCTCATTTTTAAATCATAATATGACTCTAATCGTTTAACTTCATTATTCAAATCATATTTCTTGCATACAATTTGATTATTTTGTTTTGAGCTTCTACTTCGAGAATTTTCCAAAATAGTATCTATCCAATCCTCTTTCTTCTGTCTTAATGAAAGAAATGATACATCACCGGATATATTCACCATTTTAGTTATCGTATCTGCCATTACACATTTCAGGCCATTTACCTGAGCTTCTACAGCCGTAAATGGTAAACCTTCATATAATGATGGCATCACAAATACATCCATTGCAGAATAATAATCCATTGCATTATTTACACTTCCAGTAAAAATAATATTTTTTTCTATATTTAAATCTTTTGCTTGTCTTTTTAAATTTTTTTCTAAATCGCCACCACCAACAATGATTAAATATATATTTGGATATTTATCGTTAATTTTCCTTAAAAGTGATATTAAAAATTTCTGATTTTTCTGTTCTGCCAATCTTCCTATGTTGCCAATCAATATATCATTCTCAATAAGCCCAATTGAAGTTCTAATTTTCTCTCTTTTTTCTGTATTAAAACGATACTTATCTACTTCAATCGCATTATGTATTAGACCATATTGACTAGAATGAATAAACTTTTTCGTATATTTGCTTTCTCCTGCTAAATCAGAACAAGCTAGTCCATAATTTACTGTATGTGACAATATCCATTTCAAAAAAAATCTAAGTATATCATCTATCTTTGTATTCTTTGGCATTCCCGTGTTGTGTGAATGTGTAATTACCTTTATATTTTTTTTCTTCCATCCCGGAATAGATGATCTCATTATGTTTACAAATGAACATCCGTGACAATGCAATACGTCGTATTTATTATTCTTTAAAATCTTATTCACATATCTCATTTGATGAATCAATTGTTTCAATTTATTTCCTTTTATCTCCGGACAAATAAAAACTTTGCTTCCTGCTTCTTTCACTTCATCATAAAAATCAAGTCGATTTTCAAAAATCAAAAAATCAACTTGATATTTTGTTTTGTCTAAATGGCGGAAAAAGTTCATAACAAACATTTCATTTCCACCAATCCCTAAAGATCCTACTGATTGTAAAATTTTAATTTTTCCCACTTTTATCCCCTCTGCCTCATTAATTTTAAAAAAATATTATATAATCTCTCTGCTAATATATTTATATCATATTTTTCAATTTTATCATTCCTAAGAATACATCCTGTTCTTTCATTATTTAAATGTTCTTGTATTTTTCTTACCCATAATTTTTCATTTTCTGTCAAGCTCAAAAACTCTATATTTCCAGATATGTCTACTATTTTAGGAACATTATTTGAAGCAATACAATACAATCCCGATGCTTGTGCCTCTAAAAGTGCTATGCCCAATCCCTCATATAATGAAGGAAACAAAAATAAATCCATCACACACAATAATTCCTTTACATTGTCAGTTGCTCCATAAAAAATAATTTTATCCTCTATATTCATTTCTTTTGCTTGTTCTTTTATACTATCTTCTAACGGACCATTTCCAATAAGTAATAGCTTTAATTTTTCATCATCCATCAAACATTGTTTGAATATTTTTAGCAAAAATATGTGATTTTTTTGTTCATTAAATACACCCACATGTCCTAATATTTTTTCGTTTTTAATATTTAATGTTTTTCTTAATTTTTTTCTTGACTCCTTAGAAAAATTAAACTTTTTTATTTCTATTCCATTCGGAATAACAATAAATTTCTTATTATTAAACAACCATTCTCCTGCTTCTGTACTACATGCAAATCTATGAGTACAAGAAATGTCAAATGGGATTCTTAGCAACTTGTGTAATTTCAAATGTGAACATGTAACATTATGACTATGTGCAATTCTTATTTTGCATCCGCCCATCATTGCAGGAATCAAATCAAATGCCATTGTGCAACTATTGCCATGAACATGAACTATATCATACTTATTTTTTCTGACATTTTTTGCTAATGTCAATATATATTTCATAAGACTTTTTTTTCTAGATGGAAATCTTATAATTTGTATTTTATGTGCTTTAATTTCCTTTTCTATTTTTTCATCAATCTCTTCTGTTACTCCAAAATATACTTTTATGTCTTTTCGTTTATTCAATTCATAATAATAATTCACTATATGTGTTGTAATCCCATTTTGTTCAAATGGCACTGTATTAATTACTAAAATCTTCATTAATTCCTCACTTTTTACTCATCAGTCATCAATGTTTAAGTTGTTTTACAAGAACATGTTTTCCACAATTTCCTGTAAATGTTCATTAAATTTAAGATTATTATTGTCCATTTCAGTTTTCATCGATTTAACTATATTGTTATATTTTAAAATTGCTTTTTCTAAATTACGAATATTTTTTATAACGATAATATTCTCATAACGCTTTTTTACTGCTGTAGAAAACTCCACTTGATGATTATTCACATGTTCATTAAACTTTTTCTGACGTGGCACAACTATTGGAATTTTTCCTATTTGCAATGGCATAATAAAACTAGATGGTCCTCCGTGAGTAATAACTATATCTGCCTTTTTTACATTATCTAACATTTGATCATATGGCAGTAACTCTGACCACTCGCAATTCTTTGGCTCATATGTGCAATATCCCGTCTGCATGATAACTTCATCCTTGATTGTCCCGTTACCTTTTAAACAATCTACCTCTTCAATTAATCGATTAAATTGTTGTTCGTGTGTACCTACTGTTACAAATATCAAAAGAATACCTCCTAGAAAATACTACCCAAATTAATTGCCTTTGGATAAACTTTTTTCATCTCTTCCCATTGTACAATAAATTCATCTACAATCGGATAAACAAGTTTTCCTGTTAATGTTGGTTTATCAATTCGGTCAAAAACTTCAATATAAATTAATTTTTTCCCCATTAATTTAGCAATATAAAAAAACGGAACTGCAACTGCTGCCCCAGAAGATATAACCAAATCTGGCTTTTCTTTTCTTAAAACCTTCCATGCGACAAAAGTATTTTTAATCAAATTTTTCAAATTTCTGTTTGTCGGAAAATAGCATGGATAAACCTTTTCTCCTTTCAACATACTTTTTGCATCTTCTTTATCAAAAGTAACCCAAAATCTTTTTTTATTTTTCCAGAAAGGTTTTAACATATACAAATGTGTCAAATGCCCTCCACTAGATCCAACTAAACATACTTTCATATTTCCACCTCATTTTACCTTGCTCCATCGCTATGTAATACTACTTGAACTGTTTTTAAAATAATCTCTATATCCCTTTTCAGTGACCAATTCTTAATATATTCTACATCCATTGAAACAATTTCTTCAAAATCTGTAATATCACTACGACCACTAACTTGCCATACGCCAGTTAATCCTGGCGTCATACTCAAACGTCGTTTATGATATCCTTCATATTGTTCAAATTCATCTACTGTTGGTGGTCGTGTTCCAACAAGACTCATATCACCTTTTAATACATTCCAAAATTGTGGAAGCTCATCAATGCTTGTCTTACGAATAAACTTCCCAATCTTTGTAATTCTTGGATCATCTGTCATCTTAAACATCAGACCATCCATTTCATTTTGTTCCATCAATTCTTTTTTTCTTTCCTCTGCATCTGCATACATAGAACGGAATTTATAAATCTTAAAAATACGACCGTTTCTTCCAACCCTTTTCTGTGAAAAGAACAATGGTCCCGGAGATTCTAATTTTATCAACGGACCTAAAATAATCATTGCAACAGCCGTAATAAATAGTCCAATAATAGCTCCTAAAATATCAAGTAACCGCTTCATCGCTATCATATGTAGTGGAATTTCTTTTGACGCAAATGTTATTGTCGGATATCCCCCAATACGATTTAAATATTTTGTTCCGCTCTCAACGTCTAACTCATATAAGTTGATATTTAAATCTACTGATATTCCCATTTCTTCAAAGCTTTGAACTAATCCTTGAATTTGTTCATTCGATTCATCAGGAACTAATATAAAGACTTCATCAACTACCTCACGTGTTGCATATCGAAACATTGTTTCACGATTAGCCACAATTGGGATATCCATCATCTGAGTTCCAACAAGATCTTTATCTGTAATAATAATCCCTGTCACCCATAGATTCCATGTTTTTTCTTTAATAATACGTTTTACAACTTCTTCCATTCGTTCAGAAGTTGTAACAATTAACATTTTTCTTGTAACCGAATTATAAGGTCTATATTTCAATATATACCAACGATATATCATATGTGATATCTGCATCCATAAAAAGCTACATACCATTGTTGCCAAATAAATAAATCTTGAATAATCTCTTGCATCATCAATCAAATACGCAATTGTTGCCATTAATGCCGCTATTACTACATTCGTCTTAATGTTACACCATAATTCTTTCCAAAATTTTCTTTTAAAAAAGTCTGCATTTGGATTCATTGAAATATAAACAATCGTTAACATAAAAACCGCTATAATCCAACGATATATAACTCTGCTGCTATCTTCTATCCAAACTCCCAATGCATCTCGGCGGAATCGAAGATGAAACATCAAAAAATAGCCTAATGTAATTCCTACTACATCACCTATATATATAATTAAATTTTGAATCTGTGATCGTTTTATTTTCATCTTCTCAATCCTCTGGTTCTACATTTTTTTTACACTTTTTCTTAAATTCCATAGATAAACAACGAAAAAACATCCTATCATTATCACCATTCCCCCAAGTGCTCCAACAACTGTTAGTTTTTTTGCACTTTTCGATTCTGAAATCTGTACTCCTGAAGGATTATCAGCAATTATGAGCTTGTTTTTTCCTAATTTTTTCACTACTACATTCTGTAATACTGGTATTATTTGTTTTGAAATTAATTTTGTATTACTTTTATTGCCAGACTTTACTTTAATTTCGATTAATCGTGTACCATCTACTAAATCTGCTGATATTGTTTCTTTCACATCTGCCTTAGAAATTTTTGTTTTTTTAGATATTTCTCCAATCACTAAATCTGTATTCATCAATTTTACATAATCAGTTGCCAATTCCCCTGCATTATCCCTAATAACAACCTTATCCGAAGTCTTAGGCACAGTAACATAAACCTGCATCTTAGAGCTATACTCTGTCTTTCCTTTCACCTTCGCATATCCAAATCCAGCTCCAGCGAATACTACCATTCCTATCAAAATAAACACCCACTTTGACAGAATATATTTACACATATCCAATAAATCTACCTCGATCAAATCGACTCTTTCCTTCTGGCTCATAACCCTTCTCTCCTTTTGATTCTTTTTCTCTGTATTTTCTGCCTGCCTCCTTGGCATATATGCTTTATTTTAACATATATATAACATAATTACTACATTTCTGTAACTTTTCTTTTCATCTTACTTTCTTCTCTGGTATTCTTTTGCTGTCTTCACGATCTGAAAGACTCTTTCTGTGTCCATTTTGCTTTCGCAGAGCATTCTGATCCGTTCTCCTAGCCATGTGACTAATTTATCTCTTCTTGATATTGTGATAAATGGTGATCGTTGTAATAATTCATTAAATTCTTCCTCAAGTCCTGTCAGCTTTTGGAATTCATACCGCTCTATATTCTGAATCAAAGCAATCTGTTCTTCATGATATTTACAGAATGGTTTTGATTCATTGAGTGGCAATGTTTTGATCTTATTTTTGCTGATTCCTGCAAATGCTGATGTTCCTGAGTCAAAGATCGATGCTGCTTTTTCTATCTGCAATGTATTTACATTACGGATCATCCCAAAGTTATTATAATGTCTGTCTCTGTTACAGATGATAAAATCCAGAATCAACATATCGTCCAGACGTTCTGTTATATCAACTCCAATCTCCTGACAGCATTCCCTGTAATGTTGATAGTATGAATGATGATTGATCTTCTTGATAACCACATTGATACTTTACGTAATTCTTAATATTTAATCTATCACATATCATATTCGCCAGGACTTCATTTAATGGTTCTTGTTGTGACTCTCCACTCCCTGATTTCAACAACACTCTTCTTTGATTCTGAATCACCCATTTTTTTCTAAGTCACCCATCAGATGTGTTGTCTGGCGACATAAAATCGCCGCTAAATTGTCCTCCAAACAAAGCACTTCCTACATCTTCTGAAAATGGATTCTCAAAAAAATTGATATGCTTGCCGGTATAGATCGTCCATGCCACCAATGATTTAAAATCTTGACATCAATTCCTGTTTTGGTTCGTGTCCCAATTGGAAGATACTCTTCATTCCATGTATCTGTTATACGCAAGATCGTCCCCATCTGTGTTTCAAAATCGATCACGGGGTTATTCTTATTCATCAATGTATAAATCATGGGCACACCTTCTTTCTATAACTATGGGCACAGTTTTCCTTTTATTATACCACAAACCATAATACTCAAAAAGAGACAACAAACATCTTCATCTGCTGTCTCTTTTCTTGTGTTTTCTATTCTTACCAGAACTTTGTATTCGTTGTAATATAATTCACTTTCTGTGCAATATAATCTGCGACTCTTTCTGTATCGTCCACAGTCCAAAGTCCTACATTCACTCCACCATCTTTGAATGCCTTAATGTCTGAGAGTGAAATCTTATCACAATTTGCATCTAATTCAATCTTACGTTTCTTGTAATAATTGATCATTCCCTGATCTGGATTGTTTGTTACATGCTGTAATTTTACATTTGTGGATGTTGTTGCGTTATCGTCTAAGACTTTTCTCATCTGTACCATTGTTTCAAAGTCATAGGCGATAAACATATATTCTTTATTCCCCATGATCTGATTTGTTAATGCATACAAATCTTCCATGTTGTTCTTTGTCACTGCCTGCATTCGAGAGTCATTGGTTGTTTCATTTCCGTATTCTACGAATTCCATCTTGATCTCGATAACTGGTACCATGTTGTACTTCTTGCATGTTGTTAAATAATCTTCTAAAGTTGCAACGGTTGTTGCTGATTTTACATTCTTATATTTTGAAATGTTATTTCCAGATTTGATCGTCAGTTTCTGGATCTCTGATAATGTCATATCTTCTGGTTTCTTATCAACTCCGCATAATCTCTTGAATGTCAGGTCATGCTGCAGAATGAATTTCTTGTCTTTTGTCATTCGGACATCTGTTTCTGCTCCCCAGAATCCTGCTCCACCTGCTAATTCATAGGCTTTGATCGTATTCTCTGGTGCTTCGGCACTTAATCCGCGGTGCGCGATAAACTTGGCACTGTTTTTTGTGATCGGTGCTACAACAGTTACTTTGTAACTGTTTTTCTTCTTTGATCCATCGGCTGCTGTTGCTGTAATCGTTGCTGTTCCGACTTTCTTTCCTGTTACAACTCCACTTGTGCTGACTGTTGCCACGCTTGTGCTAGAAGATTTGTATGTTACCTTTTTATTTGCTGCGTAAGTTGGTGTTACGATCGCTAGATTGCTGACCTTTTTCCCTTTCTGTACGGCTACGCTTGCTTTTGCAAATGTGATCGCTGTCACTTTCTGTTTCTTTACTGTGACTTTACATGTTACTTTCTTTGATTTTTGTGATTTCACGTAACATGTGATCGTTGCTTTTCCTGCTTTGACAGGTGTGACAACTCCTTTTGCACTGACTTTGGCAATCTTCTTATTACTTGTTTTCCATCCAAGCTTCGCTTTGGATGCTTTTGCTGGTGTGATCTTCACTGCAAATCTCTGTGCATTTCCAACATACATTGTCTTTCTATATGCTGACCATTTGATCTTTGATACTTTCGTTGCTGCGGATACTGGAATCAAGCTTGTCATAAGAAATACACCTAAGATAGTGATCACTGTGAATCTCTTTAATCCTTCCTGTATCATTTTTTTTACGTTTTTCATAGTTCCTCCCACTCATTTAACATTTTTGTAACATTTGTCTAAGGACCATTTTATCATGTTTTTTGTATTTTTACCAGTATCTCTTCTTATTTTAACATTGATTTAACAGCTTTTTTCTGTACTTTTCAAAGTACAATCCATATATTCCCAGTCCGATCCATGCCACCAGACTGATCCATGCCCCTATTTTTAATCCTGGTGTTTCATAATCTAATTTGACACTTTGTGTTCCTTTTTTCATTATGATCCCCATAAACATCCCGTTTGCCTTATAAATCTTTGTGCGATTTCCATTGACTGTTGCTTTCCATCCTTTGGAGTATGGAATCGTTACACACAGAATCTGGTCTTTTTTCGCATGATAGACTCCTCTGAAATGATTTCCTTCGTATTGGATCTGTTTCATTGAGTTCTCCTTGCGTTCCTTTAATCTGGCAAGAACATCTTTTTTAGGAACTGTGATCAAACTGATATCATCAAATTCATATTCACCTGGAGACAAGAAATTTAATCTTACTTTTTCTTTTGCCTTGCTTGTCTGATGATTGATCTTTACAATGTAATCTTTTCTTCCAAAATAGTATGGATTGAAGGTGCTTTGAATATGAATTTTCTGTTGTACATCGTTTTGTGTCACAAGGATTCCTTTTGTTCCCTTTCTTCCAGTCAATATGAATTTGTCGTCTCCATTTTTCTTCCCATGGTAAACGAGATTTTTAAAATAGAGATAAGTTTCCTTGTCTTTCTCTACTGGCACCGTAATATCCGCATATTTCTTCCCTTTTGGAGATGAGATCCTTGTCTCTGGCAATGAGATCGTCTGTATATCAGGACCGTTTCTTTGTTCGTTGTGTTGAATCTCTTTGTCTGCCGGATGCTGATTCAATATGATCTGTGCAAGCATTGCCTGTTCCTTGCCGATTCCATTTAACTGCTCGTATTGCTGCTCTGTCATATAAGAATCATATGCATATGCAAATGGCAGTGCATATTTGTTCTTATATAATGTAATATTTCCTTTTTTTCTTAGTTTCTCAACTCCATATGGTACATCCCCCATGGAACTTACGTCTTTTGCAACCTGACTGTTATGTGCTACTGTTATGTATTTTACGCCAGCTAATGACAGGAGTCCAAGTCTTTGATCGACTCCTTTATATTTATCTGCATACTGCATTCCCAACGTATCATATCCTTTGATCGTATCTGTCACACATTTTGCTGTGATACTGTAATATCCGCTGATCGTATTCAAATGGTTGATCAGTCCATAATTTTTATATCGATATCCCTCTGCATGTACTCGATAAACAGATGGATCATTTACCTTACTCAGCATACGGATATTATCTTCCTTCAATGTTCGATATGCTTGTCCCTGATCCATAAATTCCTGTGTATAAGCATATCCTTTTGGATCGAATCTGTAATATCCATGCACTCTCACTGATATCAGGAGCAAGATTGCCATGCTCACTCGCACAATCCTCTTCTGTGTATCATAGCCAAGTCTTTGAAAGATCAACAATAGAATATAAAATACTGCAATTAATCCACAGGCTGCCATGATCCCTTTATTCTTCAGGATTTCTTCTCCTGATGCATTTACGATGATACAAAATACAGTATATATAATGATTCCTGCTCCGATCCCGATCTGCTGTCGTTTTGACATCACAAACAGACGTGGATACATTTCTGCTGTCAACAATGCCACAATAAAGCTCAGTGCAAATGCCCACCGGTTGTTTGCATAGGAAAACCCATTAAATGCATATCCAAAGATTGGGAGAATCAAAGCAATGATACTTGCTATAAATGCCGCTCTGTATTTTTTATGTTTCATTCGCTGTGAAAACAATGTAAATAATACAACGATCCCAACGATCGGCAGATATCCTGCGTTCGTATTGCTGCCCATATTTCCGTATCCAATAAAGTTTTCAATAAACAGCAGATAATATTTCCCTGGGTATACGATCAATGATTTCCAGTCAACTCCATTGCCGTAACGGCCATTTCCTAGGAATCCTATGACGGATGGCAGTAAGATCACTGCTGCCATTGCAATTCCAAGTGTATAATACATTCCAAACTTCAAGATTGTCAGGCAAAAGTTTTTCATCTTGTTTTCTTCGGTGTATTTATAAAAACGGATCCACGCATAGATTACCGCAAATATCGTCAGCATATATAAAAAATAATAATTGCTCATTGCTGATACGCAGACTGCGAAAATAAATACATACGGTCTTTCTCTCTGATAGATTTTCTCAATCCCAAGACATAACAGCGGAAAATAGATCATCGGATTGATGAAGAATGGATGGCGCAGTCCTAGTCGAAAGCAAAATCCGCTGAATACATAGACCAGTGCCCCGATCACTGTTCCATAACTTCGTTTTTTCATTTTTCTTGCATATATGATAAACGTGATTCCTGCCAGATACATTCGTAATAAGATCATGAAATCATACATAGTTTCTGTATTCTTTGGCGAAACAAATCCATAGAGGAGGTTTAACGGATCACCGATCGCATAGTAATTCAATGTTGAGAGGATATCTGCACCATACCCAAGACTCATATCCCACATCACAAGTTTTGGGTGTCCCGCCAGAAGATTACGGAAAAATTCTCTTAGTGCTTCCCCATAATATGCTAATGCTGAAAAATGCTGGCTTAATCCGTCTTCTACTCCTGCTCCCCATACAAAGCTTTTTCCTTCGGTAAAAAATGGCAGAAATGCCACGATACACATCAGTAAAAACATCAGTGTATAGACTCCATAGCAATACTTTCTTTGTTCTTTTATCATTATACTTTTCCTTTACCCTTTACCCTTTTTTGTTCATTATCACGCTTAGTATACCACATTTTGGATTGAAAATTCCTGAAAAATGTCTTAAGATATTGGATGTATGTACATTTTAGAATATTTTATATCTATCGGAGGTAATATGATATGTTAAATTTGATAAAGAAATTATATAATGATTCGCGAATTCGTTATTTGTTTTTTGGTGGATTGACAACCCTCGTTAATCTTGGAATGTTTGCTTTATTAAAAGGACCATGTGGAATTGATTATAAGATCAGCAACTTTTTCTCTGTTGCGATCGCGATCTGTTTTGCATTTGTTGTAAATAAGCTATATGTATTTCAGTCTAAATCTGAATCCTTCGCAGATACGATTCATGAATTCATCAAGTTTGTTCTCGGTCGTCTTGTAACCATGGCTGTCGAAGTGGGCGGAGTCCCTTTCTGTGTTGAGATCCTTCATCAGCCACAGATGATCGCCAAGTTAGAAACACAAGTTATTGTTACAATCGTCAATTATTTTATCAGTAAATTTCTTGTTTTCAAATCTCAAAAAAAATGATTCCCTGTATCACATAAAATCCCTGAGATCAGATATTCATCTCATCCGATCTCAGGGATTTGTATTGTTATTCTTTGGATTTGATCACTTCTGAGATAATGTATCTCGGACGCATCTTCACTTCATCATAAATCTTCGCAATATAATATCCGATCACACCTAAGCTGAACATCAAAATGCTTCCAACCAACAGTAACAACAAGATTACTGTTGTGAATCCTGCAACTGCATGTCCAGAAAAATACATATAAAGCGATTGTATTCCAAGTAGTACTGCAAATACGAAGAATACAACGCCAAAAAATGTGACGATCTGCATTGGTGCGGCGCTAAATGATGTGATATTATTCACTGCATATCGTACTAATGATTTGAATGACCATTTGGATTCTCCTGCTTCTCGTTCCTGCACATCAAATTCTACGTATGTTGTCTTGAATCCTACCCAGGATGACAATGCACGGAAAAACACATTACGTTCTGGAAGTTTTAGAAATTCTTCTGCTGCTTGTCGATCCATCAACTTGAAATCGGATGCTCTGGACATATCGATTCCTGTTGCATCACTGATAATACTGTAAAATGTTTTTGCAAACATCTTGTGAATAAAACTTTCTCTTCCTCTGGATGCTTTCACTCCCTCGATCACCTGATATCCGTCTTCCCATAAACGATACATCTTTATAAGTGTTTCTGGCGGATGCTGAAGATCACAGTCCATTACTGCAATACAGTCTCCTTCTGCCTGTGCGATTCCTGCAAAAACGGCTCCTTCTTTTCCAAAATTTCTGGAAAAGCAGACTCCTTTGATATGTGCTCTTTCTTCCTTGAGTTCTAAGATCTTCTCCCATGTATGATCTTTAGATCCGTCATTTACGAATACTAATTCATATGGGATCTGTTCTTTCTCAAGCAGGTCTCCTACCACCTGTGCTGTTTTCTTGATCATCTGTTCTTCGTTATAAGCTGGAAGAACAACCGATAACATCTTATCCATTGTAAATATCTCTCCTTATATTTTATTCTACCGTAATCTTTGCACTGACGTTCTTCTCAATCGACATATTCTTGATCTTTGTCAGCTGAACCTGTACCGTATGCGTTCCTGGTTCGTACAGCTGCATGTCAATCTTTGGATTTAAATCCTTCACTACAACTTTATCTACTACAGAGCGCAATCCGCTAATCTTCACCTTTAACTCTGAGTCATCAAATTTGACATCATAATTCTTCGTATTATTAATCAATGCGATCTGTTCTGTCGGAATCGTCAATGTACGTTTCGTCTTCTTCTCGATGTTCGCACGGATCACGATATTCTTGATCTTATCTACAGATTTTACAAATGCAATACCATCTGGCAGTTTAATATCGGACGCTTTGATCGTTTTTTCAATACTCTTTGTACTATCACTGATATCTAAATTCGCCAGTTTGATACTGCTGATCTTCTCCAGATCATCTTCAGCTCCAGTAATTTCTATATGTTTTGGTTCATAATCAATGCTTCCAAGTACATATCCCTTGCCCGGCGTTCCTTTTGTTTCCACGGTAAATGGTATTGTCTTCGTTCTTGATAATCCAATCTTTACTTTAATCTTGGTCGTATCAAGTTTGATGCGGTCCTGACTTACTTCATCTCCGTCTTCATCATAACACTTGACATTCTGAGCCATTGTTATATCTTTCTTCAATCCGGATACATCTACTTTCGCTACGATCTGTTTGATCCTGCTTACCACACTCTTTGGCCCAGATACAGAGATCAGATTCGGCGTTGCTGTCTGCGTGCTTACCGTATATCCACTCGCTGGTGTTCCTTTCACCACAATATTGACTGGTATCTGGTCACTCTTTACATCCTCCAATACGACTTTGACCGTTGCACCACCTGTATCGATATCTAACTGACTCTTATAACGTAAAGCTTCAACTTCGATCTGGATCGCATGAACATCTGACATGGAAGATACATCTGCCGTTGCACGGAAATCTGACTTCGTCAAACGATCTACAACATCTTTCTTTCCCTTCACAGTAAAGCTTACGGTATCTCCAGATTCAATCTTATAAGTCTGATTAAGATCGTCTAAAACCTGTTCATTCAGCATATCAACCGGTACATCGCTGAAAGTCTTCTTGATGACCGGGTTATCGGTGTTGATAACAAACATCCAAAGTAGAAAGGCAAAAACAACAGAAATTATTTTTAAAAGCAGGTCACTTTCCATTCTTTTTTTCATTTCGATTCCGCCCCTTCCATAGTTTGAATTTCTTATTCTGTCCTTTTTCTTCTCTCAGGACAGCCAGTTCATCTCTCAATCTCTGTGGATCCAGATGTCTGATGATCTTTCCATCCCTTGCGATAGAAATACCACCAGTTTCTTCGGATACGATCACAGTGATACTGTCTGAAACTTCACTGATCCCTACTGCTGCTCTGTGTCTGGTACCCATTTCCTTTCCAATCTCTACACTATCGCTTAATGGAAGATAGCAGGTTGCTGACACGATCCTGTTGTTGTGAATGATCACCGCGCCATCATGGAGTGGTGTATTGTGTTCAAAGATATTGATCAGAAGCTGGCTGCTGACCTTCGCATCAATTGGAATTCCTGTACGCTCATACTCTCCAAGTGCTACTTCTCTTTGCAGTACGATCAGTGCTCCTGTCTTTACCTTTCCCATCTCAATCGCTGCTCTTGATATCTCTTGCAGAGTTCTTGCTGTATATTCCAGTTCTTCCTGACGGCTATCTGTAGAGAAAATATCAGTCACCCAGTTCTTTCTTCCAAGCTGTTCCAATGCGCTTCGGAGTTCTGGCTGGAAGACGATCAAAATCGCTGTGATTCCCACACTCATTGTATTGGAAAGAATCCATGAAACTGTATGTAATTGCAGTAAATATGCCGCAAATGCAATACAAAGCAAGATAATGATCCCTTTTAATAATACCCAGGCTCTTGTTGTTTTGATCCATTTGACGATCAGATAGATCATAACACTGACGATCAGAATATCTACAATGTCATTCAGACCGATCTTCGGAATCGATGTCCAATATATATATTTTTCAAGTCCATCAAAAAATTTACTCAAATTTCCTCTCCCTTTTCTTTGTCCTGTTCTTTATGTTCTTGTTTATGTTCTTTTCTTTTTAAACTAAATCTATGTGATGGTACCGTGATCTGTGTAACATTAAATTCTTCTTCTTCCACAGTCACTTTCGGTATCGCTCTTACATAATAATAATATTCTTCATCTTCAAATTCAAATGTTTCTTCTCTGGTATAGTCGATCACATTGTATAAAAACTGTATGATCAGGGCGATCGCAATGCTTCCTATGATCGTTCCGATCTGTGATGTGATATTGATCTCATTGTTAACCAGATATCCTCCTATGAACATGCAGATCAGATATACAACTCCTCCTGCAAGGATTGAAATATTCCATCCATGCGCTGCTCCCCGCTTGCGAATTGCTGTTACGAGTGCTGTCACCAGACAGAATACCACAAAATACAAAAGCAGATCCTTATTATCGATCGCTCTTGCCGCGATCAGACTGTAGACCTTCCCATGTGCTGATCCTGATGCCAGCTGGTTCATTGTCTGCTGAAGGATATTGGACAGATAATAGATCACTGTTCCCATTAAGATCGCTGGAAGTCCTGCAATTCCACAAAACATCCCAGCAAAGATCGGTAAACATGCAGGCAGTTGAAAATAAAAGAAGATTGGCACCATCATCAGATAAATCCTTGTCTCTGGAAAAACTCTCTGATATACAAGAAAATATAATACAACTACCAGTGCAAAAAATAATGTCACTTCTAACGATACATGAAGTAACTCTAAGAATATAACGACATAAAAGATCAGCGATAATGCTGATATTGGAATAAAAACACTGATCACTCCCATCATAAAGATAAAAAATGGCTGTGAAAAGGTCTCTGTATATCCAAACAATTCCCCTAATACATAAAATAAAACAGTTCCTCCAAGGAATCTCATCCCTGATTGAATATATCTTCCTCTCGCCGTGAGGAATTTCAAAAATCGTTCTCTATATATCAATAATTTTTCCATCTTCGTCTTCCTCCTCGACTATCGTTGGACTAATGTCTTCATTCTCTTTTTCTTTATATAATGTTTCTAGTTCTTCTAAATGCTTGTCATAGATCAGTACCCTTGCCCTTACCTCATCATACTGCCTGGATGCTCGCATCTTCGTAAAATGCAGGTAGACAAAAAATACCGCAACATAAATTCCTATGATCACAGCCGCAGATACTATAACTTTACCTTCTCTCAGCTTCATGATCACAATATCTAACTGCATGATACACAACAATCCTGTCATGATCAGAAATGAGATCAACAAGGCAATGCTTGTCTTGATCTTCTCCGATCTGACATAATCTTTCTTGGTATATTTGTAAATACGGAAATCACCTTTTCCATAATTCTTCTCATACTTGGCCATCTCAGCCATAATCTTTACTTTCTCTTCTGAAATCATATGCTTTCACCTGCTTTTTCAGTCTTATTTTCATTATAGCATGGAATATAGCAAAAAAAAAGGAGGTATGAAAACTCATACCTCCTAAATCAATTCTTCTTATCCGAAGTATCTCTTTAATAATCCTTCAAATGCTTTACCATGACGTGCTTCGTCTCTTGCCATCTCATGAACTGTATCATGGATTGCATCTAAGTTTGCTGCTTTCGCACGTTTTGCAAGGTCAAATTTACCTTCTGTTGCTCCATGTTCTGCATCTACACGCATCTCTAAGTTCTTCTTTGTGCTGTCTGTTACAACTTCACCTAATAACTCAGCAAATTTTGCTGCATGTTCTGCTTCTTCGTATGCTGCTTTCTCCCAGTATAATCCGATCTCTGGATATCCTTCTCTGTGAGCTACTCTTGCCATTGCAAGGTACATTCCTACTTCAGAACATTCTCCTTCGAAGTTTGCTCTTAGATCAGCTAAGATATCTTCGCTGACACCTTTGGCAACACCTACTACGTGTTCTGCTGCCCATTCTTTTTCTCCTTCTACCTGCTCTTTGAATTTATCTGCTGGTACTCCACACTGTGGACATTTCTCTGGTGGCTGTTCTCCTTCGTGTACATATCCGCATACTGTACAAATCCATTTCTTCATAATTCTTGTTCTCCTTTATACTTTATATGATCATTTATGTTGCTTTGCCTTTCGGCTTAGTATCTTTTGTTTAAAACAGTAATGATTACTATTTTTAACTTGTCTTTATATTACCATCACATTTTACTTTTGTCAATGATTTTTTAAACAATTTTTGCAGATTCCTTTAAAATAAACAATATTCTGTGTAATCTTTCCAGGAAAGTTCTCACTTGCGATCTCATTTAACTTCTCATCGATCGGTGCCATCTCCAAATCGATGACTGCTCCACATTCCTGACACATAAAATGATAGTGTGGATCGGTGCATGCATCGTAATGGTCTGCTCCTCCTTCGTAAGATAGCTTTAGTATTTCCCCTCGCTCACTTAATAATGCAAGATTTCGATAGACTGTTCCAAGACTGATCTTCGGAAACTCTTCTTTGATGTTCATATATACCATATCGGCAGTTGGATGGTCTTTGCGAGTCATTAAAAACTTTATGATGGCATCTCTTTGCTTGCTTTTTTTCGTTGCTGGCTGCATAACCTCTTCCTTTCCTCTTTAATTCAAATAATAACTGTTACTGTTTTTAGTATATATATTTTTATACATTATGTCAACCATTTCGAAGAAAATTGTATAAATTTATATACACAAAGCAGACAGGTATTTGATTTCCTGTCTGCTTTGTGCATTTTTAAAACTTAGGGAGTATAACCAAAGTGTCAGTTTTAGCTCTGGAATACTTTATGTGGATTCAAGATATTCTTTGGATCAAATGCTTTCTTAATTCCACTCATTAACTCAATTGTTTCTGGATCAAGAGATTCTCTCAAATATGGCTTCTTCGCAAATCCGATTCCATGTTCTCCGGATACTTTTCCACCTAACTGTGCAGCTTTCTCGTAGATCTTCTCCATTGCTGCTGCCATTCGTTTTTCAAATTCTTCCTGGCTTAAGTCATCTTTTAAGATATAAGAATGAAGATTTCCATCTCCAGCATGTCCGAAACTCTTGATACGTATATCTACTTCATTATGTAAGTTATGAAGGTATTCTACCATTTCATTGACTTTATTTCTTGGTACGACCATGTCTACTTCATCCATATCAGTTGTAGATCCTTTGATTGCTTCAAGGAAGGCTCCTCTGGCTTTCCAGATAGATTCTTCTCTTTCTTCTGTATCTGAGATCAGTACGTCAAGTGCTCCTGCCTCTAAACAAAGTTTTGCAACTTTATCATAATCTGCTTCAATCTCTTCTGTTGAATTGCCGTCAAATTTGAGCAGAAGGTACGCATCGGATTGGGAATCTGGGAATTTTTTACCTAGGTACTCTTCTGCATCAATGATGACCTCCCTCTGCATAAACTCAATGGCAGTTGGGATTGCTTTGGACTTGATAATGAGAGGTACTGTGTCAATTGCTTCTTTTAAGGTTTTAAATGGTATCAGTAAACTAATTGCCTTTTTAGGCAGAGGGAGTAATTTTAATGTGGCTTTTGTGATAAAGCCTAAGGTTCCTTCGGAACCGATCATCAGGTCTTTTAAGGAATATCCGGAACTGTTTTTTACAACCTTTCCTCCAAATTCCACGATCTTTCCATTTGGAAGGACAACTTCAAGACCTCTGACATAATCTCTGGTCACGCCATATTTTACAGCACGCATACCACCGGCATTTGTACTGATATTTCCACCGATCGTTGCGGATTTCTCTCCTGGATCTGGTGGGTAGAAGAAATCATGATCTTCCACATAGGCAGCAAGTTCCATTAATAAAACTCCTGGTTCTACGGTGATCGTTAAGTTTTCTTCATCAAGTTCTAATATATGATTCATGAGGCTTGAATCGATCATGATCCCGTGTTCGATCGCTACGGAAGATCCTACCAGACCGGTTCCAGCTCCTCTTGGTGTGACCGGAATATTATTTTCATATGCATATTTCATGATCTCAGAGATTTCTTCTGCAGAAGTCGCTTTTACTACAACATCTGGGTAGCTTTGTGCTCCTCCTAATTCATCATGACTGTATTCTTCGTTGATATTTTCTGCATATAAAATTCTTTCATCGTCTTTTATGATATTTTTGATAACTTCTAAATCAGCTTGATCAAATTTCTTATAACTCATATCTCTTACGCCCCTTTCGCAGCTTTAATCTTCTCGATCAGTTTTGGTACGATATCGTAGACATCTCCTACCAGACAATAATGTGCTGTCTTAAAGATCGGTGCTTTTTCATCGGAATTAATGGATACGATGCAGTCAGAGTGATCCATTCCAGCTACAAACTGAATGGCTCCTGATACACCACAGGTAATGATCAGTTTCGGGCGTACGGTTCTTCCACTTAATCCTACCTGACATTTTGCTTCTACCCATCCTGCTTCTGCAAGTGGTCTTGTGCAGGCTACCTGTCCGTCTAACAGTTCTGCTAATTCTCTGATCATTGCAAGGTCTTCTTCTTTCTTGATTCCTCGTCCTGCAACGACTAAAACATCGGCAGATTCGATAAACTTCTCTGGCTCTTTCTTTACAATATCTAATACATCCACATGTGCTTTGATCTTTTCTTTATCGATCGCACATGAAATGATCTCTCCATGTGTTTCTTCTGTTCTTTCTGGTGCATTCATGACTTTGTATCTTACCGTTGCCATCTGTGGACGGTTATTTGGTGTTAAGATATGTGCCATGATGTTTCCACCAAATGCTGGTCTGATCTGAGAAAGGTCTGTGTTCTCATCCATCTCAAGAATCGTACAGTCTGCTGTTAATCCTGTCTTCATTCTTGCAGCTACCCTTGGTGCCAACTGTCTTCCGACTGTTGTTGCTCCTGTCAGGATCGCACATGGCTGATGTTTCTTGATGAAATCTTCAAATACAGATGTATAAGATTCTATTTTGAATCTTGCTAACTCTGGGAAGTCGTAAACAAATACCTTATCAACTCCGTAGTGTAATAATTCTTCTGCCTTATCTGAAATGTTATTTCCCATAAATAAAGCATAGACTGGATGATTGATCTTACTTGCCAGCTCTCGTGCTTTTCCGATCAATTCGTATGTTACTGGATGAATTTCTCCATCAACATGATCAACATAAACAGCGATTCCGTTCCACTGACTCTTATCAATTTCTTCTTTTTTCTCATCTTCTACATATTCTACTGCTCCAGCTGGTCCTTTCTTCACACATAATTTACACATCTTACATGCGGCATTGATAGAAAGTTTTCCGTCTTTTTCTTCCATCGCACCGAATGGACAAATATCAACCAGAACCTGTGGATCTTCTACTTTTTCCTGATGTATTACTAATTTTGGCATTCTCATTTCCCCCTTTTAGATAAATTTCATATCTGTGATCATATGGAATAATTTGTCTGCGACTTCACTTCCGTCTCCGTCCCATACTTCATGATGGTCATTCGCTGTTGGAGGGAAAATTCGTTTTACCTGTGTTGGTGAACCATTTAATCCATAATGTGTTTCGTCTTTGTCTTCCATATCATCTAAGGAATATACTTCAATTTCACGGTCTGCGGTATCCATCTTCTTTACATAGGATGGAAGTCTTGGCTGGAAAATGTCTTTATCTACGGATAACAAACATGGATACTGAACTTTAGCAATCTCCAGTTCTTCCGGTAGATCCATCTCGATCGTGATCGCATCGGATTCTACTTTAGATATCTTCTTTACATTTGATACGCTTGGGATATTTAACCATTCAGATACTTCGGAACCAACCTGTGCTGTATCACCATCGGTTGTCTGTTTTCCACATAAGATCAGGTCAAAATCTCCCATCTTCTTGATTCCCTGTGCGATCGTATAACTTGTTGCCAGTACATCGGCTCCACCAAATCTTCGGTCTGATAATAATGCTCCACGGTCAACTCCCATGGCAAATGCTTCTCTGATCACTGTCATTGCCTGTGGTGGTCCCATACTGATGACACTGATCGTTCCACCTACTTCTTCTCTAATCTTAAGCGCTGTCTCTAACGCATACAGATCATATGGATTCATCTTTGAATCGGCTCCGTTTCTTAACAGCACACCGGTTACTGGATCAACTTCCACTTTATTAGATGCCGGTACCTGTTTGATACATACTAAAATGTCCATTGCTATTCCTCCTCATTCCTAAGACTTTCTATCCTTTATCTTAAGCTCTTCCGCTCTAGATTGGTACTACCAATTTTGTTTGAAAAAAATTTGGATGTTTTTCGCATCCATTGTTTTTATCTGTTTTTGTCTTATTGGTACTACCAATTTATGTTTTTATTATATATACATTGTCTACTTTTGTAAAGTACTATTTGACATTTTTCTTTTTTTTGTTAATCTTGCATAAAAAAGAAGAGCCAAAATGGCTCTTTCCTTAAAGTTCTTTGTGAATAATGTTATCAATCATATCAAAATGTTTCATCAATGCTTTCTGTCCATTGACCACATCTCTCTTTAATAAACATTCGACAATCTGCTTATGTGCTTCCTGTAACATTCCTTTTCGCTTCTCAGTTCTTAAGATTTCTCGACGCATTTCAAAAATGAAGATATCCATCACTTCAGATAATGCATCTAAGATATTCACGATCAGAACATTGCCTGATGCTTTCGCGATCGCATAATGGATCTTCTTATCGTATATTGTCTTCTCATCGTTATCTGTACTCTGATCTAATGCATTCACATATTCTTGTAATTCTATGATGTCTTTTGTCTCTGCATTCTTCACTGCAAGTGCATATGCCTGCATCTCCAGTCCGATACGGATCTGGTTGATCTGATCATAATCAAGCTTATCAAGCATAAACATCATAGAAAGGGCATCTACCATATATCCCTTAAAATTTCCTGATATATAATTTCCTGCTCCTTGTCTACTTGAGACCACTCCCATGACAGTTAAGATCTTCAACGCTTCACGAACGGAATTCCTGCTGACTCCAAGCTTCTCTGAGATTTCTCTCTCTGGTGGAAGGCCTTGTCCAAGAACAAGTTCCTGATTCATGATCTGTTCTTTGATACTATCTATGACGATCTCATAGGCTTTCTTTGTTTTTTCCATATTAATATCCCATTCTGTCTATTACTTTTTTTCTTAATCACATAATAGGTAACATTATACCAGATTCACTTTTTTTTGAAAACCCCTTGCAATATCCTTTGAATAGTTGTAGTATGTAAGAAAGTTAGATGTGGTTTTTAATACTACGTATTGAATTTTATAACACTAGAATGATTGGAGGTTTTACCATGAAACATAAATTAAAAGATCCAGGAAGTGCAATTACCCATTTGATCGGAATGATCCTTGCCGCGATCGTTTCCATTCCATTGATCATCAAGAGTTTTTTAAGCGGTGATTATGTACGCATTATCTCTTTGATCATATTTACTATAAGTATGATCGGTCTTTATGGTGCAAGTACTGCTTATCACTCTTTTAATATTTCACCAATGATCAATAAGAAGTTAAAGAAACTTGACCATGCAATGATCTTTGTTCTGATCGCTGGTTCTTACACACCGATCTGTACGATCGTTCTTGGCGGCACGCTTGGATATGGACTTTTATCCGTGATCTGGATCATCGCGATCCTTGGTATCGTATTTAAGATGTTCTGGGTAACTTGTCCGAAGTGGGTATCTTCTGTCATGTATATCGCAATGGGATGGCTTTGTATCGTTGCGATCGCACCGATCATCCATAGTTTATCCAAGACATCTTTTGGATGGCTGCTTGCTGGCGGTATCATTTATACAGTTGGTGGTGTGATCTATGCACTAAAGATTCCTTGGTTCGAAAATCACTGGAAGAATTTTGGTCTGCATGAGATCTTTCATCTGTTTGTTATGGGTGGAAGTTTATGCCATATGATCTTAATGTTCCAGATTTAATTTTTGCTCCTGTTGGTAGTTTTCTATTAACAGGAGTTTTTCCTTTCTGGTAAGACGTTTGATCTTTGCTTCTTTACTCATTGCTTCCTGCTTCGTATCAAATTCTTCAAGATACACAAGTTCTACTGGTCCTCGTCCTCTTGTATATTTTGCACCTTTTCCTTCATTATGCATCTTCAGGCGATGTTTGATATCGTTAGTCCATCCTGTGTATAAACTGTTATCACTGCATTTTAATATGTACGTTACATTCTTCATCTGTCTTATCCTCTGTTTATCTGTATATTGATCCAGCCCTGATCTTCATTTTCTTTGAAGAAAGGCTGTCAGATGTTCTCTGACCGCCTTTCCTCTACATCAACCAGATATGTTATGGCTGTTATTTTCTCACTTTATTTTATTCCAGATATTTTAAAGGGTCTACACTTTTTTTATCTTTTTCCATCTGAAAATAGAGATTCGTTCCTTCTAATGTATAATAACTTGTCGGCTCTGCGACTTTTGCAATAACTTCTCCTGCATTGACCATTGTTCCTTCTTTTACTCTGATATCTTTAAGCTGTCCGTATAATACGGTATATTCATTTCCAAGATCCATCAATACCGTTTGTCCATATTCTGCTGATTTTTTAATTTCTCTTACCTTTGCCTTACGGACTGCCTTCACCTCGTCTCCTTCTTTTGCTTCGATCAGGATTCCTTTGTTGATACGGTACTGGTCAAGAGATTCAAAATAGATGGTTGAATTTACACTGTATGGAAGAATGATATTACCTTTGATCGGCCATGTCAGTTTGGATGTACCATTATACGTAACACTTTCACTCATGGTACGTTTCATTTGTGCCGTTGTCTCTGTTTCTTTCTTGTCTTGCGTTGTTGTTTTTGTTTTTTCCTGTGTTGCGCTGTTATTAGCTCCGATTGATTCTTCTTCCAGGCTGACTTCCTGTTTTGCCTGATCTCTCCTCTGGCGGAATGTCGCACTGTAGTACGCCATGATTCCAAGAAAGAATACGAATCCTATGATCATTGCCCCATAATATTTGCGCAGCGGAAATGGGTTTTGTTTGTTATTTTTTCTCATTTTCATCACCTCAAACATAGTTTTGCCCATTTCCATCTGTTTATTCATATAGTTTTTGAATCATTGTTTTTGGATAGTAATATTTTAATATTTTTTGATAGGTTTTTCCTTGCTTTGCCATCTGATCTGCACCATACTGGCTTAGTCCTAATCCATTTCCCTTTCCGAGACAGATGATCCTTAAATTTCCTTTATATTGTTCAAAATAAAAATTATTGGATGCCAGTTGCAGCCATCTTGCAAAATCTTCTCCGGAAATGATATATGATCCGGCCTTGATCTGTTTGACATATCCATTCTTTGTTACCGTTAAAAGTCTCAGATTTTTTTGTAATTGTTGTATGGTGATTTTCTTTTTCATGTGTTCTTCTAGTATAATCTGCATCCTTTGATATGAAATTGTCTTAATTGACATATAATCTTTGGATTCGATATCACTTAAACTTTCTTTCTGTCTTAGATAAGGAATCTTTTTCCCGAACCATTCACTTGCATCTAATGTCATCCCCACACTCACTGCATGAAAATATGGTTCGATCAATGCTCCTTTGTATGTGATCACCTTTCCGATTGTTTCTTTGACTGCTTTTTTTCGTTTCTGATCCATGATCTCATAGGCACGATCTCCCAATTTATTCTTATATTGTTCGTCTTTGTACACCTGATATGGTATGCTTTCCATCTTTATCTTCTTTGATCTGCCCATTTTCCGGATCAGATCTGTCCTTAAGATCACAGCCTGACATTTGATCGTTTCTTCTTCTTGATCCATGGAAATCTGTCCTGGGAGGATTTTTAAAAGGTAACTTTCCAAATCAATATCTTGGTCCTTGTCTTGTATTTTATATCCACTGTCATAGTTTTCAAACGAAATATTTTTCTTGTTTTCTTTATTGATATATATCGTAATAATATATGGAATCGTTGTTAACAAAAAAAATAAAAATAATATATATGTCATTTTGTACCTCATTCCAATCCTCCTTTTGTCCGTCTTACTATTTTATGTTACAATAGAAAAAAATATGAAAGGACTCTTATATTTTATGAAAAGATATGATTTTACAATTACATCTGACCGTGGACTTCACGCACAGCCTGTAGCTGCTCTTGCAAGTATCGCATGTAAAAGTGCTTCTTGTGTTACACTAGAATATGATGGAGGAGAAATCGATGTATCCAATGCGATCCGTCTAATGTCTGCTTGTATCTCCTACAATGATAAAGTAAGTCTGATCGTTTCTGGATCTGATGAGGATGAAACAATGGAGAAATTAAAGGAAATCGTCACTTCACAACTTTTATAAGAATACTGTTCGTTTTTATCAGATTATGTTATACTGAAGTTGTTATAGGGCAGCTTATCCTGACCCTTCTATTTTTATGTTGAAAAGGAGTATTCAATGGATATAAATCATCTTACCTTGCTCACAGATCTTTATGAATTAACCATGATGCAAGGATATTTTAAAACAGGGAATGATGAAACTGTAGTTTTTGATGTTTTTTACCGTGATAATCCTTCTGGAAGTGGCTATGCGATCACTTGCGGACTCGATCAGGTCATTGATTATATCAAAAACTTATCTTTTTCATATGATGATATTGATTATCTTCGTAATCAAGGGATTTTTGATGAAGATTTTCTGGAATATCTTGCTGGATATCATTTTACAGGAGATATTTATGCGATCGCGGAAGGAACTGTTGTATTCCCAAGAGAACCGCTTCTGAAAGTGAAAGCACCTATCATGGAGGCACAGCTTGTAGAAACTGCGCTCCTTAATATCATCAATCATCAAAGTCTGATCGCTACGAAGGCTTCTCGTGTAGTTTATGCTGCTGGTGGAAGTGGTGTTATGGAATTCGGACTTCGACGTGCTCAGGGACCTGACGCTGGTACTTATGGTGCCCGTGCTGCCGTGATCGGTGGTTGTGATGGTACTTCGAATGTACTTGCTGGTAAATGTTTTGATATTCCGATCCTTGGAACTCATGCACACAGCTGGATCATGAGTTTTGATGACGAATATCATGCTTTCCGTGCTTATGCAGATCTTTATCCAGATTCCTGCACTTTACTTGTTGACACTTATGACACTCTTCGTTCTGGTGTTCCAAATGCGATCCGTGTATTTGAAGAATTAAGAGCAGAAGGTCATATGCCAAAGCACTATGGAATCCGTTTAGACAGTGGGGATCTTGCTTATCTTACAAAGAAAGCCCGTATCATGCTTGATGAAGCAGGTTTTCCTGATGCAGTGATCGCTGCTTCTGGAGACCTTGATGAGAATCTGATCACAAGCTTAAAATCTCAGGGTGCACCGATCACTTCATGGGGTGTTGGTACAAAACTGATCACTTCTGCAGATTGTCCTGCATTTGGAGGTGTCTATAAACTTGCTGCCTCTAAACCAAAAGGTGCTGATGAATTTACTGCTAAGATCAAGATTTCTGAGAATCCTGCAAAGATCACAAATCCTGGAGATAAAACGATTTATCGTATCTACGGAAAGGAAGATGGAAAGATCCGTGGTGATCTGATCTGTCTTGTCGGGGAACATTATGATGAATCTGACGATCTGACAATCTTTGATCCTCAGGCTACTTGGAAGAAGTCTACACTTGCTGGTGGTACTTATACAATGCGTGAACTTTTAGTTCCAATCTTTATCAAAGGTCAATGTGTTTACAAGAGTCCTTCTGTTATGGATATTCGTTCTTATTGTAAGGATGAACTAAACACATTATGGGATGAAAGCAGACGTCTTGTGAATCCACAGGAAGTATATGTCGATCTTTCCATGCCTCTTTACAAATTAAAGAATGAATTGCTTGATGCAAATCACAAAAAATAAAATCATTTATAGAAGGGAGAACGATCATGATTCGTTTTTTTGCAGATATTATTTATCTGTTCTTTTTCCTGACATTAACCGCACCGCTTTATCCATTGTTTGATCATTGGAACAAAACTGGAAAAGCTCATAAACGTTCATCCATAGCACAACGCATGATCTTACGATCTTTTAAGATCTGTCTTGCTATGGCTGGTACAAAATTAATTGTTGATGGCCAGGAAAACATACCAGAAGATGGTGCTGTTTTATATGTTGGAAATCATAGCAGTTATTATGATATTTTATGCAGCTACGTTGCTACTGAACGTGGAATGGGATTTTTTGCCAAGAAAGAAATGGAAAAGATTCCTTGTCTATCCCACTGGATGCGTTTTATCAACTGCCTGTTTTTAGATCGTAAGAATATCAAAGCTGGACTTGCTACCATGAATGAAGGTACAAAACTTTTGAAAGATGGTTTTTCCATTGCGATCTTCCCAGAAGGTACCAGAAGTCAGGATGAAGATCCTCATGAGTTCAAAGAAGGAAGTTTACGTCCTGCTCTGAAAGCTGGTGTTCCTGTAATTCCGATGGCAATTTCAGGTACTGCTGATATCTTAGAGAATAACAGACGTTTTCAGGTAAAACCAACGACTGTTCATATTACTTTTGGACAGCCAATCTATCCTGATCAGCTTGAAAGAGCTGAGAAAAAGCATCTCGGTGCTACAATTCGTGAAGAAATTATCGAAATGCGAAAAAAACATAAGACAAGTTAAGGAAAAAATGCTATAATAGTTAAGATATTCAAATGTATATATTAGGAGGAGAAGATAATATGAGTGTATGGACAGTTATCCTTATTATTGCGGTAATTGCTGCGATCATTCTTGGTGTTCTGTATTTTGTTGGTAGAAAGATGCAGGCAAAACAGGAAGATCAGCGTGCGCAGTTAGATCAGATGGCACAGACAGTGAATATGCTTGTCATAGATAAGAAGCGAATGAAGATCATGGAAGCTGGATTTCCTAAGATGGTAACTGATAACATTCCGAAACGTGCTAAGATGTCTAAGGTACCAGTTGTTAAAGCAAAGATTGGACCAAAGATCACTCCATTATTGTGTGATGAGGCAATCTTCGATGACGTTCCTGTAAAGGCTGAGATCAAAGCTGTTGTCAGTGGTATTTATATCACATCCATCAAGAATCTTCGTAATGTTGCACCACCTGAACCTGAAAAACGTGGTCTGCGTGCAAAACTTACTAAGAAGAGTGCTGAATTTATGCGTAAGAATTAATTTCTTATTATTGTATAAGAATCTAAAATGCAAAATACCGGAAACTTATCATTTGAAAGTTCCCGGTATTTTTTGTTGTAAAATATTCTTTTATTTTCTTTCCTGAATCTTAACGATGACATATCCTTTTTCCGTTGAAATATAACCGATCTTGAGATACTGACCGTCTTTCTTGATATATCCACCCTGTGTCGATGGTCTGTGGTAACCAAACTTCTTAATAAATTTATCACCATAGGAAAAATGAACACCCTTAATATCAAAGCTTTCTTCTTCCATATCTTCCTGATCTTCTCCACCGCTGGATGCTGGTACAAAATTCTCTACATATCCTTCAACACTCTTGTAATTTCCTTGCTTATATGCTTGGATCACCTGCACATATCCAAAACAGAATCTAAGTGCTGCGATCGCACAGATTACAAGACACACTGCAGCTAACAACTTAAAAAATGGTTTCCGTGAACATAAGAGCAGTAATACTCCTATAATTCCTAAAATAGCAAATGGAATGACCCATCTTGCTTGTATCGTAAAATTGCTGGCTTCATATAATAGTTTCATATATTCAAGCCTCCCTTCCATACTCTTTCCACTCCATGTGAAAGTATTACTTAATTCAGATTTGTTATCGTTGCATCGCAATATTCTAAGACTTTCGAAAATTCCATATCTCCACCAAATAAGTCTAAGGCACTTCCGATCGTCACATCAATCTTATCATTTCCATAGTTTTTCAGCAATTCCAGATCGTCAAAATTCTTAACTCCACCTGCATATGTGACTTTATTGCCATTATATCGAGCTAATAATTGCACGAGTTCCTGATCAATCCCCTGTGCTTTTCCTTCTACATCAACTCCATGAATCAGATATTCATCACACCATGATTCCAGTTTGTGCAGAAGTTCTATGGTTAATTCTTCTTCCGTAAACTTCTGCCAGCGGTCTGTTGTGATATAGTATTTGTCATCTCTCTTTCGACAACTAAGGTCAAGTACCAGATGTTCTCTTCCTACCTGTTCTTTTAGAGCATCCAGTCTGTCATAATGAACCTTTCCACCTGCAAATACAAAAGATGTTACGATCACATGTGATGCGCCAGATTCAATGAATTCTTTCGCATTCTCATCTGTGATCCCTCCACCGATCTGAAGACCCCCTTCAAATGCTTTCAACGCCTTTAATGCCTGTACCTTATCTTCTTCGTAGTACTTCGAATCTCTGGCATTCAGCATGATGATATGTCCACCATTCAAATGATTCTCTTTATATAATTTTCCATAAAATGTACCATCTTTTTCGGATACAAAATTCTCTGTTGCAAAATCTCCCTGATCAAGAAGACTTCCTCCTACAATCTGTTTGATCTTGCCATTGTGAATGTCAATGCATGGTCTAAATCTCATCTTTTCTTATCATCTCCTGTTTATTCTGTCATCTCTAATAAGTCAAATGCTTCTCCACTTGGATCTGCTTTAAATACCATTCTCTCACCTGTTGTTGGATGTTCAAATGCGATCCGTGCTGCAAATAGACCGATCTCTTTGTATTTCTTCTTTGTCTTTTGATAGATCGGATTATACTTTGTATCTCCCCAGATTCCAAATCCTCTGCTTGATGTCTGAACACGGATCTGATGGTGACGGCCTGTCTCTAAATGGATCAGACAATACGTGTATTTCATCTTGGAATCTTCCATCATATCAATAACTTCATAGTCAAGGATCGCTTCTTTGGCTCCTGGCGTTCCTTCTTTGACAATTTTGGATACATTATTCTTCGGATCTTTTAATAAATAATCCCTGAATGTCCCTTCGTCGTCAGGCAGCCATCCGGTCAATACTGCCTGATAGTCTTTCTCAAAAGTATGCTCTTTGATCTGTTCTGTCAGAGATGCAGCTGCCTTCTTGGTTCTTGCAAATACCATTACCCCGCCAACTGGACGGTCTAAGCGGTGAACTAAATAAAGCTGTGGCTCCCCATCTGTATTTTCCTCAAAAAACAGTTGATTTTTAAGCTGATGCAAAAGATCCATGTCGCCCGTCTTGTCACTGGAAACAGGAATTCCTTTTGGCTTCTCACAGACAACGATCTGGTCATCTTTATATATGATATTTATCTTTTTATTCTTTCTCATAAAAAATCTCCTACATCTTGAAACGATATCCAACACCCCATATTGTCTCGATATATTGAGGTTTTGCTGTGTTAACTTCGATCTTCTCCCTGATCTTCTTGATATGAACCGTAACGGTTGCGATATCTCCTAAAGATTCCATATCCCAGATCTTATTAAATAATTCTTCCTTGGTAAAGACTCTGTTTGGATGTCCTGCAAGGAATGTTAAAAGATCAAATTCTTTCGTTGTAAAGACTTTTTCCTCTCCATTTAAGTATACACGTCTTGCAGTCTTATCAATCTTCAATCCACGGATCTCAATGATATCATTGACTTCCATCTGATTATTTACAAGGCGCTGATAACGATTCAGATGTGCCTTCACTCTTGCTACAAGTTCACTTGGACTAAATGGCTTTGTGATATAATCATCTGCACCAAGTCCTAACCCTCGGATCTTATCGATATCTTCTTTTCTTGCAGATACCATAAGGATTGGAATTTCTTTTGCTTCTCGAATCTGCTTACAGATCTCAAATCCATCAACTCCAGGTAACATGATATCTAAAATGATCATATCAAAATCATTTTTTAGAGCCTTCTCAAGTCCCTGTTTTCCATCTGTTTCGATTTCTACTTCAAAAGAACTTAATTCCAGATAATCTTTCTCTAATTCTGCAATTGAAAGTTCGTCTTCTACGATTAATACTTTGCTCATGTTATTTCTCCTTTGACTGATCGATTACTTTATTTAGTGTAAAGAATATTGTCGTTCCAGCACGCAGCTTACTCTCTGCCCAGATCTCACCGCCATGTTCTTCGATGATCTTCTTACAAATAGATAATCCAAGACCACTTCCACCTGCTGAATTTCTCGACATATCTGCACGATAGGTTCTTCTAAAAATATGTGGAAGATCTTCTTTGGAAATTCCGATTCCATTGTCCTTGATCGCTACCTGTACCTTTCGGTCATATTCTGTTAATGTAATTCCTACTTTTCCTTTTGCTTTGTTATTGTATTTGCATGCATTATTGATAATATTGTTTATCACTCTCTTAAGCTGTTCCGGATCTGCTGTTACCATGACATTGGCTGCACAGTAATTGCGATAAGAGAACATCATGCCTCTTTGCTCAAGGTCTGCTCCGATCTCATCGACACAGTCTTTAAAATACGAATTGATGTTGATCTTCTCAAAATTATACGGAATGATATTCGAATCAATCTTAGAGTATAATGATAATTCATTGATCAATACATTCATATCATTTGCCTTGTTATAGACCGTCTTAATGTAACGATCCATCTTCTCAGGTGTATCGGCTACACCATCCATGATCCCTTCTACATATCCTTTGATTGCTGTGATCGGCGTCTTCAGGTCATGGGAAATGTTACTGATCAAATCTCTGTTTTGCTTCTCATAAACAATTCTTGCATCGATAGAGTCTTTCAATTCTGCCCTCATCTCATTAAATGCATTGCACAATTCCCTGATCTCTTCTCCACCACTGTTGATCACTACATCGTTGTCAAGATTCCCTTCCTTGATACGTTCTGCACCTGCTTTTAATTCACGGATCGGGCCGACGAATTCACGATACATAAACCATGATAAAAAGGTACTTGTTAAGATCAGTACCCCTATCACGGCGCAGGATACCTGAATAATAATATTACGATAATGTGGAAGTACTGTTCCAAGATCTGTCATGATAAAAACAGATCCTTGTCCGCCATCATTGTATTTAAAGTCCTGCTGTTTTACAAGATAGTTTCCTGGTCTGCTGACAAAAAAGCCACGGTCTGCATCACTGTCTTTATTCCCATAGGATGGAAGTTTATGAATTAATTTATCAGATACTTTTTTCTTCCCTATATATTGGATCTGACCATTTTTACGGACGATCAGATAGGAATCCTTCGCTTTTAAACGTTCATTGAGATTATTTAAATACTGTTCATTGTCAAAGATTTGTGGATCTTTCTTTACGTGATCTTCTAATTCAAAGAAAATTTCCTGTGTCTCGGTATTCATCGTCTTTAATGGATTCACAAATCGTTCAAAAGACCCTGCTGAGAGGTCTGCCTTGTTGATTCTTGAATACCCTATACTCAAACCAGCGATCGATACTATCATCACAAAGATTGGTAGCACGATCGCTGGTAAATAGATCAACCGAACTTTATTTACTGCTTTCATCCCATTAACTCTCCTTTGGTATTAATATCTATTATTATACCATAGTCATACGAAGAAACCAGAATTTGATCGATTATTTTATTTAATTTTTAGAAACGATAAAATCAAGAAGTGCATCTGCAACTTCTTCTTTTGTCATCTTTGGAAGCTGCTTTTCTTCATCCTTTGTGATCAGTGTGATCACGTTTGTATCTGTGTTGAATCCAGCTCCCTGTTCCTTTAAGTTATTGGCTGCGATCATGTCGATCTTTTTCTTCTCTAGTTTAGCTCTAGAGTTTTCTAACATGTTCTGTGTTTCCATGGAAAAACCACATAAGAACTGACCTTCTTTTTTATTCTCTCCAAGTGTCTTTAAAATATCTTTTGTCCTTACCAGTTCAATCGCCATATCTCCGTCTTTTTTCTTGACTTTCTGATCGCTGACATTCGCTGGTGTATAATCTGCAACAGCTGCAGATTTGATGATGATATCTTGTTCATCGCTTCTGCTTATCACTGCATCGTACATATCCTGTGCACTCACGATCGGAACAACATCTACAAACATCGGGGGTTCGATCGCTGTCTTTCCTGTGACTAACGTAACATCCGCTCCACGAAGCATCGCCATCTTAGCGATCGCATATCCCATCTTCCCTGAGGAATGATTGGAAATATAACGTACTGGATCGATTGCTTCGATCGTTGGCCCTGCTGTCACAAGGACTTTCTTGCCTTTTAAGTCTTTTTCTTTGGCGATCACTCTCTCAAGATGTGCAACCAGCACTTCTTCTGAAGGCATCTTTCCTGCACCACTTGTTCCACATGCCAGATGTCCATTCGCAGGCTCTACGATCTCATATCCAAATCTTCTTAGTTTATCAAGATTATCCTGCAAGATTGGATTATTATACATCTTTGTATTCATCGCTGGTGAGATGATCACTGGTTTGTTACATGCCATTACGGTTGTTGATAACATATCATCTGCGATTCCATTTGCGATCTTACCAATGATATTCGCTGAAGCTGGTGCGATCAGCATCGCATCTGCTTTGTCTGTCAGTGATACATGTGCTACATGAAACTGAAAATTACGGTCAAATGTTTCTACAAGACATTTTGTATTGGTCAAACTTTCAAATGCGATCGGGTTGATGAAATTTGTTGCATTCTTCGTCATGACTACGTGAACTTCGCATCCACGTTTCACTAACATACTCGCTACATTTGCCATCTTATAAGCTGCAATACTTCCTGTCACACCCAATACTATCGTTTTTCCTTTTAACATGATCTTTCTCCTACATATCTTCTAAACGTCCATGTCTTTCATAGTTTGTGCAACGGGAAATCTGATTCTCATCATCTACAAATACAACTTTTGGTTCAAATGTTTTTGCTTCTTCTGGTGTCATATCTGCATATGCGATAATGATGATCTTATCTCCTGTTGCCACGCAACGTGCTGCAGGTCCGTTTAAGCAGATCATCCCACTTCCTGGCTCTCCTGGAATTGTATATGTCTCGAAACGGCTTCCGTTGTTCACATCTACGATATGTACGTGTTCATATTCTAAGATTCCTGCTGCTTCTAATAATACAGGATCGACTGTGATACTTCCTACATAATCTAATTCTGCCTGTTTTACTGTTGCTCTATGAATTTTTCCTTTTAACATGCTGATGTTCATTTTTCTTTCTCCTTAAGTCTATTCGTTAATCAGTGTATTGTCAATGAGTCTTGTCTTTCCAATGTAAACTGCCATAGCTAACATACATGTTCCTTCCAGTTTCTCAACTGGTGCCATAGATAAAGCATCAACTGCTTCTACATAATCAATCTTGGCAAGTGGTTCTGTCTCAATGTTTTTCTTCATTGCTTCTACGACTTTGTTTGCATCTTTTTCTGTCTTGGCAAGTTCTTTTCCTAATGCTACCGTCTTAGAAAGGATCAGTGCTGCTTTTCTTTCTTCAGGAGAAAGATATGTATTTCTTGAACTCTTTGCAAGTCCGTCTTCTTCACGAACGATCGGACATCCAACGATCTCAATATCCATATTTAAGTCACGTACCATACGTTTGATCACTGCTAACTGCTGTCCGTCTTTCTGTCCAAAATATGCGTGGTCTGGTGTTACGATATTAAATAATTTATTTACAACCGTACATACGCCTCTGAAATGAATTGGACGAGTTTTTCCACAAAGTCCTTCTGTAAGTCCTGTCATGTCCACAAAAGAACAGAAATCTTTTTCATACATTTCTTCTGCTTCTGGATGGAAGATCAGGTCTACTCCTGCACTTTCACATAATGCTGCATCATGGTCTAAATCTCTTGGATATGTTGCAAGGTCCTCTGTTGGTCCAAACTGCATTGGATTTACGAAAATACTTACAACAACTTTGTCGTTCCCTTTTCTTGCTGCATCCATCAGACTTTTATGTCCTTCATGAAGATATCCCATCGTTGGCACGAAACCTACGCTTAGTCCCTGTTTCTTCCACTCTTTTACCTGTTCTCTGACTTCTTTGACTGTTCCTACGATTTTCATTACTAAAACTCCTTCTTCCCATTATACGTGGGAATCTATTTATATAAATTATGTCCTTTTTATTGTCTGTTTTTGGTCTTAATATAATTTTTCAATGACATCATCACTGATCGCATATGTATTTTCTGGTCCAGGGAAAGTTCCTTCTTTGACTGCATTGATATAGTCTTTGACTGCTCCCTGCATCACTTCTCCAACCTGTGCAAACTGTTTTACAAATTTTGGTACGAAGTTTCCATACATTGCTAACATGTCCTGATAAACTAATACCTGTCCATCACATTCAGCACTTGCTCCGATTCCGATCGTTGGAATATGTACTTTCTTTGTGATGATCGCTGCTAATTTCTCAGGAATTCCTTCTAAAACGAGCATAAATGCTCCCGCTTTCTCAACTGCCTGTGCTGCTTCGATCAGTTCTTTTGCTGCCTCCTCGCTTTTTCCCTGCACTCTGAATCCACCAAACATATTAGATGACTGTGGTGTCAGTCCAATGTGGGCACATACTGGAATCTGTGCATTCACGATTGCTTCGATCTGTGGACATACATTTTTTCCACCTTCTAATTTTACTGCTGTACAACCTGTTTCTTTCATGATTCGTCCAGCATTTGCTACCGCATCATATACAGATGTGTGATAAGATAAAAATGGCATATCGACAACGATCATAGCGTTTTTTGCCCCTCTTACAACGGCTGCTCCATGATGGATCATATCATCAACAGTTACAGGAATCGTTGAATCATATCCAAGCATAACCATTCCAAGAGAATCTCCAACCAACATCGTGTCAATTCCAGCTTCGTCAAATAATTTTGCAGTGGAATAATCATATGCTGTCAGCATTGTGATCTTTTCTCCATTATCCTTCATCTTCTGTACTGTGCTTACTGTTGTTTTCATTTTTCTTCCTCCAATACATGTTTCATGTCTGCATAAGAAATATCAGGATGTCGCATCTGCGCAAGTTTTATGATCTCTTTTGTCAGAGCACTATAAGTTTCCTTTGTCTCCTGATCCAAGGCATTCAGATGTTTCTGCACTGTTTTGATATCATGGCGTTCCACTGGGCCTGTCAGTGCATCACATGTTCCAACATCAAATATATTGTTCATGTTCGTAACTGTCAGCGGTTTCAATGCCTTCAGTGCTGCATCTTCATCAAATCCGCACTCCATAAGCAGTCTTTTGGCCTGATTGATCAGTCCGACCGCAAGATTCGATGCAAACACAGCTGCTGCATGATATTTTGGTTTATCTTCGCTTTTTAATCTCACGATGTGATTTGGACACGCAGATAACAGATCCATGATCTCTTCTATGTGTTCTTCATTTCCTTCCACACTGAATAGAGCCTGTGATAAATCTTCGTATGCAGTTTTTTTACTCTTAAATGGAAACATTGGATGAATAGAGTAACCGTACGCTCCGGTTTCTTCAATTCCAGAAAGAACAGCTGATCCTAATGATCCGCTGCAATGACAAATAAACTTTCCTTGTATCGGATAAGTTTTGACTAGTTCCCAGACTGCGGCTATTGCATCGTCTGGTACTGTTAAAAATAGAACATCACTCTTTGTTAATATTTTATCAATTGAGGTTGTAAATATCTTCTGAGTCTGTTTTTCCGTTCCACTTACCTTTGCTTGTGTACGGGTGTAACACCCTGTGACGGGCATATTGTTGTGTACAAAGTAATCATAAAGAGAGCAGCCTACTTTCCCCGCTCCGATAAATCCTACTTTCATACATGTATCACCTGCTTTCCTGCGGGTGATGTTCTATGTTATGCTGATTTGCCGGTATGATTTCTTTCGAGAATACCATCCAGATGTTAACTATAACACCCGTGTGGGGAAATAGCAAGTATATTTTTAGTCTTTCATGAATGTGACAGAAATAAAAGAACAACCAATATTTAAAAGAATCCGGTGGCAACTCCGCATTTTTGAGAGCGTTTTTTACAAATCGCTGATTCGTGCCTGTTCCTTTGAAAACTCCCTCGCTGCGAGCCACAATGCCCGCAGCAATGGTCAGACATCCAACCACAGGCACTGCGAATTTGTAAAAAACGCACTCAAAAAGT
>OGRB01000007.1_pt1 | contig 180856 bp, 140 predicted proteins | sample 1553371 | NCBI WGS metagenome assembly OGRB01 (sample SAMEA2580027, study PRJEB22360) | human gut metagenome | reverse complement strand
CCATCAGCGACCGGAACGATGCCATACGCAACGTGGCGGTGTGCAAGGCTCTCACAAGGGAATACGGCCTGCACTTTTCCAAAGGCAAGGAGAAAGTGAAGCGTGACCGGCTGCGCGGCAAGGACAAGGTGAAGTACCAGATTTATGACGCGGTCAAAGCCGCCCTGCCCCGTTGTAACAGTTGGTCGGAACTGTGCGACAGGCTGGCCAAACAGAGCATCGGAGTAAACTTCAGGTATGACAGGCGGAACGGCAATATCGTCGGCGTGTCTTTCACCAAAGACGGCATTTCATTCAGCGGCTCACGGATAGACCGTAGCATGGGCTTTTTTAAGCTGGACAAACAGTTTGAAGGCCGCATCGTCGAGGGCATGGAATGGCAACCCCGTGTACAGGGCAACGGTTTTGATAGACGCACATCGCCAGTCATGCCGAGCATAGCAGCGGATAGCCATACGGCAAACACTTTTATAGGGCAGCCGTCACCAGACGGAGCGGCAGCGGACGGCAATAGCGGAGAAACTGTTGAATCTGGCTCAAATATCATCCAAGTGGGTATCGGCGCACTCATCGAGTTGTGCGTGCAGCCACACCAAGCCAAGGTTTCGTCAGGCGGAGGCGGTGGAGGAAATGAAAGCGGCTGGGGCGAGAACGACAAGGAAAAGAACAAACATAAACCAAGAAAGATGAGAAGATGAAAGATAATTTGCAGAACATAGCCGACCTTATCGGGGCATTGGCGGAGGACATCGAGGAAATCAAGAAGAAGCTGGGCGCAAAGGACGCTTCGGACAGGGACGAGGCATTGGAAAGGCTTGCGGCGAATTTGGAACCCGTCATGCGTTTCTTCGGCGGCAGCACGCCGGAGAATATCAACAGCATTTTCAGAAGCAAGGAAACCATCGAGGCATACAAGAAGTCATTGGGCGGTGAAATGATTGTGAGCTTGCAGGAATACACCGATGCCAACGACAAGAATATGCGCGAGCGTGGCATCCCCACTACCAAGGATTTGCTTTACAAGATACTGGAAGTGCTTACGGAACATGTGGAGAAAGACAAGCGGATTTCACAAAAGGCACAGCAAAGGCAAGGCTTCGCACGGAAACTTTGGCAGGCAATCCGCTTTGACAAAGTAACAAGCGGAATCAGGCGGCTATGGGACAAAGTGCCCGATGGCTGGCACAAGAACCCTTACGCATGGGCGGGTATAGGCTGTACGCTCGTGTTCTTTGCCTTGTCCATCGTCAATTGGGTGCAGTGGCATGAATACCGGGAGGAAAACAGGCGGTTGAGAACGGTTGCAGAGAAGCATCGGGTGGCTACGGTCATGGTCAATGAAATGTATCCGGAACTGGCCTTGACCGTCGGGGCATACGAAAAACTGGTGGAAACGGTCGGTGTGGATTCCACTCTAACCGTGTTCCACAGGCAACTTGAAAAAGTGAGGCATAAATAATAAATCCTCAGTAATCCTCATAACCTTTACGGAGTTCGGGAATTATAATTTCGTTATCGGGCAGTTCACGAATAAACGTGTCCCATTTCTCCATAGGTAAATCCTTTATGGAAACAGAAACGGTAAAGGAAGCGACACCCACCGATGCTGCCGCTTCCTTCAGTCTTTTCGCCAATAGTTTCTTTTCTACTGGCGTATATCCCGGCAAGGTGATAACGGTGATATGCATGACTTACAAGATATTTCAATTACCACCCTGCCAAATTAATCTTGTGCGTAGGCGCGGGAAACGCCCGGTCGATGTCACGCAAATCTTCTTCTGTCAGAGAAATATCAAGACTTCGGGCATTTTCCTCCACATGGGAGATGCTGCTTGCCTTGGGTATGGCGATGACATTCCGCGTGCGCATTACCCATGCCAGCATGATTTGCGTGGGAGTGGCATCGTGCCTGTGGGCTATCTCTATCAGCGTCTTGTGGTTGCGCAACCGTCCTTCACCCAGCGGCGTATAGGCCATGACAGGAATTTTCTGTTCCTCGCTCCACGGGATAAGGTCGTATTCGACGCCCCGGTCTTTCAAGTTATAAAGCACCTGATTGGCAGCACAGTCCTTGCCATGCGGCAAAGCAAGTATGCGTTCCATGTCCGCCACGTCGAGGTTGCTCATGCCCCATTGCCGGATCTTCCCTTCCTGCTGTAACTCCACCAGAGCACGGACGGTCTCGGCGAACGGGTAACGGCCTATCCAGTGTAGCAGGTAGAGGTCAATATAATCCGTGCCGAGCCGTTGCAGACTCCGTTCGCAAGCACGCTTTGTTCCTTCGTAACTGGCATTGCTTGGCAGCACCTTGCTGACGATAAACGCCCTCTCGCGGCAACCGCGCACGGCTTCGCCCACGAGGTCTTCCGTGCCGTACATCTCGGCGGTATCTATCAATGTCAGACCTAAGTCGATGCCACGGCGCAGGGCTTGTATTTCCTCGCTGCGCCTGCGCCCCATCTGGTATGTGCCTTGACCGAGCGGGCAGACCTGCTGCCCGTCTCGGAAAGTGATGTGTTTGTCCATACTGCCCTTTATTTCAGGTTCTCGCGGTAGAACGCCTCTATCCGGTCGAACGGTATCTTGTCGTAGTTGTCGTAGAGGTCGGTGTGATTGGCACCGGGGACAATCAGCAGTTCTTTGTTGCCGCCTGTCAGCTTTTTGTAGGTGTCCTCGCTGAAGTAGCGCGAATGGGCGTTCTCGCCGTGGACAAGCAGCACGGCACTGCGGATTTCGCCTGCGTATGACAGTATCGGCATGTTCAGGAACGAGAGTGCCGAGGTCTTGTTCCAGCCGCCGTTGGAGTTGAGCGAACGCTTGTGGTAGCCGCGCCCGGTCTTATAGTAGGCGAAGTAGTCTTTCAGGAATTGCGGCGCGTCGGCAGGCACCACATCGGGCAGCCCTCCGGCAAGCTCATACGAACCGTTGCGGTAGTCCGCCGTGCGTTGCGCGTTCAGCTGGCGGCGCAGTTCGTGGCGTGCGTCGCCATTGTCGGCGGCATCGAAATAGCCGTTGGCATTGACGCGGCTCATGTCGTACATGGTGGCGGCGACGGTAGCCTTGATGCGCGTGTCGATGGCCGCCGCATTGACCGCCATGCCTCCCCAACCGCAGATGCCGAGGATGCCTATCTGTTCCGGGTTCACGTCGTCACGGGTGGAGAGGTAGTCCACCGCTGCCGAGAAGTCCTCGGTGTTGATGTCGGGCGAAGCCACATAACGGGGCTGTCCGCCGCTCTCGCCGGTGAACGACGGGTCGAAGGCTATCGTGAGGAAGCCGCGTTTGGCGAGTTCCTGCGCATACAGCCCCGATGCCTGCTCCTTGACAGCCCCGAACGGGCCGCTGACGGCAATGGCGGGCAGTTTGCCCGTCACGCCCTTGGGCATGTAGAGGTCGGCGGCAAGCGTGATGCCGTAACGGTTGTGGAACGTGATTTTCGAGTGGTTCACTTCGTCACTCTGTGGGAATACCTTGCCCCATTCTTGCGTAAGATTCAGTTTTTCTTCCATGATGTTATTCGTATTAAGTTGATTTTCTTGTGCCATGAGGCTGTTCGCGCCGCAGAGGCAGGCGAGCAAAGCCATGCAGATTGATTTCATTGCTGTTGTTTTCATATTTCTCCCTTCTTTTTGCTGATTGATGTAAAACCTTGTACTTCCAATGCCTCGGCTACTCCCCGGTAATGGAACGGATGCAGGTAGAAATCCGCAGCCATGTCTGACCAGTTGCCTACGCGGTTGTTCCACGGACGCTTCAGCAGATATTCAGCATAGGTCTTGTCATACGCATCTAATTTATCCTTGAGGTCTGGATTGTACGTTTCCTCAAAGTAAACCGCCTTTTTCGGCAAGCGTGGTTTCAGTCCGGGGTCGTTTGCCGGATAGCCGATACATAGTCCCAGCATCGGGAACACATACTTCGGCAGTTGCAGTTCGCGGATGACTTCCTGTGCGTTCTTGCGCACGTCGCCGATAGGCACGGTGCCCAATCCTAACGATTCGGCAGCTACGGTAGCCGCTTCAAGCGCAATGCCCGTTTCATGCGCCCCGACAATCACCGTGTCGATGTCTTGCATCACTTCGTCGAGCGTCTGCCCCTTTTCCTTGCAGGCGATGTCCACGCGGTTATAATCGGCGCAGAATATCAAGAACACGGGAGCTTCCGCAATGTGTGGCTGGTCACCGCACAGGTGCGAAAAGAGTTCCCTCCGTTCTGCGTTCTTTATGGCAATTATGGAAACGAGTTGCAGGTTTACCCAGTTGGGAGCCGCCTGTACCGCCCGTATGATGCTGTCCAAATCCTCGTCGCTGACTGCCTTGTCCGTATAGGAACGGATGCTGCGGTGCGACATCATGCAGTCTATTACTTGATTCGTCATAATCGGAAACTTTTATTGTTCGATGTTATCGTTCGAGATGCCGACCGTCTGGCCGCCGTCCACCACAAGGGCATGGCCTACCATGAAGCCCGCACCTTCCGAACAGAGCCAAAGCACGGCGGACACCACTTCTTCCACTTTGCCCAACCTGCCGATAGGCTCCTGTGCAATCATCGCCTTGTAGCCTTCAGGCGTGCCGCCGGAAAAACGGCGTATCATTTCCGTATCTATCACGCCCGGACAGACGGCATTGATACGGATGCCTTGTGCGGCATAATCCAAAGCTGCCGACTTGGTAAGCCCGACCACGCCGTACTTGGCGGACACATACGTGGAGCCGCCACGGAAACCTGCCACGCCCGAAGTGGATGAGGTATTGACAATGACACCGCCGCCGTTTTCCAGCATCAGGGGAATTTCGTATTTCATCGACTTGAATACGCCCACAAGATCGATGCTGTTCAGTTTCTCAAACTCTGCCTCTTCGATTTCATGCAGGGGCTGAATCTTATACTCTATGCCTGCATTGTTGAAAGCGATGTCAAGCTTCCCGAATGTTTCAACCGTTTTGGCAAGGGCATTCTTGATGTCCTCCGACTTGGTTACGTCCACGGTCACCGCCAATGCCTTGCCCCCGGCTTCTTCAATCAGCCGTGCAGTTTCCCGGTTGGCCTGCTCCGAGAGGTCTGTTACCACTACGCTTGCCCCTTCTTTGGCAAAAGCGATTGCCACACCGCGGCCAAGACCGCCGCCTGCACCCGTGATGAATGCAACTTTTCCTTCAAATCTTTTTCCGTTCATATCCGATGTCTTTTTTATTGATTATTCTAATGTTGATGTTTAAGGTATCAGGACGATTGTTCCGTTCCGTTTATTGGATTCCAGCAGTTCATGGGCTTTGGGAGCTTCCTCCAAAGGCAGTTGGAGCGGCGCGTCGATTTTAATCGTCCCGTCCAGTATCGCAGAGAAATAGTCCTTTGCCATTGACTGCAACTTGCCGTAATCGTCCACATGGTGTTTCAAGTCGCCGAATGTGGCGTACAACGAGCCGTGGACGGCCAAATCCCACAAGTCTAGCTTCACAGACCCCGTGACCATACCGTAATTGACATAATACCCGAATCGGCGCAGGGAGTTGAGCGAAGCGTCAGCCACCGCCTGTCCAAGCCCGTCGAACACGACATTTGCCTTTGCGCCTTTGGTGTATTCTTCCACCTTTGCGGCGACATCCTCCGTCAGCGTATTGATGGCAAAGTCCGCTCCGAGCCTTTGGGCGATTGCCTTTTTCTCGTCCGAATCCACCGTGCCGATGACGGTTGCGCCCTTGCTCTTTATCCATTGCGTCAGGAGTGAACCGACACCGCTAGTGCAAGCATGGACAACGGCAATTTCGCCTTGACGCACGGGATATGTATAGTGCATCAAGAAATGGGCTGTCAGTCCACGCAACGTATTGCTTGCCGCAATCTCAAAACTCAACCCGTCGGGCAGGCGCAATGTCAAGTTTTCCTTCACGATGTGGCACTCGCCATACGCCCCGAACGACTGTGTATAGACCACCCTGTCGCCGGGTTTGAAATGCGTCACGTTCTCGCCGACTTCGAGGACGATACCTGCGCCCTCCTTGCCCGGCGTAAACGGCTCGATGTCCTTGTTGTCGCTGCGCAGATAGGTTTCGTTCCCTCTCCGCGTGTAAACGTCAGTGTAGTTCACACCGATGGCATAATTGCGTACCTTTACCTCATCGGGGCCGGGATGCCCCATTTCCACATCTTCTATTTTCATGACGCTTGGTGCGCCATATTCCCGTACAATGATTCTTCTCATATCCTTTATTGTTTAGATTATCAATACCAGTCATGTTTCTCGTTCCGGTCGAGCGCGTCAATGCGTGTCATTTCTTCCGGCGTCAGCTCGAAGTCGAACACGGAGATGTTCTCTTTCTGATGGTCGGGATTGCTCGAACCGGGGATGACTGCCACGCCGTGCTGCAAGTCCCAGCGCAGGATGATTTGTGCAGGGGATTTGCCGTGCGCCTCGGCAATCTCTTTGATGGTTTCGTTGCCGAACATCGCCTTTGTATAGCCTCTGCCGCCGAAGGGATACCACCCCTCGATGACAATACCGTTGCGGTGCATGAATTCACGCACCTCTTTCTCCTGATAATAGGGATGTATCTCGTTCTGCGTCATGACGGGCTTGATACTTACTTTCGGCAGAAACTCGGTCATCTCCTTTATATAATAGTTGGACACACCGAGCGATCGAATCTTGCCGGCAGCCACGGCACGCTCCATCGCTTTGTAGGCTTCCACATCGTTACGGCCCGGATGGTGCAGCAGCATCAAGTCCACATAGCCGATGTTGAGCCTGGCAAGGGATGCTTCGATGGCTTCCTCCGCACGACCGAACTCGTTGGGATAAAGTTTGGTGCAGATGAAGAACTCCTCGCGTGGTACACCGGAGCGGCGGATGGCTTCGCCCACTTCCTCCTCGTTGCCGTAGAAAGTGGCGGTGTCGAACTTGCGGTAGCCCAACTTGATGGCGGAAAGGATGGCGTTGATGCACTCGTCGCCGTGCAGGCTGTATGTTCCCAATCCAAGCACGGGCATGGAGTAGCCGCTGCAGAGCGTGATGACGGGCGGTTTGCCGTTTTCGCCTTGGGTCAGGTCGAACAAGCCCTTGTCGTTTGCTACAGTGTCGTTGCTGCTTTCATCGTTGCCGGCGGAAGTTCCCGGTGTTCCTCCGTTGACGGATGTGTCATTCGTGCCGCAGGCGTTTGCCGAAAAAGCCAAGCAGCAAAGCATCACGAAGAATAAAAATTTCCGTTTCATAATCTATTATTTTTTAAGTTCTTATCACAATGCAAAGATACGCTGAAAAAGCTACTGCATAGTTGGTGAAAAGCTCAAATAGTGTTGGTGAGAAGTTCAATTACATATAATGATAATTGTAAAAAAAATGCCCTGACAATCAGAAATCATCAGGGCAGGTATTCGCTTTCATCAAACTTTTTACCGGTAAGCTCTCTCAAAGATACCCACACAATCCTCATGCGACATCTCGCAAGGGTTGGCCGCAAAAAGGCCTCCCATTGTTTCGCGGGCATTGCGTGCCAGCGTGTCACACTCTTTCTTACGGATGCCATAATCGCTCATCTTCAAATTATCCACACCGCAGGCTTTCTGCAAGTCGGCAAGCGCGGTCAGGAAGTCTTCGGGTTTGTCGGCATCTTTCATACCCATCACACGCGCCATCTTGATGAACTGTCCGTCGCAGGCATGGCGTTCCACGAAAAAGCGGTAGAACTCATTGGAAATCATAATCAGTCCTGCGCCATGCGGCAAGTCATGGTGGTAGGCACTCATGGCGTGTTCCATCGAGTGTTCGGCGGTGGTGCTGGTGAGTTGCATCGTCAGTCCGGCAATCGTGCTGCCGTAGGCTACCGCTTCACGGGCTTCCATGTCGTTGCCGTCCTTCACCGCACGGGGCAGATACATGGCAATATGTTCGATGGCCGACAATGCTATCGGCTCGCTCAACACGTTCACAAAACGGCTAATCATTACTTCCGTGTTATGGAACAGGGCATCAAAGCCCTGATAAGCGGTGTACTTGGCAGGAACGGTGCGCATCAGCTCCGGGTCCACAATGGCAAGCACTGGATTCAATTCCGGCGTGCCGAAACCTATCTTCTCGTTGGTTTCGTGGTTTGAGATGACACCCCAGCAGTTGATTTCCGAGCCTGTGCCCGAAGTGGTGGCAATCGTCACGATAGGCAGTCCCGGATGCTGCAAGGGTTGCGCCTTGCCCGTGCCGCCACAGACGTAATTCCACAAGTCGCCGGGGTTGGTAGCCATTGCAGCTACAGCCACGGCAGCATCAAGCACTGCACCGCCACCCAATGCAAGGATGAAGTCGCATCCGTTTTCCTTAGCGCAGGCGGCAGCTTCCATCACCACCTCTTTCGAGGGATTTTCGTGTATATTATTGCAAATGGTGTAGGTAATGCCCGCCTTTTCCAACTGTGCTGTCACACGGTCGAGCGTGCCGTTTACCTTTACGGACTTTCCGCTTGAAATCAGCAGCAATGCTTTCTTGCCCGGTAGCTTTTGATTGCCGAGTTCATTCAACTTGCCGCGGCCGAACAGCAGCTTGGTCGGCGTAAAAAGATTAAAATCCATGTTCATCGTTTTATCTCCTATATTGATTAGACATTTATACGTTCTTGGTTTACGGATGCAAAGGTAAAACAAAAGCCCCACAGCGGGGTTGCTGTGAGGCTCAAATAGTGTTGGTGAAAAGGTCAATTCTTATATAGCGGCTACAGCCGTCGGCGCAATGCCGTACTGCTTTTTGAACGCTGCCGAGAAATGCGACTGGTTTCTGAATCCCACTTTGGTATAGACATCCACAACCTTGTTTCTTCCCTCTTTCATCAAGTTATAGGCAACTTCCAGCCGCTTGCGTATAAGCCACTTTTCGGGTGTCAGGTCACTTATCTTCTTGAAATCGCGCTTGAATGTGGCAAGGCTTCTTCCCGTATAGTGCGCTAAATCCTCCATTGTGAACTCGTACATATAATTCTTGTTCAGAAAATCCAAAATATCGATTTTCCACGGCTCGTTGAAATCAAACAGAGTAGGCGCAAACCGTTTGTCAATATGAAGCAAGGCAAGCAACCCTTCTTGCAGTTTCAGGTGCATGAAATCGTCCTGCGGCTTTACCTCCGGGTCGAAAAACGGTGTCAGCGAGGCGAAAAGGCTTGTTATTTCCGCTGTCTTGGGCAACTTGATGACCCCTGATTTGAGTTTGGGCGTATTTGCCGGAACCTTGTATTGTTCGAGTTTCGTGTACATCTCCCGCAGGAAATTACGGGTAAAGTTTAGGAAAATGCCACAATAGTGTTCCCCATCTGCCGTCTTTTTATACATGGTGATATGGTGGTCACGCGGGATATATACACATTCTCCTTTCCCGACATGGATTTGCTCCTTGCCGTTGTCTAATATCATTTCGCCCGAATACACGTAGTTCATCGCATACTCTCGCGAGCGGTGGATGCAACCGCTGATGTCATCGTAAAAGAAACTGTAAAACACGTCCTCATAGTTGAATATGAGTTTCATCGGACCGAGATTTTCTTCTGTTTGCTTCTGTTTCATATCCGTACTTTCTTTTTCCTGCTGCAAAATTATAAAATTAAGTCCGTATTTCCATTGTTCTACAGCTCATTTTTTGTATAAGAAATAGAGAAACATACAGATACTAAAATGGTACTAAATTGCAAATTATGTTCTTATGAACAATTATAAAAAGCATAATACCAGTATATTACAAATTTATATATTTTGTAGCCCACCATTTGTTCTCAATACCCGCTCTATGCAAATCCTGCTGTAGACGTTCCGCTTCAAAAACCGGGGTTGTTTCCGGAAGTGTCACGATAACGACTTCCGTTTCTTTGGGGTTGCGCAAGCGTGGCAGCAAGTTTGCCACCGCTCCTGTGATCTCTCCCTGTGTCCGTTCCACTTCCTTGTGGTAGCTTTGCGTTGCGTCCAGCAATAACAAGGTGTGTCCGGTCGGGGCTGTATCTATTACCACGATCTCCGTATCTGCTTTTTCCACTATATCGGCAAAAGCCTTGAACACCGCAATTTCCTGGGTACACGGAGAACGTAAATCTTCTTCGATATATTCCATATCTTCGGTCGTCATTTTGTTCTCCCTAGCTTTTGCCCTTACCTCGTTTTTATAAGCCTCCAAAACTTCAGCTTCGTCGATTTTGCTTATGTCGATCTCTGCTTTTATGGCAAGGTCATAGTTCAAATGATTAGCCGGATCTGTCGTCGTCAAATGTACTTTTGCTCCACGTTCTTTTAATTTCAGGGCGATATTTGTTGCTACGGTCGTTTTTCCTACACCGCCTTTTCCCATTGTGAAAATAACCCGTTTTCCGGAAGAAAAAAGATCATCTACCAAATCATCCAGATTTTTTTCGCCCTCTAAAGGCTTATAGTCACCTTCCGGAATGATATTATCGCTTGATAACATTTTACGGATATTCTCAATATTTGACAGGTTATAGGAACGTAGCGGAACGCTATACATCGGATAACCTTTTAATTCTTCTGGAATATTATGTAATGCGGAATTTTGTCTTTCACTTAACAACCTGGTGACATTGTCGTTATCATCGGAATGCTGTAATACCCCATTTATTATAAGTATCTGATTTTTTTATACCAAGCAAATTAAGTTCATGTGAAGAACGTGCCGCCTCTTTTAATGGCGCAAGGTCCGGCCGGGCAACCAGTACCAAGCTGGTTACTTTTTCATCGGATAAGGTGCTTACTGCCTGTTTATAAATTCCTTTTCTTTCCTCCAACCCTGACAACTGGCCTAAGCAAGACGCGCCATGTGTGCTCTCACTGATAAACGTACTCTAGGCAGACGGAAGTTGCAACATTCTTAGGGTATGCCCTGTTGGTGCTGTATCAAAAATGATATGATCGTATTCCCTTTGTTTGGCTTCATCGGTAATAAAGTCCGAAAATTCATTGAATGCTGCGATCTCCACCGTACAAGATCCGGAAAGTTGTTCTTCCATATTTCGGATTACACTTTCCGGCAATTTCCCACGATAGGGGGAAATCACGCTTTCCCGGTATTCTGCGGCGGCCTTTTCCGGATCAAGATTTACAACCACGAGGCCAGGAACTTCGGATATATCCGTACCATGCCCGTTTAATTCCTGCCCGAACACATCTTGCAGGTTAGAGGCCGGATCTGTACTTATCAACAATATTTTTTTGCCAAGATCCGCAAGGCCGACAGCCGTAGCGCAAGCGATAGAAGTTTTACCTACACCACCCTTACCTGTGAAAAACGAATACTTTGTCAGTTGTATATCGGATAAATTAAAATTCTTCATAATCTCATTATTTAATAATTGGAACAATATCTAAATTAACCCCCGTCCATTCGCTTAATTGCTTGTTGGTTGGATAACTCTTTGTAACCACGATTTCGCCCTCTACTATGGTAATCGGCAGACCGTCCGCACCCTCTTTCATCAAATAGTCATTAACTGTTTTATTGCTGACATAAAGCTGCGGTTCATCCCGTAAATTATGGCGTTCAACAGTGATTCCTTGTCTTTTGAGAGTTTCCAGAACTGCCGCAATCCTCATAAGATCAGGATTGATATTCGGGCCACACAATCCGGTAGGACAACACATCGCCGGATCAAAAATTTCTATCTTTTTCATATTCTGTTTTATTTTAATTATAAGTAATTGATATATGCGTAATAAATACCGACTGCAATAAACAAGGCGGCAACCACTCTGTTAAACCATTTTTGAAAAATCTGTATGCGGTTATAGAATTTACCTATTCCGGCAACGCTGTACGCCAAGATCCAGGCAACCAGGATAACAGGCAGGCCGGTAGCCACAGCATAGACAACGGGCAAAAGGTAGCCCCCCGGTTCTGTTGCCGACATGGGTATGAGCATCCCGAAATAAAATAGTCCGCTGGTAGGACAAAACGCCAGAGCGAAAAGCACCCCAAGCAAAAGACTGCCTAAATTCCCCTTTAACTTTTCAGTCTTTCCAGTTCCTGAAAAAACAAATTTTGGCAGGTTCAAATGATCTCCGAAAAGCATGAATACCCCTACAAATATCAAGACCGGAGCGATCAGCATCTCACCGTATTTGCTAAATGTAATTCGCAAAACAACGAACAACATTCTTAAAAAAAGGGCTGCTATTCACAGCAAGCACCTTTTTTACAAGCACAATCGCAAAATAATTGGGCGAACAATTGTCTTGCTATCTCCCAGTTTTCACGATTTATGCAATATTTTACTTTGGGCGTTTCTATTTCACCCTGTATCAGTCCAGCATCTTTTAATTCTTTTAGATGCTGGGAAACGGTCGCTTTGGCGATAGGTAACTCATCGTGAATATCCCCAAAATAACAACTTTCTTGTTTGGCAAGAAAATTTAATATCGCTATCCTGGTAGGATGTCCCAAAGCCTTAGCAAAACGGGCAATTTGTTCTTGCTGCTCCATATCTTTAATTCCTCCCTTGTTCTATTTTATTGTTCGCAAATATACGAACAATAAAATAGAACACAAATTATCGTTTGTTTTTTAACGAACATTTATAATACAGATTTGAACCATCCGTACCGATCTCTATACTGTTTTTGCGGACTTTATCCCATATAATAATAAAAGCAGGCAAAAAAAGAATGATATTCCATTTATATTTTCGCCTGCTTTTGATGAATACGGTTATATTTTTATATACTGTCAATTGTCCGGATTGAAATTCTTATCATACTCCAATAGGTATTTCGCCATCGCCGGATCGTTGAAGTCAACCTTGGACAGTCCCGTATCCAGTTTTCGGATCATCTCCTGGTCTGTTTCTGTCAGTTCGAAACTCTCAATGTCCAGATTCTCTGTCATACGTAACGTATGTACCGATTTGGGAATCGCTACAATACCTTCACCCGTCAAGAAATTTAGAGCGACCTGGGCACTGGTCTTGCCATATTTCGCCCCGATATTTTTCAGCGTTTCATTTGTGAAAATCCGGTCTGTGCCTTGCGCCAGTGGCCCCCAGGCCATCAGACGCGTTCCGTAATCCTTTATCAGTTCTCTCATTCTGGCCTGCTGGGAAAACACGTGCGTCTCCAACTGCAGGACGGCGGGTTTGATTTCCATGTTTTCCGCCAGATCAACAAACCGGGCATCATAGAAATTGCTCAAGCCTATGGCCCGGACTTTGCCGTCCCTGTATGCCTTTTCCATTGCCCGGTATGTCCCATAGTAATCGCCAAAAGGCTGGTGAACGAGCAGCAGGTCGATATAATCGGTACGGAGTTTGCGGAGCGATTCGTCTATGCTCCGTGCCGCCTTCTCCTCACCCGCGTTGGAGATCCATACTTTTGTGGTCAGAAACAATTCTTCACGCGGTATGCCGCATTTGCTGATTGCCGCACCTACGCCCTCCTCGTTATAATATGCCTGTGCCGTATCAATCAGGCGATAGCCAAGCCGGATGGCTTCCGACACGCAGTGCTCACATTCTTGCGGGCCAACCAAAAAGACACCATAGCCCAGCATCGGCATCTTAATGCCATTGTTCAATTCGATAGTATTCATATCAGTCATGTATTTTATGTGTACCTATTCCTCTTACTGTCGGCAGGTCCATGTCGTCGTAAATCGGACTTTTCCCTGTATCCAGTCCGGCTATGTCCTTCATTTCTTCATCTGTAAGCGTAAAATTAAAGATATCCAGGTTTTCCATCATACGCTCTTTACGGACACTTTTCGGAATGACCACCACACCTCTTTGGTTCAGCCAGCGAAGAATGACCTGTCCCACCGTCCTTCCGTGCTTCTCAGCGATGGTTTTCAGAACCGGATGTTGGAATATGCCATTCTTGCCCTCTGCAAACGGTGCCCACGCTTCATGCTGTATGCCTTCTTGCTGCAGAAAGACATTGGCTTCCTTTTGCTGGAAGAAAGGATGCGTTTCTATCTGGTTGACGGCAGGTTTTACTTCGTTGTGCAGAAAGAGATCCTGCAAACGTTCGTTTCCGAAACTGGTCACCCCAATGACGCGTACGCGTCCCTCTTTATACAATTTTTCCGCAGCTCTCCATGCCGCATAATAATTGCCATACGGTTTATGCAGCAGATACAAATCCAGATAGTCCAGCCCGAGCTGTTTCATTGAGTTGTCAAAGGCCCGAAGGGTGTCTTCATATTCATAGTCCTGCACCCATAGTTTGGTGGTAACGAACAAATCTTCGCGTTTCAGCCCGCTGTGCCGTATGGCATCGCCTACCTGTCTCTCGTTGAAATAGGCCGCGGCTGTGTCGATCATCCGGTAGCCGGCTTCGAGTGCGTCTGTTACGACCCTTTCCGTCTCGTTCTCGGGAATCTGGAAAACCCCGAATCCTATGGCCGGCATTATCACTCCATTGTTCAATCTTACTTCCTTCATCGTCATATTGTTTTTGATTTACAGGCTCAAAGTTATAAGAATCATACAGATACATTGTTACAATATACGGTGAGAGATTTTCACTTTTCGTGGTTTTTGTCTATATTTGTATCCGGCAAATATGAAGAGAATGGAACGGGTGATTTGGGATAAAATATACTTTGGGGATTCCGTTAATGATTGCGATCCCCAAAAGCAGTTCGGCCATATTCTGCATATCCTCTGCATGGAAGGAAGCATGAGTTTTGTTTTTCACGATGTGAGGTACAATATAGCCAAGGGCGACTATGTCATCCTGCCCAACCGTTCCTTGGCCTGCTCTTTCTCGGAGTCCTCCGACTTTGACGCCATTATTATGAGTCTTTCCGAATCATTTGTCACCTCAATGGCCCTGCGTAGCAATTACGGCATTATCGGACACTTGTCACTATTGCAGAATCCGGTGATGAGACTTTCGGAAAACGACTTCCGGAAATGTCGTACCGACATGTCGCGCCTTCGTGAACGGCTGAATGACCGGGAACACCTTTTTCGGGAAGAAATGCTGGGGCATCTTTTGCTTGCGCATATCCTCGACCTGTACGATATTCACGCGCGGGGGCGGAAACCGGAACCGATACCGGAAAGGGCGATATCCCTTTTGCGGCAATTCATTGAAATGCTTTATCAAGGAGAATATGTCCGGCATCGTGATTTGTCTTATTATGCGTCGCATCTTTGCATTACGCCTCATTACCTTTCGGAAATATGCAAAAAGGTGGGCGGCGAGCCTGCGTCTTACTGGATAGACCGTTTTACGCTTCACGAGGTCATCCGTTGTTTGAATCGGAAGGAGCTCCCATTAACGGAAATCGTAGAGCGGATGAATTTCTCATCCCTCTCTTATTTCAGCCGATATGTACAGAAGCGTATAGGGGTTTCACCGTCGGAATACCGGAATAATCGCACATCGGAAATAATAGAGGACAGCCAGATGTATTCTATCTCATTTTAAAGCTGGTCTCTTATGGTACTATAAGTAACGGTCTACTTCTATGTGTATGACCGATTATTGCCAATCAGCTTATTGTTTCACGTATATTCAAATGCTCATATGGGGATTTACAAGCATTTCCTCTGCCTGTTGATCACTTCAGTTTCCGTTATACCCACCAGAGAACGAAGCATGTTCATATCAGAACCGGAAGGTTGGATTCTAAATCCGGACTGTATTTCGAGTTTTTTCTCTATATAGCTATTAATATAGTCTGATATATAATTCTTTGTGAAACGGATAAAGACATATCGACAGGATTGTTTATTATAAATCGGTATGCCCGTTCCGGCGGAATCAGATACAGGTCTCCTGCCATATATGACATTCTTTCTCATCCCCCAACGTGTACGCATGGAATTTTCCGCTTCCATCCAGAATATAGACTATCTCAAAAAAGATTACTCCTCCAACATCCCTTCCAAATAACGGTCGGGAGCTAACCCTATGCTCTGGAGGAATCCCGCCAGAGCGCTATATGTTAAACTATTCTCCGACAAGTTCACCAAGGCAATCCGGCGGAGACATCCGAACGGGATCGCATAATCCACATAAGGGACCAAGTTATCCCCTATAAAATCATACTCAGCTTCTACCGGATCACAAAATTGCACAAGCCGCCATTCTTGTTCGGAAACCCAACGAGGTTCCCGAACTTCCAGACAGGCATTACAAAGCATCGAGAAGAAACATGAATCCCGCTTGAATCCGGTATGCTCTTCATCGTAAAAAAATTTGTCATACTCCCACTTCATCTGCGAAACAAACGCGTTCAGATTCTCCTCCTCATTATATTTGCAACGAAGCAAGTATTTTTCCTCCGACAAACTATACTCACCTAGTGCCCCGTAATCGAAAGTCAGCCGCAAACAGGAAGTATCCTTTTCCTTCACACCGGAAGGGATTTCCAAATTCTGGTAAAGGGAAAGAGCGTACATCTCCATCTCCGGTCCGATAAGCATCCGCCGGTTCTCCCGGAAAAAAGGAATATTTTGTTTGCTAAACTCTTGTTTGACACCATTTCGTACTTCATGCAACACAATCGAACGGCGAAGCAGGGACAAACCGTATCCGATTACTTCGTCCGACTTGGCATACAACAAATTAGGAACATGCAAGGTGAATGTTTCCGGCGTCTTCGACTCCTTGCATCCGCGAACAAAGGATTCTATTGAAACATAGGAATATAAATCCATCTTTTATGATTTTTTTGGACGCCAAATATACAATTTATATTAGAGATTATCTACCTTTGTTAAAACTTTTATAAACTACATAAAACCAATAAAACAAAATGAAACGTCGTGATTTCCTTAAGACCAGTGTTGTAGCAGGTGTAGCCTTATCTCTGAATTTTGAAGGATTACAGGCTGCTCTCTCCTCGAATACAGTAGCGGTAGAGCAAGCACCCGATCTGGTAGCAGTAATGGGCGGTGAACCGGCAGTCATGCTCGACAAAGCCTTAGAAGCGCTTGGCGGCATCGGCAAATATATCAAAAAAGGGCAGAAAGTCGTTATCAAGCCCAATATCGGCTGGGACCGTACACCGGAACTGGCCGGTAATACCAATCCTGAATTGATAAAGGCCCTCGTAAAGAAATGTTTCGAAGCTGGAGCCGAAAAGGTAACGGTATTCGACCACACGTGCGACAACTGGCAGAAATGTTATGAGACAAGCGGCATCGCCTCCGCCGTAAAAGAAGCAGGTGGTATCATCATGCCAGGCAACGACGAAAAATATTTCAAAGAAGTAGACATTCCCGACGGCGTGACACTGAAAAAAGCCAAGATACACGAGTCACTGATCGAAGCGGACGCCTGGATCAATGTACCCATCCTGAAGAACCACGGAGGAGCCAAGCTGTCATGCGCAATGAAGAATATGATGGGGATCGTCTGGGACCGCCGCTTCTTCCACCAGAACGACTTGCAGCAATGTATCGCCGATATCTGTACCTGGAAGAAGAAACCGGTTCTGAACATCGTGGATGCCTACCGCATGATGCATCAGAACGGTCCGCAAGGAAAAAGTGCAGCTGACGTGGCTACGTTGAAATCGATGATTGTTTCTCCGAATATCGTCGCCGTCGATACGGCCGCCCTCGCTCTGTTCAACCAGGTAAAGAAATTGGATATGGCTGCCGTTGGACATTTGAGCAAAGGGGAAGCTCTTAAATTAGGTTCTACCGATCTGAAAAAAATAAACATCAAACGTATTAAGATCTGATGAAGAAACGGAATTATCTAAAGGGATTGAGAGTTTTGCTCGCAATCCTCTTTTTTGTACCCATACTTTTGTTTTTCGTAGACTTTTCAGGAGTTTTACCGGATAGTGTACATCGTTTGCTGCATCTGCAACTGATGCCGGCCTTGTTGGGAGGAATGGTCGGTCTGATCGTGTTCCAATTCTTGCTGGCACTGGTATTCGGACGTATTTATTGTTCCACGATATGTCCGGCAGGCGTATTCCAGGATATCATCAACCGTCTATTTTGCATCGGTAAGAAAAAGAAGAAAGGAAGCCGTCGTTTTACTTACCACAAGCCGATGAACCGTCTACGCTACGTACTGCTGGTAATTACGGCAGTCATGGCTGTTTTCGGTCTTAGCGAATTGTGCCTGCTCTTAGACCCGTACAGCAACTTCGGACGTATTGCGGCAAGTCTGTTCCGTCCGATCGTGATGTGGGGGAATAACATACTCGCCGACCTGCTGATGAAAGTGGACAACTACTCGTTGTTCCATGTGACAATCAGTACCGTGACGGCTTCCGGTCTGATCGCAGCAACCATCGCATTGCTTGTTTTCATCGTCATGACTGTTTTCCGCGGACGATTGTTCTGTAATACGATCTGCCCTGTCGGAGCTTTGTTGAGTCTTTTCTCGCGCTACTCGTTCTTCCGTATAACTTTCGATAAGGAAGCCTGTACGCATTGCGGGAATTGCGAACATACCTGCAAGGCGGAAGCGATCGACAGCAAAAACCTGACGATCGATACATCCCGTTGCGTAGATTGTTTCAATTGTGTTTCTTCCTGTGCCAAAGGCGGCTTGCAGTATCGTCTACAATTTCCGGGTATGAAACAGGAGGAGACAGTCGATACCCAAGCTGTAAAGGAATTATATTCCAGCCAACTGACAGTCGCCAACAGCCGCCGTACATTTCTGGCCACAAGTGCAACCATTGCCGCCTCGCTGCCGATCGCATCTGCGATTGCCGAAGGAGGAAAAGGGAAAATGAACAGAAAAGGCAGAAAGAAGTGGCCTCCCCTCACGCCTCCGGGTTCTATCAGCCTGGAACGTTTCAAAGACAAATGTACAGGATGCCAGATATGTGTCGTCCGCTGTCCGAGCCAGGTCTTGCGCCCGACAGGATTGGAATACGGTTTAGATTATATGTTGAAACCACGTCTGGCCTATATCAGCAGTTATTGCAACTACGAGTGCACAGTCTGTTCCGATGTATGCCCTACCGGTGCGATCAAACCTCTGACTATCGAAGAGAAGACAACGACACAGGTCGGCATTGCCACTTTCTTCAAAGGCCGTTGTGTTGTTAATACGGAAGAGAAAGACTGCGGTGCCTGTGCAGAACATTGCCCGACCCAGGCCGTACACATGGTTCCTTACAAAGGAACACTGACAATCCCGCAGATCAACCCTGACCTTTGTATCGGATGCGGCGGATGCGAATCGATCTGTCCGGTACGCCCAATGCGTGCCATCATCGTCAAATCGAACGTTGAGCACAAATTCGTCGAAAAGCCTAAAGAAGAGGAAATCAAAGAAATCGAGGTAGACGATTTCGGTTTCTGATTAACGATATATAACCGACTATATTATGAGGCCTTATTTGTGAAAGTAAGGCCTTTTCTTTATCTTTGCAGCCATGAAATTCGAATTACAACATAACGACACAAAATCAAATGCAAGGGCGGGTCTGATTACCACTGATCATGGAGTAATTGAAACGCCTATTTTTATGCCGGTCGGCACACAGGGCACAGTTAAAGGCGTCCACATGACCGAGTTGGAAGAAGATATCAACGCACAAATCATTTTAGGAAACACATACCATTTATATCTCCGTCCCGGATTGGAAATATTGGAACAGGCAGGCGGATTGCACAAATTCAACACATGGAATCGGCCAATCCTGACAGATAGCGGTGGTTTCCAGGTTTTTTCTCTTTCCAAAAACCGCAAGTTGCATGAGGAAGGCGCCATGTTCCGCTCACATATCGACGGCTCCAAGCATCTGTTTACCCCGGAAAAGGTTATGGATATCCAGCGGATCATCGGGGCGGATATCATTATGGCTTTCGATGAATGTTGTCCGGGCGATGCCGATTATGAATACGCGAAAAAGTCCCTCGGTCTGACGGAACGTTGGCTGGACCGTTGTTTCGAACGTTTCAACTCTACAGAGCCGAAATACGGTTACCAGCAAAGTCTTTTCCCGATTGTACAAGGTTGTGTTTATCCGGAACTGCGCCGAAAGGCAGCCGAGAATGTAGCGGAAAAGGGCGCTGACGGCAATGCGATCGGTGGCCTGGCAGTAGGCGAACCAACAGAGAAGATGTACGAGATGATCGAAGTAGTCAACGAGATCCTGCCGAAAGACAAGCCTCGTTACCTAATGGGAGTCGGCACACCGATCAATATTTTAGAGGGGATTGAACGGGGTATCGATATGTTCGACTGCATCATGCCGACGCGCAACGGACGTAACGGACAGATATTTACCCGCTTCGGCACGATCAATATGCGTAATAAGAAATGGGAGAACGACTTCTCTCCTATCGATCCGGATGCTCATTCGGCTATCGACACGCGCTACAGCAAGGCGTATCTACACCATTTGATCAAAGTGAATGAGATGTTAGGACTTCAACTGGCATCAATTCATAACCTCGCGTTTTACCTATGGCTCGTAAAAGAGGCACGCAAACATATTATTGCCGGCGATTTCACGACCTGGAAGAGTGAAATGGTCCGTCAATTATCAAACCGGTTATAAGCAAACTATCACATGAAATTCAAACTGAAACGGATAGACTGGTATATCATCAAGCAATTCTTAGGTACTTATATCTTTGCGATTGCCCTGATTATCGCTATCTCGGTCGTCTTCGATATAAATGAGAAGATCGACAAGTTCCTGAGTCCGGACGTACCGTTGAAAGCGATTGTCTTCGACTATTACATGAACTTCATCCCGTATTTCGCGAACCTGTTCAGTCCGTTGTTTACTTTCATTGCCGTTATCTTCTTCACCTCAAAGTTAGCAGACAATTCAGAAGTGATCGCAATGTTGGCGAGCGGGATGAGTTTCCGGCGTCTGATGTTGCCTTACGCGATTTCGGCAGGGATCATTGCACTCAGTACGTTTGTGCTGAACGCTTATATCATTCCGCCTGCCAACGCCACGCGTATCGACTTCCAAAACAAATATATCAAGAATAAGAAGGTAGACTATGTCCGTTCCGCCCAATTGGAGATCGAGCCGGGCGTAATCGCCTATTTCGACCGCTACGACGCGCGTTCCGGGATGGGATACCGTTTCTCTTTGGAACACTTCGAGGACAAGAAGATGATTTCACGCCTCACGGCAAACTCCATCAAATACGATTCGCTATACAATTGGACGCTGATCGACTACATGATCCGCGACTTCGACGGGATGCGCGAACATATCACCGAAGGGAGCCGCATGGACACCACATTGACAATCGTCCCTTCGGACTTCCTGATCTCTGTCAATGACTGCGAGACGATGACTTCTTCCGAACTGTCCACGTATATCGACCGTCAGAAGAAAAGAGGGATCGGCAATATCCAGACGTTCCAGATCGAATACCACAAACGTTTTGCCGCCATCATGGCCGCCTTCATCCTGACCTCCATCGGAGCCTCGCTCTCTTCCCGCAAGATCAAAGGAGGCATGGGGTTGAACATCGGCATCGGACTGGCCTTGAGTTTCTCCTACATCCTCTTCACCACCGTCACATCGACCTTCGCCATCAACGGCAGCCTCAGCCCCGCTATGGCCGCCTGGATTCCGAATATATTGTATACGTTTATCGCGATTTATTTGTACCGGAAGGCACCGAGATAAGAAATATTTTGCAAAACCAACCATCATACTATCATAATCGTCCGTATATTGTTTTAAAACAGTGTGTTATGACATGACAGTTGCCGTTTTATACTATCATTCATCTGTCATAACCATCATGGAAAAAAAACGATAATATTCTGTGTATCAATCAACAATAAAAACAGAAACCGTCCGGGAATAGATGCAAAACAGGTTAAAATAGCTTCATTTTTCATCAAGACAGGCTTTTCTTTTGCCAAAAAAGGCTTGGATAGCCGCTTAAGACCCGGGTGTAAGCACCACGGAGACCCGAGTGAGGGAGAGGTGCAGATCCGGGTCTGTGCAAAGCCTTTCCGTGGATGCGTGGATGTTTATCCGCCATGCTGGGAGTGTTTTTATGTCTCGTTTTTGCATTTTGTCCGGCAAAAAAGGCCGTTTTATTATAGAAAACGACCTCGTTTTGTCGACGGCCATTTGGGCTTAAATAAATGCAAACAGCCCATTATCAATCATATAAGTAAATCAGCAAGTAAAAAGCATGATAGATGCATGATGGTAGAATGATAGTGGAAAACAGCAACTGTCATACTTTAATATATTGTGTAACAACAGCTAATAACCAAAAATGATAGTATGATGGTTGGTTTGCGAAATTTTCATGAAAGAAGAGAGGTGATCCCGAATAGTAATTTTTGGTGCGGTTACCCTGATTACCTTTAGAGTTTTCCAAAAGCAACAGGCAGCTCTTTTCGCTAAAACCCTCGTTTAAGACAGGTTTCATCCCATCTGAACGGTTTTGAGGAATGTCGAAGGCGCCGGGCATCCGGTGTCAAAAGGAATACCGGATAAAGGCTCACGCCAAGCATACAAAAAAAGAGGATACATAGTCTCGATGTATCCTCTTTTCCTTTAAATTTAATGAATTACTTAATCAATTTCAATCCAACTTCAAACTTAGTTGTCTTTTCCATCGCTTCGGGGAAGGCTTTCAGTATTGACTTAACCAATTGTCCCATTCCGTTTAAAGCGTCATCTCCGATAAGTTCAGCCAACGTAGGCAATAAAGGAGCGATCTGGCTAACTAAAGCTTTGTCAATATAGACACGGGCTGACTTGCCATCAGAAGCGATTTCATAATTAACAGGAATGCCATTCTGCAATAAAGCCATAATTTGTTCCAAAGGATCTATAGCAGCCTTACTCTTCAAACTTCCCATGATCTTAGTTATATCCAAGAAGACAAGTATTTGCTTATCCGTCACATTATAGGAAGCATATCCTGGTTCCGATGTTTCCCAAACAGGTGTGACAGGCTTGCTCAAATCCACTCCCGCTTTAGAAATAGAAGCAACAATCTGCCCGTCTTCCTGGAACGTAACACTCTGAAGGACCTGTACCAAAGCGATACTCCCAAAACCTTCAGCTATATTAGGAATAGAAGTCACAGGTAAAAAACCAAGCATAGTGCCTTCAGCAGCTTCCCAAACCATAGACACAGGACCTGATACAAAAGTTTCACTCTCGTCTTTTGCTATTTCAGCCAATTTCCAAGTACCTGCAATAGGAGCTGTTATTTTCAAAGTTGCATCCAAAGTCAAAACACCGGCTTCAACGGTTCCTTTTGCAGAGACAGTTCGCAAGTCATTCGTGTTGCTTCCTTCCAATGCATAGCTTTCACCTGTCTTGACCATTTTGGCTTCAATCTTGACTTCTGCTTCACCCGGAATCAAATTCGCCAACGTAATAGTTGCCTGTTCAGCCGAACTTGCATCTACTTTTACAGATTGGTCAGCGACTTCAGTGCCTCCCATCGTCAATTTCAATGTTTCTGCCGTATAAGTCGCAGAAATAGCCTTCCAGCCGTCATCAGTCTTATTGTCATCATCGTCACTACAAGCAGTGAAGAAACTCAATGCACAAAGCATCGTAAACACAAAAAATAGATTTTTCTTCATAATCTTCTTTTTAAATTATACATAAAAACAGAGCGAAGATAAGTAATCTTAATGAGACATACAACACAAAAAAGTTAATGCCGGTTATTCCGAAAAAATAACCGGCATTATCATAAAAATAGACAATTCAATCGATAAAATTGAATCAATTATACAAGATTATTTCTTGACTTCAGACAACGCTCCCGCCGCTTTCAGATATCCGACATAATTCAAGTAGAGTTGAAAATGGGCATCGACCTGTGTTTCATAAGCCTGCTGCCACAAAGCCTGCGCTTCGAGATAGTCCGAGAGTGTCTCCAAGCCCACTTCGTACTGGCTTTTACTGACCTTCATGTTTTCTTCGGCCTGGAGGAGAGAACGGTCGGAAAGTTCGCTTTCCAGCCGGGCTTCGTCGAGGTTATTGGCGGCTTGTGTCAGTTCCAACATCATTTGTTCGTTCATGTTTTCCTGTTCCAGGCGGGATTGCATCAGCTTGGCTTTGGCGGCACGCACCTTATTACTTCGCTCGCCGAAATGGAAAAGCGGGATGCTCACGTTCAGCAAGACGGAGAAACTGCCTTTGTCCATCAACATCTGGTCGTTCAGTTCAAAGCCATGTACATAATCATAAGACCCCATGATGCCGACTTTGGGCAACAGCTCGCTACGGTTCAGCCGCACCTGCTGCCCGGCGATCTCGACCTGTTTATCCAAGATGGCATATTCGGGACGGGCACTGATATCGGAAACCTGGACATCCATCCCCTTTTCGACCGCCGGATAATCGCCGGAAATACGGATATCGGAGACAAGCGGTTTCCCGATCAGATGACAAAGATTCATAGTCGCCAACCGCAGGGCGTTCTCTGCTTTACGGATGGAGAGTTCGCTTTCGTTCAGCTTCACCTGCACTTTCAAGACATCGTTCTGCGGTTTCAGGCCATGTTTGTAAGCGCTCTCGACATTCGACAGCAGTTCCCGGAGCACAGCGTTATATTTATCCGCCACCTTTTTCATCTCCTGCGCCTTCACGACCAGAGCATAGGCTTTGTCTGCTTTGAGGATCACTTCCGTCGCCGTCAGCGCCTCGTTCATCTCGGCCATCTCTTTCCCCAAGACAGACATCCGGTAGGCAGCCCGGATCTTACCGCCCATATAAAGCGGCTGCTCAACCCGGATTCCACCCATGTAGACTGTCCCGACTTTATAATCGAGATTGATACCGGGGAAATGGGTATAAATGCCTGTCGGGACCAAGTTCCCGGCTGCATCATACAGAATGACGGGCATTTTGCCACCTTCAATTCCGAATCCGCCGTCCGCCGTACTGTAAAGGCCCATCCCGTTAGCGGTAAAGTTCGGGAAGAAGTTCCCTTTATAGCTTTTCATCGTATACAGGGCACTTTCGGTCTGTTTCACCGATGCCGCCATTTCCTTATTATATTGCAGCGCCATTTCCCGGCACTGCTGCAAGCTCAACGTCTCCTGTGCGAAAAGAGACGACGGGCAGAGAATAGACAACAGGATAATAGATATTTTCTTCATCAGTCTACATGTTTAATATGAAAGAATAATGCGTATAGGACAGGAATAAAAACGAGTGTGATCACCGTTCCGAACAGCAGGCCGCCCATAATGGATGCAGCAAGCGAACCGAACATGGCGTCGGTCAGCAACGGGATCATCCCTAAGATCGTGGTCAAGGCCGCCATCATCACCGGCCGCAGACGGCTCTGGGCACTGTCGATCAAGGCAGTGACCGGCTCCGTCCCCTGCCCGATCTGCAAAGTGATCTCGTCCATCAGCACGATACCGTTCTTTATGATCATTCCTATCAACCCCAATGTCCCGACAATGGCGACAAAGTTGAACGTCTTGCCGGTCACCAACATCGTCATCACCACTCCGACAAATACCATCGGGATACTGCAGAAGATGATAGCCGGCTTGCGGTAATCCTTGAACAGCATGATCAAGATCGCGATCATCAGGATAATGGCCAGCGGGAAATTCTTGAACAGATACTTCATGGACTGGTCGCTGGCGTTCTTCTCACCCTGCCATTGCAGCGAATAGCCTGCGGGGAGTTCGATCTGCTCCAACTTTTCCGCGACTGCCAATCGTGCTTTTTCCGTCTCGACACCCGGCACGGGAGAGCATTGCACGCGCTGGCTGCGTTGTCCGTTGTAGCGAGGAACAACCGGGTCCTCCCATCGCACGTCAATTCCCTTGCTGATCTGTTTCAACGGCGTGCTGCCCATCAGGCTTTCGATCAGTTCTTCCTTCGATAGTGTCCCGGCTTTCAGTTTCACCATGTTTTCTTCGTTCAGCAGGCCGTTCAGCGAAGGGAGCGTCGAAAAGACCTGCGTGTTTCCTAAATCCTCGATCGGCCGTCCCTGCCCGTCCAGGCATTTCAAGTAAATATTGTTTTTATGGATGCCTTCGTAGAAAGAACCGATAGGTATACCGCCCGTAGCGGTCAGTAACGAAAGGCTCACGTCGCTGCGGCTCAATCCCAACGCACGGGCGGCCGGTTGGTCGTACTCGATTGTCAGGACCGGAACCTGCGGTTCCCAGTCGGTCGTGATCAGGCAGACTTCCGGCGTATTCTCCATAATATGTCGTGCACTGTCCGCCAAACGGTGCAGGACGGCAGGATCAGGTCCTAAGAATTGGGCCTCGATGGGATATTTCTTAAACATCAGGTTATAACGTTTCAACTTGACGTAAGCATCCGGATACTGCCGTGTCAGGTACTCTTGTATCTCGTCGATATTTTCGACTAGCTCGTCGGGAGATGTAAAGTCAATGATCAACTCCCCATAGGCCAGCGAAGGATTGGCAATGCTCCGCACCAGGTTGTAACGTCCCGGCGTCCCACCGATGGAAGCTGTCACGTTCGTGATCTCCTTCCGGGTTTTCAGATAAGCTTCTATCTCTTTCAGGTCATTCGCCACACGGGTAGAATTATTGCCCTCCGGAAGTTTGTATTCCATATACAACTGATCATACACCATATCGGGGAAGAATCCCTGGCGCAGGAACCGATAGCTATAGGCGGACAAGAGCAACAAAGCGACCATCGTCAGCGTAAAGCCAAGGCGGTGCGACAAACCGAAACGCAAAGCAGCCCGCAAGATGGCATATATCTTACCTTTATATACACGCTTGCCGGAATTATCGTTTTCCACCGCCGGATGTAACCGCCTGTTTGCCATCAAGGGAACGTGGAGCAATGCCAACACCCAGCTCAGCAACAGTGAAACGGCCAGTACGATAAACAGGTCACGCGTATAAACGCCTGCCGTATCCGGCGACATATAAATCGGCAGAAAGGCTATGATAGCGATCAACGTCGCTCCCAACAACGGCATCGCCGTCTGCCGTCCGATAGCGGTCATCGCCTCCATCCTATCTTTCCCGGCTTTCAAGTCCACCAATATGCCGTCGATAATCACAATAGCATTGTCTACCAGCATCCCCATCGCCAGCACGAAAGCCGCCAGAGAGACACGCTGCATCGTTCCCCCGGCGAATTGCAGGAAAAGAAATGATCCGAAAACAGTCACCACCAAACTGATGCCGATAATCAGGCCACTCTTGAACCCCATCGCCAGCATCAGGATAAACACGACGATGACGACGGATTCGATCAGGTTGATGACGAACGTTCCCAGCGAATCCCCCACACGCTCGGGCTGATAGAATATTTTATGGCAATCTACTCCGGCCGGCAGACGGTTATCTTTCAACTCCGCCAGCTTCGCTTCCACGGCTTTGCCGACCTTCACGATATCCGAACCGCTCGAAGCAGCTACCAAAATGCCGATAGAGCGCTCCTGATTATAGAACATCTCGTTACGGGTTGGATCTTCATACCCCTTTTCGATCAAGGCTATGTCGCGCAGACGCAATTGGTCGTCGTCATGGCCCTGGATAAACATCTTGCCGATGTCGTCCACCGTTTTGAAACGATCGTTCACCGTCACTCGGATGCGGTTGTCCCCGTTATCATAGTAACCACTATAGGTTGTCTCGTTTTGTCCGTTCAAGGTAGCCAGGACTTCGGCCGGTTTCACGCCAAGGTTGGCCATGCGGTCCTGCAACAGGGAGATATTGATACATTCGGAACGTTCCCCATATATATCCACCCGGTCCACTCCTTCTATTTCGATTACTTCCCGCTTGATCAGTTCGGCATAATCAGCCATCTCCCTATCGGACAGTCCATCGCCCGTCAATGCGTAGAACATGCCGAACACCTTGCCGAAATCGTCTTGTACGATCGGTGTATTAGCTCCGGAAGGAAGCAAAGCGGAGGCATCGTTGACTTTCCGCCTGAGAAGGTCCCAATGTTGCTCCACGTCATCGTCCTTGACGGTGGTCAGCAGTTCGACCTGGATCAAGGACAGATCATTGAACGAATAGCTTTCGACATTATCGACATTGTCCATCTTACGGATACTTTTCTCGAGCACATCCGTCACTTCCAACTCTACCTGATGGGCCGATGCACCCGGATAGGTAGTTGCCACCATTGCCAGCTTTACCTTGATCTCCGGATCTTCCAGCTTACTCATTTGATAGCAGGCCAAAGCTCCGCCCGCCAACAAAACCGCAACCAGAAAATAGACCAGGTTCCGGTTCTGAAATCCCCATTTGCTTATATCCATCACAACAATCCTCCTACATTCGTTTTAGAACCGGTGGCCAAAGGCCGGACATTTTCTCCATCCTCAATATGATGCACACCGGAAGCGACCACGGTTTCACCCGCTTGTAGCGCATCGGAGACTACCATCGCACGTCCGTCGGACAACAGACGCAGAACCGCTACTTCGCGGCGATGGACTTTCCCCACAGACGGATCATAAACAAACACGTACGTTTTACCATCCTTTTGCAGAAGTGCCCCACTCGGTACGAAAACAGGCTGTGAATCAATCTCATTGCAGTAGATCGTGACCATCGTATTCATTCCCGGTGAAGGGAGAGGTAACTTACCCGGAACCATTTGCAGGCGCATCGTGTACAGTTGGTTCGCATTGGCTTTCGGAGTGACGCTGATCAATTTCAAAGGATAGTTTTCTCCCGGATAGAGGTCGAACGTGCAGTGGTAGCCATCAAACCGGTCTCGCCGGATATAGTCGGCTGCCGGAAGATTGATTTCCACTTCCGGAATACCGGCGCTGACCATCGAGATCACGGGCATACCTGCTCCGATCGTTTCATGTGCATCGAACAGCTTTTTCTGTATGAAGCCACTGAATGGAGCATACAGCCGAGTATATTCCAACTGGTCTTTATGATGCTGATATTTTGCAGTGATCTGTTTCAGGCCGTACACGGCTTTATCGTTGGCATTAGGCGTGGTCCCGTTTTCTTTATAAAGAGCCATGACACGTTCGGCTTCCGCCTTGATCTGCTTGTATTCGGCCTCCGTAGCATCCAGTTGCACCCGATAATCTGCCGGATCCAATTCGGCCAGCAGTTGTCCTTCTCTCACGCGGGCGCCGTCTTCCACATATATTTTACGGATTGTCCCGCTCACACGGAAAGCCAGGCTGATATCCTGCGCAGCTTTCACTTTTCCAGGGAACTGGAGGGCAGTCTGACTGCTGGCGGAAACGGCCGTATCGATCTTGACTGTCTGAGTATCCTTTGTCCCCTTCTCCGAACGGGCACAAGACATAAATAGAATCAAGGATATACCTGCTAAAATAAAATAAATTCGTTTCATAATTTAAGTGTATTTATTTAAAGGCAAAATTATTCCGACAGAGCAACCTCGGAAAGGTCAATATGAATAATAAATTGTTCCATTTGTATATTTCCAACAAAAAGAAGATATAAATATTCTGCGATTTGTATTTTCTTTGCCGAAAAGTCTTAATTCGATAAAAAAATGTTCAACCAACAACTTCCTTTTTGCTTCACATTGCTTTCCTGTAGCTCCTCTCCTGCATTCCGGAACGGCCAAATCATTTCGACGCTTAACAAATGCGGTCTTTTCCTTTGCCATCGCGGGGAGATCGAAATCTCACTGGAAAACAAACCTTATCTGATCAGACATGGTGACATTTACATCTACCAACCGTCCACATTGGTACGCCTTCTACACAAGAGCGAAGATGCGGAAGGAACGATTATCGAAGTCGATTTGGATTATGTCATTCCGATTGCCAATAAAGTGATAAATGCTGAAAATCTGCTTTTCATGCGGAAACATCCGTGCGTTTCGTTGTCCGAAGAGCAATATGTCCACATAACAAACCTGCTTGAAAATATAGAGAACCGGATCAAAAGTGAGAATAAAGCCGAAATAAACATGCAACGGCAACATCTGATGCAGGAACTGATCAAGTCGATGGGACAAACATTCTGTTACGAAATATTAAACGCCTATTTTACCAACCTGCCGCTACAACCGTTGCCACAGGACAAAAAAGACCTGATCTTCCAAAATTTCATGTTGTCCCTTTTCCGCTCCTACCGCAAGGAACGCAATGTCAACTATTACGCAAAGAAACAACATATTTCTCCCCGTTACTTCTCAAGCATCATCAAGGAAAAATCAGGTAGCAGTGCTTCCTACTGGATTGTACAGATGGTCATTACAGAAGCGAAACAGCTACTTGAAAGTTCGAACCTGAGCATAAAAGAGGTTGCCGCACAACTTAATTTCCCCACTCAGTCCTTTTTTGGGAAATACTTCAAACAATATGTCGGAATGTCACCTAAAGAATACCGTAAGTTGCTTTTGGCTTAACTCATCATGGCTATTTCAAAAACAGTTAATACATGATCCTTCACATACCAATGTTCACAATTCTGTAATTTATTCCTTACGTTTTTCATAACTCTTGCTCGACACAATATCTCTATGCGAAAAGAAAAAATCAGACAATCCGCCGTGATAATTGTCAAAACCCATAAAAGAAAGTATGTCGTCATACATTTGAAGGCAAAAAAGCCAGTTTTAGTATAGTTGTCCCACTGCTCCACAAGAACTATAGAATATTTTATGTACTTTTGTCTCAGAATATAAAAAACTAAATAATTCAAATTAATCAACCAACATGAAACGCTTAATGGCTAATCGTAAACAGAAAAAAGCGATCCTGATCGCTCTTGCTGCGCCATTGATGTTTTCTCCTGCCCCTTTAATGGCTGCGACCGGAACCTCCGAGCCTGTAGTAGCTATCGCCCGGCAGGCGCAAACGATCGTCAGTGTGCAGCGGATCAACCCGACTACGGTCGATGTTGTGTTCTCCAACAATCAACGGATGACATTCGATTTCTATGGAGATAATATTTTCCGTATGTTCCAGGACAACAACGGTGGTATCCTTCGTGATCCGGAGGCAAAACCAGAGGCCCGGATTCTCGTAGATACCCCCCGTCGCCCAGTTTCCAAACTGGACATTCAAGACGATAATGGGCAAGTGACCATCACGACCGGAAAAGTCAGACTCCAGTTGGACAAATCGACCGCCCTGCTGAAAGTCACCAATCTCACCACAAACAAAATCGTTTTCGAAGAGACGAAACCCGTGGTTTACGAAAAAGGGAAAACGATCCTAACGCTGAAAGAGAACCCTGATGAATATTTCTACGGCGGCGGTGTGCAGAACGGACGCTTTTCACATAAGGGAAAAGCTATAGCCATCGAAAACCAGAACAGCTGGACCGATGGCGGCGTGGCTTCTCCCACTCCTTTTTATTGGTCCACAAACGGCTATGGCTTTATGTGGTACACTTTCAAACAGGGGAAATATGATTTCGGCGCCACAGAAAAGAATACGGTAAAACTATCCCACGATACAGACTATCTGGATGTCTTCTATATGATCAATGATAGCCCGGTCACCCTACTGAACGACTTTTACCAACTGACCGGTAACCCAATACTGCTGCCCAAGTTCGGATTCTATCAGGGACACTTGAACGCTTACAACCGCGACTATTGGGTAGAAGACGAAAAGGGTATCCTTTTCGAAGACGGCAAGCGCTACAAGGAAAGCCAAAAAGATAATGGAGGTATCAAGGAATCGCTGAACGGAGAAAAGAACAACTACCAGTTCTCCGCTCGCGCCGTGATCGACCGCTACAAGAACCACGATATGCCGTTAGGTTGGTTGCTGCCGAACGACGGTTACGGAGCCGGCTACGGACAGACCGAAACATTGGACGGTAATATCCAAAACTTAAAGAGCCTCACCGATTACGCTCATAAGAACGGTGTCGAAATCGGTCTTTGGACACAATCCGACCTGCATCCGAAAGACAGCATCAGTGCCTTGCTGCAACGCGACATTGTAAAGGAGGTACGAGATGCCGGTGTACGAGTCCTGAAAACAGACGTGGCATGGGTCGGTTGGGGCTACTCGTTCGGTCTGAACGGTGTGGCTGATGTCGGACATATCATGCCGTATTACGGAAACGACGCACGTCCGTTCATCATCTCTCTCGACGGTTGGGCCGGCACGCAGCGTTATGCCGGAGTCTGGTCGGGCGACCAGACAGGCGGACAATGGGAATATATCCGTTTCCACATCCCGACTTATATCGGCTCCGGGCTTTCCGGACAACCGAACATCACATCCGACATGGACGGTATTTTCGGTGGCAAGAACCTCGTGATGAATACCCGCGACTTCCAGTGGAAGACCTGGACGCCGATGGAGCTGAACATGGACGGCTGGGGATCGAATGAGAAATATCCGCATGCCTTAGGCGAACCGGCAACTTCCATCAACCGCTGGTACCTGAAAATGAAATCCTGCCTGATGCCGTATGCTTACAGCATTGCCCGCGAAGCGGTAGACGGCAAGCCGATGATTCGCGCCATGTTCCTTGAAGATCCGAATCCTTACACCTTTGGTAAAGCTACACAATACCAGTTCATGTACGGGCCGTACTTCCTCATCGCGCCGATCTACCAAGAGACGCAAATGGATGACAAGGGAAATGACATCCGTGATGGTATCTACCTGCCTGAAGGCGAATGGTTCGACTATTTCACCGGTGAGAAATATACCGGCGGCTGCGTGGTCAACAACTTCGCTTCCCCACTTTGGAAACTTCCGGTATTCGTAAAAGCCGGTGCGATCATCCCGATGACGAATCCGAACAATAACGTAGGGGAAATCGACAAGAATTTGCGCATATATGAACTTTACCCGTCCGGATATAGCGAGTTCGTCGAATATGACGATGATGGTATAACGCAGGCTTATCTGAACGGCAAAGGGACAACCACACGGATCGAAATCAAGAACAATGACCCCTCAAAAGTCTCAATCACTATCCATCCGACAACAGGCGATTTTGACGGTTTCGTGAAAGACAAGGCAACCGAACTGCGTATCAATCTCTCGGAAATGCCGAAGAAGATCACCGCTAAAGTCGGTTCCTCCAAAGTGAAACTGGTAGCCGCCCGTTCGATGAACGAATACCAGAACGGCACGAATGTCTATTTCTACGATGTTGCCCCAAACCTGAACAAATTCGCCACCAAAGGAAGCGAATTCGAAAAGGTAACGATCACCAAGAACCCGCAACTGTTGGTCAAACTGGCTCCGACAGATATCATCATGAACGAAACGGTCGTCACCATCGACGGATACCAATTCGGTATGCCCGATACCCACCGCATTTCTACCGGATCGCTGACTGCTCCGGTTGCACAGGTGACAGACGGAAACACAGAAGCTTACACACTAAAACCGACTTGGAATAAAGTTCCCGGCGCCGACTTCTATGAAATAGAATTTAACGGCATGCTCTATACGCAGATCAAGAATGCGGAACTGCTGTTCGACAACCTCTCAGCCGAAACAGACTATTCGTTCAAAATTCGCTCAGTCAACAAGGACGGTTATTCAGACTGGTCTACCTTCTCCGTCAAGACCAAATCCAACCCGCTGGAATTTGCTATCAAAGGCATCCGTGGAGAAGTGACAGCCGAAGAACAGGAAGGCTTTGAAATCTCCCGCTTGTTCGACTTTGCCGAGTTAGGCGATATGTTCCACACGAAATACCGCAAGAACGCAATGCCGTTCGATATGATCATCGATCTACGCACCATCAACCAACTGGATAAGTTCCATTATCTGTCCCGCCAGGATGGAGGCAACGGAACGATCCTTGCCGGCGACGTGGCCTACAGCATGGATAAGGAAAACTGGACAGCGGTCGACTCGTTCCGCTGGGAACGTAATGGTGACGTGAAAATATTCACTTTCAAGAACCAGCCGAAAGCCCGCTACATCAAGTTGCATATTACGGAAGGTGTCGGAAACTACGCTTCCGGACGCGAATTGTACGTATTCAAGGTTCCGGGCACGGAAAGCTATCTGCCAGGTGACATCAATAACGACAAAAAGATCGACACAAACGACTTGACCTCGTACATGAACTACACAGGGCTGCGCCGTGGTGACAGCGATTTCGATTATGTCAGCGCAGGTGATATTAACCGGAACGGTCTGATCGATGCTTACGACATATCGGTCGTGGCAACCCAATTGGAGGACGGCATCGAGAATCCAGGTACGGACCGTGTAGCCGGAACGATCTTCCTTTCCACTCCGAAACAGACGTACAACGCCGGCGAAACAGTCGAAATCACCGTCAAAGGTGACAGTGTCAAAGCTGTCAACGCTTTGAGTTTCGCATTGCCTTACGACCAACAGGATTATGACTTTGTCGGCATCGAACCGGCAAACCTCGGTACGATGGAAAACCTGACATACGACCGCCTGCATACCAGCGGTCAAAAGGCGCTCTATCCTACTTTCGTCAATCTCGGAGACAAACAAGTGCTCGAAGGTTCTGAAGATCTCTTCACCATCAAGCTGAAAGCGAAACGCAAAGTTACATTCAACCTGAAAGCTGTCGACGGCATCCTGGTTGATAAGAATCTGAATATGCAGAAGTTCTGAACAATGAATTTCTGATCTAAACGAAAGCAGAAAGGCTTCGCCTACCGGACCATTCCGGGGTGAAGCCTTTTTCATTAAGATTATGAATGTTTTCTGCCCCACAGATGTTATCTTTGCAGAAAAAGCGATAGAATCATCGCATGACAAAGCAAACAAATACATTATGTACTCAGATAAAAAAAACATCCTGCAGCTCGTAGCTCTGCTCATCGAGCATAACATCAAGAAAATCGTTTTGTGTCCCGGCAGCCGCAATTCACCTATTGTACATACGATTGCCAATCACCCGTTCTTCTCCTGCTATCCGGTGACAGACGAACGGAGTGCGGCATTCTTCGCGATCGGGCTGGCATTACATGGCGGTAGTCCGGCTGCTGTCTGCTGCACATCGGGCAGTGCATTACTTAATATTCATCCTGCCGTATCGGAAGCCTTCTATCAGCAAGTGCCATTGGTCGTGATCTCAGCAGACCGTCCCGGGGCCTGGATCGGACAAATGGACGGGCAAACGTTTCCTCAACCGGGTGTTTTCGGTTCGCAGGTTAAAAAATCCGTCAACCTGCCAGAGATACATACCGATGAAGACGAATGGTATTGCAATCGTCTTATCAACGAAGCTCTGCTCAAACTGAACCATCATGGGAAAGGACCGGTGCATATCAACGTACCAATCTCGGAACCGTTGTTCCGCTTCACTACGGAGGAATTGCCCAAGGTACGCGTCATCACCCGCTACCAAGGATTAAATGTCTACGACCGTGAATATACAGGGTTGATCGAGCGGCTGAACAACTACAACCGTCGCATGATCGTCGCCGGTCAGATGAACCTGATCTATCTTTTTGAAAAGAAATATTCCAAACTGCTATACAAGCATTTTGCCTGGCTTACCGAGCACACAGGTAACAAGACCATTCCCGGCATCCCGGTAAAGAATTTCGACGCCGCCCTTTACGCCCTGCCAGAAGAAAAATTAGAGAAGATGGTTCCTGACCTGCTGATCACATACGGTGGACATATCGTGTCGAAACGCCTCAAACAATTTCTCCGCAAGCATCCGCCACGCGAACATTGGCATGTTTCGCTTAGCGGAGAAGTAACAGACCTTTACGGTTCCCTGACAACCGTTATCGAGATGGACCCGTTCGAATTTCTCGAAAAAATCGCTTACCTGCTGGAAAACCGGACAACGGAGTTTCCACGCATCTGGGAAAACAACACCCGCGACCTGCCACAACCGGAATTCAGCTATTCGGAAATGGCTGCTATCGGAACATTGATCAAGTCGCTTCCAACACCTGCGGCCTTGCATTTAGGCAACAGTTCAGCCGTACGTTACGCCCAGTTATACACACTCCCAGAAGATGTCGAAGTCTGCTGCAACAGGGGGACGAGTGGCATAGAAGGATCGCTTTCGACTGCCATCGGTTATTCCGTTTGTTCAGACAAACTGAATTTTGTAGTGATCGGCGATTTGAGTTTCTTTTATGATATGAACGCACTTTGGAACAGCAACTTCGGCTGTAACCTACGTATCCTGCTGCTCAATAACGGAGGAGGTGAAATATTCCAAGCACTTCCCGGACTGAAAATGGAAGATAAAACACGCCGTTTCGTGACAGCTACACACAAAACTTCTGCCAAAGGATGGGCCAAAGAAAGAGGATTTTCTTACCTTCCCGTCCATAACGATGAAGAACTGACGAGTGCAATGGCTGTTTTCACCCAGTCCGCCCCCCACAACCAACCAATGTTGATGGAGGTATTCACGGATGCGTCAGAAGATGTACGGCTACTCAAAGAGTATTACCACCAACTAAAAAAATAAGAACATAACTCATAATTTATAATTCTAAATTCATCTTATGGAAACAAAAAGAGAATGGACAACCATCAAAGAATATGAAGAAATCCTGTTTGATTTCTATAACGGAATTGCCCGCATCACTATCAACCGCGAACGCTATCGCAACGCTTTCACACCGACTACAACAACAGAAATGAGCGATGCTCTCTATATCTGCCGTGAACGACCGGATATCAATGTTGTCGTGCTGACAGGAGCCGGGGACACGGCTTTCTGTGCTGGAGGTGATATGCATGTGAAAGGTCACGGCGGCTACATCGGTAAAGATGGTGTGGCACGGTTAAATGTACTCGATGTACAAAAGCAAATCCGCTCGATTCCAAAACCGGTGATCGCTGCCGTAAACGGTTTTGCAATCGGTGGCGGGCATGTGTTGCATGTGGTCTGCGACCTGACGATTGCTTCTGAAAACGCAATATTCGGACAGACGGGTCCTCGCGTGGGGAGTTTCGACGCAGGTTTCGGTTCATCCTATTTAGCTCGCATCGTCGGCCAAAAGAAAGCACGTGAAATTTGGTTTCTTTGCCGTAAATACAATGCACAGGAAGCACTCGACATGGGTCTCGTGAACAAGGTCGTACCTTTGGATAAGCTTGAAGACGAATATGTCGGATGGGCCGAAGAAATGATGCTGCTCAGCCCGCTTGCCCTCCGTATGATCAAGGCAGGCCTCAACGCCGAGCTAGACGGTCAAGCCGGAATCCAAGAGTTAGCTGGCGATGCCACCATGCTCTACTACATGACCGACGAAGCCCAGGAAGGTGGCAAAGCTTTCCTTGAAAAACGCCGCCCCCGTTTCGAAGATTATCCGAAATTTCCATAATCCAAAGTCACAATGGCTATGCACTATCACATAGAGATCCGCCCTAAGACCTTGTACTTCAAAAAGCCGGCAGGGACTTCGCGCGGGACCTACACAGAGAGGATGAGTTGGTATATCTACCTCACCGCAGAAGAAACACCCGGCCGCCAAGGAATAGGTGAATGCGCTCCTCTGCCTAAACTGAGTTGCGACGACGTGCCTGGATATGAAGAAGTTTTGGCCAAGGCTTGCCAAAACTTCACCCGCACAGGCAGAATCGACGTGGACGGACTGCGCGATTATCCATCTATCCTGTTCGGTCTGGAGACTGCTTTCCGCCACTTTGAAGCCGGCTCCTTTGCCTTGTGGAACACTCCTTTCTCGCATGGCGAGGTGGGTATTCCTATCAACGGACTGATCTGGATGGGAAGCTATGAAGAGATGTTGGGACAAGTGACAGACAAGATAGAATCCGGCTTTCGTTGCATCAAGCTGAAAATCGGAGCGATCGACTTCGATAAAGAATTAGAAATCCTTCGTATCATCCGCAAACAATTTTCATCTGATGAAATCGAACTGCGTGTTGATGCCAACGGTGCTTTCTCGCCGAACGAAGCCATGAGAAAACTGAACTGTCTGGCAAAACTGGACCTGCACTCGATCGAACAACCGATCCGTGCAGGGCAGTGGGAAGACATGGCTCTGTTAGCTGCTTCTTCTCCAGTTCCCATCGCCCTCGACGAAGAACTCATTGGCTATAACACACCGGAAAAGAAGAAAGAATTGCTTTCCTTCATTAATCCGCAATATATCATCTTAAAACCGTCTCTTCACGGAGGCCTATATGGTTGTAGCGAATGGATCAAGGAAGCTCAGGATCGGCAGATCGGCTGGTGGATCACTTCTGCATTGGAATCGAATGTCGGCCTGAACGCCATCGCTCAATGGTGCGCAACTTTCGACAATCCGCTTCCGCAAGGGTTAGGAACAGGTGGCCTCTTCACCAACAACATTGACTTGCCGTTGTCAATTAACAACGGACAATTAATAATTGACAATGGACAACAAACAATTGATAAGTAAGAAACATCCCGATAATTGTCAATTGTCAACAGTCAATTGTCAATTATCCGAATTCATTTCCGATTGGAAGTCTGCCTCTCCTTACTTGGAAGTACAAACTTCCGGTTCGACCGGTACACCCAAACGAATCATGGTCCGCAAGGAACAGATGGTAAATAGTGCCCGCCTCACCTGCGATTATTTAGGGCTGCGGCAGGGGGATAAAGCCCTCCTTTGTATGCCACTCCGATACATTGCCGGAAAGATGATGGTCGTACGGTCACTCGTGGCAGGGTTAGATTTGGTCATACGTGAACCTTCCGGGCATCCGATGGCAGACATCGACATGCCGCTCCGATTCGCAGCCATGATTCCGTTACAAGTATACAACACGCTACAGGTTCCGGAAGAACGAGAGCGCCTCTGCCAAATCGATATCCTGATCATCGGTGGCGGCTCTATCGACCGTGAACTGGAAACACGGATACAAGAATTGCCTATCTGCGTTTACTCCACCTACGGAATGACAGAAACACTTTCGCATATAGCCCTCCGACGATTGAACGGACCGGATGCATCTCCTTATTACACGCCTTTCCCGTCTGTCAAGCTATCACTCTCGACTGACGACACACTGATAATAGACGCTCCACTCGTCACCGACAAAACACTTGTCACTAACGATGTCGCCGAACTGCTCCCAGACGGCCGTTTCCGCATCTTAGGGAGGAAAGACAACATCATCAACAGCGGAGGCATAAAAATACAAACGGAGATTGTGGAAGAAATCTTGCGCCCCATCATTCCTACCAATTTTGCCATAACATCCGTTCCAGATCCAAAGTTCGGAGAGGCTATGATTTTATTGATCACCACAGGAAATGACCGCTTCCCGAGTAAAAAGACAGCCTCTTCCCTTATTGGAGAACAATCTCTCTCATTACCTGAAAACAATCTCTTTTCCGAGCTGGAAGAAATGATATTTGGAATATTACCCAAATACCAACGTCCGAAGCACATCCTCCGGATTGAATCAATTCCTCTTACCGGTAGCGGAAAGATCGATCGGGCAGCATGCCGGAAATTGGCAATGGAAAGATATACAGGATAAATTATTTCGGGCATCAATTATTAGCAATAAACATACAAAAACACTATATTTTATGAAGTACTTATCAATCTTCGCCTCCGTCCTTCTCGCCACGGCGTCCGCTTACGGACAAAGTGGGGAAAGTTGCCGGACAGCATCCGATCCGACTCTACAAAAGCCGGAATTATACGCAGGTTATGACTGTGTAAACCTACTCGACAGCACCGCTGTGACCGTGCAGCCTACCGGCTCCGGTTCTTTCACGGTCTGCAAAATCGTCAAAGTTATGAACACGCGCGGGGCCGTCGCCAATCGCATCCTCAAATACGATTACGATCCGCTGACGGCACATGCAGAGTTTCATCGTGTCACCATCTACAAAGCCAATGGCGACGTAATCAACCTCGACATCACCCAACAGCTGGATTATGCCGCTCCTGCCCGCGCCATCTATTGGGGAGCACGGCAGATCATGATGGAAATAGGCCGTCTCGATCCGGGCGATATCATCGATTATCAGATCAACAAAAAAGGTTTCACCTATGCCCTGTTGACTGGCGGTACAGGCAACGACGAATCCCGTTTCATCCCGCCCATGCGTGGACAATTCTATGATATCGTCCCCTTCTGGACAACCGAGCCAACTGTCCGCAAGGTATATAAGGTAAACATCCCGATGGAGAAAGAAATGCAGTTCCAGTTCTATCAAGGAGAATGCACCTCTTCCATGCGTTACGAGGACGGTCGGAAAGCTTATACGTTCGTCAGCACAGACATCATGCCAACCCGACGCGAACCGAATATGGTCGACCTGTTTGACGCCGCACCGAAACTGATGATGTCCAGCACACCACGCTGGCAAGACAAATCCCTTTGGTTTAACAAAGTGAACGAAGACTACGGCAGTTTCAGTGCCATTCCCGAAGCCCAGAAGAAAGTAGACGAATTGATCCGGGGCAAAAAGACGGAGATGGAAAAGATCGCCGTCCTCACCCACTGGGTTGCCGACAATATCCGTTACTCCGGTATCTCGATGGGCAAAGGCGAAGGCTACACGCTGCATAACCTGAAGATGAACTACACGGACCGTTGTGGTGTCTGTAAAGATATTGCCGGTACCCTGATCGCTTTCCTGCGTATGGCAGGCTTCGAAGCCTCTCCCGCCCTGACAATGGCCGGTAGTCGCGTGGAAAGCATCCCGGCCGACCACTTCAACCACTGTGTCGCCGTTGTGAAACTTTCCAGCGGAACCTATATGCCGCTCGATCCTACCTGGGTCCCCTTCTGCCGCGAACTGTGGAGCAGTGCCGAACAACAGCAAAACTATTTACCGGGAGTTCCCGAAGGTTCCGATCTCTGTCTCACGCCGGTTTCCGCACCGGAAAACCATTATGTCCGCATAAAAGCCAACAACCGCTTGGATGCCAAAGGTACGCTGACAGGACAGTTCACGATCACAGCCGAAGGACAGTCGGACAGCAATATCCGCCGTATCTTCACCACCGGCTGGCAGTCGCAATGGCAGGCCGCATTGGAAAGCCAACTTCTTGCCGTATCACCTAAAGCTCGTCTTATCAGCGTGGACTATGGCAAAGACCCGAAGAACTACCAGGCTGCACCGATCAAAATGACATTCCGTTATGAAATACCAGGTTATGCCCTTTCAGGAGAAGGAGAAATGCTGTTCAAGCCGATGGTGATGAATAACCTTTATAACCAAGTAAAAAGTTACCTGCGCATCAACACCGACCTCGAAGAACGCCGGTATGGTTTCAAGGATGCCTGCTCACGTCTGGTCGAACTGGACGAAACGATCCAACTCCCCACAGGTTATAAGCTAGCGGGTAATGGAAAAGAAGACAGTGCGCAAAGTTCTGCCGCCGACTTCGAAGGTTCCCTCCGCCAGGACGGTAACAAAGTGGTGTTGCACCAAAAGCTAGCGCTGAAGAAACGCGTGTACGAGGCAGGCGACTGGAATGGTTTCCGTAACGCCGTGAATGCACATAAATCATTCGGGGATTATATCGTCATAAAACGATAAGGTCTTCCCTCTTCATAAATCACAAATTATAAATCATAAATCAAATGATACAAAACAAACATAAGTTCGCCTTCCTTCTTTGTATGCTACTAATGACTACGACAGTTTATGGAGCATCGGAAGCCGAATACAAGAAATTAGCAAAGACCTGGACACTCAATGCCGACGGCAGCCAAGAGTTCCGCTATGACATGGAACTGACACTTTTCACCCACACGGCCATGAACGGCACATACGGAGAAAGCTTCATCGTGTACAATCCGCAATACCAGGAACTGAAGATCAACTCGTCTTACACCAAACAAAAAGACGGCACAATCATCAAGACACCGGACAATGCTTTCGTGGAAGTCCTTCCCCGCAACGCAGCTGATGCTCCGGCTTACAACCACCTGAAAGAAATGGTTGTCGTCCACACAGGCCTAGAGCTGGGAGCAACTATCTATCTCGACTACACAGTCACATCCAAACCAGGCTATCTGCCGGAGGTAGACATTTTCGAAGAACTGCTCCAATCCTCTCCCGTCAAAGAATACACACTGACGATCGTGACACCCGAAGTCAAAGAACTTGCCTACACACTGACAAACAATCCGGCAAAAGCATCTGTCAAACGATCCGGTGGAACCTGTACGACAAGCTGGACATTACGTAACCTGCCAGCATCTTCCCGCGCTCCGTTCGTCTATGTCAAGAACGGCGACGTTCCTTTTCTCGCCGCCACAACTTACGCATCCGAAGGAGAAGCATTGGCAACCCTACTCAAACAGTTCAATCCGTCCGGCGATCCACAACTCACGACTCTGGCTGAGAGCCTGACCGAAGGGAAAAAAAAGGACGAAGACAAACTGGAAGCTATCCTCGAATACACGACCAACCACATTGCCAACAACGGGCTGACACTGGATCAGACCGGCTATCGCCTCCGCCCTGCCGATGCCGTCATGAGCACAGCGTACGGAACTGAAGCCGAAAAAGCCAATTTGCTCGCAGGATTGTTGGATGGGGCCGGCTTCAAAGCCGAACCAATGGCGACTTACCAGGCTTATGCAGACAAAGGGCTGGCGCTAAAGGCTGTCGACCAACTGTTTGTCTCCTGTATGGTGAACGGCGAATTATATTTATTCTCCACCTCTTCTACCCACCGTCCGCAAACGGTGAACTTTGACCGGACTCCTCTTTTCAGCCTGCAAACAGGAAAACCGGTAACCATTGCCGTTCCACAGGATTACCTGATCAAGAGCGACATCGCAGTTCGTTTCAAAGATGGAAAAGTGACGACATCCACTAAAGAATCTGTCGGTAAAGAATTGATACCTTATTTCACAACAGGTAACAGCGAAAACGAACAAACTGCTCCTTTAAAGGTGGAAAACGGGTATGCAACGATCTCACTGCCGGATGCCGGATATGGCTTCTCCCATCTGCCTTATGGCTACCTGAACAGCCAGCGGAAAGAAAACCTGCTGATCCCACGCCCTGTCAACGAAGTCTATACATACACGATCGAATGTCCTGAAAATATGGAACTGCGCACCCCGGAAACCGACAAGACGATCCGCAATGCCGCCGGTAGCCTGACCATCTCCGTCAAGAAAAACGGACGTACGGCAACCGTCACCCGTAGCCTGGAACTGAACAAACAACTCTATACACCTGCCGAATACAAGGATTTGCGCCAGCTTTTGACAGAATGGAGCGATGTAAACGGAAAGACTCTATTGTTTTCAGTACGATAAAGACAATTACTTTTAGGATGGCCGATACTGCCTGTTATATTAATGCAGGTATCAGCCATTCTAAGAAAAATTTCCGTTTAGGCCTTGATCTTTTGGTAAGAGGTGTCAAAATGTACTTGCCCCCGTGCTTGACGCGGGAACAAGTACATTTTGAGACACCACCAACAGATAAATCATTAATTAAACATCTAAAATAAATCAAATATGAAACTACTAAATCTAACCGCTGCCCTCTTTTTAGGAGGTGTTCTACAAGCACAAAACCCTTTACCGGCCATTCATCCGCAGCCACAGGAAGTTACATTATCTACCAACCGGCTGAAAGCGCCTCATGGCTTTACCCTTTCCGGCATGCAACATCCGGATGAAGATGCCATGCGCCTGATCAGACAAACTTTGTCGATAACAGACAACTCCGAAGCGCTACCGCTCAAAATTACATCGCTGGAAGACCGGACACCCGAACTGAAACGTTCAGGAGCCTATCTATTAGTTATCACACCAGAAGAAATCGACATTGCAATTTCCGACAGTCGCGGTCTTTTCTACGCAGCACAGACATTGCAACAATTGGCCCAAACCGACGGACAAGGCAATACGACACTGCCACTCGGAGTTATCAAAGACTATCCTGACGTCGCCTACCGTGGAACTGTCGAAGGTTTTTACGGCGATCCCTGGAGCCATACCGACCGCATCGAGCAGCTTCGTTTTTATGGAAAGATGAAGATGAACACCTATATCTACGGACCGAAAGACGATCCTTACCACAGTTCCCCAAACTGGCGCAAGCCTTATCCGGAAAAGGAAGCAGCACAGATCAAGGATCTCGTGAAGGAAGCCGCCGCCAACAAGGTAGACTTCGTCTGGGCGATCCATCCGGGCCTGGACATCAAATGGACAGATGAAGACCGGATGAATGTGCTGAACAAGTTCGGTATGATGTATGATTTGGGAGTCCGTTCCTTCGCAGTCTTCTTCGACGATATTTCCGGTGAAGGAGCCAAGGCAGACAAACAAGCCGACCTGCTCAACTTCCTGCAAAAGGAGTTTATCGAGAAGAAAGAAGGCGTCAGCCCACTGATCATGTGTCCGACCGAATATAACCGGGCCTGGGCGGGAAGCGACTACTTGGATGTACTGGGCAAAACGCTCGACCCGGCAATCCATGTGATGTGGACCGGCAACAGCGTGATCCACGATATCACACTCGAAGGGCAGGAATGGGTGAACAAACGTATTCAGCGCCCGTCGTATGTCTGGTGGAATTTCCCTGTAAGCGACTACTGCCGTGACCACCTGCTGATGGGACCGTCTTACGGGCTCGATCCGAATGCGGCACATGCCATGTCCGGTTTTGTCGCCAACCCGATGGAACGGGCGGAAGCTTCCAAAGTAGCCCTTTACGGAGTTGCCGATTATGCCTGGAACATGAAAGCCTATAACCCTGAAAGCGACTTCGTAGAAGCCTGCCGTTATGTTTTGCCGGAAGCACCGGAAGCATTCCGGACGTTCTGCGAGAACAACTGTGATCCCGGGCCAAACGGACACCGTTACCGCCGCGACGAATCCATCCGCTATGCCGAATCTGCCGAAGCATTCCTCCATGACTTCCGCCAGCACAACTATAATGCAGATGCCGCTGACCAGATGAACCGACTGTTCGCCGAGATCACAGCCGCCCCTGCCGCCATCGAGACAAGCCGCAACAAGGCGCTGATAGACGAAATCAAACCGTGGCTGATGCAGTTCCACCTGTTAGGGAAAGCCGGACAAAAGGCTATCCGCACTGCCGAAACCGGACAAGGCGAGGATCGTGCCGCCACCTGGCAATCGTATCTGTCGCTCACCTCGTTGCTCGACAGCATGCGCACGATCGACCGGACCTACAATCAGAATCCGTATCAGAAAGGCGTGAAAGTCGGCTCACGAGTCCTGACCCCGTTCGTACAGGAGATACATTCAGGTGTCGGAAGCAACCTGCTGTTTGCAGACCAGACAGATGCTGCCACCCAGATGAGTAAGGCCTCTATCCTGACGGATATCGAACAATTGAAATATCAGCCGTTGAAGGAAGGCAAAGACCAGATCGGATACAACCGCCTGAACGAAGTACTGCGTATCGAGCCGGGACAGTCCTTCGGCCTTACCTGGGAATTGCAGAAAGAGGCCACCTCCTTCAACTTCAGCCTGCCGAAAAGCGAAAACAGCGGACGGGTATTCGAATGGTCCGCCGACGGCAGACAATGGACGACTATCGCCGACATCCCCGCCGACCAGGCTCGCTTCAAATTGGAAAAGCTCGCTCCCGGAGCACGCTATATCCGTATGCGTAATGCAACTGACAAGCAGATGCAAATCTACCTGTACGAATTTGCCGTGACAACGAAAGAAGATACCTCCATCGCCCCCGTCCGCCTGATGTATGACAAGAACCTGGAATCTGTCAACACATTGACCGCAGGTTCACACATCACGATTGATAAGGAAAAGGAGGGTTCGCTCGAACTGTACTTGTCCGGCTCCCCTTGCAGCCAAGTTGTGGTAGAAGGCGCACCGTTGAAAGGGAAAGTGAAACAAGTGCTTTACTCCGGCCCGGCAAATTATATCAAACTGAAAAAAGAAGCCTTGGAGAGTGTAAAGGCATTAGAACTATATAACGCAGGATCATCCCCTGTCAACATCCACGAGATCAATTGACAAAGAACAACGGACAATTGACAATCAAACTGCAAAAACATTTAATTGTCAATTGTCCATTCTCAATTGTCAATCGTTCAATCCATCGGATACCGCACCCCCCATTCGGAGCGAAGATCATCCAGCATCTGCATGATGTGCAAAGTTTCCGCATGCGGCATACAAGGCGTTTCGATCTTTCCCTCGCGGATCGCGTCGATGGAAGCCTGCACCTGATACTCGAAACCCGTTATCTGTGGCGGACAGGTATAGCGAGCCACTTCCTCATGATTGACCGAATAGACGACTGCCAACTGCGGGTTGTTGATATTATCGACGATTATATATCCTTTATCCCCCGAAATAACTCCCTGGCGATCGTTCGCACAGAAAGCAGTCATTTGTAAAACAGCCATCCGATGATTCCGATACACAAAAGTAATGCTGCTCTGCAAATCCACTCCCGTCTCCCCTTTCACGCAGGCAGAAGTAATCCCCGTAATTTCCGAGCCGAAAAGCATCCTTGCAAAGTTGATCGGATAAACGCCGATATCCAGCAAAGCACCGCCACAAAGTTCCGGTTTGGCGATGCGCTCCTTCTCGGCAATCGGATATCCGATATTGGCCGTCAGCATCATCACGCGTCCGATCGTCCCGCCGTCAACCAGTTCGCGGAGCGTCTCGGAGAAAGGCATATAACGTGTCCAAATCGCCTCAGTCAGGAAAACCTGTTTTTCTTTCGACAGGCGTATCAACGTCTCTGCCTGCTCTGCATTGGCGGTAAATGCTTTTTCACATAAGACCGGCTTACCCTTTTCGAGGCACATCCGCGCCTGCTCAAAATGATGGGAATGCGGGGTGGCGATATAAATCAACTGCACTTCGGGATCATCTGCCAAATCCTCGTATGATCCGTAAGCCCGCGTAAAACCCCATTCACAGGCAAACCCTTCGGCATTTTCCTGGTTACGGGAAGCGACTGCATACGGTTCAACCCCTTCCATATCGCGCAGCGTATGCGCCATTTTGCGGGCGATATGCCCAGCTCCTATAATTCCGACTTTAAAACGTTCCATTAGCTGTCATTTTTTATCGGGTAAATATACAATAAAAATTCCATGCCCATGAAACTTTTACTTCACAAGCATGGAATTCAAAAGTGATCCGCAATACTATATCCTACTCCATAATCACCACCACCGGATTATCCTCCTCACCCACCTTTTTCAAGGCGGCCACTTCGGCAGGGATATCCGTTTCACCGGTGTTATCCTCGAACCAGGAGACGACTTCTTCCGAAGGGAGAATGGCAGCAAATTCGCCCGAAGCGGAGACAGATACGGGCTGTAAGGGAAGGAAGCCATTCGTATCGTCGGTTATCTTGTCATCGAGAGGAGAAACCTTGACGGCTCCGTCCGCCTTCCGGTAAAGGGCATTATAAGTCTTCTGCTTGTCGTTATAGACATTCGTCATAAAACGGAAAAGGATCACATCTTCGTTTTCCATGAACTTTGTCGGGTAGATAGCATCTTTCTTATCCTCGAAACGCTCGTTGTAAGACCAACTGTAGACACCTAAATCCAGCACGCGCACAGGTTGCAGCTCTTTCGCTGCCGACACCCGATAGATCGTATCATTATAAGACTGACGGAAATAAAGATCCTTGCCCGCATGCCAGAAACAACTGTTGCCAAGCGGATAAATGGCAGACCTGCCATCCTTATATTTTATGAACGCCAAACCATCTCCCCCATCTTTCAAGACCGAGATGGAAACAATATCGTCCGGAGTGATCGCCTTGTCTCCTTCCTGCCCGACCGGTAACGATTCCACACGGACAATCTCATCTCCACGGAACAGAGCGATACGGGCCGGCAAACTGTCGGTAGCCGAATAATAACCAGCGATAAGATCCGCATCCAGATAGTCGAACACTCCCATTGCCGGAAACTCATCGGCGGAAACCGAAGGAGTCCAGATATGGTCGAATCGACCGTCCGCCCCGTAAACAACGATTTCATTTTTCCAGCCATGGAAACTTAATTGGCCGGTATACGGGTTCTGCCATCCTCCGTGGACATTCGAATAGCCTTCAGGATCTTCCCCCACATGCCCGACCGAACGGATAAAGCGGCCCGTTTTTTTGTCGAATAGCTGGCAGCGGTCCCGCCCGGATGTCACAACAATCCAATCATTCAGGATAGTTGCATACGCTCCCTGCCCCACCAGGCAACTATCGGTCGTTTCCAAGGCGACATAGCGTATTTTCTTGAAACAGTCGGAAGTCTTCAACTCTGTCTGATTCTCAAAAGCAACTCCCAAAGGAATCGTTTCGAGTTTTGCCTCCTTTGTTTCCCCTCCGCCACTGCAAGCAGCAAGAAAAAGACATGCCACTGCCACAAACACATGATTTTTCATACGATTTTCATTTTACTTTAGAAGATGCTTTTTTCGTTGTGATCAGGATCACGCCTCCGACTGCTTTTTTTCCGTACATTTTGATGGCGCTCTTATCTTTCATTATCGATATCGATTCGATTTCGTTTGGATCGACCTTGTCCAGTCCGCCCGTATATTCGACACCGTCAATCATGACAAGCGGGTCCGGCTTGGCATACCGGACACCTCCGGCAGGACGCATATTCGATTTAAATTCCAGAGGACGCAAGAGAGGCTTGTCTTTTTTTGTTTGCGACATCTTTTTGTCCTGTCGGGATGTGAGGACTTCGGCAAACTCCACTTCGGAGATATTTTCCAGCCGGCGGGAGATTTCAGGGCGGGCGAACGCAGCAACGGCAACGGCTGCAAGAGGAAGCACATAAAGGAACTTCAAGCGAGCCCAGGGGTTCGATTTTTGTTTTAACATCATAGTAATCCGCTTTTTAAGTTTACTGTGGTCGAAACTGTTGGCCATAGAGGTAAAACGCTGTGCTCCGACCGCTTTCTTTATTAATAACAATTGATAATGCTTTGCATCCACGCCATGTGCGATCACACTCTCGTCCGCCTCATATTCATGCACGTTCTGCAGTTCCTGCTTGAGCAGCCAAACAGCGGGATTGAACCAATGCAGGACGGCACAACATCCGGCAAACCACATATCCAATGAATGGCAAGCTCTGATATGCGCCTGTTCATGCGCCAGAATTTCAGCTCCGCTCTCTTCCATATCGATGCGGGAGATAACAATATATTTCATCCAACTGAAAGGCGGGACCGTCAGGTCGGTCACGACAAGCCGCGTACCATCTTCCAATACGGCCCGCTCGCCCGAACGTATCAGACGCACGATCTGGCAGACGGAATAGAGGAACCGTCCTGCAAAAAAGAGGCATCCGCCGGCGTAGATCATAAACAAGGCCGCCAACCAAGACGGAAAGCGACTCTCTTCTTCCACAGGAGTTCCGCCCATTTGCAAGAACCGTTCGAGTTCCAACGCCGTACGTTGTACGGCGACCGGCTCATCGGCGGCAAGCTGTACAAAAGGAATCGCGATTGAAAAAACTATCACACCAAGAAGAGCCATCCGATTGAAACGGTGGAACGTATCCCGGCTCAAAAGCAGGCGATAGAACAGATAGAACACTGACAGACAGCAGGTGGATTTTATTATGAATACTAAAAATGCTCCCACGTTGAAAGAATTATAATTAATAATAATGAATCCCCCTCCTCTTAATCATCAATTGTCGATTGCCTGTTGTCAATTGATTCTATCAGCTCCTTCAGTTCCTCCACCGAAATCTCCTCCTCCTTCACCAGCGAAGAGATAACACCGAGGTAGGAATTGTTGAAATACTTGGCAATGACGTTTTTCAACGTGCTCCGGCTATAATCGGCTTCTGTCACCGCAGCATAATATTGGTAGGTATTGCCAAACGTATGATGTGCCAGAAAACCTTTCTCCTCCAATCCGCGTACGATCGTGGAAAGGGTGTTGAAATGCGGCCTCGGCTCATCGTAAAACTCAAGCAGTTGTTTGACGAACAAAGGGCCTTTCGTCCAGAAATAGCCCATGATTTCTTCTTCTCTTGCAGTCAGTCGTTTCATGATATCTTGTTTGTTCGGGGCAAATATAACTAAAAAAAATAGTTTGCAAACTATTTCGATTAGTTTATAAACTATTTTTTTTAGTGGAACAGGAGTTGTAAAAAGTAAAAAATCCTGTCCGAAGTTCGGACAGAACTCCAAGAGTCCTAAAAACGCTGTCCGATCTCCGGATCGCATTTCAAAAACACCAAAAGTCCGGTCCGGGCTTCGGACAAAACCTCGAAAATCCTCAAGATACCATCCGAGCTTCGGATCATATCACAAGAAGATTTGAAGTCCTTGCCGAAATCCGGAACGTATTTTTCGAGTATTTCAAATCATTTCCGAAATAAATGAGATTATTTGATAGACTGTGAAAATTAATGACTATCTTTCGAATCAATTAATTACAATCAATAATAGAACAACATGAAAAAAATCATCCGGATTCTAAATCTAGACATTCATTCCCTGAATAATGCCGAATACAAAAACTTCATGGAGCGCTTCTTCAAACTGATCCCGCTCAAGGCTGTATCAGGAGAGGGAGACCGCCCCAGTGAACTCCGCCTCTTGGGCGAAGAAGAAAACATGACATCGGATTTCGTAGGGATCAGCGATGAGGACAAGGCGACATTCAATGCCGACATGCTTCTCCTGACAGATGTCGTCAACCAGTCGCGCACGAACGACAACACGGCTCTACTGCTCAATCTCGACAAGCGTCGCGATCCGTTGGTTTCATTCATCATCAACACGACCTCCATCGGACGTAAAAGTTCGAATCCTGCATATGCACAAGCATGCATCAGCTTGTATAATATCTTGAAACCGTATCGCGGCATACAAAACATTCCGATGCAACAGGAAACCGCACAGATCAAAGGCATGCTCTACGATCTCGACAAACCGGAAAACAAACAGAAGATAACGCTTCTGCATCTCGACGACACCGTCTCCGAGTTGCGCGACGTAAATGACGAATTCGACGCATTGTCCAGCGACAGAACCAACGAACGGGCGATCAATGCAGTCGGGACGGCGAAGGAAATACGCCACCGCCTCAACTCGCAATACGACTATATCACTACCACCATCTTCGCCCACAGCATTGCGGTCCCGTCGGACGAGGCAACGCTTTTCATCACGCAACTCAACCAACTGATCGATGAAACCCGCACCGCCTACAACCTGCGCAAAGGTATCACCGCATCCAATAAGAACAAAGGGCAGGGCGGCGATGACGAACGTCCGGGCGAACTTTAAGCCCTCTCATCCCTTCTGCAACAGATAACCCATACAAGCACGAACCGACATGGTTTACAACAATAACCCATGTCGATCCGTGCTTATTTTCACCCTTTTCACACGCCTCCGAAGGACTATTTCATGATAAGAATTATTAAAATACTTATTGATAACATTTTTTAATAGGCACTGAACATTTCCCTTTTTCCGAGCTGTTTACCTCCACACCACCTCCCCATCCATCCCTGGAACAACATCGGAGGACAGACCAATCTCATCCAATTGCAAATCCAAGAGGGACGAAAAATAAAATCGTAATTCTCTATAATAATCAAGCAGAACTTTTGCATCGGAAAAACACCAGCTTCCGCTACACTCCCGCTCCCTTTTGCCGCAATCGCCACTACACACCTCCCCCCCTACCGCAGAGCTTTTTAAGTTAAGAAACGGATTAATCCGCATTTCCTTCCAGCTCCCGGAGTCGTAAACAAATCAAAACGGCTCTTGGTTATTGAATGCAAAATCGTATCTTTCAGTCACAAATCCCGAACATCTCATTGAAAAGGCGATCAGGTATGGAGGTAAAAACCAATTCATCGGAGTAGGAATCTAGACATTATTATTGCTATAGGGAATTGGAAATTATAAATTCACGCCCTTATTAAATTCTCAAAACCTGCGAATAAATAAGAGCTTTTTTAATGAAATGAATCGGGTTTTTCATATATGTTTTCTATCTTTGTCGTGATAATTGGACCTTGAAGCGTCAAGGAAACATTATTTTATGATTTATATAAAAAGCGTTTTGGTTTATCCTTAAGTAGAAATCTAGACAATTTCAAGCCATAGAAGGGTCATAAACAAAAATGCTCATGTTCCGATTATATACCCAATGTATATAGCATAAGGGCGTGAGCAAACTGTTGTATAGTACTGCATGGCGGGTTGTCTAGAACCTCTACTTAAGTCCGAACAACAGTCCTCACGCTTTTTCATTTTATAATACGCCCGATTTCGGAGGACTACCGGACAATTTAACAAAAATGCCTATGAATTAATAAGACAATATTTTTTTCCCACAATAAGCGATTTTAGTATTATCCCTAAGTAGAAATCTAGACAATTTCAAGCCATCCGGGAGAAGTAGCTAAACAATGAGTTCCTTACGTTTTATCGTATCTGTAAAGCGTGGGCTATGTTTATACTAATCAGGATTAGCGATAGTATTAAAGACAACAGTCCCGCGCTTTTTCATCTTAGACAAATCCGCCCGGGGACAGGGTACGGAAAGAAAAACAATAACGATAAAACAACTATTATATGACTACAAAAAGAGCTCTAATCAAGGAATTGGCACAACGGATGGAATGTACGGACGTTGCCGCGAAGAAGTTTCTGAATTCATACATCGAACTAATAACCGAAAAACTTTCAGAAGGTGAAGGGGTGAGCATTCATTATTTTGGCAAACTGGTTCCCCATTACCAAACAGAGCGTCCGGGACGTAACCTTCGTACAGGTGAAGAATGTAAAATACGCGCCCGCACATCAGTAAAATTCAAAGCCAGTGAAATACTGATTCAAAAACTGAATCCTGGAAAATAAAACAAAAAGAGTGCACCGAATCCGGCGCACTCTTTTTGTTTTATCGTTTCGGGATATCTACCGATGTTTCCTGTTCACCCAATAAGTGGCGGGAGAAATAGTCGACCATACGCCAGTAGAAATATTCGTCCATATCGCCGAAACCGTGGCGTTGCTGCGGAAGGAGCAACATGTCAAAACGCTTTCCGGCACGGATCAGGGCATCTGCCACACGCAGCGTATTGCCCGGATGGACATTGTTGTCGATGTCACCATGTACGAGCATCAAATGACCTTTCAGCCGACTTGCGATCTCTTCGTTCGTCTTGATGTTGTAGACGAAAGTCGTATCACCCTTTTCGCTGACCACTTCCTTCACGCCATGATGCGTCTCGCTCCACCAACGGTTATAGATGCGGTTATCATGGTTTCCGGCACACGAGACGGCTGCCTTGAAGAAGTCGGGATATTGCAGTATAGCAGCCGTAGACATGAAACCTCCACCCGAATGGCCGTGGATACCGACACGGTTGATGTCGATGAATGAATAGCGGTTGGCCAGTTGCTCGATAGCCGCTTTCTGATCCGCCAACCCATAATCACGCAAGTTGCCATAGCCGAAGTTATGATACCATTTCGAACGGCTCGGATGTCCGCCCCGGTTTCCGACCGTGATCACAATAAAGCCGGCCTGTGCCAGACGATCCGTGCGCACACTCATACGGCTGAACGGATAAACGGTTGCTTCGACTTGCGGGCCCGGATATACATAATCGATGATCGGATACAGGGCCGTCGAATCGAAATTAAACGGTTTATACATCACACCATAGAGGTCGGTCACGCCATCCGCAGCCTTCACCTTGAAAGGTTCGGGAAACTGGTAACCGGCGGCCAGCAACCCAGAGAAGTCGCTCTCTTCAAGCGTCATCAGCTTGCGGCCGTTACTATCCATCAAATCCGTACGTGGGATAGTGTTCACACGCGAATAATTATTGACCACAAAGGCCGCATTGTCATCCATGCTGACCGTGTGGAAATAGTCGCCCGGAGTGACTTGCTGCAAACCACTTCCATCGAGGCCCACACGATACAGGTGTTCGTAGTAGGGATTCTCATCTTTCTCTTTCCCGTTAGCCAGGAAGTAAACGACACGTTTGGCTTCGTCCACTTTCACGATCTGGTCTACATGCCAGGGGCCGCGTGTGATGCGGTTCTTCAAGTTACCTTCTCCGTCATAGAGGTACAGGTGCGCCCAGCCGTCACGTTCGCTCCACTGGATCAACTCCTTGCCATCACCTACGGCTGCCAACGGGCGGACTTCCTGATAAGTATTCATACGTTCCTCGATAATCGGACAGATCGAATCCTGTCCGACCGTATACGAACAGATGTCGATACGGTGCAGGTCGCGGCTCGAACGAGTAACGAAGAAACGGTTATTGTCGCCCAGCCAGACACTCGCCACCTCTTTCCGATCACGGTCTTTCTGCCTCCACGGCTTACGTGCCAAGCGCAATGTCTGATCTTTGAATGCAGATGTGCGGATTTCCTTGTAGCTGTTGTCGTTCATGTCGAACAAGAACAGATGCTGGACAGGCGCTTCTTTCTCACCGGGCATCTGGTATTTATAGGTTTCCAGCGTCGGACGAGGCGAAGCCATAGAGTTGATTACCCACAAGTCTTTCACGGCACGCTCGTCTTCAACCGTCACGGCAAAATAACGGGAATCGGGTGACCAGACAATCCCCCAAACGCCTTTCCGCTTGCCGTTGCAAAGCGTGTCGGTGTTCAGCAAGCTATAGGGCTGGCCGAAACCAAAGTCTTTCACACCGAAAGTAGTGAGTTGTATATCCGTAACCGTACTATCCTTATCGTCTTTCTTCAACTTCTCGTAATCCTCGCGGGACATCCGATAGAGGTTCAGGTCTTTTGCATACACGACTGTTTTGCCGTCGGGCGAGAAAGAGGCCCAGTCGGGATATTCCGTTTCTTTCTTCTTTTCTTTGAGCCAAGTCAGCTTACGCGTGGGATAGTCGTAGGAGAAAAAGAATATCTCTTTCTTCGGACCTTTATCCTTGTCGGTACTGTCTTTTTTAGCCTCTTGCGAAGAGGTGATCTGGAAAGTAAAAGTGCGACCGTCCTCTCCAGCTTCGAGCTTCTGGATGGGTAGTTGCTGGGCGGTGAACGGGTCTTTGACGATCTCGGTTATCTGTGCGGCAATATCGTCGAGGTCAAAAAGCGGACGTTTCGTCTTCGCCACCGGATCGACGACATACCAGACTTTGCCGTTGCCGGTCTTATATTCATACCAAAAACTACTGCCCTTCCGGAACCAGTGCGGATCGACAGATGTGGAGAAAAGCATCGTGTTCAGCTTCTCCTTCGTGAAGCGTTCGGCCTGGACGTATCCGGATAGCCGCTCCGCTTCCTGCCCTTTCGCTTCCGTGCCACAGAACATCCCGGCACAAAGCATCACTAATAGTAGTTGTTTTTTCATTTGACGTTGTTTTTATATAAATAAAAAGAAGGTGTATCAAAAAAATCCTGCTTACAATAGACATAATTTAGGCACGGATTACGCGGATTCACACGGAAAGAAAATAAATTTATCCGTGCAAATACGTGAAATACGTGCCTAAAAAATCGTGATAAAGGAGTTTTGACACACCACCTCCTTCGTTTGTTTATTTAATTATACCGGAAGAGTACCACCGATCAGGATAACAACCAGCAAAGCCAAAATTGCATACAATTCGGGGAATACAGCCATCACCATAGTAGCACCGAACACATTGTGGCCGGCTCCGACGCCTGCGATACCATTTGCACAAACCTCTGCCTGACGGATAGAAGAGAACAGACCAGCAAAACCCAACACCAGACCTGCACCGAAAATAGCGGTCGCATTCAACATTGTGATGCTATCAACTAAAAATTTCTGCATCATGAAGTAACCTACAAATCCATACAATCCCTGAGAAGAGGGCAACGCGCTTAATGCGATGTAAGTACCCAGTGCATCGGGATTTTTCTTCATCGCCCCAACAACGGCGTTACCGCAGATTGTTACACCATAACTACTGCCGATAAAGGTTAGACCTGTCATCAACGCAATACCCAGATAAGCTAATAAAATTGGTTCCATAATGAAAATTGTTTTTAATTTATTCTTTTGTTATTATTTAATTTCTTTTTTAAGGGAAACACTTCCACTTTTGTTTTTATGCTTTTTTGAACGGCTTGTATTCTTTTCCACCGCCTTCGAACTCTGCATTCTTATAATACTCCACGAAAATAAGACGCAACGGGTGAACCAGCGAACTGATCGTACAGAGACCGATATTGATCGCATGACCGACCAGCAGGATCAGCAACATACAAACCGCACGCAGGACAACATTCATCCCTTCTGTCATATCGACGGCCAGCGAGTTGAATACCCCCCCCAAAATCGCCCCGGTCAGACCAATTGCGAACAGACGAATGTAAGAAAGCGTATCTCCCAACAAGCCCGAAGCCATATTATAAGTATTCCAAAGTCCCGTACCGAAGTTCAAGAAGATGTTCTTTCCCGGAGAATTGTAGAAAAAAGCCACCAGCAAACCGGCCGCCGCAATACCTAAGAATACGTTCTTCACCATGTCGGACAATTGTACGTTCAACATTGGCAGACCGAACGCACAACACAAGGCAATAATGATAAAGACCCAGGCAAACGGGGCGATACCGTATTTTGTCCCTTTCTGCGACATGATCTTTAAAGCGGCAACAGCCTTTCCGAACACGATCTGTACCAAACCGATGATGATCGAGAACGTCATCAGGTTATCGCTATTCACAAAGTAATCCTTAACGGAAGCAAATGCCGGCACATCGACAAGAGCGATACCGAAAAACGATCCCGTACAGGTCCCGACAATCAACGCCGCCAGACCGAGATACTGGAACAGGCTCAGATAAGGTTTGAAATCAGTTCCAACCTTACGTTTCATAATTGCGCAAGCAATTATCACCAGCAAGCCGTAGCCACCATCTCCGAAACAAAGCCCGAAGAAGAGCATAAAGAAGGGGGCAAAAAACGGCGTCGGGTCAAACTCGGCGTAATTCGGCAAGGAGAACATCTTGGTGATCGGTTCGTACAATCGGCTGAACTTATTATTTTTCAGCTTGATCGGAACACGATCCCCATCCTGTATATCCAACTCCTGGAAATAGTAACCTTCTTTTTCAAGGGCGACCTCCATAGCCGGAGCCTCTTCCGTCGGAACGAAACCTTCCAGCAACATCAACTTATCGCCGGCTTCGCGATCCGTCTGCACCAGCGTATTGGAAAGATTGAATTCGTTTTGGATATTCTTTTCCAACTCTATCAATGTATTGTATTGCCCAGCTGCATACTCTTTCAACTGATTGTTCAATACCTTGATATTATCCAGTAATTGTTCCATCGCAAGATGAAGTTTTGCCAATCCCCGGTCGGGCATTTTCGGACGTTCAGCATCGATATCGATTGGCGTTCCCGTCTTGGTAACCGTCACGAAATAAGTAACCGACTGGAAATTATTGACAAGAAAAGCATTGTACTCTTCTCCCCATTTAGGTTCGTATTTGGAAGTCGGGCAACTAAAAAACGTCACATCGAAGCCAGCCTTTTTCAACCGCCTGATATTTGCATAGCTGAACTCTCCCCAGATATCCATATAAGCGATATCCTTTTCCAGCGAAACTTTCGCTGCCTGTAACATGGCCTGCTTTTCTTGCATTTCTTCCAGCTTGCCTACCAGCTTCAATCCTTCGGCTTTTGTCAGTCCACGTGCCGGAGCAACAGTCACCTCTTTCGTCTGGGAATTCAAGTTCTTGCAATAGCGGATCGCTGTACTTACCTGTTTCCGTTCGGCCAACAAAGCCTGTAGTTCCGCATTATCCAGAACAGAATTCGTTTCCTTCACATGCACAACACCCAATTCGCGGAGAGTCGTGAGGAATGCATCATATTCTCTATGATATACCATAAAGGCATACTTGCTCATCTTTACTATCATACATCAGCCTCCTCTTTTTCTTCTTTCGCTTTACGCTTTTCCTGATTAGCCCGCATGATCTTTTGTGATGACTTGGAGAGACTTTCCTCGTCTTCCATGAATCGTTTCACTTTGCGGATCGCATCTTTATAACCCGGAATCTGTACCTTCTCAAAAAGATTCACTTTCTGAGTGGTTTTCTTCCGCGCATGCTCCAACAACTCCAACTTCATACCCGAAAACTCAGCTTCGATGCCGGTACGTGCCAACTTCTTCAACAGTTCGATACCGTCGGTAAACCAAGCAGGGGCATTGAACAGGCTGTAACGGCCGATCTCGAATTCGATCTCGTCCAACACAGGGACCACTACACCGGCTATCTTTTTGGTAGAAAGAGAAACATCCCGTACCACAATCAGTTCGGGATTGAACTCGTTCCACAAAGCCACCATATTTTCATAGCTCTGTATCTCCTGTTCAAGCTGAAGTTCCAATTTTGTCACTTCATCTTTGGTCCGCTTCACTTCGATACGCAGGGCGCTTTCCTTACTTTTGATCGTCGGCAGGGAACGCTCACGCATCTTCAGTTGCTTTTCCAATTGCTGAAGAGAGGTTTTATTATATTGAAACTTTATTGCCATTTTCTATACATTTATGATTTCTGATTCATAACTTATGAGTCGATGATAATTCATAAATTATGAATCAGAATTCTTTTATTTCTTCCAGTATTTGTCGACCAACGCCTGTTTGATGTTCACTTCGGCAGGTTCGAAATACTCACCGAACAAGTCCCATGCCACATCGAGCATTTCGGTCGTATCGAGATTGACATCGATAGCCAATAGCTTTTCGGAATAATCCTTTGCAAAAGCCAGCGTACGGTTATCGTAGTCCGTCAGGTCGAAACCATTCTCCATCTTCGTCTTCGCATTGGCGGCATCGGCATACAGGCGAACGGCGGCATTCATCACCTGCGGATGGTCCTCGCGTGTCTTCTTCCCGGTCACCAATTGTTTCAGACGGGACAGGCTTCGGAACGGGTCGACGATTACCTTGCCGACATCGCTATCCTTACGCAAGTATAACTGTCCTTCAGTGATATATCCTGTATTGTCAGGCACAGCATGCGTGATATCACCACCGGACAAAGTCGTCACGGCAATAATCGTGATCGAACCACCGGCAGGGAACTGAACTGCTTTTTCGTAAATCTTAGCCAAATCGGAATACAAGGAACCCGGCATGGAGTCCTTCGACGGGATCTGGTCCATACGGTTGGACACGATAGCCAAAGCATCCGCGTAGTTGGTCATGTCGGTAAGCAACACCAACACTTTTTCGTTCTTCTGCACGGCAAAATATTCGGCCGCACATAAGGCCATATCGGGGATCAGGATACGTTCTACAGAGGGGTCTTCCGTCGTATTGATAAAGCTGACGATACGATCCAGCGCACCGGCATTGCTAAACGTATTCTTAAAGAACAAATAGTCGTCATTCGTCATCCCCATACCGCCTAGGATAATCTTATCGGACTGGGCACGCAAGGCAACCATCGCCATTACCTGGTTGAACGGCTGGTCGGGGTCAGCAAAAAACGGGATCTTCTGCCCAGTTACCAACGTATTGTTCAAATCGATACCAGCAATACCCGTAGCGATCAGTTCGGAAGGTTGCTGACGACGAACCGGATTCACAGACGGACCGCCGATTTCAACATCTTTGCCTTCGGGAACAGGACCGCCATCGATCGGATCACCATACGCGTTAAAGAAACGGCCGGCCAACTGGTCCCCGACTTTCAACGAAGGCGCTTTTCCCATGAACACGACTTCGGCATTCGTACGAATACCTTCCGTACCGGAAAAGACCTGCAAGGTCACTTCATCGCCGATAATCTTTACCACCTGAGCCAGCTTGCCGTCGACAGAGGCCAACTCGTCATACCCTACTCCCGTTGCTTTCAGCGAACAGGTAGCTTTTGTAATCTGGGTAATCTTTGTATATATCTTTTGAAATGCTTTTGTTGCCATACACTCTATTATTTATCTTCGCGCTCTGCAATCAGTGCGTCAAGTTGGTCGTTAAACTTCTTGAACTGTTCGCTCTCATATTCGGAATAGTTCATCTGCTTAAAGATGTTGATCATCTTCTTAAAGTATTCCATTACTTCGAGGAAAGTGTTGAACTTGAACTCGGCATGACAAATCTTCACAACCTTGTCCAGCATAAACTCCTGACGCGCAAGAGGGGTTACCGCGTCGATCGCATCGAATGCATCCTGTTGCAGGATCACGAAGTCGATCAGTTCCGATTTCCAGAAAATCACGTGATATTCTACAGGTACGCCGTCGTCACCGAGGATATTGATCTGTTCGGAAATTTCCTTACCGCGCAACATACGAGTCTTGATCTCGTTCACCTTGTCGATCCAGGTCGGAGAGATATGTTTGGCAATATATTCCTGGAATTCGGGATATTCCAGATACTTGGAATAACTGTCGATCGGGTTCACGGCCGGATAACGTTTACGGTCGGCACGCTCCTGTTCCAAAGCATAGAAACAACGGGCCACTTTCTTCGTATTTTCCGTCACAGGCTCTTTCAGGTTACCACCGGCAGGCGATACCGTACCGATGAAAGTTACGGAACCCGTTTCACCATTATTCAAATGTACATAGCCGGCACGTGCATAGAAGTTAGCCACGATTGCAGACAAGTCCATCGGAAACGCGTCCGGTCCGGGAAGTTCTTCCAAGCGGTTGGACATCTCGCGCAAAGCCTGTGCCCAACGGGAAGTCGAGTCGGCCATTAAAAGCACCTTCAATCCCATGCTCCTGTAATACTCGGCGATCGTCATAGCCGTATATACGGATGCTTCACGGGCAGCCACAGGCATGTTCGACGTATTCGCGATAATGATGGTACGCTCCATCAACTTACGGCCCGTATGCGGGTCGATTAGTTCCGGGAACTCGGTAAAGATTTCCACTACCTCGTTCGCACGTTCGCCGCAGGCGGCAATGATTACGATATCTGCCTCAGCCTGTTTGGAGATAGCGTGCTGAAGCACGGTCTTTCCGGTTCCGAACGGTCCAGGGATAAATCCTGTACCACCTTCTACGATCGGATTTACCGTATCGATCGTACGGACACCCGTTTCGAGCAACTTATAAGGACGTGGTTTTTCTTTGTAACAGGTGATGGCACGTTTTACCGGCCAGCGTTGTATCATCGTCACCTCCACATCTTTGCCGGCTTCGTCCGTCAAGACGGCTATCACCTCTCCTATTGTATATTGTCCTGCTTCTTTCAGGCTCTTGACCGTATATTCTCCTTTGAAGGTAAAAGGAACCATGATCTTGTGAGGCTGGAAATTTTCGTCCACTTCACCCAACCAGCCACCAGCAGCCACCTTGTCACCCACTTTGGCAAGAGGTTTGAAATCCCACAACTTATCATTGTCCAACGGGAACGTATATTCTCCACGCCTGAGGAAAACGCCTTCCATCTTATCGAGGTCATTCTGCAAACCATCGTAGTTACGTGACAACATACCAGGTCCCAACGTTACCTCCAACATATGTCCTTCAAACTCGGCTTCGTCACCCACCCGCATACCGCGAGTGCTCTCAAAAACCTGTACAAAAGCATTCTTGCCTATTACCTTAATAACCTCCGCCATTAGCTTCACGCCTCCTACGGAAATGTAACAGATCTCATTTTGGGAAACCGGTCCATCCACCTCTACGGTAACAAGGTTGGAGACGATCCCTTTTACAATTCCTTTCGTAGCCATAATCTGTTTATTTATGATTTATGATATATGACTTATGATTTGGCATCGACGCATAAATCATAAATCTGAAATCATAAATCCGGATATCATTTTTTATTGTTTCTTTTAAATTCTTCCAAGGCATTCTCGCTGCCTTTCTTCATTGCTCCGACGATCTCACGGAAAGTCTTTTCACCGGTCACCTTATCCAGCATCACCCAGCGTTCGATCATTTCCAACTTCAGCAGATAAGCAAATACACTCTCTATATCGAAAGGCTTAAAGAATGTATGTTCTTCGAGCCATTCCCACTTCAAAAGGTCCACTTTCTTCTCGCGAACCATCAAATCCGTTTCCTCAGCAATACGCCAGAGATCAGGCAAATAATCCACCGTGTCTCCCAACCCGAAATCACGGGCATTGGATGTACGAAGCGCCTGGGCTACTTCATTATCTCCGACGATATACCCGGCTTTATCGAAACCATGTTTACGGCAGGTAATAGCGGTCAACATATTGTTGATATTCAAGTTTAAGCAGAACCAATCGCTGACGAACTCATTCGCATTTTTCATGGCATACGCATAATAGAGGGCTGCCAGACGGTCTTCCCAGGGAATTTCCTGTTTGTTTTCTTTGCCTTGTGCTTCAAGATAAAGCTTGAAAAACTCTTTGAAATAAGGAGGCATCCGGTCATTCTTGGGTGGCTTTTCTTCTTCCTTCAACGCTTTGTAAAGAGCATCAAACTCATCATACGTTATACGTCCCCGTGGGTCCGGATCACGATCCGGTTGTTTGGCATGAGCAATCAGGTTCTTATTGTCGAATTTGAGAAAGAACAGATCGATCAACTTCTTATCGGCCTTCGTCAGTATACCGTCCAATTCCTGTCTGAATTGACTGATGGAATAGGTCAATTTACTATCATCGAGCGCAATATTGGGGAGTCCTGCGATTAAGCAATAATATTTACCCATATCAGAACAGCATTTCTACCAATCCTGGACGAAGGAATTCCTTGAAGAAAGCAACAAACTCGTCTTCTCCGAAACTTACTTTATACGAACCGTCAGCCGGGACGATTGTGAAAGAAGCATCATGGCCGCTCACTTTTTCAATCTTCACACCTCCGTCCAAGAGGCTTTTGGCATTGGCTTCAAAATATTTGGTGAGAGCATCGGCATCGGCCGTCCGGATCGTAATCGCTTCCTTCACAACCCATTCCTTTGCCATTTCTAAAATCACTTTCTGCATAAATGCAGTATCAGAAACGATCGCTTTCACATTGGAGGAGGTAATTTTTCCCGTAATGAGATTTACCACTTCGCTCTTCAGTGCTTCTACAGATTGGGTAGCAAACAGCTTCAACTCGGCTTCCGTATTCTTTTTCAACTCGGCAGCCTGCTTTTCAGCCTGTGCCACAATACGCTTTGCTTCTGCTTCTGCTTCAGTCAAAATAGCCTGTTTCTGAGCATTTGCATCGGCAATGATTCGCCCTGCTTCTTCGTTGCCTTTCTCTACACCTTCTTTGTAGATTTTGTCGGTCAGTTCCTGAATCTTTGTATCCATTTCTATATATTTTTTAAGTTGTTCCCACGTAAGTATTAAACGCCTACAAAGTTATTCTTTTCTTTGAATTAGCATTCAGTCTATCCTAAAAATTTGCGATTATACAATTTTTTATACCACTGGTTAGTCGGGATGGTCGCCACCAGCTTGTGATAGATGACAGATAAAATACCCTTTTCGCAAAACTTTTCCAAGTTTGAATTAAAAAGTATCAGAACCAGACCAAATCTATCGTATTTATATATTTTGAAAAACTACTGTCATACTATCACTAATTGCCTTTTATCAATTGAATATCAATGGACACAAGCAATGATAGTAGGTATGATGGATGCCTATTCCATCTATCATACTGTCATTAACTGCCTGTCCGACATTTTTCTTCACATGACTTATTTTCAATAACATAATAAGATAAACCCATTGACACCCGGGTCTCGATATCATTCACACTCGGGTGTCAAGACCGTTCACATCCGGGTGTAAAAAGCCTGTAAACGGGAATCTTCGGCACTTTTTCTGCCTGTTTGAAGCAAAATAAGTCACGTATTTCAACAAAAAAGACGGTATCTCCTACAGAAAAACATCAATACAACTCTCAAAACCAACAAATGCTAAATTCAAACAGGCTCTTAGCGGCAAGCATAGCAAGTAATATTTTTTAACGTTCCAAATCTATTCAAAACAGTCTTTTTTCTATCGAAATGACAATTCGCATTCTATCTTTGCGTCACAATTTTTTATCATTCATAGTAAATCCAAAATATATGTTTTCCATCGAAAAAGCAACCCTTGCCGATTGTCCCCTTATCCAGACTCTGGCATCCAATATCTGGGAACCGACCTATGGTTCCATCCTCTCCCGCGAACAACTCGACTATATGTTCGAGATGATGTACAGCAATGAAAGCCTTCAAAAGCAAATGAGCGAACTTCATCACCAGTTCTTCGTCATCTATGCCGACGGTGTCCCTTCCGGCTACTTGTCTATCGAGACCGTAGAAAAGGATTTATATGAATTCCAAAAAATATACTCTTTGCCTTCCCTACATGGTTCGGGAATCGGGCGTTTCATTATCGAACAGGGAATAGCCTACCTGAAAACGATCCATCCGAGCCCCTTTACGATAGAACTGAACGTAAACCGCCACAACCCAGCCGTAGGTTTCTATAAGCATATGGGATTTCACGAACATGCAACCCGTGATTTCCATATCGGGAACGGCTATTACATGAACGATTACATAATGAGAATGGAGGTAAAGGAATGAACGTACGCCTAAAACCGATCATGTTTGTCGGGACTTGTTCCGATGCAGGCAAAAGCGTTATCAATGCAGCTTTCTGCCGTATATTCAAGCAAGACGGATATCATCCGGCACCATTCAAGGCGCAAAATATGTCACTCAACTCCTACTCCACTCCTGAAGGTGGAGAAATGGGACGTGCACAGGTGGTACAGGCCGAAGCCTGCGGGATCGCCCCGCATACGGATATGAACCCGGTGTTGCTGAAACCGACGAATGATAAAAGCTCCCAAGTCGTCTTGAACGGCCGGCCGGTCGGAAACATGTCGGCACAGGATTATTTCGGTATGCAAAACCAAAAAGAGGTATTATTCAAAGAAGCGATTGAAGCCTTCCATCGCCTGGAAAGTCGCTATAGCCCGATCGTCCTGGAAGGAGCCGGTAGCATTTCCGAATTAAACCTGCGCGACCGAGACATCACCAATATGCGGATGGCCGAGCAGGCAGGAGCGGCCACCTTTTTGGTTGCCGACATAGACAGAGGCGGCGTTTTCGGATCTGTTTACGGAACAATCGCCCTTCTGAAGCCGGAAGAAAGAGTTTTGATGAAAGGGATCATTATCAATAAATTCAGGGGAGATGCATCTCTTTTTGACGATGGCAGGAAGATTATCGAGGACTTGACCGGTGTGCCGGTAGTAGGTGTGATTCCTTGGTTTCGCGATATCAAAATCGAAGAAGAAGATTCGGTCGCCCTCGATATGAAACACAATACTTACCGGGACGGAAAAATCAACGTGGCGATCATCTTGCTGAAACGAATGTCTAATTTCACCGACTTCGACATATTGGATATGGACCCTCGCTTCAATGCCTATTATACGAACAATATCGACGAGATAGAAAAAGCAGATATCATCCTGCTCCCCGGCTCTAAAAATACACTTTCGGATCTTCAAAGCCTGCGAGCGTGCGGTATAGCTGATGCAATTATCCGTGCCCATAAAAACGGGAAAAAAGTTATCGGCATCTGTGGAGGGTATCAAATGATGGGAGCACGCCTTGAGGACCCGAAAGCCATCGAAGGAAACCTGCCCGCCGTTCCCGGACTGGGCCTGCTACCGCAATGTACGATCATCGAACCGGAAAAAATAACTCGCCAAAGCACCTTTGCCTTTCTGCCTGGGCTATGCAAGGACGGTTCCTGTAAAGACGGTTCGCGAACCATCTCCTACGGCTGTCGCGGCTACGAGATACACATGGGACGAACAACTCTGCTTGGCGACGCTCCAGAAAATCCGGTGGCCGTCCTCAACGACGGACGGACGGACGGTTATTATCTGGATAACACATGCTGGGGCAGCTATATGCACGGAATACTGGATAACCCGGAAGTCCTGGACAACCTGGCCGAAGGATTTGATAAAGAAACAACAGACCACCCTTTCGACTATGCAGCATTCAAAGAAGAACAATACGACAAGTTGGCGAATTTAGTCAGGAAACATGTCGATATGGATTATATCTATCGGCAACTGGTTTGACAATTGTCAATTATTTCAACCGGTCCACCCTGGCAACGTCATCTAGTTTGACACAGACTGTAGCCCCCAATTGTTCAAGGTAAAGAACTAAATGATTCTTTTTAATCTTCTTCACTTTTCCGGAAACATGTTTCATAGCCCCGCAAAGGATCTCGACCTCTTCGCCGGGACATAAAACATGTTCGGATGCCTGGTCGAGAAATTCCTGAATGGCGTCGATCTCCTTCTGGCGGACAACGGCCGGTTTTCCATTGTAATAGACAATACGGGCCACTCCATACACCCGAGTCAGGTTTCTTAACTCCGGGTCGGTACACCGCACAAACAGATAAGAGTTGAATAATGGCAACTCCACGATTTTGACACGGTCAGACCAGACCCTGGGCGCACGATGAAGCGGAAGCCAACACTCGATTCCAAGCGCATCGATCCGGTCCCTCACCTGCTTTTCCGCCCTGGGAGCGGTATACAACACATACCAACTTGTCTTATCGGCGTTTATCTTAAGTCCTTTTTTCTCCATAACGTACACAAATATACGACTATTTTTCATACATAGAATGGCCCATATTCAATAAACCTTTATCCATTCCCGAACAAGCCGGATTAATCTTTTTTATTTTCCCTGAATATCAATAATTATCTCTACATTTGCAAAACAGTTTTTTGTACCTCATATAATTTCACATATGGACAAATATACGCACTATTCAAGAGAAGACCTGATATCTGAAATTGAACGGTTGAAGATGAAACAGGCTGAGGGTGGTTCCATCTCCAGTTCGAACAAAATGATGGTCAATATGATTGTCTTACGCAAAACAATATCGGATGTCCTTTCCCTTTTACTTAGCACCAACGACGAAGCTGTCATAGACAAGGCGTTGTTGCATATTCTGCATTTCTTCGATGTTGAACGTGTGTATATCGGCATCTTCGACGAGCAAAGTTCTATCGTCGATTTCACCCATGAAGTGACCTCCGAAGGCATTATCTCGATGCGGGAAGATCTGTTAAGGCAGTTATCGAAAGACGATATCCCCTGGTGGATAGATCAGATCAAAGCCGGGAAAGACATTATCATCTATGACACGGCTAAAATGCCTTCGGTTGCGGCAGCCGAACAACATCTGCTGAAACTCCAAGACGTCCTCTCGCTTCTGGCCCTTCCGGTTTCAAGCGAAGGAAGAGTGTACGGGTTTATCGGTTTGGACTCCGTCAGGAAATATTCGAACTGGAATGCCCTCGATATTGAAAACCTGCGGGTATTGGCCAATATCGTATCCATAGCGATCGAGCGGGAACATGCACAGCACATCATGGAGCATTCGGCAAACCTGATGCTTAAAAGCGAAGCGAAATTCCGCATTATCTTCGAAAAGCTTTCTTTGGGAGTCGAACTATATGATATTGACGGAACCCTACTTGACCTGAATGATGCCGATTTGGAAATATTTGGTACGACACGTGAAAGTGCAATCGGCATCAATATGTTTCAAAATCCGAATATTCCGGAATGGGTCAATCATAAATTGAAAAACGGAGAAGACGTCACTTTTACATTAGACTATAGTTTCCATTCCATCAAAGATACCCAATATTATGCAACTGCCATCACAGACAGAGAAAAGCATCTGCAAGTAACAGGCATTACACTAAAAGATTGGCAAAACAAGATATTCGGGTATCTGTATATTGTTTTAGACGATACGGAGAATTATCGGAAGGCCGAAGAGAAACGGGAAAGAGACAATGAATTGATTCGCGTAAAGGAAGCAGACAAACTGAAGTCCGCTTTCCTGGCAAACATGAGCCATGAAATCCGTACACCTTTAAATGCAATCGTCGGCTTTTCCGACATAGTAGCCGAAACTCAGGACGAAGACGAAAAAAAGGAATACTTGGAAATCATCCACAAAAACAATGATTTATTACTCCATCTGATAGATGATATCCTGGACTTCTCAAAGATAGAATCCGGCACTCTTGACTACCACATTTCCGAAATGAATATCAAAGAGATTTGCGAAGAAGTATTTCTGGCAAGTTCTCTCAAGATGAAACCGGAGGTAAAGTTAGTATTCGACAAAGAGTTACCTTCTATCCGGCTGAAAACAGATCCTCAGCGCGTCATGCAGGTCATATCGAATTTCGTAAATAATGCAATCAAATTCACGGAAAAAGGGAGTATTACGATCTCCTACAAACGAGAAGGAAATTACTTGCGTGTGAACGTGCAGGATACCGGAATCGGCATTTCCGAAGACGATCGTAAACGTATATTCGAACGTTTCATCAAGATAAACGAGTTTAAACAGGGAACCGGTTTAGGACTGACGATCAGTAGGACCATCATCGAGAGTTTGAACGGGGCAATCGGGGTCGACTCTGTAAAAGGTTCCGGTTCTACTTTCTGGTTCACACTACCACTCGAATAAAAACGCGGTGTGCAAAACAGCCTTGCTCCCGTACTCCACATAGGATCACATAAAAACAGACCATATAAATATCTGATTGATAAGACCTGTTCTTTTGCACCCCCCTGTAGGAGCGGAGACAAGTACATTTTGACACACCGCTTTTCATTACTTCTGCATCGGACCCACCGATGGCGGAGGATTTCCAATCCCCCATTTCTTATTTGCTTTCGGTCCCATCTTCAGAGACAGGACACCGCCGGCGGTAATCCGACTATGGTCAAACCAAGGCCCACTCAACTCTTCGCCGTTCAACGTAGCCGATTGCACATATTTATTATCATGGGAAGCGCCATCAGCCACGATCTCGAACACATTGCCACCTCCGAGGTCGATCTTCACATCCGAAAAGACCGGACTGCCGATATTGTAAGTCGGAGATCCTGGTGTCACCGGATAAAATCCCATCATGCTAAACACCACAAAGGCAGACATGCCTCCCCCGTCCTCATCACCCGGAACTCCCATCAGGTCGTTACGGAACCATTGGTCAAGCAAAACACGGATGCGTTTCTGCGTCTTCCAGGGTTGTCCGGCATAATTATACAGATACGGGATATGCAGGCTCGGTTCATTTGCCATCGAGAACATTCCGACATTGCCGGTATGATCAGGCAAAAACGAGTAGAATTGCCACTTGGACATTCCTAAAGGAGTATCAAACATCGAATCGAGAGCAGCCGTAAAGACCTCGTTTCCCCCGATAAGCGAAACCAAGTCGCCGATATTGTGTTGTACATCCCAACGATAAATATAACCATTATTTTCATCATAATAATCGCGAGCACCCAAACCACCAGAATACCGATAATCCACACCTTCGATAAACTTACCGTCCTTATCCTTCGGATGGAAGAAACGGGTTTCCGGATTAAAGAGATTCCGGTAGTTATAAGACCGGGCAAGGAAATATTCCGCATCCTCTTTCTTCCCCAGTTCGGCCGCGATCTGAGAAAGACACCATTCGTCATAAGCCGTTCCTAAGGTAACGGCAACCGGTTGGCGCTTTTCCCACGGAGAGACATCAGCCACCGTTTCTTTTTCACCCGGTTTCAAAGCTGGAATATAGCCATGTTCCTTATAAAATTCATCCAACCATCCGGAAGGAGCCGCCGACCAGGGAATCAAAGTTTTCTCCTCGATCCCCTTACGGGCAGCTTCATACGCTTTTTCAAGATCGAAACCGCGAACACCTTTCCGCCATGCATCGATAACAGTGGCAACGGCATGGTTGGAGTTCATACGGCGGGAATCGCCGGTCACTTCAGGAAATGTCGGCATCCAGTTCGTTCCCATTTGCTGGGCCATCAAGAGATATGAATTGATAATATCGGTCTCACATTCTTTATCAATCAATATACGAAGCGGATGGGTGGCACGATAGGTATCCCAAATCCAGTCATCGGTATAGAACGAACGGCCACCATCTTCATGTATCTTGCCATCAAAAGCACTATAGTATTTACCGTCTTCGCTCAGATTCACCGGACGTTCATAACAACGGTATAAGGAAGTATAGAAAACGGTCTTGTCGTTTTCACTTCCTCCACTTACCTGTATCTTGCCTAAAGCATCGTTCCATTCGTTTCGTCCGATCCGGGCGATTGCACTTACATCATATGAGTTGATCTCACGCTCCAGGTTCTTCCGGGCTTGCTCTGTGCTAATAAAAGAGATTCCATAGCGCACACCGATCTCTTTCTGACCGGAGAAAGCCAATGCCAAGGCGGCATCTTTTCCCTCTACGGACGATTTACCGTACTTCACGGTTCCACTGGCCAGGATACCGGATTTCTCCGGTTTCTTGTCTGTTTCGGCATATAAATAGACCTTTGTTTTCTTATCTACATATTGAAAACCACTGACAGTGTTTCCATCACATTTCAACTCTCCATTCCGGCTATTGAACACCAGATAAGCCGGTCCGTCTTTCTCGAACTTAAGGCTATAAACCGCGCTCTGGTGAGATGGAGCATAATCGACCTCGATATTCGCCTCATCCAAATATACCTGATATCGATACGGGACAATCTTTTCCCGATCGTAACTATACTGGATAACAGGTTTCAGACCCGCCTCATCACCCTGATAAGGACTCAGGTTGAAAGCCGAACTACCTCGATGGCTTGTCACGATGAGAGGCAACCCACCCAACCGGTCTCCCGTAAAATCACCACGTTCGGGATAGACGCGCAACATACTGTTAGGCAGATGGACGGTCGGATAAGTCGGCACTAGCAGATGGCTGATGTTCCCCATATAAGGGTTAACATATTCTACCGGTTCTTTCGGCAGGTTATCGGCGACCAACCGTTTTCCTTTGACATAATACCTATCGGCAAACATCATGATGGCAACTCCGATCACGACGCCCAATAAAAATTTTCCTGTTTTCTTTAGTATCTCCATTGTTTATTTCTTTTGTTTTTCATTTACTGAAAATGAATATGGAAAATCTTCCGGACTCACTCCTCTGTTCATATTCGGCTCATCTCCCATTTTGATATCCAAGACACCGCCTTTCAGCAGTTCGAAATGTTCCAGATAGTTTTTCGTATAATTCTTTCCGTTAAAAGACATAGACTCGATATAGATATTCTTGTCGCTGTTCTCCGGCGCATTGACAACCAAGCTCTTTCCATTTTCAAAATGCAAAGTGGCTTTCTTAAACAAAGGTGCGCCCAATACATATTGTGTCGTTCCGGGAGCAACCGGATAAAAGCCAAGAGCAGAGAATACATACCAGGCGGAAGTCTGTCCGTTATCTTCGTCACCACAATAGCCATCCGGTGTCGGAGTGTACATACGGTCCATCACCTGACGTAGCCAGTATTGGGCTTTCCAAGGCTCACCGGCATAATTGTACAGATAAATCATATGCTGGATCGGCTGGTTGCCATGTGCATAGTTTCCCATATTCATAATCTGCATTTCACGAATCTCATGGATAACCTGTCCATAATAACTATCATCAAATACGGGAGGAACAGCAAATACGGAATCCAGCATAGTGATGAATTCTTTTCGTCCCCCCATCAAATCGATCAATCCCTGCGGATCGTGAAAAACCGACCATGTATAATGCCAGCTATTCCCTTCTGTAAAAGCATCTCCCCATTTCAACGGCGAGAAAGGAGCCATGAAGTTGCCGTCCTTATTCTTTCCGCGCATCAATTTGGTTTCCTTATCAAACAAGTTTTTATAGTTCATTGCACGTCTGGCATACAAATCCAGTTCTTTTTTGGGACGTCCCAGATCTTTTGCAATCTGGTAGATACACCAGTCATTATAGGCATATTCCAACGTACGAGCAGCATTCTCGTTAATCTTTACATCATAAGGCACATAGCCCAATTTGTTGTAATATTCATGTCCTAAGCGACCGGTAGAAGAAACCGTCGGATGTACATTTTCCGTTCCGTGGATCAAACCTTTGTACAATGTTTCGAGATCATCCACCTTTATACCTTTGACGTAAGCATCCACCAAAACCGAAGCGGAATTGTTACCCACCATACAACCACGATGTCCGGGACTTGCCCATTCGGGGAAGAAACCGCTTTCCTTATAAGCATTGATCAAACCTTCCTGCATTTCTTTCGACATGGTCGGGTACATCAGGTTCAGGAACGGGAACAGACTACGGAAAGTATCCCAGAAACCAGTATCCGTAAACATATAGCCCGGCAATACTTTTCCATTATAAGGACTATAATGTACAACTTTCCCTAAGGCGTCTATTTCATAAAACTTACGGGGAAACAGAAGCGAACGGTACATACAGGAATAGAACGTCCGATACTGGTCCAGAGTTCCACCTTCCACTTCGATCTTACTCAACTCCTTATTCCAAACATCTTTGCCTTTTTGTACCAATGTGTCAAAATTGTCAGAACCCAACTCTTTCAGATTGAGCGAAGCTTGTTCGAAACTGATAAACGAAGAAGCGACCTTTGCATGTACAATCTCGCCTTTCATCGTCTTAAAACCGATAACGGCACCGACATGGTCGGATTGTTGCTCACGAACACCTTCCTTCAAAGTTGCATCGGCAAAAGTTGCTTCATAAGTGAAAGGTTTATCAAATTCGATAACGAAATAGTTTTTGAAATTATCCGGTACACCACCGCTATTCTTGGTCGTATAACCGATAACCTTGTTTTCTTCAGGGATCACCTTAATATAGGAACCTTTGTCAAACGCATCCACTACGACATAGGAATGTTCGTTTTCCGGGAAAGTGAAACGAAACATGGTAGCACGATCAGTCGGTGTCAGTTCGGTTTTCACATCATGCTCTGCCAGATAGACTTCATAGTAGTACGGTTTTGCTATCTCACTCTTATGAGAGAACCAACTGGCCCGTCTATCCTGATCAAATTCAGGAGTACCGACAACCGGCATGATGGCAAACTGCCCGTAATCATTGATCCAAGGACTTGGCTGATGGGTTTGTTTAAAGCCACGTATTTTATTGGCGGTATAGGTATACCCCCATCCATCCCCCATCTTACCGGTTTGCGGGGTCCAAAAATTCATACCCCATGGACGTGCTATAGCCGGATAGGTGTTACCGGTTGATAGCTCAAACGACGATTGCGTCCCCATTAAAGGATTAACATACTCTACCGGATCAAAAGCACCGTCTGACGCAACGGCAGGCCTTCCCAGGCAGGTTAGCATAGCAATAAGAGCAAAAGCCCATATACTTTTTTTCTTCATTTTTATTTATACGATTAATATTCTACTTACAAAGATAAGTCAAACAACTCCTTAAGTAAAAGCAAGTAATGTGAATTTTTCTCAAAAATCAATAAAAAGGGAGGTTACCCATATATGAACAACCTCCCTTCTGATCAAGACTGCTTTTTAATGAGTCCTGATATCAACTCTATAGTTTGAACTTATACAGTTGCGCCATCACCTTCTGGTATTCATTCTGCAACTGCATATGATTCTGCATACTCTGATAGAGCGTGGTGACGTCTACAAAATATTCGATCATCGAGATTTGTCCCGCTTGGATCGCCTTATTCAACAACGCCAGGTTATTCTGGCTCTCCAGCACTTCGCCATACTCGTCGATGGAAGTCTTCAAGGCTACCGACTGGTTATAGAGTTGGAGCAATTCATTCTCTACCGCCGTCATCGTGCTTTCCAGTTGCAAATCGGTGTAAAGGTTCTGTGCTTTCGCCTGTTTCACATTGTTGCGGTTTGAGAAAAGAGGAATACTGATGCCGACCAAAAAGCCATTGAAACGTTCGCCACCCGAAGATGGGTTCATACGGTAACCCAACTCAAACGAAGGCAGCCCCATCGTCTTGTTGACACTGATTTGTCTCGATGATACGGCCTTCGCACTTTGCAAAGACAACAGACGCCGATCATTCTCCAAGATTTCCTGGCGCAGGTCAGCAAACGAGAGCGGAAGCTCCACAACCTCGTAAGCCGTATCAGTCAACTGAATAGCAATCCCCCCGTTCAGCATTTCTAGTTCCCGCTGTTTATTCACACGGGCCGCTTCGTTCATGCGTACCTCGTTACGGACGTTCAAAAGTTCAAGTTCAATCTTGTTCGTTTCCAAAATATTGGCATCACCCTGTTCCAAGCGTTGCTGATAGAGTGCGGCAAGCTGTTCGGCGCTTTTCCGACGGATATCCAGCAGGTTCTTTTGCTGATTCAGAAAGATCAAGTCCAGGCAAGCTTCTTTGGCTTGCAACAAAATCTGCTGGCGCACTTCTTCGCCCTGTCGGTCGTAGTTTTCGCCCTTCTGCTTGGAGAGCTTGTTCCGTTGCATATATAAAGACGGGAAGTCAAATGATTGCGAAGCGACTAATTCACCGGTGAATCCCATTCCCTCTTTGTTTCCATACAAATGGGAATAAGTAACGGTAGGATCAGGCAGGTTGTTGTCCAGTTTGGCTTCCAACTTTTGTGCCGTCACCATCTGACGGTTTGCCTGCAATTCCTTGTTATTGGTCTCTACACTCCGGAGCACTTCCTCGATGGAAGTTTGCGCCCCGGCCACCAATGCAGAAGAAAGCAATGCTATTGTTAATATGAATCGTTTCATTCTTTATCTTCTTTATTCATTAATAAATAAACAATCGGGATGATGAAGCCGTTCAGGAAAGTGGATGTCAGCAGACCTCCTAAGATAACGGTCGCCATCGGACTTTGTATCTCGTTGCCTGGCAAATCGCCGTTCAGCGCAAGCGGGATTAACGCGAGAGCCGAACTGAGCGCCGTCATCAGGATAGGATTCAAACGGTCCATAGAACCTTGCAGGACGGCTTGTTTCAACGGTACATTCTCTACAGTCCGAAGATGCGTGTAATGGCTGATCAGCAACATACCGTTACGAGTGGCAATACCGAACAGGGAAATGAAACCGATAATAGCCGGAATACTCACCTCGCCGGAAGTCAGCTTCAAGATGAACACACCCCCGATCAACGCCAACGGTAGGTTCAACAGAATAACCCCGCTCTCTTTCGCATTCTTAAACTCATTATAGAGCAACAGGAAGATCACCAACAGAGACATCAACGAAGTAAGCAGTAACGTACGGCTGGCAGCCTGTTCACTCTCGAACTGCCCGCCATATTCGATATGATAGCCTTCAGGCAACTGGATGGAAGCATCTATCTTCTGCTGTATCTCATTGACGATGCTGCGGAGGTCGCGCTCGGAAACATTACCACTGATCACGATCTTACGCTGCACATTCTCGCGATTGATCGTGTTCGGACCTGTCACGGAACGGATTTCGGCGACATAGCTCAACGGGACTTTCTTACCACCCGCATCGATCATCAGATTACGGATATCCTCCATTGTGGCACGGCTTTCATCCGAAGTCTTTACCGTCAGGTCAAATGTCTTGCCATTGTCATACACCTGGCTGACAGCTTCGCCCCCCAGCATGACATTGACATACTCCTCAAACTCCGGCAACGTGATGCCATATTGTGCCATCAACTCACGCTTCGGTATAATGGTAAGCTGCGGACGCTCGATCTGTTGTTCCACTTTCAAGTCCACCAGACCGGGGATTCCTTGTATAGCCTCCTTGATCTGGTTACCGACCGTAAACATCAGATTCAAGTCCGTACCAAACAATTTGATTGCGATATTCGCCTCCGTACCGGAGAGCATGGCGTCGATACGATGAGAAATAGGCTGTCCTATTTCGATGTTAGCTCCACTGATGGTAGACAATTTCTTACGGACATCATTCATAACCGCATCGCGGCTACGGTCTTTCAAGACAAACGGAGCTTCGATTTCCGATACGTTTACCCCTAAAGCATGCTCGTCAAGCTCGGCACGTCCGGTCTTGCGGGCAACAGTCTGGATTTCGGGAACCTGCATCAGCAATTCTTCTGCCCGTCGTCCCATCTCATCCGATTCTTCGAGGGAAATACCCGGAAGAGAGCTTACATTGATCGTAAACGAACCTTCGTTAAATGGCGGCAGGAAGCTACGTCCCAGCGTAAAGAACATTCCCAATGCAACAAGAAACAGGCCAATCGTACACCCTAACACCATATTTTTATGTGCCAATGCTCCATTCAAGGCTTTACCATACAATTCTTTCAACTTGCGGGCCACCCATGCCTCCTTCTCTACTTTCTTGTCTGTAGGCTTCCGGTTCAACAGGTAGCTGCACAACACGGGGGTCAATGTCAACGCCACGACCGTAGAGGCAAACAGCGCAACAATAAAGGCGATCCCCAGCGGCACCAGCATACGCCCTTCCATCCCGCTCAGGAAGAAAAGGGGTACGAAGCTGACCACGATAATGAGCGTCGAATTCAAAATCGGCATACGTACTTCGCGAGATGCATCGAACACGACTTCCAAAATGGAACGTTGCTGATCGGAAGGCAACAAACGATTTTCCCGTATCCGTTTATATACATTCTCCACATCAACAATCGCATCATCGACCAGCGAACCGATAGCAATCGCCATTCCTCCCAAACTCATAGTATTAATAGTCAATCCCATATAATGCAATGTCAGTATGGAAACTAACAAGGAAAGAGGCAAGGCAACCAGCGAAATCACCGTTGTACGAATATTCATCAGGAACAGGAACAGAACAATAACAACAAAGAAACTGCCTTCGAACAGACTGTTCTTCACATTATTAATAGAGCTGTCAATAAAGCGGCTCTGACGGAATATGTCGGTCGAAACGTGCACATCAGCAGGCAGGTTCTTCTGCAAGTCCGCCATAATCGCGTCTAACTTTTCCGTCAAGTCGATCGTGCTGGTGTTCGGTTGTTTGGTGACCGTAATCAACACGGCAGGTTTCGCCCGTTCGGAAGCAGTTCCGAGCTTCGGACTTTTGCTGCCAATCTTCACTGTTGCAATATTTTCCAACAAAACAGGGAAATCTCCGACAATCTTTACAACTCCCTTTCCGATCTCCTCGGCATTCGCAGTAGAAAGAACACCCCTGATGATGTATTCGTTATCATATTCATAAAGGACACCACCATTGGCATTCCGGTTCATGTTGCGGGTAACGGCCAGAACTTCACCCAAGCTTACACCGTAGTGCTTCATGCGGGCGGGATCAAGCAATACCTGGTACTCCTTGATATCGCCACCGATCACGGCAACCTGTGCCACTCCTCCCGTCGAGAGTAATCGCGGACGGATGGTCCAGTCGGCAATCGTACGCAGGTCCATTTGGGTTGTAGGGGCGATTCGTGAACCACTCTTACTATCATCGACCGTCAGCCCGATAATCATCATTTCCCCTAAGATGGAAGACTGCGGGCCCAGCGTCGGTTTCCCGACATTCTCCGGCAGGCTCTCACTGACGACAGCCAACTTTTCGGAAACGATCTGGCGAGCCCGGTAAATATCCGTTCCCCAATCGAATTCAACCCACACAACAGAAAAACCCGTCGTAGAAGACGAACGGACACGACGCACATCCATCGCACCATTCACAGCCGTTTCTACCGGAAAAGTGACCAAACGCTCTACCTCTTCTGGCGCCATACCGTTTGCCTCCGTCATAATGACAACGGTCGGCGCATTCAAATCCGGGAACACATCCACATCTGTATGGAAAGCGGTATACGTACCGGCAATCATCAGCAGCAGGGAACAGATCAATACAACCAACCTGTTATGCAGCGAGTAATATATTATCTTATTCAGCATAATCTTTTTTAATTGTCAATTCATTAATGATTATGTGTATGTGCGGGAATTGCATTAGAAGCAGAAGCCAGCTTGATCTGGTAAGCACCGACCGTCACAACTTCGTCACCTGCTTTCAGGCCGCTCAATATCTGGACTTCGGAGCCGTTGTCGGCACCTAATGTCACAGGAACCTTTTTATAGGCTTCTTCATGCACGCGAACAAAGACTGAATAAACACCCTGCTCCTCGATAAGGGCGGAAACAGGGACACTGATGACATTCTGCATCGGAGCCGTAAGCAGATAGATCTCGACAAACGAGCCGGGAATAATAGCTCCCTTATTATCAAACTCGAATGTAACTGGAACATAAAAAGAGTTAGTATCGGAGGCCTTGCCATAAGAAAGCAGATGTCCACGCAGATCGGACAATTTATAAGTCACGTTATCGTACGGCGTACGGAAATTAGCGGACTGTATAGATGGCAAGTAGTTGTAATATTTCTCTGAAACCTCCGCACGCAACACCAGGCGGCTATTCTGCGAAATCGTGGCCAACGGCTGGCCTACCGTCACATAATCACCCTCTTTCACTTGCAAGTTTTTCAGATAACCGTTTATTGGCGAAACAACCGACACACCGTTAGCAGTCTGTTTTCCTGCTACCGCTTCCCAAGCCACCTTCGCATTCTCGTAATTCAGACGTGCCTGTTCAAAGTCTTTGGCAGAAACGATCTTATCCCCTACCAGGGTTTCCATACGTTCATATTCTTTCTTTGCATTCTCATACGCATATTTGGCTTTAGCCGCCACATTACCGTCAGACAAACTGCTCGAAGCAAGACTCAGAATAGCCTGTCCCTTGCGAACAGCCGTTCCATCGACAAATGACAGGTTGCCGAATGTTACCACACCGGGAACCGTAGCCACCACAGTCGACTCCTCTCCCTGCGCAGCCATCACCCGCCCGCTTGTTTTGATCACATCGGTAAAAACACCCGGCTCAACCTTAGACGTCTGCAATCCGACTGCTTCCGCCAATGCTTTCTTAAACGAAATTTCACCGGCATGTCCTTCTCCGGCCTCTTCATGTTCATGATCATGTCCCTCATGTTCATGATCATGCCCTTCGTGATCGTGGTCGTGTTCTTCTTCGTGTTCGTGGGCTTCATGTTCATGCTCTCCATGTGCCGCAGTATTGCCATTGCAACCTGCCAGGATGTAGGCGAAAATCACCCACACTAAATATATTTTTTTCATTATGATGTATGAATTTTGATTTATGAGTTATGAATAAAAGAAGGTTCATGATTTATGATTTATATCATCAACACATAAATCATAAATCATAAATTATAAATCAAATTCATACGGAGGCGCACGAAGCCCTGACGCAGAAACAATCCACGTATCATGCAGGGACTCGATGTAGTAGGCCCGGTCATTCTCGAACAAGAGCTTGTAAAAGACCGGAACAGGAGGGTTTATATAATCAAACAATACAAGCAAAGGGAAAAGAAACTGATTCACGTTTCCATCTGTCACATGCGAGAAAATGGAAGTGTAGAGTGCGATGTTATGCCCGTTGCATCCGCAATCATGTGATTCGGAACTTCCATGCCCACCATGAGCCGCCTCGGCTGAAAGTGATTTATAGCAAGGCAACCCGTTACTATGGTGATGGTGCGGTACGACTACCGATATAAGCATCACGATACTAACAAGCAGCATCACATATTGGTATATTTTCTTTTTCACTCTCATACTTCCGATACAAAAATACGAAGTTTTTAATTACTACGCAATTATGCCTCCTAAATTAAGAAACTGTTTTGTTTTTTACCAAACCAAGCGGTTTTCATTGTCTGGCAAGGCACTTTAGTTGCCAGACATCCCCATGTTGCCACCCTTTACATCCGGGTGAAGAGGGGTGGTACACCCGGATGTAAAGGGTGGCAACATGGGGGTGTTCGTGAAATTATGTGCTTATTTCTGCCAAAAAAAGAGATAGCTTTTGTGGAATGAAGAACCATATTGTTTTTCAATCATATGATAAAAGCTCCATATTTCATGAGTGACAAAGGAGTGACAGAGTAGTGATAGAGTAGTGATAGAGGGAAATGTCATCTATCACTACCTCTAACGTTTAAATATCAATAACTACAGGCTCGTCAGTGATAGAGTGATAGATGAAAACAGTTTCTATGATTTCTCCCGATAGAGAAGAAAGGTATGCCAAGTGAAAACTTACTTACGAAATGACATAAATCAGGCATGGATATAAACCCATATAATCCATGCCTAAAAAATCGTGATGAAGATGTGTTTTGACATCTCCTTGTTATTCGGAAATAAGCCTTTATTTGTCCAGCTTAGCACAAATAAGTTCGGCCGCCTTCTTTCCGCTCATCAGCATACCACCAAAGATCGGCCCCATGCGGAAACTACCACTCACCCCATTGGCAGCCATACCAGAAACGAACAGTCCCGGATAGATTTCCTTCGTATTTTCTACGGTTGTAGACTCACCCAGCTCGACATTCAGCGAACGTTCGCCGATCACGCCCCCAGTTGGAGTATTCAGCTTGATATCGTTCTTGCGAGCAACCACGCGTGCGATTTCACAGTCGTGGCCGGTTCCTTCCAGGACAGCCTTGGACATGATTGTCAGCGGGTCCACATGCATACCTTCGCGGATAACCGGAGCCCAGTTCACAACTACACCAGCTACGGCATCGTTATGGAACACCACGTCTTCTACGGAATAGCAGTTGAAAATAGTCGCACCGGCTTTCGTCGCACTATAGATCAAAGCCGAGGTCGTGTGCACGGAATCCATGATATAAGTACCGTTCCCGGCATCCTTATAACTTACACCCAACTCACGCACGATCGGCATAGCCTCTTCCTGAACCACGATATCGTTGAACATCATGGCGCCCCCCCACATACCTCCACCGGGAGCCAGCTTACGGTCGAACAAAGCCACCTTCTTTCCGGCCTTAGCCAGATAATAAGCGGCAACGATACCAGAAGGACCACCACCGACAATAGCGACATCAATAGACAAATTGCTCTTTAACTTCGCAAAGTAAGAGTCGATAATTCCTGTTGAAACAATCTGTTCCATTACAAAATAATAATTAGAGTTTAAACATCAGGAAGCACATAGAGGTAACGCTCCCCTTTATTTAGTAATTCTACCTTTTCCCTTCACGGCGTTATCCGGCAGGTTCAATGGGTATAATCTCAGCCTGTATAGTAAGGCACCCCTATGATAAGTCGGAGGCAAAGATATAATAATTATCCGAAATGCGGCGGACGCTTGTCCATTTTCCGTTCCACAAAATTCTTCATGAACGCAACCGTCTCGTCTATCCCCAAGACAGAGACATCTATCGAAAAGTTGTAGGTGGATGCAACGCCCCATTCCTTATTCGTATAATAGTTATAATAAGCAGCACGCGACTTGTCGGTCTTCAGCATCAATTCCTCCGCCTGTTCGACCGTCAGGTTCTGGCTTTCGATGATCCGTTGAATACGGTTTTCCTTGTTGTTATGAATAAAGAAACTCAGGCAGTCAGGATTGTCACGAAGGATATAGTCGGCACATCGTCCGACAATCACACAAGAACCTTTTTCCGCCAGGTTACGGATCGTATCGCTCTGATACAGGAACAAACGGTCGTTAGACAGCACATCGGCATACGGCGGGAACAACCCCATATACGAATAGCCCATCGTAAAAGCATACGCCAAACCACTGGAAGCCTTCTCGTCCGCTTTCTCGAAAAACTCCTCGCTCAGTCCGCTTTCCTTCGCGGCAAGCGCCATCAGTTCCTTGTCATAATAGCCGATGCCCAGCTCTTTTGCCAGCTTCTGTCCTACCTCGCGACCACCGCTGCCAAACTGCCGGCCGATGGTCAATATGATTTTATTATCCATGTCTATCTATGTTTTTGGTATCAAGACAAAGGTAAATAAAATTTATTTAGAATGAAACTTCCTGAACTGGTTTATCAAGACGAGAGCCGTAACAATCGTAGCTGTCGTGTCGGCGATCGGGATGCTGATCCATACGCCAAGTGTTCCGAACCATCGGGGAAGAATCAACAAGCAGGGAACGAGGAACAGCATCTGCCGGGTGAGCGAAAGGAAGATCGCCTTCTTAGACATCCCGATGGAAAGGAAAAAGTTTGTCGCCACCATCTGGAAACCGACAATCGGAAAGACCGCAAAGACGATATGCAAACCGTACACCGCCGCCTCAATCAGCTCCGGATCGGTCGTAAACATGCGGACGATCACCGAGGGGAACAACTGACAGAGCAAAAACCCTGTTGTCGCCACCCCTATCGCCCACTTCATCGTCAACTTCGTCACTTCCGTCACACGCGAATATTGGCGGGCACCGAAGTTATAACCGGCAATCGGCTGCATCCCCTGGTTGAACCCCATGATGATCATAATAAAGAGGAATACCACCCGGTTCACGATCCCGTATGCACCGATCGCCATATCACCGCCATGCTCTTTCAGTCCCCGGTTAATCAGTATTACAATCAGGCAGGCACAAAGATTCATCAAGAAAGGTGACATTCCGATATAAAGAATCCCCTTCACGATTTCGCTTTTCAGCCGGTAAATGCCTTTCTTGAAATGCAACAACTCCTTCGGACGGGAAAAATGAATCAACTGTCCGGTCAGCGAAATGACCTGAGAGATGACGGTAGCCCATGCCGATCCCTTGATCCCCCAACCGAAACCGAAGATAAAAAGCGGATTCAGTACACAGTTGATCACCACCGACGCCAACGTCGCATACATCGCTAATTTAGGGAAACCGGAAGAACGCAACACCGCATTCAGTCCTAGATACATATGAGTAATCACATTTCCTATCAGGATCACATTCATATAATCGCGGGCATACGAAATCGTGTTCTCGCTCGCCCCGAAGAAATAGAGGATCGGATCGAGCAACAACATAAAGACCAACGTAAATGCAAGTCCCAAAACTACGTTCAGCACCAGTACGTTTCCGAGCACCTTGTTCGCCCCTTCATAATCTTTCTGTCCCAACTTCACGGACACCAGCGTTGAAGCCCCCACCCCAACCAGAGAACCGAAAGCAGCCGCAAGGTTCATCAATGGAAAAGTCAAGGCCAAGCCGGAGATCGCCAACGGTCCTACCCCGTGTCCGATAAATATACTGTCTGCCATATTGTAAAGCGAAGAAGCGGTCATGGCGATAATGGCCGGTATGGCATACTGTGTCAACAACTTGCTGATGCGCTCGGTTCCAAGCACTAAAGGAGAATTTTGTTTACTCATGTCACAAAGATATGCAGAATCCGAAAAAAAGGTTACTTTTGTTTTCTTATAAAGTATAAAAAATGGCGGAAAATTTAATAATCAACGGTGAGAACAAGCGGGAACTATATGAGACGCTGCTTCCTCAATTGCAATCGCTGACAGCGGGAGAGACGGACGTCGTCGCCAATATGGCGAATGTCGCCGCTGCCCTGAAACAAACATTCGATTTCTTCTGGGTAGGCTTTTATGTGGTAAAAGAAGAGATGCTCGTGCTTGCCCCGTTCCAGGGGCCTCTTGCCTGCACGCGCATCCGGTACGGGAAAGGTGTATGCGGAACAGCCTGGAAGGATGCACAAACAATCGTTGTCCCGGACGTAGAGCAATTTCCGGGACATATTGCCTGTAGCTCGGATTCACGGTCGGAAATCGTCGTACCGATAGTCAGAGATGGAAAAGTGGTTGCCGTACTGGACATTGACAGCGACAAGCTGAACGAGTTCGACAAGACGGATGCGGAATATCTGGAACGACTTTGCGCAATCTTACCGTTTTGAACGGTGGAAAACACATAATTGTGACAACCCTTCCCACCTAATCCGTCCAGGAAGAATCCATATGATATAATTTGAAAAAACGGAAGCCTCAGACGGAGGTCTTCCGTTTTTTATTGTCTATTCGACCGTCACCATCTTTCCCTCCGTATTCGCCCGGACAAGATGGTCATACATCGCTTCGCAATAGACCGGAGGCAAATAGAAACGGCCGGGGTAGACAGCACAAAGATTGATACGGACCGTCACTTGCTTTCCGGCAGGCAGATAGTCAATATAGCTGTAAGCACGATCGTCACGAATATCTTGGTAATTGACACCTGTCACCCGATTGTCAACCGTGTCACCTGTAAGGAAGCGCGTGTTCAATATCTCCCAACCAGCCGGAAAAACCTCAGTCAGCACCAGGTGGTTATAGCCACGAGGAGACGAATTTGAGACGGTCACCACAGCCGTGAAGTTCGTACCCTGCTGCAAAGCGGAGGTATTCACCGGATGGCCGTCATGATCCATATAGCTGACGGCGAGCGTAAGACCGTTCGCATAGGCTTCCTCTTTACCCTCGGCTGGGATACCTTCGGCCACGAGGCGGGCGAACAGAGTGGATTTGCCGGTGTTCTTCAACTCTAAGGAGGCAGAAAAGGCAGTCTTGTCAAGCAAAGTCTCCGTCCAGATGTTCCGAGTGGTGGAAACCTTCTTCGCCTTGCCGTCTACGGCATAGGAGAAGTCCATCGAGCCGGACATCTTATATTTCTCCATATAGTCGGAAAGAGCCACCAGGCTAAATGCCGTGGATTGCGTGCTCAGCCAATCGTCGGATGCAAGCGTCTTGGATATTTCATTTGCCAAGAGAGCCGCTTCCTTACCGCCATCGAGCAGACAGAGCGTCATCAGGCGGATCGAAGTATCACGCAAGTCGCTGCCGAACGTCTGATCGTATCCGGAACAAGCCGTTGTCAGAGCCGTTGTCTTTACAACCAACTCTTTCGATACATCCGGACGTCCGACCAAAGCATAACCCGCCGCCAACAGATAGCGACTCATAGACATGAGCGTCTTACTCTCTTTCAGGCGATTCATGGCGCCGACCTCGGCAACTTGCCCTAAAGCGAGGACAAACAGGCGGTATGCCTGCGTCATTTCTTCGGATTCGGCAGAATAGGAGGCTTCCGGTTTCCAGTTACGGGCAATACGACTCAAGTCATTCAACGCATTCCGCTTCATGCCTTCGGGTACAAGGTAACCTTTCTTCTCCGCTTCGAGCAGAAAGTGGATGGCATAAACAGTCCCCCAAGCATTGGGAGCCGTTCCACCAGGCCAGTAGGAGAAGGAACCGTCTACCGTCTGGTAGGAACGCAGGCGACGGATCACTTCTTTCACTGTCGCTTCAGTCGATTGCTCCTGTTCGCGGGTCAACGAGGCGAACCCGCTCAAGTACAGTTGCGGGAATGCCTTCGAAGTGATCTGTTCAACACATCCATGCGGGTAGCCCAACAGGTAGGACAACCGCGTGGAGAGGTTGACAGGTTGGACATCCGACATTTCGAGCACAAGGGAGTTCGTACCCTCCACGCCGGGAAGGCCGACCGTCCCTTTCCAGCTCTTTCCGGCTTCGAGCGTCACAGGCGTCACCTTGATTTGCGGACGGCGTACGGAACGGATTTCGATATCGGTTTCATATACAGACTTTTCACCACCTCCGGTAGCCGTGATCTTCACGTGTCCGGCTCCGGGGGTATCTTTCACACGAATGCGGAACTGCGCCAGTTTGTCACTGACCGTTTCAAAGTGCAGCATATGGCTCTTCTCGCCGACTACCTCCATATTGCCGGAGCAGGCGATCGTGACCTGCACGTCTCCAACTCCTTTTTCGGTGGCAAAGACGGTAGCAGGAACCACCATCTCCTCTCCTATGCCGATAACGCGCGGGAGTGTACCGAGCAGCATAACAGGCTTGCGCACGAGCACGCTCTTCTCCGTGTTGCCGTAAGCCTCCCCGTTTCCGGCGACGACCATGACGCGGACACGGCCGTTGTAGTTCGGCATCTTATAGGTATGCTGCCGTTTTTCTCCCTTTTTCAGCAGAAACGGACCGGCAAACTGCACGACCGGCTTAAAGCGGTTCACTATCGCCTTCGGACCTTTGTTCAAGGCATCGTCGCCGCCAATGCTGAACAGTTGCTCGATGCGGCCACCATACGCGCCGACCACGTAGTTGTACAGATCCCAGGTATTAACCCCCAATGCCTCGCGGGCGTTAAACGCCTGCCAGGGATCGGGTGTGCGAAAGCGGGTTAGGTCAAGCAACCCTTCGTCGACAATCGCCAGTGTGTAGGCCATCTCGCGACCGTTCTTTTCGGAAACCATCACGCGGCAAGGTGCTTCAGGCTTGACCTCATCCGCCATATGGATAATCGGGGCCAAATGGCTTTCAGGAGATGTAACCGTGAAGGGGACGACACCGTACATGCGGATCGGCAGGTCGTTCTTCGTGACACCATGCGGTTGCAAGAGTGTTATATAAAGGTACGCGTTTGGCTGCATATCCGGAGTGACGGCGAGCTTGACCGTAGTCTGCCCGTCGTTGCACATGTGCTCAGTGGTCGAAAGGACACGTGTTCCGTTCTCAATGCTGATGATCGCGCGGCTTCCCTTGACAGAGGGGAAGGTAACAACGATCTGTTCGCCTGGTGCGTATGTGTCCTTGTCGGTCTTGAAGGTTAGCATATTGGCGGAGGAAGAACCGTCAGCATCGCGTCTGCCTTCACTGTAAGGCCAGTCGAAATAGTTCATCACACCGGTAGAGTGTTTGCTCTCTTTGTCTTTCACCGAGATAAAATAGGTTCCCCAATCGGCATCGGTATATTTCAGGTTGAAGGAGGCCGTGCCATTCGTGCCAGTACGGATGGTGAAGGTTTTCACTGGCTTGTTATACGAATTGGAGACATAGTTAGCCAGGCTGCCGTTGTCCGAGCTCCACCACCAGTACCAATGGACTTTATAGACTTTCACTTCGAGTTCAGTATTGGCTACCGCCTGTCCGAGATAGTCGACGGAAGCTACTTCATATTTATATTCGGTTCCGGTCTTCAGCGGTTCCCCATCTTGCTGGGGCGACTTGATGCCGGCATAGCGACGGTAGGGTGAATAGAACGCCCGATTGGCGTCGATGCTGAAATCGCCGGATTCCTCATACACACGGGTGACGAAACTCGCCAACAACATACCGGGAGCCGAGGCGCCGATCTCGAAACGGGCTTTGATGGTGGCGTCGCCCGCTGCATCGGTCACACCGGAGATCACTTTACTTTCTTCGCTGTTGAAGATTTTCGAAGGATCATCGAAATAGAATTTCTTATAGCCGGAAAAGGTTGTCGGGGTCGAGATAAAGGTTCCCTGAATATCATATTTCAGATTGCGGGCAGTTGCTCCCTGTAGCCATTCCACGTGCATAGCGGCATCGAGCGGTTCGCCTCGGAGCAATTTTTTTGGGGGCATCATAAGGGATATCTTCAAGCGGTTCGGTTTGATCGTTTCGATACGGAGACGCTTCGTAAAGGTGACGCCACCGACATTCACGTTGACGTTCCAGGCGCCTGTCGGCGCATCGGGTTCGATCGGCATATCGAAAACATAAAGTCCTGCTTCGCCTTTTATCTGTGTCTTGCGTAGGTAGAGCTGGCCGAGCGGATTGTAAAGCTCCATGATGACCGGATGGTTAGCAGGGAGCATCCGGCTGCGGTCGTTCAACATAAAGCCGAGATGCAGCGTGTCGCCCGGACGCCATACACCGCGGTCGCCGTAGATGAAGCCCTTGATGCCTTTCTGCACAACTTCTCCGGAGACATCGAACGAACTCAGCGAAAGGGCGGAACCGTCGTCTACACGAAGATACGAGCGTTGCTGTCCGAGGGAAGCAGTCAGATAGAACGGCTTGCCGTTTTTCAGCGAGAAACGCACCTGCCCTTTGTCGTCTGTCACGCCGGAGGCTAATTCCTGACGCTGGTAGTTGTAGGCAACGACTTTGACACCTTTCTCTGGATGGGTGCTCAGAATGTTATGTACAAGGACAGTCATATCGTTATCTTCGCCGGCCATCGCCAACAGACCGAGATTGGTGGCGAGGACATTCTTACCAACGGTCGTGTTATAATAATAGCTGTTGGAACAGGGGTCGCCACGTTTGCTATAATCGTAGTCGGACCAGTCGAAGTCGCCGTTATAGTAGTAATAACCGCCTCCATCGAAACGGCTGCTTTCTTCCTTGAACTTGATCTCATCATCGGCAAGCAGTTGTTCTTTACTTTTCTTGACGAGGTCTTCGCAGGGATAGGCAGACAAATCCCGGTTGAACGACAGTTCCACCCGGTAGATGGCACCGGGCTCGGGGTCGATCAGTTCTTTCAAGTCGATCACATAGGTATTCCAGCGGCTGAGCTCCTGGGTGGCATCTTCATCGAGGAAGATCGTTTTACGCGCGATCAGGCGACCGACACGCATCAGGTCACTCGTTCCTTCGAGATCATTCACCTGAAGGAATTGTCCGATGTTCTGTTCGAATATCTTGATGACACGCACTACTACGCCGCGCAAATAGACGGCTTGAAAAGGAACGGTCAGTTGTGTGGACTGCGGGATGATCACTCCGCTACCGATAAAACGGACTTCCGGCTTCTCATCACTGACTACGATCTGGCGAACGATGCTTTCTTTCAGGTTCAATCCGTTTTTGCTTCTGATGTTCTGGCTCAGATGAACATTTAGGATGCCTTTGCTACCTGCATCGGGATAAAGGCGGAGCTTATTACCCTCGACATTGACGGTCTCCGATTTGTTACCGTCGATCCAGGCAAGTCCCTGCATGTTTTGTGCCGCATCGAGCAGTTTCGTAAAGGTGACTTCGACGTAACGTTCCGGCTCTGCGACATATTCGACTTCGTACACGGCAAAATCATTCAGTTCGGGAATGTCGACGGATAGCAGTTCCTCTTCCGGCACTTTCAGCTTGTTCGGAGCGACAGATAGTTTGAAGGCACGTGCCGCGTCCGTCCCGGCCTGTATGTTCGGGATGAAGACTTCGTGCCTCTTTCCATCGGGACTATGCTGCCAGGTGGCATCCGTCTTTTCAGAGAAACGGACAAGCGATTCTACGGTTTCGGGCGTCTCCTTGTCCGGCGTGAACACCAAGCAGACGATGTCATAACCGTTTTCATTCTTCCGGTTGATATCGACGGATTGCAGGTTGGCCCGCAGCAACAGAGGTTGTGTCGAGAATCTGAATGTAAAATACTTGTCTTTCCATTCCGTATCGAACCACTCTGAAAGGTCTGCCTTTACCTCGTAACGGGTGTTGCGCTCGAAACTTTTAGTCGGCTTGAATACAATCGTCCGATTGTTCTCGAATGCCCACTCGCCAGCCGTCTCGGGTTTGATCCGGACTAAGTCGTGGAGCTGTTCAGGCTTCATCCTGTCAGCTACTATTTCCTGATTGAAAATCAAATATACGGGCGTATATCTTGAAATCGTACCGGAGGTAAACGCCTCCACATAGGGATTGAAAGGGATCTCTTCGGATTCGCTTTTACCTTTTCCACATCTGCTGAATAAAAACAAAAAACAACAGGCACAGATATAATACAGATATTTCGCCATATTTCCTGAATTTAACAGTTACACTTTCGACAAACAGACTGTCTGCGAATATAAGCATTTTTATGTACATTATTATTCTTATTTTTTACCAAATGGTAATTTCTGGCCGGACTTAAAGGACTACTTTTGCAAACCAAAATAAAAAGTCATTTGAGTTATGCAAAGAGATCGTATTGATTTTGGCAGAATGAACATTCCGGTTCTATTCCGCAAAATCTTTTTCCCGACGTTACTGGGAATGGTTTGTATGGCGTGTATCACGATTGCCGACGGTATATTCGTAGGACGTGGCGTGGGGAGCAACGCGTTGGCCGCCGTCAATATCGTCGCCCCGATTTTTATGGTGACGACAGGGATCGGGCTGCTCTTCGGGGTTGGATCGTCAGTCGTAGCCTCCGTCCACCTGTCACAAAGGAAGGTGAAGGCGGCCAACATCAATGTCACACAGGCGTTGCTAGTGTCCCTCTTATTGATGGCCATGGGAATATCCTCGGTGATGCTGTTCAACAAACAGACAGCCTATATGCTGGGAAGTTCCGATCAGTTGTTGCCGCTTGTACTGGAGTATATGAACTGGATCGTGCCATTCTCCATCTTCAGCATGCTGGCCAACATCGGAATGTTCATGATCCGACTGGACGGCTCACCGAAATTCGCGATGCTGTGCAACGTAATTCCAGCTTTGATAAATGTCGTACTCGACTATGTTTTCGTTTTCCCGATACAGATGGGACTGACCGGAGCCGCGCTGGCAACCGCACTAGCACAAGCGGTAGGCGGATTGATGGTGTTGGTCTACCTGTTCGGCTTTTCCAGGACATTGCATTTATATAGGTTAAAGATAAGTATGAAAAGCCTCCACCTGACCTGTCGGAACACGGGGTATATGATCCAGTTGGGAGCCTCGGCGATGCTGGGCGAACTGGCGATCGCCTGCATGATGCTGGTCGGCAACTATGCTTTTATCCGGATGCTGAAAGAGGATGGCGTAGCAGCATACAGCGTGGCCTGCTACTGTCTGCCGATCGTGTTCATGATCGCGAACGCGATCGCCCAGTCGGCACAGCCGATCATCAGCTACAATTATGGCACGGGAAATGCTGCACGAGTACATGAGACGTTCCGGCTTTCGTTGAAAACGGCTTTTATCTCCGGGCTGACAGCTTTTGCCGTGATGTATGTGTTCTGTCCTTATATCGTAGCGATGTTTCTGGAACCCGGCTGTCCGGCTTACGGGATTGCAACAAAGGGAATCCCCTACTTCGCTTCCGGGTTTATCTGTTTTGCTTTGAATATTGCATGGATCGGGTACTACCAGAGTATCGAATTAGCACGGAAAGCGATGCTTTTCATGCTGCTGAGAGGAATCATCCTGATGAGCATATGTTTCCTCGCTCTTCCTCATTTGTTGGGAGAAAAGGGGCTATGGCTGGCTGTTCCGTGTGCCGAACTGATCATCTTTATCGCACTGACGATAGATTACCAATACCGGCACAAGATATGCAGAGTGGTGAAATAAGGCAGTTATCCTTTGGTATTCCGCATCACCCGCTCTATCGCATCGTCCATCTGAGCGATGGACTCCAGACCGAGTGTCATGCAATGCAGATTGCTTTCGGTGACGGCAAAACGGATGGAACGTTCACGTTCTGCATCAGAAACATGTTTGCCTTCACCGAAAATTTTCATTCCGATAAGCCCTTTACCTTTTTTGCGGGCCTTACCTAAAAGTTCGTTTACGGCTTCAGTCGTACCATCCATATGGCTTTGGAACGGATTCAGACGAGCAAGAATAACGTCGCACCACGGGTTGTCGACAGCCTCGACCATCGCATCCCAGTTATGACAGGAGACGCCGACAGCTTTCACAATACCGTCCTGCTTGGCCTTTGCCAGACCGTCCATATAAAACTTACGGGTTTCCGCCCAGTCGCCTTTCGTCATGCAGTGCAACAGAAGGATATCGAAATAGTCTGTACCAGCTTCCTGGCGGAAACGGTCAAGTGTTTTGCTGACCGGCTCACGTTTTTCCGACCCTTCATCGTACGTCCACATCTTCGTCATCAGGGTGAGTTTCTCGCGAGGTAACTCTTTCAGGGCTTTTCCGACAAATGGCTGCGAACCGTACATATCGGCCATGTCGAAGAAGCGAATACCGCGTTCATAACCGTAACGGGCCATCTTCACAAAGTCATCCAGCCCGAGTCGGGTCTGGTTGGACTGATAGTTCCAGCCTTTCGTCCCGGTTCCCATTGCAATGCGAGAGACTTTCAATCCGGTCTTTCCCAGTTTCACCCTGTCGACCGATATATCCGAAGGAACGGCCATCCGTATATTGGCAAGTCCCGTGTGAGCTAAAGATAAACCAGCTACTCCGGCAACTCCTGTTTGAATAAATTTGCGTCTGTCCATCTCTATACTTTTTTAGGTAATACTTTTTTTAATATCAAGTAGCCGCACAAGCCGGAAATAAACGAACCGGCAAATACGCCCAACTTCGCCTGGTTCAACAGCTCTGCTCCAATATCGGGCATCCCGGCGAAAGACAAGTTCGCGATAAAGAGGGCTACCGTGAACCCGATACCGCCCAACATCGACACCCCGAAAAGGTTCCGTTTGCTCACCCCTTCCGGCATCGTTGCAAGACGCAAACGGACAAAAACATAAGTGAACAGGAATATGCCCAGCGACTTTCCGACAAACAGGCCGAGGAATACCGCCAACGGGATTCCCGGTAACGCACCGATCCCGATATCTCCGAAAGTAACACCTGCGTTAACAAAGGCGAAAAGGGGCAGGATCAGATAATTGACTAACGGATGGAGCTTGTCGGCTATACTTTGCAACGGACTGATCGTTTTGTCCGCTAACGAATGGATATTGTTGAGTACCTGAATCTGTGTCGGCGAAAGAACCGCCGCCTTCCGGGAATGACGCACTTCGGTGTAATCCAGCATATTCAGATAGCCGGTCATTTCACAAGTGAAATCATCCAGCTTGACAACCGGACGGGCCGGAACGGTGAATGCAACCAGTACACCCGCTATTGTCGGATGAATACCTGATTCAAGAAACAGCATCCACACGAAGAAACCTATTATATAATAGAAAGCAATGTTATTCACTCTCATCCTTCCCCCCACATATAGCAAGGCCAGCAAGACGAGTGAAACCAAAAGCGGCTCGAACGCAATCTCACCACTATAAAACAAAGCGATAATAATGATACCGCCGATATCGTCAACCACCGCCAATGCCGTCAGGAAGATACGCATGCTGAGCGGGACCCGTTTCCCCAACAGCCCTAAAACAGCCAGTGCAAAGGCGATATCGGTCGCCATCGGAATAGCTACACCTCGCACTTCGGGTGCCGAATGACAAACCAGAAAATAAAACAATACCGGAACGATCATCCCGCCGCAGGCCGCAATAATCGGAAGCAGTGCTTTCCGTACCGAACTCAACTCCCCGATCAGAATTTCCTGCTTAATCTCCAATCCGATCACAAAAAAGAAAACCGCCATCAAAGCATCATTCACAAAGGCCAACATTGGCATCGCTTCTCCATGATGCACAAACGGTGTGAAATTGCCTATCTTCAAATCAATCGGATGTGACAGGATATTGTGGTAAGACTCCGCCCAAGGCGAATTGGCGAATAACATGGCAAGAATCGTAGCCATGAACAATAAGATACTCGCGTTCGGTTTCTGCATAGCGAAACGACGCAACGGTTTAAGGATAACGTTGATGGTTCTATCCATATGGTATTTAAATATTTATGGGAAGCGGCGTGCAAACCGCTTCCCTCTGAGTTTTTCCTAACAACTGTCCGCCTATTTGCCAGCTTGCTCCAGCTCGTAAGCGCTGCGGGTCAGTTTTTCAACCCACACGACAAATATACCAGTTAAAATTAAATTAAACACTATGGTGAGCACGGAAATCATAAGCGCAGGACCTCCTAAATTGTAGCCAAGCGCAATAAAGATAATCCCAGCCCCTACTTCACCGCGTGTAAACATACCGATCGACAGTGCCAGACGTTCGCGCTTCCGCCTTTCCCGATAGAAAAACAGCGGGAACAGTTTCCCGATATTGGACAGGAACGAAACAATCACGACATGCAGGATGATCACTGGCCAGGACATCATCGGCTGTGCTCCGGTTATCGTTGTCGCCTTTGCAGACTGCACGGCGAAGTCCACTCCGAAAAAGACCGGCATGCTGACTCCTACCAAGAACATAAAGAGGAATGAGACAGCCGTCGCCACATTGTGCTCAACCTTCGTATCGATATGCTTATGTCGCATCACCATACCTAATACAAACGCAGGTAACAGAACCTCGATATGAATGCTGGCATCTTCACCATAGAAGTATTTGGACACCAAATAAACAACCTGCGTGATCCCGCAGGTAAAGACTGCATAAAAAAGAATTGCCTTCCAGTCCTGCCGCATGTCATAACTGCCCATCTTTCTCCATCCGATGATCAACAGGACCATCACGATCAGAATGATAACACCCAACTGCCAGCGCAAACCTACCATCATGATCTGCAAAGGTATCATCAACAGGATTGTGTCGAGGTCGTCGAAGATCGCCAATACCTGTACCTTCTTGTATACCCAGGAAGATTTCAACCCTGCCGCCGCCAACATCGTAAACAATATACCTGCCGAAGTCGGGGCTGCAAACCGGCTCAACAAAAGGTTTTCTTTCCAAGCTTCTCCACTGTTCCAGTAAATATCGGGAAGCAACACGAACATATAATATAAAGCCACGAAGATCCAGGGGAAAGCAGCCGTCGCCATTGCAATAAAATAATCTTCGGTATAGGACCGCCAACAGCTTTTATCCATTTCGAACTCCCGTCCCACATTTATCATGATAAAGGCCAGGCAGACATACAACAGGGTATTGGAGACCATCTTCACCGACGAATACCCCTCACCTACCATCGCCGGCAGGAATTGAGATACAACCAATCCCAACATCAGAAAAAAAGAAAATAAAAGAATCTTCTTCATTATTTACAAATTGTTTTTGTTTAGAATTATAATAATATAACAACTTACTTAAAATTCGGTTCTGGGAATATAGACACTTTCCACCTTTAATAACCGCGCTTTCAAACGTTCGGCCTCCCCTTTGCGGATACGAAGGGTCATTTCACAATCCATTTCAAACTTTTGGGAGACGATCACTGGATTCTCTTCCTTGACAATGCGCATGATTCCGTTCAGATAAGGGTATTCGAACGCAATGGTGATATCTTCATCAACAGTGCGCTCTTCTATCTCGGCAGCAGCTATTGCTTCGGCGGCGGCTGTCCGGTAAGCAACAATCAAACCGCTCGTCCCTAATTCGATTCCGCCGAAATAGCGGATCACGACGATCAGGATATCTGTCAATCCGTTCGAGTTGATCTGTCCCAGAATCGGTTTTCCGGCAGTAGAGGAAGGCTCGCCGTCATCGTTCGCACGAAAAGTTAGGCGTTCGGGACCTAACATATAGGCCCAGCAGACATGGCGGGCGTCATAATACTGTTTACGATATTTGTCCAGTTGCTCTTTCACCTCTTCCACCGTACGCACCGGGATCGCATACGAGATAAAGCGGCTGCGCTTCTCCGTATAGTACCCTTCAGCTACCTGCTTAATGGTCTTGTAACTGTCGTCCGCCATCTTTTAATCCGGTATATGGGTTTCCTGTTCTTCCCGGAAAGCCCGGAAATCTTTCATTATCTCTTCTATCTCCTCAATAAAATAAGGGTCTTTCACGTGCTTCTTCACCTCCTCATAATAGGTTTCGATGGCCTTCAACGCACACAAATCCTGTCCGCGCAGCAGAAAGTAAGGTTCTTCCTTCTCCACGCATTGTTTAATCATCTGAATAGGATTCTTCATTTCTTATCGCTTTTTAATTCGTCTTTCAAAAATGGAGCCGTATAGCTCTTCGTTTTCACTTTTACCATTTCTTCGGGAGTTCCGGTGAAAAGGACCTGCCCGCCGTTACGTCCGCCTTCGGGACCCATATCGATCAGATAGTCGGCACATTTGATGACATCGAGGTTATGCTCGATGACGATGATCGTATTACCCTTATCCACCAATTTATTCAGGACGCCCAACAAGACCCGTATATCTTCGAAATGAAGACCGGTCGTCGGCTCGTCCAACACGTAAAGCGTCTTGCCCGTATCTTTCTTGGCCAGTTCGGTCGCCAGTTTGACACGCTGGCTCTCACCGCCGGAGAGAGTCGTGGAAGGTTGCCCCAACTTGATATAGCCCAGGCCTACATCCTGCAATACCTTCACTTTCGACAGGATCGACGGGATATTCTCGAAAAACTCCACAGCCATATTGATTGTCATATCCAAAATGTCCGCAATGGATTTCCCGCGAAAACGGACTTCCAATGTTTCCCGATTGTACCGCTTGCCATGACATTCTTCACAGGGGACTAGCACATCCGGCAGGAAATTCATCTCAATCGTCTTGTATCCGTTCCCCTTGCACGTCTCGCAACGTCCGCCGGAAACATTGAACGAGAAACGTCCGGGTTTGTAACCACGCACTTTCGACTCTGGCAGATCCACAAACAGATTACGGATATCCGAAAAGACTCCGGTATAAGTGGCCGGATTACTTCTCGGCGAACGTCCGATCGGTGACTGGTCCACATTGACTATCTTATCCACATTGTCTATCCCTTCGATTGATTTGTAAGGCAACGGATCTTCCAGGGAACGATAGAAATGCTGGCTGAGAATCGGCTGCAAGGTCCGGTTGATCAAAGAAGACTTTCCGCTACCGGACACGCCCGTGACACAGATCAGCGTACCCAACGGGAACGTGACATCCACATTCCGCAGATTATTCCCGCTCGCCCCTTTTATCGTGATAAACTGTCCGTTTCCTTTCCGCCGCTCTTCCGGAACGGCAATCTCCGTCTTCCCGTTCAGGTAAGCCGAAGTAAGCGTGTCAGCTTTCAACATTTCTCCGGGAGTTCCGGCAAAAACAACTTCTCCTCCTAGACGACCAGCCTTCGGTCCCATATCGACCACATAGTCCGCATTCAACATCATGTCTTTGTCATGCTCGACCACGACAACAGAGTTGCCCGTATCGCGCAACTCTTTCAACGAGTTGATCAAACGAACGTTATCCCGCTGGTGCAACCCTATACTCGGTTCATCCAAGATATAAAGTACATTGACCAGCTGGCTACCGATCTGGGTCGCCAAACGGATGCGCTGGCTCTCGCCTCCCGACAATGTCGCCGAAGCACGGTTCAAGGCAAGGTAGTCCAATCCGACATCTAACAGGAATTTCAGACGTGAACGGATCTCCTTCAAGATTTCGACAGCGATCTGCCTCTGCTTAGGATTCAACTGCTCCTCGACACCCTCCAACCACTCATACAATTCAGATATATCCATTGCCGAAAGTTCGGCAATATTCTTTCCGGCTATCTTATAATGCAGCGCTTCCTTGTTCAACCGCTGCCCGTTACACTCCGGGCAGGTAGTCATCCGTATAAACTGTCCCGCCCATTTCTGTGCGGAAGCAGAAGCCTCGCTCTCCTGCTGCATCAGGATATATTTGGCAACACCTTCATACGACAGGAAATAATTGGAAGTGCCCAACGAATCGTTTTTAATTTGCAAACGTTCGTCAGTCCCGTTCATGATCTCATCGACCGCTTCTTCCGGGATGTCTTTGATAGGGGTCTTCAACGTTACACCATATTTCTTGCAAATAGCTTCGATCTGCCAAAATATCAGGGAGTTTTTATATTTTCCTAACGCCACAATCCCACCGCTGTAAATGCTGAGCGAGGCATCGGGAACGATTTTGTTCATATCCAACAAATTGACCTGTCCCAATCCTTTACATTTCGGGCAAGCACCCTGCGGAGAGTTGAACGAGAAATTATGGGGAGCCGGTTCGCTGTAAGACAAACCCGTCACCGGATCCATCAGCCGACGGCTGAAATGGCGCACTTCGTCCGTCTCGGCGTCCAGCACGAGTACCAGACCGTCACCCTGCTTCATAGCGACACGCAGGCTTTCTTTCAAACGACGTTCGTCCGATTCCGAAACGATCAGTTTATCGACCACAACCTCGATACTGTGCATCTTATACCGGTCGAGCTTCATGCCATGAAAGATCTCCTTCATCTCACCATCCACCCGGACATTCAGATAGCCTTTTTTCCGCATCTGTTCGAAAAGTTCCTTATAATGTCCCTTACGATTACGGACAAGCGGAGCGAGCAGGTAGGTCTTCTTCCCCTTATACTGGTTCATAATCAGTTCCAGCGTCTGCTCCTCGGTGTATTTCACCATCTTCTCGCCACTCAAATACGAATAAGCCTCTCCCGCCCTTGCATAAAGCAGACGGAAAAAGTCATAAACCTCGGTAGTCGTCCCCACTGTGGATCTCGGATTCTTGTTTGTTGTTTTCTGCTCGATTGAGATAACAGGGCTCAGACCAGTGATCTTATCCACATCCGGCCGTTCCATATTTCCCAAGAAGTTACGCGCATAAGCGGAGAACGTCTCCACATAACGGCGTTGCCCTTCCGCAAAAATCGTATCAAAAGCCAAAGACGATTTACCACTACCGCTCATACCGGTAATTACGGAGAGCTTGTTACGAGGTATGTCGACATCTATATTCTTCAAATTATGGACACGCGCGCCTAAAACGGAAATACGGCCGCCTTCCAATGCATTCTTATCCTTCATCATTTTTCAGTTTTCTTATTTCACCACCCAGGCCGGATTATGCACATAGGTATTAGGCGTTTTATAATACATATCAGATTCTTTCGGGATCCGGATCATATATGTTTTTCCTGCCGTCAGCAATTTACGATCTCGCAACCAGGGATTGAAACGTTTCAAATCGGCATAGGTGACACCATTCTTCTTGGCGAAATCAGACAAATCCTGAATATCCGTCGAGACGGCAACACTCTCGCATGCGATCGGTTTATACAGATCCTGCGCTCTTAGCACGAACCCATATTTATAAGGGGCTTCAAATATCTGCTTGATAGCCATGATACGATATACATAGCGGGTTGTTTCCTCCACCAGCCAAAGGTCAAACGAACTGTCTGCATCCTGCTTGACAAGCTCTCCCGAAATACGTCCCATACCGGCATTATAGGAAGACGCGACCATCGCCCAGTCTCCATATTTTTCATAAGCCGCTTTCAGATAACGACAGGCTGCTTCGGTCGCCTTTGTCACATCGCAACGTTCGTCAACCGTAGGTGTTATCGTCAATCCGTATTGCCGGGCCGTTCCTTCCAGCAACTGCCAAGTTCCTACTGCCCGTGCAGGCGATGAGACACGCGGATCGAGCTGGCTCTCGATCACCGCCAGATACTTGAAATCGTCCGGAATGCCGTTAGCCTTCAGAATCGGTTCAATGATCGGGAAACAGCGGTTTGCCCGCTTAATCAGCAGCATGGTAGTAGAATGGAAATAGGTAAAGCTACTCAATTCCCGGTCAAAACCTTCATGCATATTATAACGCGTCAAATCGATATTTTTTCCGCAAAAAGAGACGGAAGAAGGAATATCAGGCGACATGGTCACCGATGAAACGACCGGACGTTGGTCTTTCACTTTTTCCGAATCACTCGAACCAATGGAGAGGCAGGCGGTCAGGCACACAGCACTTCCCACCACAAAACCGACTATACTATTACTGTTCAATAATTTCATCATCAATCTTCTTGGGTCTAAGAATATTTATAGAACCTTTTTTATTATATTTAATACCATCCGATCCCACTGCATCTATCACATAAAAATAGACGCCGGGAGCGACATATTTCCCACCTTTTTTGCCATCCCACCCTTCAGCCGGATTAGTAGAATGGTACATCTGTACTCCCCATCGATTAAATATCCAGCACTTATAGGTCACAAGCGATTTGTAGGCGACACGAAATTCATCATTGATACCGGGCGTCGTACCTGGCGAGAAAGCGTTCGGGATCTGCAATTCCGATTCTGCAATCTGGATTTCAATAGAATTAGAACCCGCCTCGCATTCTCCTGTCGCGTTGCTGACAGTCGCAACCGCCGTATAATCACCTTTCTCCGTAAACGTATAGTCGATCTCCTCATCCCTATATTCCACCAGCGGATTCTCGATCCCGTTTTCCTGATCGCTCCTATATATTTTCCAAGTATACAGCGTCGCTACCGGATCATTGGCATACGCCCGAAAAGTGACCGTTGCCGGAGCGGAAATATATTCCCCGTCTCCAGCTGTCATATTCTCCGCATTATCCATTATAAACGTCGTATCGACATGCACTTCGACGGCCACCGCCTGATAGGTATCCGAAGTGATTGATTTCTCTATTCCGAAATGTTTTGCAAACTGATCACCGGAAAGTGTGACTTCCGTATCGCACAACGGAATTGTTTCGTTATCGTTTATCTTTGTCGAATAAGGCCCTTCCGTCAGTGATCTTTGCACATTCTTGGGCGAAAAATAGTTGTTGTCTTCAGACCACTCCAATGTCTGATAAGCGACATTGAACTCCCGCTTCACCGTTATCCGGTTTCCCGTCGGGGTATAATAATACATAACTGGGACAGTCGGAGAACCTTCCAGCCAAAAGCCGTCACAATTTCCTTTGACTGTAATGCTTTCGACATTAAAAGCGTATTTGCTATAATCAATGATCCATACATACCAACCATTCAAACCGGAAGCCGGATCTTCCACATAATACCCGGCATCCTCCTCTATATTCCGGACAACGGATGTCTCCCCATTCTGTTCACACGGAACGGGTTCCCGGTCCAATGCCTTTTGCTTATATCGATACCATTGATGATTAGTAGACGAAGATGTATAGCTAATCTCCACATTATCCATTCCATACACCAAATAAACTCGTATACGATTCCCTGGATTCTCCAACAAATAAGGAACCCCATTTCCTCCTGTAACCGTATATTGCTGTGCCTGGATGGCCAACATCACAAACAAGAAACAAATCAATCCTCCCAGTTTCCTAATTTCCGTTCTTAGCATATACATAACCTAATTAGTTTACAAAATTACTATTTTATACGGATTTATACGGAGATAAATGCCTTTTTATTGTATTATCCAGACCTCAATCCTTTAAAAACCGTGGCTTTTTGTTCCATAAAAATACAAGGTTTTCCCTAAAAGTATCTATCTGTTTGAAAAGAAATTCTTCGTTTGGAAGGAAAATATCTGCCAATTTGGACAGCGACTGGCATTTAAAAAACATATCTGTTTCGAAAATACAAAAAAAGAGGAGATGCAATCAAGCATAACCTCTTTTCTTTTTTATCTTGATGAAATATTATTTACACATATCGCGAATGATCTGAATCAGCTCGTCACCAATCTCTTCCGCTTCCTGCATCGTGTGAGCTTCGGAATAAATACGGATAATCGGTTCCGTATTGCTCTTACGCAGATGCACCCATTTTTCAGGGAAGTCGATCTTCACACCATCGATATCGGTGATATCATACTGGGCAAATTTCTCTTTTACTTTTGCCAAGATAGCATCTACATCGATATCTGGAGTCAGTTCTACTTTCTTCTTGGAAATGAAGTACGGAGGATAGGAAGCACGCAGTTCGCTTGTCTTCATCTGCTTCTTTGCCAGATGAGTCAGGAACAAGGCGATACCCACCAAAGCATCACGACCGTAATGGCTGGCCGGATAGATCACACCTCCATTGCCTTCGCCACCGATAATAGCATTAGTCGCTTTCATCTTCGTTACGACATTCACTTCGCCCACTGCTGCCGCATTGTACTCGCAACCATGAGCACGGGTAACGTCACGCAGAGCACGGCTTGAGCTCAGGTTGCTGACCGTATTGCCCGGTGTATGACTCAAAACGTAGTCGCTGACAGCCACCAGTGTATATTCTTCTCCAAACATCTCCCCGTCTTCGCTGATAATAGCCAGACGGTCTACGTCCGGGTCCACAACAAAACCGACATCGGCTTTGGCATGCTTCATCAGGTCGGAGATCTCCGTCAGGTTTTCAGGGATCGGTTCCGGATTATGTGCAAAGTTACCGTGAGGAGCACAATGCAACTTGAAAATTTCCTTTACCCCCAAAGCTGAAAGCAATTCAGGAATAACAACACCGCCTACCGAGTTTACACAGTCGATAGCGACACGGAAATTAGCAGCTCTGATAGCCTCGACATCCACCAAATCCAGCTTCAACACACTCTCGATGTGCTTTTGATTGTAAGTATTATTGACATAGACTTTTCCTAAATTGTCGACATCAGCAAATACGAAACTTTCTTCAGCAGCAATCTTCAGCACCTCGGCACCTTCGGCAGCATTCAAGAATTCCCCCCGTTCGTTCAATAACTTCAGGGCATTCCATTGTTTCGGATTGTGGCTGGCAGTCAAAATGATACCGCCACAAGCTTCTTCCCAGGCAACAGCCAACTCGGTAGTCGGAGTAGTAGCCAGATCGATATCTACCACGTCAAAGCCCATTCCCGTAAGCGTACCGAGAACGACTTGTTTAACCATCGGACCGGAGATACGTGCATCACGACCTACCACGATCTTGTTTGTTGTCACCTTCGTGTTTTTCTTAATGAATGTAGCATAAGCAGCCACAAACTTAACAATAGCCAACGGATTGAGCCCGTCTTCCGGGTTCCCGCCTATTGTCCCACGGATACCAGAAATAGATTTAATCAGTGTCATTTAGTTAGATTTATTTTATAAAAGTATACTTCACTTTCTCAAAAAACACAGGTGTCCCTGAGCTTTGAAAATCACTGCTCATCAGTTTAAACGGAACGATCAGTTTGACAACCGCGCTGTCTCCCACGTAAGGAAGTCCGGCACCTAAACCTTCACAAATAAACATATCCCATGTATAAGAGTAATCAGGATTCAAAGAAGTATAATAACCATATCTGAACTCTACCGGATGTGTACCGTTTGAATTAGGACCGAGCAGGTCGACGGTACCGGTTCCCATGCTACTGTTTTCCATAAACATCCGGGCGATGAAACGAGAACGGATCGCCGTTTGCCCCAGCACCGCACGTTCACTGTTTCCTTTATTGACGATATTCAGATAAACACCATTATCCAACTCAACAAATTCATTTTCCTTAAAAATACTGTCAGTCGGAAATTCTTCCAGAAAAACCAATCCGCTATCCGCACGCAAACGATCAATAGCTTTCTCCTGGGCCTTCAACATATCAGTGTATGACTTTGTCTTGTCACACGACACCACCATTATGGCGGTGCACATAATCAACAGGATATAAAAACCTCTCTTCATCTGTTACCTATTTATTGTAAATGAATGGCAAATGTATACAATCTCCGCCACATCTCAGTCATGTTTATCTAAATCTTCTGTTTTATTAGGATTAAATTCCTCCAGGCCTTTTTCAAATACGGCAACAGCATCGGCCAATGAGCCATAAAATTCTCCACCCGAAGCATTTTTATGTCCGCCGCCATTGAAATAGCGGCTTGCAAACTGGTTGCAGGGGAAATCACCGACAGACCGAAGCGAAATCTTCACATAATCCTTATCTTCGCGAATAAAGACACTGAAAGCCACATTTTCGATGCTCAACGGCAGATTGACAAATCCCTCCGTATCACCTGTCACATAATGGAAACGGTTCATCTCTTCCAGCGAAAGCGTGATCAGAGCGGCATGTTGCTCCGGATAAACTTTCATTTTTTCATACAGAACGTATCCCATCATCCGTAAACGGCTTTCCGAATATACCTGGTTCACTTTCCGGTAGATCAAATCCTTATCGATACCTTTCTTGATCAGTTCGCTTATGATCGTATAAATTTCCGGCTTATTCGAATTGTAGGTAAACGAACCGGTATCCGTCATCATACCCGTATAAATACAAGCGGCACAATCTTTATTGATCAGGTCGAACATCCCCATACGGCAGATGAAACGGAAAACCATTTCGCTCGTAGACGACATTTCAGGATATGACATCGTAACCCGGCAAAAATCAGCCGGATTCAGATGATGGTCGATCATCACTCTACGTCCCTCTGCCGCCACAACAGCCGGAGCCAATTTTTCGATACGCTTGGGTTCGTTGAAATCGAGGCAGAATAAGACATCCGCATCCCGGATCAGCTGTTCGGCAAAATCAGGATATTTCTCATGAATGACGATTTCTTTATGTCCCGGCATCCATTTATAGAACTGGGGAAAATCGTTAGGGACCACTACCGTCACGTTATCTTTTCCATAGGCTGTCAGAAAATGGTACAGTCCCAATGCGGAACCTATAGCATCCCCGTCAGGGGTAACATGTGTCACTATTACAAAACTTTCGCCTTTCTCGACGTACTTCTTGGCTTTCTGAATTTTCTCTTCGTGAATGATTTTCGTAATCATATATTCTCTTATTTTCAATGACAAAGGTACTACTTTTTTTAGATTCCACACAGCTTTAAATCCTCAATCACCCGGACAAGAAGTATAATTAACAACAAAAACAGAATGACGAGCAAATAACGCGAACGTCCGGTATGACCATACAACAGGATAGACAAAAGCATTCCATACGCCACCAGCATCGCAGGAAAATCGAACCGGAAGGAGAAAACCGCCCCCGGTACCCGGCTAAAAGCATCGACAACCCAAAGCAGGCCGTGTGCCAACCATTCCACCCCAACCTGCAACCAGCCATACCCAGGAATCCATTCAGGCAAAAACATATAGACCAAACTTGCCGGTATCAACAAAGTTGCTAGAAACGTAAGCGGCAAGTTCGTCAACAAAAAGACAGTCGAAAACTGCCCGAAATAATACAGACATAAAAAAGTCGTGCCCGCCTGTGCCGACAGAGTAACCGTGACCCACCCCCACGGTGTCCTCAAAAACGGATTATGCACTTTTATCAACGCTTGCAACCGAGGTTGGAAATAAAGGATGGACAGCACGGCCAGATAACTCAGCTGGAAACCTATGTCGAATAAGTACAAGGGTTCATAAACCAACATGCAAAAAGCGGAAGCCGCCAATATATTATAACGCTCCGCCCTCCTATCCAACATTCTGCCCGTCAGATACATTGTAAGCATCAACGCTGCCCTCACAGAAGAGGCCACCAAGCCCGTTATCGCAGCAAATCCCCACAATAGCACAAGCAGCGAGATGTAGCGAATCCACCGGCAACATCCATTCCTGGGGAGAAAAGAAAAAAGAAAAGATAAAAAGCCACAGACGATTGCCACATGAAAGCCGCTTACGGCCAGGATATGTGCTACCCCCGTAGCCGAAAAACGATTCCGCACCTCCCGGCTCATAGCTTGCCGGTAACCGACAGTAATAGTGGCCAGTACAGATTTTTCTTCATCGGTCAGATTTAGTTTTGCGATCGGCTCCAATAATCGTTGCTGTTCTTCCCGCGCCCAACGGGAAAGAAGGGAAGCCGGATGTTCCGACAAGGCCTCAAACTGCGAATAAGCAGTCTTTTGTATCGAAAGGAAAAGCAACAGAGACAAGAAAACCACTCCCCACAACCAACGGGTTTCATAACAAAAATGCTCCTGCCCTCTCAAGACAAGACCGGCTGTGGTAAGGATAATAACAGGGAGCAATAGTAATACCCAGAAATAAGTACAACACGAAAAAACAGTCTGTAGCATAATCCCCGCAATCCAGACAAGCAGCGGACGGGCAAAGGGACGGATCTGTAATTCTTTTATCATAATGTAAGGTTTTGAAATGGTTGGTTTAAGGTTTGATCGGTATTGCACAAAGGACGTCATTCCGTAGGGGCAGAGCTCTGCTCTGGCCATTGCATCCAATAAAGGTACGATTTCTGATTGGGCGGAGTAGAACCCCGCCCCTACGAGTCGACATTATAATTCTTTCAATTCTCGGATCGTCTTCAACGGATCAGGGGAACGGAAAACAAAACTACCGGCAACCAGCACGTCCGCCCCCACCTCAAGCAAAGGTTTCGCCGTCTGCATATTGACACCGCCATCAACTTCGATCAAGGTATTCAACCCTTTTGCCAAGATCATATCTTTCAGACGAGCTGTTTTATCTATCGAATGTTCAATAAACTTTTGCCCTCCATAACCCGGATTTACCGACATGAGCAATACCATATCCAAATCCTGCAAGATATCTTCCAACAAGGAAATCGACGTATGCGGATTCAATGTAACAGCCGCCTTCATTCCCGCCTCTTTGATCGCCGCCACCGTACGGTGCAGATGTGTACAAGCCTCATAATGCACATTCATCATATAAGCGCCCGTAGCCGCCACTTCCAGAATGAACTTTTGCGGTTCCACGATCATCAGATGTACATCCATCGGTTTCTTGCAGATTGGCTTCAACGCTTCCAGAACCGGAAAACCAAACGATATGTTAGGAACGAACACACCGTCCATTATGTCCAGATGCAACCAATCAGCATCACTCTCGTTGATCATTTCCACTTCCCGCTGCAGGTTCAGAAAATCAGCAGCTAACAGAGAAGGTGCTATTTTATGTTTCATACTCTTTTTGCTTTTCTGCAAGACGACGTCAGTTCATTACTAAACCACAGAGTTCCGTGCGTAAAGCGGGTTCTGAATGATAAACCCTCGCAAATTGGGTAAGGAAATCAAGTGTTTGCCGACGCGGCATTGTTTTCCTTTCTTTTCGGTTTCTGTTTGTTTTATTTTCTATTTCATTCATACATTGAGTAGAAAGTCTCTTCATAGGCAACTCGTTTTTTATCTTGTTTGATAATAAAACGGGCAAGCTATCTCCTTATTGTATGACAAGAAAATAAATTTTCAACTTTTATTATCAAGCCATCGACAGCTCGATACTGTTTTCTTCCGCCATACGACGCATATTCAAGATCGCATAACGCATACGTCCCAAAGCCGTATTGATGCTTACACCTGTAATATCGGCAATTTCTTTAAAACTGAGATCTTGATAGTAACGCATTTCCAATACTTCGCGTTGGCTGTCGGGAAGGTGCTTCACCAACTTTTTCACATCAGACAATACCTGACGGCGTACGATGTTATCTTCGATCGTGCCATCGCAAAGTTTGATATTATTGAATAGATCCACTTCCACTTCATCATTTGAAACCGTATTTTCACTGCGTTCCTGACGGAAGTTATCGATAATCAGGTTATGAGCAATGCGGGTAATCCATGCTTTAAACTTACCGTTTTCGGTATAACGGCCTTGTTTAATGGTCATAATCACCTTGACAAAAGTCTCCTGAAAGATATCTTCTGTGAGATCTTTGTTATGGACTATAAAGTAAATGTAGGAGTGTATGCTACTTTTGTAACGATTCAACAATACATCGAAAGCAGCATTATTACCTTCTGCATAAAGAACGACCAGCTCTTCGTCAGTCATCATTCTTAAAGTCTTCATTACTTCTATATTTTTAGTTTTTTCTTGAGTAATGTTTATGCTATAGGCAACGATATTTAAAATTGTTAGACAATAATATTATTTATATTTACAAAGGCAAAAGAACAAAAAGTATTTTAAATAGGCAAACATTTCCTTTATTTTTACATAAAAAACCCCCTGACCGTACGTTTTATGTACGAACAGGGGGCTTTTAAGAACAAACTATGATTTTTAGAACTTATAGCCTAATGTAAGAGCAACCTTTGTCGTGTTTGTCTTCAATGTTGCGGGAATGGATTCTACCAGAACATTTCCATCACTAATAAGATGCGGGAAAGGATAAACATCTTCTTTTTGCATCCGGTACACACAAGCCAAATCCACGTAGAAATTAGGAGTGAAACGATACCCTAATCCCACCGTATAATAATTAATACTATGATCTACCGTGTAGCCCGTACGAGTTCCTGCCGGATAGACTTCAACAATACGCCCTGTTTCACTATATTTCATGTGTTCTTGAACCGGACTATTTTGCCAGGCCCCTCCCACGCGGATCGCAAATTGAGGCGTAACCTTGTATTCTGCTCCGACTTTCAGCATTCCACTGGAACGAAAATCATCCTTTATAAGGTCATTATCAGCATCCTGGTCATATCCCTCCCGATCCTGTAAGCGCATCGATTTATAATTCGTCAATTCATAATCAACACTGATAAGAGCGTTCTGTCCCAAGATAGCTGCCGCACTAAATATCCACTTGTCCGGTGTACGAAGACGGTATTCCGTGTAAAAATCAGTTGGTGTAGTAGCCTGTCTTGTCATATCCGGGTTACCCGGATCTATCGGGTTCGGTTCACCTAAATAATAATCAAAAACATAAGCTCCTGCTTCGGCACTATAATAATTGGTCATTTTGTACCAAGTAGGCGAATTATAAGCAACTCCCAACCGCAAAAAATCAGTAGGACGCGCTATCACTCCCAAATTAAAGGAATAACCTGTTCCGTCAAGTGATGAATAATTATCCCAAAAAAGTTCATTCACAAACTTAGCGTTTTGCGCTTCCGCATTCAGATATCCGAAATTTTCATCATAAAGGACAGACGAGCGATAATCAACATCTGTCACCGACACCGTTGCACCGATAAAGAAACGATCAGAGATATTCGTTGCCAAAGAAAAATCATACTTGTCAATAGCCCCCTTTTCCGACACTGACATATTAGCCGATTGTACATCCAAAAGATTCCAATTGCCCTTTTCATCAAAATATCCCATCGTAGAGAAGAAGTCGCCAGACACAGCTTTATTATTCACATCAATCAAACCGGCATTATAAGCCAATGTCGGCAGCCACGATTGACTCAAATAAGGATTATAGGAATCTGTTGACCATAAGTCATTTCCGGTCACATCTTCCAAATTTGCCGCACCAGCCAAATAATCGGATATCGAACGCCCCCCAGCTCCTCGTCCCATCCTGTACTGACGATTGAAGTTTTTCACCCGATTATAGGCAAAGCCAACGTTCCATCCAACTACACCTTCATCATTTCCAGTAGGGAAATAGCCGACATAAGCTATATTGTCAAAATTAAATCGGGTCTTTTTATCATCCATTTCAATGCTCAACCAATCTGTTTTTGTTTTGATAGAAGATAAACTCACTGTCGTTACGATCTCTGAACTTCTATATATAGCTAAACCTGCAGGATTAGTTCTCATGGCTGAGATATCACCACCTAATGCTCCAAAAGCCCCTCCCATAGACAAATAACGAGCAGTTCCGTTCAAATCATATTGTGAGAACTTATAAGCATCCATTTCACCTTGTGCAAACATAGAACCACTACCTAAAAGTAATGCTGATGCACATAAACAAATCACCTTCTTCATTGTCTCTCTTATTTCTAAATATCTTAATAAAGCAAGGACACGACTTGCGTGTCCTTAATATATGACTCTCTCAAAAATTATTTCTATCTGCTGCGTCCACCACCACTGGAACGGCTTCCTCCGCCACCATAGCTACCACCTGATGAACGGGAGCCTCCTGACGAAGATGTTCCAAATGAACTCCGGCTACCGCTACTACTTCTTGAAGGAGAAAAAGAGCTACTACTGCGTTGAGAATTTCCACTATAATTATTATAAGAACGGGAAGAACTACTACTTCTTGCCGGTGCCGTATATTGGCGATTCGAAGAACGAGAAGCACCCGAACTAACTGCACTTTCACGAGATATCCGCGTGCGTCCTCCTGTTACTGCAGAAGAACGTGTCGAAGAAGACGTACGTGCAGAAGTCCCTACACTTGTTCGATTTCTTACACCTGTACTCGTACGTCCATTTACTCCCGTACTTGTACGACTTCGTGCAGCGCTACTACTTCTCAAAGATGTTGCACTCCTGCTTCCTGCAGATGTTCTACTTCCAACCGAAGTACGTGATCTCCCACTTGCATAAGAAGATCTCTGTCCGGCAGATGTACGTGATCCTATATAATTATGTCTATACGGTGAAACATAATGATGGTGATGATGTCCCCAGTAGCCACCACCCCAATAACCGGGTCCCCAATAACTCGGACCCCAACCCCAAGACGGGCCCCAGTAGCCGGCATAGAAACCACCCCAACCCCAGCCGAAACCGAAGGACGGACCGTAGCCCCAATAGCGGGCCGGGCTGTAAATCCAGGGATCATACCAACCGCCGTACCAGCCACCATACCATCCGCTGTACCACGGATCATAGTAACCGCCCCAGCCATTGCCGATGTTCACATTGACACTTACGTTGGTACTGCCGTTGGAATAATCCGTATCGTAGCCATAAGCATAATATCCGTCACTCAGATACAGATCGACTTGGTCTGCTCCGGCAATCGTAATCTTGCTCGGCGAATGGTAACGGATGATACGCTCGGTATATTCCGTATCCGAACGACGTTCCTTTTTAGAATCGGAAGCGACAGTTTTTTCATTATCCATATCGTCGTTATATTCGGCCAAGATTTCACCGTCTGAATCTTCATCATACGGCTCCTCCACGTCAACCGAAGTATAGCGACGGTTATATTCATCTACATCTCGTTCTTCATCAGACACAGCACTTTTTCTTTTGCTGGTACTGTATGTAGACGTCATCGTAGTACGTTCAGCATCCTCTTTAGGCTGTATGACCTTCTCTTCTGTTTTTTCTTTTTTATCTTTTTTGCTGGAAGAGAAATACACATCATCAAAGAACTCCTCCTGGGCTGCGGCACTGAAGCCTACCAGAAGCATCACCATCAAAGATGTTAATTTCATGGGTTTCATATTCGTTTCTCCTCTACTTTATAATATTTCTACTCTTTAGACTAAATACAAGGGGGTAGGTTTAATACCCCTTCTGTCTCACTAATAAAAACCATCCATTTTATTCACAAATATAGCTGTTTCCAAATAGTTTCCAAGCATTTATATATACTTTAACCATCCGGACAGCTTCATCGTCCAATAATCTCCATTATAGATAAGATGCTTTGGAAAAAAGAAACGCTGCACAACATACAGAAATGACCGTGTATCAAAAATGTCAAGACCACCCCATGTAAATAGGATTATATAAGACATGCATTTTGAAACTACATTTGCGGGTAATATATTTTTTCACCTTTCTACCCACCAGGCAAAATACAGACTCTACTTACTAAATGATAAACGTGTAAAAAAACAAATGTTATTTCACAGAGGCGCGTATCCGGCTAAGCGACTGCGGGGTAATTTGCAGGAATGAAGCAATATGCTTCAACGGGACCCGTTGGAAAAGGTCCGGGCGCGTACGCAGCAAGGTCTCGTATTGCTCACGGGCATCACTCCAACTGTCATTGATAAAGTAATTCTCATATTCACGGAGATAATAATCCGACAGCTTACGCATCCAGTTCGCCAGATCAAGCGTCTGTTCACAAAGCTCTTCAAGACGCCGCGCCGGAATACGCAGCAAAACGGTATCTTCCACCATTTCCAGATTATAAGCTGCGGTTTCACGGTAAGACATATTCACGATTTCGCCCGATGACACGAACCATAAGGTGACGTCGCGCATATCCCGCTCTACGAACGAACGAGCCAATCCTTCTTTGACAAACCAGACATACGGATCACGATCTCCTTCATACACCGGAAAACTGCCTTTCGGAGCAAACACTTCCTCCATCCTTTCCGTCAATTTGAGTACCGATTCATCCGACAACGGATAGAGAAGACGCTGCTGCGCGATGAATTTATCCATATCTTTCATGTCATTACCTTTTCAATCAAATACAAAGATATTCAATTTTCGGTTCCGCTTATATAACGCGACAACATATCTCGCATCCGCCCGATCGCTTTCTGTAACTGTACATCGACCGTATTGACGCTTATGCCCAAGTCTTTCGCTACCTCGGCATAAGACTGCTTTTCTTCACGTACACGGATAAATATTTCACGACATCGCTCCGGCAGGCGATCGAGGGCCTTGACATAGTGGGCGAAAAGTTCCTCACTGACCAAGATGTCTTCCGGCGATTCACCGGAGATGGACACACCGTCAAAAGCATCCGCCGTCATGTCTTTCCGGCGTTGTTCCTTTTCGAGATAGTTCAGAGAGGCATTTTTTATCGTGATAAAGAAATAATCTTCCAAATTGGCTATATGGTGCAAAGACTCGCGACGTTCCCATATTTTCAGGAATACATCGAGGACGACCTCCTGTGCCCACTCTTCCGTATGCAGATAGTAGTAGGCTATACGAAAGAAACGGTCGAAGCAAAGATTATAAAAGCTACGCAGAGCAGTCTGGGAATTCTCCTCTTCGATCCGCCTTAAATATTTCCTTATCTCCTGCTCTGTCATCGTCTCATCTTAGTATAACCTGCGCAAAAATAGTCAAATTTTCAAACTATGTCCATCATAATAAAAAAATCCAGGGACGAAGCATAGGGTATTTGCCGGCTGAACCATCTTAGTAATACAAGCACGAGTATTTACTTATTAAACTATATGAGATATGAAAGCGATGCATAAACAACTATGGGGATACTTGCTCATTACACTGTCGCTGGCGGGATTCACGCCTTTACAGGCACAAACGGATTCGGCTGACGAAGGGGGTTACATCACGGTCAGTGGTATCGTAAAAGACAAAAAGAGCAAAAAGAGCCTGGAATATGTCAATATTTCTATTCCGGGCAGTACGACCGGCACGGTCACGAACGCCGACGGTGAGTTTTCTTTCAAGGTAAAGGATTCCATCCATGCCAAAGAAGTGGAGATTTCGCACCTCGGATATTTCAACAGTAAAATAGAACTCAACGGCAAGGATGTGGAAGAACAGACCGTGTGGCTGACCCCCTACACGAATATGCTCGACGAAGTTATCATCCATGCCCGCGATCCTCGTTACTTGGTGGAAGAAGCAATCAAAAAGATTCCGGCCAACTACAGTTCGAAGCATAGCCTCCTAACCGGATTCTATCGTGAAACGGCCCAGAAAGGGCGCCGGTATATCAACATCTCGGAAGCGGTGATCGATATCTACAAGACTCCTTATGACGAGGGAGTAGACCGCGATCGCGTACAGATATTCAAAGGGCGCAAGCTGCTCAGCCAGAAAGCAAGCGACACATTGGCCGTCAAACTGCTGGGAGGCCCGAACCTATCCGTCTATGTGGACGTGGTGAAGAATCCGGATGTACTGCTCGACCTGGAAAGCCTGCCTTACTATAAATTCCGGATGGAAGAATCGACAACGATCAACGACCGGCCACAATACGTTATCAATTTCGAGCCGCAAGCCATATTACCGTATGCGCTTTATTATGGAAAACTATACATCGACAAGGAACGGCTCTCTTTCACGCGGGCCGAATTCTTTCTCGACATGAACGACCGCAACAAGGCCACGCAGGCGATCCTCCGGAAAAAGCCGTTCGGGTTACGGTTCAAACCGGTCGAAGTCTCGTTCCTGGTCAACTATAAGGAACGCAATGGGCTGACTTATCTGAGTTACATCCGTAACGGCGTCCGCTTCAAATGCGACTGGAAACGCAAATTGTTCTCAACCAATTACACCATCCTTTCGGAGATGGTCGTAACGGATGGCAAGGAAAGCGGCATAAACACTATTCCCTACAAGATGGCATTCAGATCCAACCAGTCCTTATCGGACAAGGTTTCCAATTTTGCCGATGAAGGTTTCTGGGGTTCCTACAATATCATCGAGCCGACAGAATCATTGGAACACGCTGTCAACAAACTGAAGAAGCAACATAGGTAATGTGCCAATTTGCCAATGAGCAGATTAATGTATAAATTAGCAACATTTCTCAATTGGCACATTGAATAATTATTAAACATGAAAGACCTGCTTACACTTACAAAGATCAAAAATGGAGACGTCAAGGCTTTTGAACAAGTATTCCGTCTGTATTATATGCCTCTTTGTATGTTTGCAGCCAGCATAACCGGGAGAATGGATATTGCGGAAGAGATCGTACAAGAATTATTCTATGTGTTTTGGAAGGAAAGGGAACGGTTACAATTGTTTCATACGATAAAAAGCTATTTGTATGGGGCCGTTCGTAACCAATCCCTCCAGTATTGGGAACACCAGGATGTACGCAACCGTTATCGGGATGCCATCCTCTCCCACCCGGATAAAGACGACACACCGGACGACCCACAGGAGCAGATCGAATACAAGGAACTGGAAGCTCTGATAAACCGGACACTCGAAAAGCTTCCCGAACGTCGTCTCCGCATATTCCGGATGCATCGTTTCGAAGGAAAGAAATATGCGGAAATCGCTTCCAGCCTCTCCCTTTCAGTCAAAACAGTCGAGGCCGAAATGACGAAAGCACTCCGAACACTACGAGACGAATTAGATATTTACATGAAATATGATTGAAACAGAAAGAAATAAAAGAAAAACAGACCGGGCCTGGAATACGTTGTACCAACGCCTGGATGAAGAAGGTTTGCTTTCGGGCAGACCGGCTTCGCCATTCAGAAGCCCTGCATGGAAAAGAGGAGTAGCCGCTGCTGCCGTCGCCCTTCTTTGCCTGCTTGTCTCTGTCACCTACCTGAACAGGTCCGGGCAGGATACCGATCCGAACCTGCTCACCCGTCAGAACAGTGAGACGGCAACGACATTGGTAACCACCCTTGAGGATGGTTCCGTGGTCTATCTGGCAGGAAATACTTCATTGAAGTTTCCCGAACACTTCTCTTCCGACCGACGGGAAGTGAGCTTGCAGGGGAATGCCTTGTTCGAGGTAGCCGGTAACCGTAAGCAGCCGTTCGTGATTGAAACCGAAGACACACGTATCGAAGTGTTAGGGACGGCCTTCAATGTGAAAAGTAACGATAGCTCTCCTTTCGAACTGTCTGTACAGCGAGGAGAAGTAAAAGTGACGTTGAAGAAGGACGGACAGGACATCCATGTAAAAGCCGGGGAAACCGTCACGCTTCTCTCCCGGAGACTGCAATTGAGCATGACACCCGATCCGGCACTATTCGACCGCTATACCAAACGAATCAGGTTCAAAGACGAAAAATTAGGCAATATCCTGCGGGTGATCAATCTGCAAAATCCGGATATCCGGTTGGAAACGACACCGGAGCTATGGAACCGGACGCTTACCGTCACCTTCTCCAATGATACACCCGAAGCGATGGCTGAACTGATCTGCCTTGCCCTCGATTTGAAGAAAACACGACAGGACAACATGATCCTTTTATTCAATTGACAATTAAATGTTATTTATATAGTGAAGCTAATGATTCAGATTTTTCGCCTTCTCTGTCTGTGCTTTTGGATGCTTTTGCTTCCGACAGGCCTGTTATGCGCAGGGGAAGGCAATGATGTTCTGGCCCGCATGATTCATTTATCCAAAGAAAAAAATACCGTCTACCGCCTGCTTGACAAAGTATCGGAACAAACCGGCTTTCTCTTTATCTATGACAGCAAGCTGATCGATAATGAAAAAAGGGTACGCATCCCGAAAGGAGACTACACCATCCGGCAGGCAATTTACCTGATCACAAGAAACAAAGAACTGAGCTTGCGTGTGATAGGCGATCACATCCTGATCTCCGGGCCGCAACCTGCCAGGCAAACAGCCATTCCCGAAACCATTCCTCCGAAAGAGGCAGACAACCATTTTATTGTCAAAGGAATCCTACAAGACCAACAGACGAATGAACCGATCGAGGCGGGCACTATAGGAGTCCTTGCTACTTCAATCGGCAGCATCACCAATGCAAACGGGGAGTTCCGGCTCACGCTGCCCGACTCGCTTCGCCGGTCTACGCTCTACTTCTCCCACTTAGGCTACGAACCCCGCAAGATAGAGGCCTCTCTTCTCGCCGGACAACACACGGTGATCACGCTCGATGCCAAAATAATCCCGATCCAAGAAGTCGTAGTGCGCATCGTCAACCCACTCCGCCTGCTTCGAGACATGAAAGAAAACATCCGGAAAAACTACCCGCAATCACCCGCTTACCTGACTACTTTCTACCGGGAAGGAATCGAACGAAAAAATAAATTCGTAGGATTGACGGAAGCTGTATTCAAAATTTACAAATCGGCCTACAAGCCCAATCCGGCACCGGACCAGGTCAAACTGCTCAAAATGCGCCGGATCATCAGCCAGCAGGAAAAAGACACGATCATCGCCCGGATGAAGTCGGGAATCAACGCCAGCCTGAGCCTGGACTTGATAAAGGAATTGCCTGACTTTCTTCTAACAGATGAAAAGATAGAGTCTTATATGTATGCATCTTCCGATATCGCCGTGATCGACGACCGGTTAGTCCATGTGATCTATTTCGAACAAAAAGAAAACATCAACTCCGCCCTTTACCGGGGAGAACTGTATATCGACACGGAAAACAACGCATTGCTCCGCGCCCACTTCGAAATCAATCCCAAATATATCAAACAGGCTACCGAGATGCTGGTGGAGAAAAAGAGTCGCAACCTAAAGATCACTCCCCAAAAAGTGATCTATACCGTAACATACAAACCTTACAACGGCCAATATTACATCAACCATGTCCGAGGCGACCTCTTTTTCAGGATAAAGAAAAGGAAACAACTGTTCGGAACTTTTCCGCTGCATACCTGGTTCGAGATGGTTACCTGCAAAATAGACACAAACCAAGTAAGCCGCTTTACCCGTAGTGAAGCGTTACCTACACGGACAATTTTTGCAGAAACCCGATTTGCTTACGATGAAAAGTTCTGGGGCAACTTCAATGTGATCCCACCAGAAGAAAAACTCAATGAAGCGATCGGAAAAATATCGTCAAAAATAGAAGAGACAGAAGAATAACCTCCTAAAATCATAAAGAGGACCTTTTCTCAAAGGTCCTCTTTATAGGTTTTAATAGGTATTAGTCTTTAAGGCAAAAAGATTGTTTAGGTTATCTGCTTGCAAATATGAGGCATTTTAAATTACTGAACAAATAAAAAAAGATATTATAAAACACATTTTTAAGATTATCGAAACTTATTTGCAGCTTCTTCTATTTTTTAACAATATAGAACTGCTACCGAAATGCCGATTCCGAGACGTCAAAATCACCTCATATCTTTGATTATGAAGCAAATTAACACATAACATTTTTATTTTTTGCCAAAAAAGTTCATTTTTACGATAGATCCTCCCCAGACCTTTGTTTTAAATACATACAAACAGTTACAGATATTTTTAATATTTCAATACATTAAGTTCTGTTTCTATACACAATTTTTTCAGTAAATTTGCCCCCGTACCGAGGTGACATTAGGTGCAGACATAACATTCTAAAATAGTTTTATCGTATGTATACCGTTATCAAACGTATGGAGATTTCGGCAGCTCACAGTTTGCTGCTTTCCTATCCGAGCAAATGCGAATATCTGCATGGTCACAACTGGATTATCACAGTGCATTGCCGTTCCAAAGAATTAAACGCAGATGGTATGGTAATCGACTTCAGCCATATCAAGCGGGTTGTGAAAGATCAACTCGATCACCGGAACCTCAACAAGGTGCTCCCTTTTAATCCCACAGCCGAGAATATCGCCCGGTGGATATGCAACCAACTACCCACTTGCTACAAAGTAGAAGTTCAGGAATCAGAAGGAAACACAGCGATCTATGAGAAAGATTAATGAAATATTCTACAGTCTTCAAGGAGAAGGCTTCCATACGGGCACACCTGCCGTTTTCGTCCGCTTCTCCGGATGCAACCTGAAATGCAGTTTTTGCGATACCCGGCATGAAGAAGGGATCTTGATGTCTGATGAAGAAATTTTACGGGCTATTTCAGCCTTTCCCTCAAATGTCGTTATCTTGACAGGAGGCGAACCTTCGCTCTGGATCGACCAAGCTTTTATCGATCTGCTACACCGAGCAGGGAAATACATTTGCATCGAAACTAACGGGACAAAACCGTTGCCGAAAGGCATCGACTGGGTGACCTGTTCCCCGAAAGGGTTTCCCTTGAGGCTGGCACATATAGATGAGGTCAAAGTGGTCTATACAGGACAGGACCTGATGGAATACGCCGGTTTGAAAGCAACCTGGCATTTCCTCCAACCCTGTTCCTGCCTGAATACAAAAGAGGTGGTAGAGTACATCCTCCACCACCCCCAATGGCGCCTCAGCTTGCAAACGCACAAACTTATTCATATCAGGTGAAAGGTGAAAGTTGAAAGTTGAAAGTTATAAAGAGGCGTGAAATTAACTTTCAACTCTCAACTTTCAACTCTCACCTATACCGAGCTTCCATCCCGCGAACCTCATCATTCACCCGTCCATTGTCATAGGCCAGTTGCCCGTTGACGAATGTTTTCCAGACGGCATGATGGAATGTATAGCCTTCAAAGGGAGACCAGCCGCATTTATACAATATATTTTCTTTTGCCACCGTCCAAGTTTCTTTCGGATCAATCAGGACAAGATCGGCATAATAACCCGGACGAATATAGCCGCGGCGATCTATGCGGAAAAGTTCTGCCGGCATGTGTGCCATCTTTTCCACAACCTTCTCGTAGGTAAAACGACCTTCCATTGCTAACTCCAACATGACAATGAGCGAGTGCTGAATCAGCGGTCCTCCGGAAGCAGCTTTCAGGCAACTTCCCTCCTTTTCGGAAAGGAGATGCGGGGCATGGTCGGTCGCCACAATATCGATCGTGTTGTTATTAACGGCTTCACGCAGTGCCGTACGGTCTGCCAGCGTCTTAATCGACGGGTTCCATTTGATACGATTTCCGAACTGTTCATAATCGCCATCGTGGAACCAAAGATGATGCACACATACTTCACCTGTGATCTTCTTTTCACTAAGCGGAAGCTTATTGCTCAACAAAGAAAGTTCTTTTGCTGTCGAAAGATGCAGAATATGCAGACGGGAACCAAGACGAGTAGCCAGTTCGACTGCCTCGGACGAGGAAGCATAGCAGGCTTCCTCGCTACGGATCTTACTATGGAAGGAGATATCCAGGTCGTCACCGCGCAAGCCCGTATAATGAGCGATGTTCCGTTTGATGACTTCCTCCTTTTCGGCATGGATAGCGATAAGCATTCCGGCTTCGCCAAAAATACGTTCCAGGCTATCCTTCTTATCGACCAGCATGTTACCAGTGGAAGAACCGAGAAAGAGTTTCAGGCCCGGCACACGGCTACGATCCAGTTTACGGATTTCATCCATATTGTCGTTCGTCCCGCCGAAGAAGAAGGAATAGTTAGCAACCGACGTTTCAGCTCCCCGTTGCAATTTCCATTCCAGATCGGCAAGAGTTGTCGTCTGAGGCTTCGTATTCGGCATATCCATGAAGGTAGTCACCCCACCAGCTACGGCGGCACGACTTTCGCTGGCAATATCGCCTTTATGCGTCAATCCCGGTTCACGGAAATGTACCTGATCGTCGATAGCGCCCGGAAGCAGGTATTTACCTGTAGCATCTATCACGGTCGCATCACCGGACTCAGCCGGAATTGGCCCTTCATATACTGCGGAAATTTTATCACCCTCGATCAGTACCGAACCGGTGAAGGTACGGCCTTCATTGATGACAGTGGCGTTTTTTATCAGTGTTCTATTCATATCTCTTTTATTTTAATCATGACAAAGGTACGAAATTCTCCAGTTTTAATCTTCCCAAAGAAGACAGGATATGAAAGTCCGATCCGGCAGAAATGCTTTTTCCCGGTTCATGGCAGGGGGGGAAGACGATTTTCACATCCTTCCTATTCATTTTGAGAGACAGGGAATGTTGCTTGTGTGTCGGATCGGCAGCTTCGATCAACCAATTTCCATTATGCAGACGGAACATATAAATACCCGGAGTCTGTAAATCGACCTGCAAGTCTTTTTGCAGGTTTACTACCTGCGACTCATACGCCGTCACATAAAAACAGTTGCCGACAGCAACAGCCTGGATGGATGTGTCATTCCGGATCACCCGGATATCCTGTACTGCAAAAGCTGCGGTTTTTTCGGCGGTAGAAGCAGGAAGGACCAAATATTGGTAATCGGCGTTATCCTCTCTTCCATGATCAATATAGAGACCAACAATCTCTCCTTCTACCGTTTTAGGAGCATATGATCCCATAAAATCACACCAGCGCCCGGATCGCTTTTCCGAAATGGCCACACAGGCGGAAGGTTGTAACAGAATATACCCTGTGTTATCATGGAAGAAACGTTGTTCCTTCGGAGAAGAAACATACTTTCCCTGTACCGGCAACCAATTACCATCGGCATATCGGAGCAAATCGCCCCGTTTCACCCGCTGGTCTACAGATGTCGTAACCGCCAAAATGCTGTCCGAACGGATCCCGGCACCTAAGCAAAGGACATAATCTCGGGTAAAGATCCAGGACTTGTGCGCCTGCAAACCATCCCGATCCAAGACCATTGCCGTCATTCCGGTTTCACCATCCGTCACACCTCCGACAAAGGCAGCCTTATTCCTCACATGCGCCCCATAATTGAAAAAGGCAGGAACGGGAGCCTCGCTCTCATAAGCGGTAATGCCTGGAATCTTCCGCCAGTCCCAGAAAGGAAAAATATTCAGATACTCGTCACCACGACAGTACGTATAAAGAGCACCGTCGCCCATATAAAAGCCTTTCAAATTATCTTCGTTCACCAACTCCGTGCCGATCACCCGGTCAGAGGCCATCTTGACCGAAGCCATCCAGGTGGAGGAACGATGAACGGTCTGATCAGAATCCCAGAAATGTTTATGCCCGATGAAAGCGCTACCTTTTCTTTTGGGAGCATAGTTATCTTTCAGGAACTCATTCATCTGCCGGATATCTTCGGCGGAACTGCCACGCATCAGGGCATTTGTGGCAAAAGCCAAACTGAACGCCTTGTGTATCTGCCCGCTATGAAACAATTGCCGGTCCAGTGCATTGACATCCATATACCCTTTCCAGACAATCCAACGATAGCCGTTCAGAAGGAAAGAATTCAAAATTCCTTGTTGCTCCTTGTTCAGAGCAAAAACGGCTCCCGCAAACAGGCCGGAATAGGAACTCATCTCCGTCAGGAAAGCCAACCCGTAGTTTCCAAATTGTTGCTGCGGTCCGTGCTGATGAAAGCTCCAGTCGCTTTTAATCCCTTCCTGCATACCAGTCGTAATCTCGGATACAATAGTATCACGGGCAGCCTTTACCAATTCGAAATCATCCTGCAACAGTCCTCGCATCAACACATTCCCGGCAAGCCAGACTTTATTCTGTCCTGTCATGCCGAACCTGGCATTTTCCATCACCTCGACGGCGGCTTCCTTTTCCTCCGGGTTCAATTGTTCTTTCATCAGGAGGAAAGCTGGCCCCAATGTCTTGGGAACACCGATCTGGTTATACCACCAGTTCTTACAGACCGGTTTCTCCCGGAACCAGTAGCCCAATGCCAGGTGAATGACCGATTCGAGCTTCGGTCCCCAATGACAATCGCCCTCTTCAGCCCTGTACAGCTTGGCTAGTTCCAACACCCGGTCGGCATGTTCCTTGACAGACCAGCCCGATCGTTTCTGATCGTTATAGTTAATATCCGGCCAGGAACCGTCTTCCCGGATCGTTTCCATGTATCCCGTTATCTTCTCCACGTTGAAAGGATAACGCTGGTGAAGTTCCACAACGACCTGATCAGATATTTCCGTTTCAGGCTGTATGCCGGACAAGAGTTCCACCAATGAGACCGTCCGGTCGTCATTCGATACAAAAGACTGGATATAGTTTTGTTGAAGCCGTTCCAATTCCTGCTGTGGTGTCTGTGCAAACAATGGAACCGACACAAAAGAGAGTAGAAGAAAAGAGACTTTATTTCGTAAATTCATGGTATATATTATAGATTATTCATACAACTAGTCCGCAGCCCAATTCAAGCTCCTACCGACCGCTTTATGCCATTCGGCAAGCAAGACCTCAGCCATTTCTTCATGCATTTCGGCACTAAAAATATTATCCAAAGACCACTGTTCTTTAAGTTCGTCCACATCTTTCCAGTAGCCGATTGCCAATCCTGCCAGATAGGCGGCTCCCAAAGCCGTTGTTTCAAGGACACGAGGACGAACCACTGGACAACGGCAGATATCCGCCTGGAATTGCATCAGGAAGTTATTAGCAATTGCTCCACCATCCACACGGATCTCTTTTGGCCTGGCATGTATATCGTTTTCCATAGCCATCAAGACATCGTAGACCTGATAGCAAATACCTTCCAAGGCGGCACGGGTCAGATGGGCTGCACTTGTTCCGCGCGTGATTCCGATGATGGCACCACGGGCATACTGGTCCCAGTAAGGAGCTCCCAACCCGGTCAGTGCCGGAACAAAATAGACACCTCCGTTATCCGGCACGGAATTAGCCAGCTGCTCCGTGATAGCGGCACTCTGTATCAAACCTAACTCGTCACGCAACCATTGAACGACCGCACCACCAACAAAAACACTTCCTTCCAACGCATACGTCACTTTCCCGTCCAGTTTCCAGGCAATAGTCGTCAACAAATTATTTTGAGATAAAACAGGCTTGCTTCCAGTATTCAGAATCATAAAGCATCCTGTTCCGTAAGTCGTTTTAATCATACCGATATCCGTACACAATTGTCCGAACAGGGCGGCTTGCTGATCACCGGCCATTCCCGAAACCGGGATACCGGTCTTAAATATCGGGGTGGAAGTCTCGCAATACACTTCGCTACTACTTTTCACTTCCGGCATCATGGATGCCGGAATTTGGAAAAGCTCAAGCAGCTCCTTATCCCATTCCTGCGTATGGATATTGAACAACATCGTACGGGAAGCATTCGTGATATCCGTAATAAATTCGGTTCCGCGGGTCAGTTTCCAGACCAACCAGGAATCGACCGTACCGAAACAAAGCTCCCCACGCTCGGCACGTTCCCGGACACCCTTCACATGATCAAGAATCCAACGTATCTTCGTAGCAGAAAAATAAGCATCAATCACCAATCCGGTCTTCTGCTGGATCAGAGAGGCATACCCCTTTGTTTTCAATTCTTCGCAATAGTCTGCCGTACGTCTGTCCTGCCAAACAATGGCGTTATAGACAGGGAAGCCGGTCTCCCGGTCCCATATTATCGTCGTTTCACGCTGGTTGGCAATGCCGATACAGGCAATATGCATATCCGTCACATCCGCTTTAGCCATAGCCTCCTTGATGGCAGACGATTGTGTGTACCAAATCTCGTTCGCGTCATGTTCCACCCAGCCAGGCTTAGGAAAATACTGCTGGAATGTTTTCTGCGCTAATGTGATGATATTGCCCTGATGGCTGAAAAGGATGGCTCTCGAAGAGGTCGTGCCCTGGTCGATAGCCAGCACATATTTATTTCTGAAATTCATATCTTTCGTCTCATTAGATTATTCATTAATACAATGGGAAGCTACCCAGTTAAAGTCTTTCAACCGGACGGTCTGCCATGTTTTATCCTTTCCCCGTTCCATATCCCATGTCATGAAAAGTTAACACATACAAATCTAACAAATAAATTCCGATTATGGTTCCACCGTCATGAAAAAGAAACACACGGATATAATAAAAAAATGCATGGCCATAAAATGAAAATTCCATAACCACGCATTTTTTATTGCGCTTAAAAGCAAGCCTGTTTCTTATTCAAACATCTTATCAATGCCACCCACATCTGCCGGTGTCTGTTTTCGTTCCTCTTCGGTGGTCATTTTACAAGGATTCTGATACTGTTCGGGAATGTCGAAATCCTCTTCCTGCGAATAGCCTAACGTTTTGTCGGCATAAACTTTCTGCATGTAAAGTCCATAGATTGGCAGAGCCATACTGGCTCCCTGTCCTTCCGACATCCGGTCGAAATGGATAGAACGATCTTCACCACCGACCCAGACACCGGATACCAAGCTCGGCGTAAAGCCCATAAACCAACCGTCGGAGTTATTCTGCGTCGTACCGGTCTTTCCTCCCATCGGCGCTTTGATGCCATAACGGGCACGAATACGACCACCTGTACCACCGTCTATCACATTTTTCAACATGTGGAGCATCTTATAAGAAGCATCTTCCGTCAATACTTCACTCATCTGCGAATTGAAATTCGCAATCGTATTGCCGTAAGGATCCTCTATTCGGGTCACATACAAAGGTTCGACTCGTATGCCTTTGTTGGCAAAAGTCGTATAACCGCTTACCATCTCACCAACCGAGACATCTGGAGTCCCCAAACAAATCGAAACTACTGGATCCATTTCGTTCTTTAATCCGAACGAATGCAGCAGACGAACAAACGTATAGGGAGACAATTGGCTCATCAACCAAGCCGTCACCCAGTTGTCGGAATTCTGCAATCCCCACTGTACAGAAACCATCTCACCGATCCGTTTCTTATTCGAGTTACGGGGTTCCCAAAGCCGTCCGTTCTCATCGGTCAGACGTTGTTGCACGTGCAACATCTCGTCACACGGACTGATACCTTCGATCATTGCAAGGGAATAGAGGTAAGGTTTAATCGTAGAACCGATCTGGCGACGGCCTCCATTCACCATATCATACTGGAAATCATTATAATCAATACCACCCACATAGGCTTTCACATGACCGGTGCGCGGATCCATCGACATGAAGCCGGTACGCAGGAAACTCTTATGATAGCGGATCGAATCCAACGGAGACATCGTCGTGTCTATAGCACCTCCCCAACTGAACACACGCATCTCGACCGGTTCGTTAAAGGCAGCCTTTATCTCTTTCTCACTCGCTCCCGCTTTCTTCATGGCACGGTAACGATCTGTCTGGTGCATAGCATGCATAAAGATCGTATCAACCTCGCCTTGACGTAAATCACGGGAGAACGGAGCATAACTTTTTCCTCTCTTCTCTTTAAAAAATGCAGGTTGAAGATAACCTCCGATATGCTCACGGACGGCATCCTCAGCATATTTCTGCATACGGGAATCAATGGTCGTATATATTTTTAAACCATCCGTATACAAATTATAGAATTCTCCATCAGCCTTTTTGTTCTTGTTACACCAACCGTATGCAGGATTCGTTTCCCAGGCAACCGAGTCTTCCTTGAACTGCTGCATCTGCCATCCCCGATAGTTTTTGCGCTCAGGTTTCTTCGCCGTCAAAAATAAGCGCAGATATTCGCGGAAATAAGGAGCCAACCCTTCCTTGTGATCCATACGGCTAAAATGAAGTGTGAGCGGCAAAGCCTTCAGCGAGTCACATTCCGCCTGCGTTATATAGCCGGCTTTCTGCATTTGTTCCAAAACCGTGTTACGCCGTCCGCGTGTCCGCTCGTTATGGCGCCTGGGATTAAAATAAGAGGGATTCTTACACATTCCGACAAGTGTCGCCGCTTCCTCGATCTTCAACGTCTTGGGCGTCTTTCCGAAATAAACACGGGCAGCAGACTGGATTCCCACGGCATTATAAAGAAAGTCAAACTTATTCAGGTACATATTAATGATCTCTTCCTTCGTATAATAACGTTCAAGCTGGACGGCAATCACCCACTCGATCGGTTTCTGGAACAAACGTTCCATCACATTGTCAACACTTGGAGAAAACAATTGCTTTGCCAATTGTTGCGTAATGGTACTACCACCACCACCACTTTTCTGCATCAAAATACCTCTCTTGACAACTGCACGAAACAGTCCCTGCGCATCGATACCGCTATGTTCGGCAAAACGGACATCTTCCGTTGCGATCAACGCCTTCACCAAATCGGGAGATAGATCGTTATAATTGACCATGATACGGTTATCCTGGCTATGCGCATAGATACCGAGTGTTTTCCCATCAGCAGACACGACCTGTGAAGCATATTTATCAATCGGGTTTTCAAGCTGTTCGACCGGTGGCATATAGCCTATCGAGCCTTTGGCTATTGCTGAAAACAATAAAACTACAGCACCTACCGCTATGGCAAACAGCAGCCAGAATGAAATTACAATACCTTTTGTTACCTTTGAAGCCACTTTTCTCTATCTTTCTTGTTTTGGGCACAAAGGTAATAATTTATTAAGACACTCTCTCACCACAGCATCAAGCAATTTATGTTAAACCAAATACTTCGCCAACAAATAGCCGCCACCTAACAACCAGATATACAATACTGCCGCCAAGATGAAAGGTTTCGCTCCGGCTTTCTTAAACTTCTCGATACTGGTTTCCGTACCCAATGCCGTCATGGCCATCGTCAACATAAATGTATCTATATTATTGATCCCGTCCACAACTGTATGAGGCAACAGATCAAAAGAATTAAAACCAATCACAACCAGAAAACCGAAAGCAAACCACGGGATTGTGATCTTACCCCGTTTTGCTGTAACGGCTGCTGTTTCCTTTACGCTATCAGATACGGCTTTCACGGCAGTACGCGCCAAAGCAAAACTCATCATCACCAAGACGGGAGCCAGCATCATAACGCGAATCATTTTCACGATAATAGCCGTATCCGAAATTTCTTTTCCCATAGCATTACCTGCACCTACGACATGTGCCACCTCGTGCAAAGTCGATCCGGTATAAAGCCCCATTTGTTCAGGCGTCAGATCCAACATACCTGCACGATATATGGCCGGATAGATAAACATTGACAAGGTTCCGAAAATAACGACCGTCGAAACAGCCACCGCTGTTTTATGCGGCTCGCTTTTCACGACCGGCTCAACCCCCAGTACGGCAGCAGCTCCACAGATCGCGCTACCGGTGGATGTCAGCAAAGCGAGATCTCTATCCATCTTCAGTAAACGCCCGACAAACAGGCCTATAAAGATGGTAACCGCCACTATAATCACATCGATCAGTATGGCCGGAAGCCCGATCTCGACCACGCTTTGAAATGTCAGCCTGAAACCATACAACACGATACCGGCACGCAGTACCTGCTTCGTACAAAACAAAATACCGGGTACCCATGTCGCAGGCAGATGGTTGCGCAAACTGTTCGCATATACCATACCCAACAGAATACCGACGATCAGAGGACTGAAAGATAGATTTTTGACAAAGGGAAACTCCGCAATATAAAAAGCAGAACAAGAGAAAAGGGCGATCAACAGAATGCCATGAAGTACGTTACTCCTTTTTTCGCTAAACATATTCAATCAAGTTTAAAATCCATTACTTTTTAAAACCGCAACAAAAGTAAGGCTTTTTTCCACTACCTTTTCCTAATATGTTTTTATAGGGTATAACATCTGGTTATCGCCAATTTTGGCAGGCATATCGGATAAAACTTTCTTCCACTCCCCCATTCTGTCCTTGCGGCTCGGCAAAAGTAAACATCCGTTCGGCACAGAATCCTTCCACTTCAATCACCTTCAGTCTACCGGACATTAATTCGCGGGTTACAGCACGAATAGAAACAATCCCCAACGCCTCAGAGTTTTCCAAAAACAGTTTTATACTTTCCGTACTCCCCATTTGCAACAATACATTCAGTTGCGAAAGCTTTATCTGATGTTCCGCCAGGGCAGCTTCCACCACATCAAGCGTACCCGAACCATTTTCACGCAAGACAAGAGGCAGTGTACGAAGCTGTTCGAGCGAAATCTCGTCATAAGCCGCCAGTGAGCAGCCCGTATGTGCCACGACGACCAGTTCGTCTTTCATAAAAGGCGTATAGTGAAGCGTACTCTGATGTATCGTCCCTTCGACCAAGCCGAGAGTGATCTTTCCTTCCCGCAACGCCTGTTCAACATCACGGCTGTTCCCGTTCAGCAAAGAGACTTTTATCTCCGGAAACTTCTTAATAAAAGAGGCGAGAACAGGCGGCAGTACATATTGGGATATCGTCGTACTTGCCCCCAACCGCAGTTCCCCTGCAAAATTATCTGTCAACAGGTTCATCTCGAAATCCATCTGCCGGTATGCAGCCAACAGCTGTTTTGTATGCGACAGCAACAATTCGCCTGCATGCGTCAGTCCGATACGACTTCCCACACGGTCAAACAGCGGCGTTTTATATTGTACCTCTAATTCATGGATATGCTTGCTGATGGCCGGTTGACTGATAAACAACTCTTTTGAAGCCTTCGTGAAACTCAAATTCGTGGCTACACTGTGAAATACTTTTAGACGAAAATCCATAACATAATATATTACTTTTTACTTTACCAAACCCATTAGCGCATCATACCTGTCAAACTTACAACCTCGGAGAAGCTCTGGTTCAGGAGATAATCTGCTTTTAAGATCATCTACTACACATTCATTTATATTATTTAAGTTTAGGGTTCCATACTGCTCAATTAGACAAATGTTTCATGACGATTGCAAATATACAAAATTGTTACCTCAAACATAATAGTAATAGATTGACTTTTACACACCGAAACGGCGTTTTTCGTGACATACATGCAAACGGTCTGCTTAAAAGATGAAAAAAACGACTGTTTGTCAATCTTTTTACCGGAATTCCCAACATTCCGTCAAAGCTAAACTCCCGGAGAATCGAATATACTGGAAAACAAGAAGAGGAGTAAGGGAATACAAAAAAATCCAAGGGTATTTTCAAAGATTCCGGTATCCCGTTTCCATGGCGACCGTCTCACGGTGATGAAGACGGACTCCATCGCTCCGGGATGCCGACTTCCTCCTATTACAAAGACAGTCGTCATGATAACGAAGACCGTCTTCGCAAAAAAAAACTGCGTACCTCACGGAAATAGACTTTTCCTAGCGACCTTTTAAACAGAAAACAGACATCTGAAAACCGTTTATTTAAACTCAGATTTTGGCATTTAAGATCATTTTTGACAATAAGAGGTCTCGCCATGCAATCCTAACCTTACTTTATCTATCTTTACAACGAACCACTCCTCAAATGGCAAAATGTAATGAGCTCTATAACGGATTATTCAAAAAAGACAATAGATCACCTCCGTCATACCCAGCTTTTTCATACTTTTGTGTAATATTAATTCTTGACAGAAGCATATATCAGATAGAGATGAAAAGGAAAAAGAAAATACTGACGATCATCGTTCTGGCTGTTACAATCTTGATATTCATACTCCCAGCTATCGGATTCAGCATTCTGAACTGGGGAGTATTGCCGCCAGAGAAACTGACGCCACTGGTTATCGAGCAGGCAAATAAGTTCATCAATGCACATTTGGATTGCGAACGGGTGGAACTGACCTATTTCGAAACCTATCCTTATTTAGGCGTGAAGCTGACGAACGGCCACCTGATCTCGCACGCAGCCGAAGATTCGACCGCCCATGAAGAGGAACTGGCGATTCCTTCTGATTCGCTGCTTGCTTTCTGTCGGGCAACCCTGTCTTTGCAACCACTCGATTACCTTTTTGGTGGTAAGATCACCATCAAAGACTTTTCCATCGAGAACCTACGTTTTTATGGATTCGTCAATAAAAACGGACGTGCGAACTGGGATATTTACGAAAGTGAGACGGATTCGACAGAGGCCGATGCAGGCAAAAAGCTCCTGCCGCCTATCGACCTGCAAAAGGTACGCATCTACGGAGGACATTTCACGTATGACGACCGCCAGGCTGACCTTTTTACCGAAATGCAGGGCTTCTTCGTACGCCTTGACGGTTCATTGGCAGGAGGAGCCAATACACTCGATTTGGAAATGGGCTGTTCATCCCTTTTATTCAGTAACCCAACTTATACATTAAAAAACGACTTGTCACTTCGTCTCAAAAGCAGGTTAGTGCTCGCCGAACACTACAACTCGATTACCTTAAAAGATGCGGAATTGAAGGTGAACAATCTGCCTTTCACCGCCGATGGTGCCATACGCCACTTTCCGGAAAACCGACACACCCGTATCGATATGGATATGGGATTGAAAATCTCGGATATGAACGATCTGCTGAAATTCATTCCCGATGCCTATTTCCAGAATCGCGATAAAATACAGGCGGAAGGTTCAATCCTTATAGAAGGAAGTATTCACGGTTTCTTAGGGGACAGTATCGTACCAAATGCGAACCTGTGTTGCAAAATAGAAAACGGTTCCTATCATATAAAGGATATCAAACAAGGTATCGACACACTGGAAATGGACCTGGACATCCATCTGAACGGACCTTTTCCGGATTCTTCTTTCATCTCGCTCGAACAACTCACGATGAAAGGGCTCAACACTTCATTGGATATGCAGGCCAAAGTAACCAACCTGTTCAAAAATCCGGCCGTCCGGGCCGGAATGAAAGGAAAAGTGGACTTCACCCGGTTGGGACAGGAATTCCTTAATCCGGACACGCTGTTAGTGGAAGGTGTAATGGATGCAGACCTATCGACCACTTTTACCGTGAATGACCTTGTCGAAAGCCGGTTCGGGAAGATACACAGTTCAGGAAAACTCAATATTGACAAACTGAAAGCGTTCAGCCAGTCACTCGGCATGGATATTTTCATTTCCGATGCCTATCTGACAATCGACACGACACACCAAAAAAGTCTTTACATCGAATCACAAAACCTGATGCGGATGACGATGGGAATAGACAGCCTGAATATCAAATATAAAGATGAAATCAGCACGAACATAAGCAAATTGGAAATGCTTGCTCAAACATCGCCTGTTATTGATACAACAGCCGTCATACCGATGACCGGGCGATTGGCCTTCAGCCATCTGAGAACCCGAACGGCCGATTCCGTCTGGATCGTGGCCGGACGTTCCGAACTGAAAGGTGGTATCAAACCGTCCACTTCCGACAAACTAACCCCGACTGCAGCCGCTGTCATTTCGATCGACACGCTGAAATACATCAGTATGCCTTTACGGACAGGACTCTCCTTGACAGAAAGCTCGTTTACGATCGAGGCCCTTCCCTATCGTGATGCACGACGCCTACAGATGGCAAACCGGCAACGCCGCACACTGACCGACGAACAACGTGTACGTCTGACAGAAAAGAGAAAGAAGATGGCCGGGAAAACTACCATCGGCGACAGTAGCAAAACAGAAGGTCAATTCCTCCGCAAATGGGAAGCACGGGGCAGCATCTCTTTCAAACAAATGCACGGTTTCAGCCGCATGTTCCCACTCCCGATATGGATGGAGCCAACGACGATGAGGTTCAACACAAACGACATCACACTGACAGATGCCCACCTGCATCTCGGCAAAAGCAATTTCACCCTTAACGGCGAGATCAGCCAGATCCGGCAGGCGATGCTCCGCGGAGGAAAGTTGAAAGGAAATTTCAATCTAAATTCGGATTATATCGATTGCAACCAGTTGATGCAGGCAGTCAACAACGGTATGCAATATGGGGAAAAACCGGACCGGCTAACGCTCAGTGATGAAAATATCGCACAACTTAATACCGAATCGCTGCAGGATAGTATCGCACAAACAGAAACCGACACGACCAGCCAATTATTTGTTCTTCCAGCCTTTCTCGACATGGCTCTCCATACGAATGCAAAACGTATCGATTTCAAGGATCTGGAATTAGAGAACGTGGTCGGCGAGATTGTCCTGCGCGATCAGAGTATCAACTTGAGCAAGCTCAATATACAATCCAATATGGGGAATGGGAACCTGACAATGGTCTACCGGGCTAAGAACGGACAGGAGGCAACCGCCGGTTTAGACCTCGATATGGAAGATGTGAAGGTGGAGAAGTTGATCGCCCTCTTCCCTTCCATCGACACATTAGTCCCGATGCTCCGTTCGTTCGAAGGTGTTTTGGATTGTCAGGTCACGGCTACTTGCAAGATGGATTCGACCATGTCTCTCATTATGCCGTCCATTAACTCGTCTTGCTATCTGCACGGGGACAATATGGTTCTGCTTGATGGAGAAACATTTACCGAAATATCGAAGACTCTGATGTTCAAAAACAAAAAGCGGAATATGATAGACAGTATCTCAGTGGACCTTGCCATCAAAGACAATAAGATCGAGGTCTTCCCATTCTTGGTGGAAATGGACCGCTACAAAGTGGCTGTCGGTGGAACGCATAATCTGGATATGACATTCAATTACCATCTATCGGTCCTCAAATCACCTGTTCCATTCAAGCTGGGAATCGACATCACCGGTAACCTGGATGATTTCAAGTATAAGATCACGAAATGTAAATACAAGGATATATTCAAACCGGCCAAACAGGCGGAACTGGACAGCACACGCAAGAATATCCGGAAAGATATCCGCGACGCAGTACGCAAACAGATCGAGGAAGCTGCGCCGGAATTAGGAAAAGACTTAGCTTTGGTAAAGACAACGGAGAAAAGGGAACCTTAACGGTTCCCATACATCCGCTCGTAATATTTCATATAATCTCCCCCCGTGATCTCTTCCACCCATTTCTGGTTGTCCAGATACCAGCGGATCGTTTTGACAATACCGGTTTCGAAAGAAATTTCGGGAGTCCAGCCCAATTCGTTTGTGATCTTTGTCGGATCAATGGCATAGCGCTGGTCATGGCCCAAACGGTCTTTTACAAAAGTAATCAGGTTGTCGTTGATCCAATCAATGGAAATCTGCCCATCCACACCGGTCTCTTTTTTCTTCAGAATCCGGCGGTATTCGGGTTGTTCCGTCATCAATCGGCGAATGGTACTGATTGTCAACTTCACGATCTCGATATTCCGCTTCTCGTTATGGCCTCCTACGTTATAGACTTCCCCTGCCCGTCCCTTATGGATCACCAAGTCGATAGCCTTGCAGTGGTCTTCCACATACAGCCAGTCACGTACATTTGTCCCGTCACCATAAACAGGAAGCGATTTACCTTCGAGAATGTTTTTAATAATCAGAGGTATCAGCTTTTCCGGGAAATGGTACGGACCATAATTGTTGGAACAACGGGTGATGCTGACCGGCATCTTATAAGTTTCGGAGTAAGCTTGTACAAACAGGTCAGCACTCGTCTTGGATGCACTGTACGGACTACGTGGGTCCAACGGAGTCGTTTCATGGAAATAGCCTTCGGCCCCCAGGCTACCATACACCTCATCGGTAGACACTTGGTGGAAACGGACACCCTCACGCCATTCAGGATAACCGGTAGCCGCTTTGCCCGTCACCCAAGCTTTACGGGCAGAATCGAGCAGGTTTTGCGTACCTAATATATTCGTGACCAAGAAAAGCTGCGGATTCTCAATACTGCGGTCTACGTGGCTTTCCGCCGCAAAATTAACGACATAATCGAACTGGTATTTGGCAAAGAGTCCGTCCGTCAACGCACGATCACAGATATCACCTTTTACAAACTCGCAACGTTCCCCGTCAATGTCCTCGGCAATCGTTCCGAGATTACCGGCGTAGGTCAACAGATCCAGAACTACGATCTTTATTTCAGGATATTTCGCCAACATGTATTTAATGAAGTTCGCACCAATAAAACCAGCGGCTCCAGTAACCAAATAAGTCTTCATGTTTATGATTTTAGATTTATAATTTAAAATTCAATTCGGCATCTCGTAACAAGGGAGCATTCCTGTCTTTATCTGACAAGTTGAGGACAGACGGATCCGCGATTTTCCAATCCACACCAACCTCAGGATCATCAAAACGTAATCCACGTTCATGGTCAGGCATATAAGGATTATCGACCTTATAAGTAAAAACAGCTTCCTCGCTCATGACATGGAAACCGTGGGCGAATCCTTGCGGAATAAAAAACTGACGTTTATTCTCATCAGACAACTCGACAGCTACATATCTTCCGAACGTCGGAGAACCTTTGCGCAAATCGACAGCTACATCCAAAACACATCCTTTTATCACACGTACCAACTTGGACTGTGAGTAAGGAGCCAGTTGGTAATGCAATCCTCGTAACACACCTTTTGACGAACAAGACTCATTATCCTGCACAAATTCCACTTTGCCGATATGTTCCTCAAACTCCGCTTTCTTCCAAGCCTCCATAAAGTAACCACGCGCATCTTTAAAAACTTTCGGTTCAATGATCCACACACCGGAAATTTCAGTTTCAATATATGTCATTATCTTATTGTTTATGCTAACAGATGACAAAGTAACTTCTTTTTCTGAACTTCTCCAAACCTCCCCGAAAACAAAAAGAGAGAAAAAGATTTGCATATTCCAAATATATTATCTTTCTTTGCACTCGCAAAACCGGAATGTTTACAAAAACATATTGGTTCCTTGGATGAGTGGCTTAGTCAGCGGTCTGCAAAACCGTGTACGGCGGTTCGAATCCGCCAGGAACCTCTTAGTAATTGAAAATTATTTTTCGCGATTTTATTTCGGTTCCTTGGATGAGTGGCTTAGTCAGTGGTCTGCAAAACCATGTACGGCGGTTCGAATCCGCCAGGAACCTCAAAAAAATCCTCTTAGCAAGTTTTTGTTAAGGGGATTTTTTATTTTTGTCCCGTAATCGGGTATTAAAAGAATAAGATTATGCATTACAAAATCACGACGCTCGTGGAGAATGCCGTCTACGGGCGGAGCTTACAAGCGGAACACGGGCTTTCATTGCTTATTGAAAACAACAGGTATAAAATATTATTCGATACGGGACAATCGGATCTGTTTATCCGCAATGCGACACTTTCGGATATCGATATTGCGGAAGTGGATTTCCTTATCCTGTCACATGGACATAGCGATCATACAGGAGGATTAAGGCATTTCCTTGCCGTCAATAAAAAAGCTCCGATAATCTGTAAGCAAGAAGCCCTTTACCGGAAATTTAAAGATAAACGGGAGAACGGAGTCATCGACTCCAACCTGCTGGATTTATCCCGCTTCCGCTTTATCACCAAGCAGATAGAGCTTGTTCCAGGACTATTCCTGTTTCCGGACCTTCCGGTCATAAATCCGGAAGATACTCATTTCGAACGATTCTTTACTCAAACACCAGAAGGAGTTATTCCCGATATTTTTAATGACGAACTGGCGATCGTACTGATAGCCGAAAACACTTATTCCGTATTGAGTGCCTGTTCCCACCGGGGAATTACCAATATCCTCCGGACTATCGGCAACTGTTTCCACGGATATACATTCAAACTACTAACCGGAGGTTTCCATATCCACAACGCCCAAGACGGGAAATTCGGTATCATAGCAGACTACCTGAAAAACAATCTGCCGGAACAGATCGGGATTTGTCATTGTACGGGTATAGACAAATACGCGTTGTTCCGGCAGACATTCGGGGTCCGTGTGTTTTACAACTACACGGGAAATACATTTTATTTATAAATCTTGGCAGCCCAACCACCGCCGGGAGCCATCTTCACCTTTACCTTGCGATCGGCAGGAACCGGTATGACTTCCTTTTTATAATCACAGGCGGCACGATCGGCATTGATGCCATCTTTAAACAATTCCAGTTTATAATTGCCATCACCCAAGAAAGACAGGTCAAGTTCCACCTCGCGGGCATCCCAATTCGTCAAAGCACCCACATACCAATCATTACCGTGAAGGCGGGCAATAGCAACAAATTCGCCCACTTTACCATCCAGAGCGACCGTCTTTTCCCATACGGTCGGGATATTGGCGATAAATTCCGTACATTCGGGTTCCCGGTTATAGTTGGAAGGATTATCGCACAACATATTCAGCGGAGATTCAAAAATCACATAAGTAGCCAGCTGATGGCAACGCGTTCCCTGACTCATCGGTTCGGTATAGATCGGAGCATAATTTTTGCGAATCGCATTACGCATGGCACCCTGTGTGTAATCCATCGGACCGGCCACCATACGGACAAAAGGAATCGTCACGTCATAAAGCGGCATGTCGTAGGTATTGGCAGCCCATTTCATATTTTCCAAGCCATGAACGCCTTCGTAGTTGATCACGTTAGGATAAGTACGCTGCAAACCTGTCGGTTTGCAAATACCATGATAGTCGACCATCATCTTATATTTCGCACAAGTTTCAGCCCCTCTGTAGAGGAAGTCGATGATCTCCTGGTCGTCGCGATCCATAAAGTCTACCTTGAATCCTTTCACACCCATATCGGAATAATGCTTCACCACCTTTTCCATATCCCGGTCGAAAGCATGGTAGCCGGCCCAGAGGATGATTCCGACATTCTTGGATTTGCCATAATTCACCAGTTCCGGAATATCGATTTCCGGGATAACCTGCATCAAGTCGGCAGCCATATTGACAGACCAGCCCTCATCGAGAATCACATATTCGATACCATGTTCGGCAGCGAAATCTATATAATATTTATAGGTTTCAGTATTGATACCGGCACGGAAATCCACATCGTAGATATTCCAGTCATTCCACCAGTCCCAAGCAACCTTACCCGGTTTCACCCAAGAGACATCCTGCAGGCGGCAGGGAGAAGCCAGACGATACACCATATCGCAATCGGCCAACTGCTTGTCATTCTCGGAAACAACAAACACACGCCAAGGGAAAGCCCGCGTGCCGCTTGTCTTGGCTATATAGTCTTCGCGCTCTTCCACCAACATCTGTAAATTATTGTGGCCGCCTTGCTTTTTCACTTTCGGATAAGGGGCGAACACCGGTTTCAACACAGGTTTGTCGGTCGAGTTATTCAAAAACATACCGGGATAATCTTCCAGATCCGCCTCGGTGATACAGAGCTTCTTTCCACCGTCCAGTTCCACCAAGAACGGAAGGATCATCAGACGCTTGCTGTTCAGCTTCGTGATCGGTTCGTGTACATACGGCTGCTCGAAAGAGTTCGTGAACTGTTCCTCAAATGTAGCCTTTTTACTGTTCACGTAAGGTGCAAAAGCAGTATGGTCGGAAGAGAAAGTATAACCAGCTTCTTCATCCACCACGATGATATCATTCTTCATTTTCGTCGTGAAACGATAAGCCAGACCATCATTATACATACGGAAAACAAGACCGTAGTTACCCCGGAACGACAGTGTCATTTCATTATAGACATCCTGCACTTCCGTCTTTTTATAGAAAGGAGAAGGAATCACTTTATCGACTGCCGCTTTCAGCACTTTCGAGACTTTGGGGCTGGCCCCTAAGACAACTCCGTTTTGCAACGTCATGGAGATCGGAGATGCGGCAAGGACTTCAGTCCCATCGTGTGTAAACGAGAAACGAATATCGTCACCCACCGTAACAACGGCTTGCAGTTTTTTGTCCGGCGATTGCAACTGATAGCTTTTCTGTGCCGCCAGTGACATGCTCCCCATCAGGAAGAACACAATAAGAGCTTTTAATTTCATGATTTTCAAATTTAATTAACTGCCGGCAAATATACAGGATTAATCAAGAAATGCTTTTGCAAAATTGTCTTATCTTTGTTGATATTGTATCATAATAGGATTATTAAAGAGATAATATTCATGAAAAAGCTTATTTGTTTGCTGTTTTGCTATCTGCTTTTCCTTCCGGCCACCGCCCAATGGAAATGGCACAATCCGATGGAAGCCGGTTTCCCGGTTATCCAAAATCAAGGATTCACAAAAGAGATCGGAAATTCTTACACACGTCTGCCCGAACGTGCAAAAGACATGGTAAGCAAGCCGTTGTGGGACCTGTCACGCCATTCGGCAGGACTCGCCATTCATTTCTATAGTGACGCTCCGCAAATCAAAGTTCGCTATACCGTTACCGGTAGCCTGAACATGCCGCATATGCCTTCGACCGGAGTGTCGGGAGTCGATCTCTACAGCATTAACAGCGACGGGAAATGGCATTTTTGTTTCGGCAACTATTCTTTCAAGGACACGATTACCTATACATATAGTAATATAGGCAAAGACCGTTACCACAAACAGGGTTTCGAATATCGGCTTTATCTGCCTTTGTACAATGGAGTGAAATGGTTGGAGATCGGTACACCCGAAGATGCGAAACTGGAATTCATCCCGGTTTCTCCCGAAAAGCCGATTGTTCTGTACGGAACTTCGATCGCGCAAGGAGCCTGTGCTTCCCGTCCTGCAATGGCGTGGGGAACAATCCTGCAACGTTCGCTGGATTATCCGCTCATAAACCTTGGCTTTTCCGGCAACGGCAAGTTAGCAAAAGAAGTTTTGCAATTCATCAATGAAACAGATGCCCGGCTGTATATACTGGATTGCATGCCTAACCTGACTAATCAAAAAGAAGAGGAGGTGACTGCTCTGGCGGTCGCCGCCATCAAGCAACTCCGCGAAAAACATTCGGTTCCTATTCTATTGATCGAACACGGAGGCTATAGTAACATGTACACGGATTCGACCCAATATAAAGCAGTCGTCCAGGTCAACCGTGCTTCCCGTAAGGCATACGAGCAGATTCAGTCCGAAGGCATCAAAGATGTATATTATTTGTCCTGCGAAGAACTGAGCCTACCGGCCGACGGTTGGGTGGACTATGTGCACCCGTCCGATCTCGGCATGCAGCAACAGGCGACAGCCGTAAAAAGAAAGGTTCGGGAAATCCTGCATATTCCTTTAGGCAGTCAGACAACAACCATTCCCGTCACCCAACGCAGGGAACCGCACATGTATGAATGGCACGCCCGCCACCGCGCTTTCCTGGAGCAGATACGCAACCATCCGCCTAAAGCTGTAATCTTAGGCAATTCGATCACTCACTATTGGGGTGGCGAACCGGAACACCGCAACAAGAACGGACGGGAGGTTTGGGAAAAGGTCATGAGACCTGCCGGTTTCCAGAACTTAGGCTGCGGATGGGATCGTATCGAGAATGTACTTTGGCGCGTATACCACGGCGAACTGGACGGCTACAAAGCAGGAAAAGTCGTTTTGATGATCGGCACGAACAACTGCGGCCTGAACAACGACAAAGAGATCGTCGAAGGTCTTCGCTTCCTCCTTTCGGCCATCCGTCAGCGACAACCGGAAGCCTCCGTCAAAGTGATCGGTATCCTCCCCCGCCGCAACCAGGAACAATGGGTAAGGAACATCAACTTCGATATTAAGGAGATGGTAGAAACGGAAGGTTACGAATTCGCCAATCCGGGAACAGCCCTACTACAGCAAGACGGCAAAATAGACGAAAGCCTGTTTGTCGGTGATGGCCTCCATCCGAACAACAAAGGGTATGAATTGATTGCCGGAGAGATCTCATCCTCCAACAACAGTTTATGAAAAATAATCTTTCATTCGTCTATCAAAATGCGTAACCCGTCGTAGGCCAAATGGACATGAGACGGCAACTCCTTCTCTACTTCCGCATGCAGGCCAATGCGATGACTCATGTGAATCAGATAAGTTTCTTTCGGTTTTATCCTTTCGATATTGACAAGAGCTTCCTCCAGCGATTCATGCGTAGGATGGGTTCCCCGGCGGAGAGCTGTCAGAATCAGCACATCCAGGCCTTCCAATTTGGCATACTCTTCTTCCGGAAGATATTTCACATCTGTCAAGTAAGCCATATTACCGATACGATAGCCGAAGATCGGCAGTTTCCCGTGCATCACCCGAACCGGCGTAACCGGGATTCCGGCAACCACAAAAGGTTCGTTTCCGATCCGGTGAAGTTCCAGGTTCGGGACTCCGGGATATTTATGGGCACGGAATACATAAGGGATGCGTGTCTCGATAGCTTCCGCCACATTATCTTCGGCATACACATCCACGCCCTTTTCACGGCAAAAAGGGCGTAGGTCGTCCAGCCCGCCGACATGATCGTAATGTTCATGCGAAATCAAGACAGCATCCAAATGATACGTTTTGTTGCGGATCACCTGCCAACGAAAATCCGGGCCGCAATCCAACAAAATCTGTTTACCATCCGTTTCCACCAACACAGACGTACGCAGACGCCAATCCCGCTTATCCGAACTGGTACACACCTCACACTGACAACCTATTTCGGGAACTCCGGTAGAAGTTCCCGTCCCTAAAAACGTAATTTCCATTTATCCTACATATTTTACCTCAGGCATAATCTCGATGCCGAACCGGTCATGAACAGCCGTACGAATACTTTCGGCAACCAATGCGATCTCATGTCCTTTGGCTTCACCCAAATTAACCAATACCAATGCCTGCTTCTCATATACGCCGACCGCACCATGCGACTTGCCTTTAAAACCACATTGTTCGATCAACCAGCCTGCCGGGACCTTCACCTTCCCCTCTCCCGCCGGGTAAGACGGTATATCCGGATATTGCTCTTTCAGCTTCTCGTAATGGGCAACCGGAATAACCGGATTCATAAAGAAACTTCCGGCATTTCCCAATTTATCGGGATCAGGCAATTTCTGATGACGGATCGAGATCACGGCCTCCCGCACAGCTTGCAACGTAAGCTCCGGATATTTAGCCAGCTCCTCTTTCAAATTACCGTAATTGACAGAGAACCGAGGCTTTTTACTCAAGCGTATGTTTATATAAGTAACAATATGCGGGTCGTTATGCTCATTCTTGAAGAAACTGTCCCGATAACCATAAAGGCATTCTTCATTTGTAAACACACGTTTCTCAAACGAAAGCTGGTTATACGCCTCCACCGTCTCGACCACATCTTTGATTTCCGTACCGTATGCTCCGATATTCTGGACAGCGGCAGCTCCGGCTTCGCCCGGAATACCGGACAGGTTTTCTATCCCTCCCCAACCTTCGGACACGGCATAAGCGACTACATCGTCCCATTTCTCGGCAGCTCCGATGCGAAGTAGTACCGAATCGTCCGTCTCTTCCGCAACTGAGATACCTTTTATCTGCGAGTGCAAGATAACCCCGTTAAAATCATTTATGAATAACAGATTACTGCCACTTCCGATATGCAACGACAAACATTCCTGAAAATATTCGTCCCGGAAGATCCGTTCCAATTCTTCTTCATTCATATATTCCATAAACCAACGGGTCTTCACCGGAAGGTGAAAAGTATTATGTTTCTCCAGCGAGTAATTCTCTTCTATTCTCATTTCGCGTATGTTTTATTTTGCTGGACAAAAGTAACGATAAATATCAAATCAATCAGCAGGTATATAAAAAAGCCTTTCAAATATCGCAGCCAAAGACCATTTAACTTTTTTTGTTCCGCAAATCGTAACAAATGCATATACGTGTTGTTAAATAAGAAATGAACGTTGATTTCTTTATATGCAAAAGTGATACAACATATCAATGAAAAGCGTACATTTGCCCTGAATATCATCAATTAATAAAAAAATTCATGAACAAAGCAGAATTGATTGAGGCCTTGGCCCAGAGATCGGGATTACAGAAACAAAAAGCGAAGAAAATGTTGGAAGCTTATGTGGACATCGTAACAGAAGCTATGTCCCACAATGAGGAGATCGTATTGATCGGTTTCGGTACATTGATACCGCGCCCTCAGACAGAGCGTTTAGCTCGTAACCCCAAGACTGGAACACCGGTCATGATTCCAGCCAGAACGACTGTAAAATTTAAACCGGGTAAATATTTGCTGGATGCAATTAACAAACCCGGAGAAAAGAAGTAATACTTTTTTTACCTGACAAAGGAAGGCAATCTAAAAAAGGTTGCCTTCTTTTTTGCGATCTGTCCAAATTATGAGTAATTTCGACGCCGGAAAATGACAATTTAATCATGAAAATAGTTAATCTTGGAGAATCAAATTCGGTGTTAAACCGGTTTGTCGCAGAATTGCGCGACGTCAATATACAAAAAGACAGTATGCGCTTCCGTCGTAACATCGAGCGGATCGGTGAAATCATGGCCTACGAGATCAGCAAAGATTTCACTTACAGTACAAAAGGCATTCAATCTCCTTTGGGAATAGCACCGATGAATACTCCCGACGATTCTGTCGTCATCAGTACGATCCTGCGTGCCGGGCTTCCCTACCACCAGGGTTTCCTCAGCTACCTGGACAATGCAGAAAATGCATTCGTTTCCGCTTACAGGAAATACAAAGACCGCCTGAACTTCGACATTCATATCGAATACATCGCATCTCCCCGATTAACGGATAAGACATTGATTATAACGGACCCGATGCTGGCCACCGGCAGTTCCATGGAACTGGCCTACGAAGCATTGCGCACCAAAGGCCACCCGGCGCATATCCATGTTGCTTCCATCATCGCCAGCAAGCAGGCTATCGAATATATCCAACGTAAGATGCCGGACGACATCACAACCGTATGGGTAGCGGCTGTCGACGACGAACTGGACGATCATTCTTACATCGTTCCGGGATTGGGTGACGCCGGTGACTTGTCTTATGGTGAAAAAGAATAAGATATAAGTTCTAACGGGGTAAAGTAAACCAGAAGCGGGAACCCTTTCCCTTCTCGGACTCTACCCCGATTCTTCCGCCAACCTGTTCTATTATGCTCTTGCAGATCGAGAGTCCCAAGCCTGTCCCCTGCTTGAAACTGTTTCCTTTATAGAAACGGTCGAACACATGTTGCTGCACTTCCGGTGACATACCATCTCCGGTATCCGTCACCGAAAACTCAATTTCATCCCGGCCTATCTCGTAACCGAGCATGATCGTTCCCTTTTTGGTGTGCTTGATGGCATTATTAATAAAGTTGGATATGATCTGTGTCAACCTCACCTTGTCGCAACGCATGATGCAGGAAGGCAGATCTGGAGCCACACAGAGAGCGACTTCAGCCGACACTTTGATACGCATCGAAACCACCAGTTCTTTACACAACTCCTTCAAGTCCACCTCGACAAGTTTCAATTCGATTATACCGGATTCTATCTTTGCCAGATCCAGCACGTCGGAGATCAACTGCAACAACAATTCATTGTTTTTCTGAATAATCTCGACAAACTGCTTCTTTTCCTCCGGATCGTCCGTATCGACCAGCAACGTAGAGAACCCAACAATGGCATTCAGCGGAGTCCGGATCTCATGGCTCATATTGGCAAGGAATGCAGATTTCAAACGGTCGAGTTCTTCGGCTTTCTCACGCTGCTTCTGCGTTTCCTTCAGTTCGGTTATATCATAATTCACACAAATCATTTCAAGTCCGTCCGGATCAGTCGACTGTGTGTTCCGCATGATATTCACACGAGTCCATCGCCATTCATTCCCGTTCTGAATCCTCAGTTCTTTTCGAATACTTGAAGCTGTTCCCCGCCTAACGTTCTCAAAGAAATCAACCATCACTTTCCGGTCTTCCGGATGGACATGATCATAGACGCCGATCACCTCAGACAAGGGGGTTCCTTCTACTTCTCCCAAATTCTGATACCATTGTTCGATAGCATAGCCCTCATTACTTTGCAAGTCGAATTTGGCATAGCCCACTTTGGCAAAACGGCTGACCAGGCTGAAGAAGTGTTCAAACTCCTCGATACGGTTATAGGCAACCGTCTTGTCCGTGTTGTCAAGATTGATTAACATATAATTGATCAGATCTCCATTCGTATCATAGAGCATGCTGACCTTTGTGAGAATATCGAGGGCACCTTTTTTGCCTGTCGGATAATAATTTTCGCTCTTGATTTTATTAAACGAGTAATCTAACCGGAAAGAGACCGATTCTCTCCGACCCAACTTTTCCCTTATTTCTTCAGGAATGATCGGGTTCTCAAAAATATTAATGCCCAACGCAGCCTCCTTCGAAGGAAGGCCGAAGATCTCCACGTCCATATTGTTCATATCCACCAGATACCCCTTCTTATCGTAAAGCTCGATACCGACGGGGATATTCGTATAGATATTCCGAAGCAGTTTTTCGCTATGGTCCAACGCCTCGTTTGTCCGTGCCATCTTCGTTATTATGCTGATGATATTGGTAATGGAAGAGAGCCATTGAAAGTCTTCGAGGCTCCACATACGGTTATTGTCTACGATATCGATTCCCATATAGCCCCAAGAAACCCCTTTGATAATCAACGGAATCATAATCAGGGAACGTGCGCCCCTCATTCTCAGATACCGTTTTTCTTCCGCCGCCTCCAAAGGTAATTCGTCCAGGTTATTAATTAGGATCGGATAAAGTTTTTGTATCTTTCCGGTAGACCAGCGTAAGGTAGAAAGCGGTATATTCTGCAAAGTGTCACGAACAGGAGCAATGCCTTCGCTACATACTTCATGAGTGCAGCTCAAAGTGTTTCCCTCCCCATACTCCATGATATACGCACGTCCTTTCGTATAGATCGAAAACAGAATTTCCGTAAGCGCCAAATGGATCGACTTATGCAGATCATTCGTCTGGATAAAAGAATGCAATGCTCTGGAAAGGCTGCCCAAATGCCTAAGCAGGCTGTCAATCTGACTATTCTCAACCAGTTTGTTTGCATCTCCTTCACTAAAAGGTATTAATTGCAAAATTCCGAAAGCCTTTATTTTACCATTGGACTCCACACCGTGCTTGTAAATCTTAGTACGGACAAATCTATATCCATAACAAGTTTTTATCGGAAAAGCCTGTTCATAAATTCCGATCTCTCTGAAGAAAGCAAACTCATTGGCAATCCGACTGCGATAGTCTTCACGAATCAAGGAATAGAAGTCAGTTATAGATAATTGTGGTCCTTTCAGTTCTAGCAGACCAATCAAGAAATCCGAGCAGATATAACATCCCGCTTCAAAATCCGTCTCCCACCATCCAACCTGGGCACAATCTAATAATGTTTGATACTGAACAGTTTCCATGAATACTTTTTTTGTCATCCACCCGTTTATTACTATCACACAAAAGTCGCCATAATAAACCAAAACAACAAATTTTGCCTTATATAAAAAAATTGCAGCATAAGCCAATACAAGCCCATACTGCAACTTAACCTTATATACAAAAGTATTATTTCAACTCTTTAATGCGAATATTACGAAACTTGACAGGAGAGCCATGACCTAAGAAACCGATATGTCCTTTCTTATTGAACAGGCCCGGATGTTCCTTATGATCGGCAGTACCGTTCTTTGTCGCTTCGCGGATATTGCCTTCCATGATTACCACACCGTTGACCGTTACCTTGATGTTATCCCCATTAGCTACAATTTCTTCATAATTCCATTCACCCGCAGGTTTAAACGCACTATGATGTTCCGCCTTAGCCGGGATAATTCCATAAACGGAACCGTGATGCTGCAAAGGAGTAATATCCTTATAAATCGGATGTTCGCAATCCAGAATCTGGATTTCCATACCAACATAAGCGGCATCCCCTTCCATCGGGGTACGGATACCGACACCGTTATTAGCACCCGGCGTCAACTGAAATTCGAAACGGTACACGAAGTTGCCATACTCGTCTTTCGTATACAGGTTTCCACCATAGCTCTTGCTCGGTATCATGGAAATGCAACCATCTTCCAAGGTATAATCAACCGTGTTACCTGTCCATTCATGCATATTCGTACCGTCAAACAGAACCTTAAACCCTTCCTTCTCTTCTTCGGCTGAAAGTTTGAACGGTTCCTTGCGTTCGAGTTCTTTTACATAAATATTCCGGTAATAAACCTTGCTGCCATGAGCCTGCAATTCAATCTGCTCGACTGGGAAGATCGGGAGCTTGCGATCCCAATAGTTTTCCAGAATCACATCATCCACCACTTTCTCTCCGTTCAGTACGACTGTCACACGGTCACCGACCATCTTGATGTAGAAGCTGTTCCATTCACCCAGCTTATTATCGGCCACTTTCGTCGGCTTGCTCTCGTTCACCTGGTTGTTATATAATCCACCGGAACCGACTTGCGCTCCTACGTTTACACGCGAAGTATCCCATATCTGTACCTGAGGCGTACCACGCAAGTAAATACCGGCATCCGCTTCAGGACCGGCCGGATCAAGCATCCAGTCCACATACATTTCAAAATCACCGTATTGTTTTTCCGTGCACAGATTGTCACCCTTGCCATTGAATATCAGCATACCATCTTCCACGCTCCAGCCTTTACGCATGACCTCATCGGCTTTCGCCTGCTCTTTGGCCAACTGTCCCGGTTTCATCTTCGCACGGGCAATCGGATTCTGTACCAAACCTTTCCAACCGGTCAAATCCTTGCCATTGAACAAAGAAACGAATCCTTCGCCTTGCGGCATCTCTGCCAGATGTTTCTTGATCGCTTCTTTTTGATAGCCGGCATCCGGATTGTCAAGCACCTCCATTACCTTATTCAACAAAGCACGGACATTTGCCCCCATATACTCCTTATTACCCAAAGCAATATTCATGACTGCATTGGCGGCAGCCTGCTGTACAGGTTTCTGATCCAGAAATTCACCGGCATACAGCATGCCCAAGAATGTTCCGGTATTTTCAATCTGTTGTAAAATCGCGATCTTCTGTGCATCCGTTTTGGCAATTTCCATTGCCTTACGCAAGCTTAACAAACGGTTTTCACCTGTAAATACCGGATTGGAAACCAGTTTCACATAAGTAGTGAGAGCCGGATCAAAATAGTTGGACGACGGGCTTTCCTTGCAGATCATGTATAATTCGTCCGCCACTTCAATACCCTTCCAGTTCAACAGAGCTTCGAAAGCAGCATCCCGTTTGGCTCCCGTACTGGAACGGAAACCCTTCACGATCGTAGCCAAAGCATCCGGCTGACCGGTAGAAGACAATACCAGATAATACAGATAGTCATTATTACCAGCCTGTAACATACGACGTTTCACCGTTTCGACCCGGTCGGCAACCGGAAGAGAGGACAATGCCGAAATAACAGCCCGCTGCATGGGAGGAACAGCCAATGCGTCAGCCGTTTCCAGCATACCGCACATATTGGTTATATCACGTTCTCCCACTACATCCTTCAAAGCCACATAAGCCGCGGCTTTCACTTCTGGAGAGCCTATCTGTATCTGATCAAGTACGGTATTGATATTGGCAGTAGCTTTGCGCATGGCCAACAACTCAAGTCCAGCTATTTTTCCCGCATTAGCAGCAGAAGAGACGGCCTTTGCCACTGCCCCGTCGATATCTCCGGGGAAGGCAGCCAAAGCATCCTGTCCCAACAGGACGACTTGCTTGTCATCGCTCTTCAGCAATTCGGCCAACGAAGGGATATAGGACTTATCGCCTATCTTCACCAATGTCCAGGTTGCAGCCTGCTTCACGTCGAAGTTAACATCACCGAGCTGCTCCAACAGGATTTGCTTGGCAGGAAGATCGAAACGAATTTCCAGATTCTGGATAATGTCATGTTTGACAGGTTTCTTGGCCTCGCGTCCGATCCAGTTCAGGATATCTATTTTCAGTTCCGGCTTGACTTTCGGAACCATTTTCATCAATTCGATATACAGCTCCTTATCTGCAAAATCAGAAGCGTAGCTCAAAGCTGCGTTCCGGTAGTTCTTGCTCGGATCTTTCATGGCTGCGATGATCATCTTGGATACTTTGGCCGGTTCCTCGGCTGCTAACAGTATCTGCAAGGCAGCTTCCCGCGTCTGCTCCTGTCCGGCTTTAGCCGCTGCTTTCTGCAATTTTTTTGCAGCTTTCATCACCGCATCACGATCACTCTGGACCAATCGTTTCAGCAAAGCGATATAGGCTTCGTTGGCACCGGTCACTTCCATCGTGTAACCGGCATTTTCGGCTGCCTTTGCCAAAACCGGCAAAGAGGTAGGACCTCCGACACAACTCAAGGCATACAAAACCTCTTTCTGCATATTCGGATCGGCTGCTCCCTGCAATGCCAACAAAACAGATTCAGCCCCATCCACCCGGACATCGGCAATCGCACGAATCACATCCTTTTGTGTTTTGGAAGAGCCAGTACGCATCTTCAAGGCTGCAACCAATGCCTGCCCTGCCTTTTCGCTACCGTTGGCAGCCAGTGCACGGGCAGCGGGACCGCTCAACGCCTCGTCATTCAGGTAAGAAGCCAATACTTCTATGCATTCATCTTTTCCCAACATCTGAAGTTGGCGGATAATGAATGCTTTCGTTTCGCGTTCGTTTACCATTTCCAAAGCTTTCAGATAAGCCTTCGCAGTCACTAACCGGGCATTTTCCTCCCCTTTCGCCATGACATAATGCGTAAGACCGCTCAAAGCGTAGTCGACATTTGCGTTACTGCCTTTGCCCGGAGCATTTATCATGTTTACCAGCATCAGAACACCTTCTTCGCCGGTAGAACTCAAATCACCAATCAATTTATTGTACGCCGCTTGTTTCGCCGCAGGCATCTGAGCCAACACATCGGCAGCGGTCGTTTTGGCCGTACGGTTGGCCGGAGTCTGCGCCACCAGCATGCTTCCGCAAAGCAACAGGGCAGCAATTGAAATATATGCTTTTCTCATATTATTATCTGTTTATGTGATTGTCAATTGTTAATGATCAATTGTCAATTCGTTATATATTCCAAGGTGCTCTCATTGGCTGATCCAGCAAACGATTTGCAGCCTCGTCGTCAATAAATTCAAGTTTTACAGGATCGAAATTCAGCGTCCGGTTCAAACGCAGAGCCACCGCTCCCATATTGACAATAGTAGCCGAACGGAAACCATTCTTTTCGTTCAGAGCGAAAGGTTGGCGTGTCTTCACACATTCGATAAAGTCCGTAACCTGAGGTTCGGGTTCGGGGAAATCGGCAAGTTTCTTCTCCCAATCGGGAATATCGCATACAAAATTCTTATAAACATTTCCTTTCGGTCCGGCAATATACGGTGTATTCGGATCATCGAAATCACCCCCCCAAAGGACAATCTGGCAACCATCGTCATATGTGTAGGTGATGGAACGCCAAGTACCGACAGCGTCCGGATGTTGTTGCGGGGCATCAACCTCCACTTTAACGGGGCTGGTATCGTCTTTACCTAATATATATTGTACGGGATCGATATAGTGCTGTCCCATATCCCCAAGTCCGCCACCGTCATAGTCCCAGTATCCGCGGAAAGTCTGGTGTACGCGATGCGGGTTATAAGGCTTATAAGGAGCTGGACCGAGCCACATGTCGTAGTCCAACTCAGCCGGAACCGGTTGCGGTTCGAGATATTCTTTTCCTACCCAGAAAAACTTCCAGTTGAAACCGGTATGCGCACTGATCGTCACCTTTAACGGCCATCCCAATAATCCGCTTTGCACCAGCTTCTTCAACGGCTTGACGGGAGTGCCCAAACCATAGAACTGGTCAGTAAAACGGAACCATGTATTCAGGCGGAACATACGTCCGTATTGCTGTACGGCCTCCATCACGCGCTTTCCTTCACCGATCGTACGCGTCATCGGCTTTTCACACCAGATATCTTTTCCAGCCTTAGCGGCCTCGACAGACATGATACCATGCCAATGAGGTGGAGTGGCGATGTGCACAATATCGACATTCGGATCCAGAATCAAATCGCGGAAATCATGATAGGCGGCTATTTTTTCCTTCACCAGTTTCTTGCCCAGTTCAAGATGATTTTTATCAACGTCACAAACGGCAACCAAACGTGTACCGGCATAATTGACATGGCCTCTTCCCATCCCTCCGGTACCAATAATACCTTTAGTCAATTGATCACTCGGAGCGATATACCCATTTCCCAATACGTGGCGCGGCACAATCGAAAAGAGCGCAACCCCTCCAAGGGTTTTCAGAAAACCTCTTCTGTTTGTTCTCATAGTAAAAAAAATAATTTATATAGATTAGCAACCTATTATTTAAAAATATAAATAATATCTGACAAAGATACAAATTATCTAATAATCCTTGCAGATATTCACGTGTTTTTATCACATAATCATATCTTGCACCATTCAATTCACATTCAATCCATTCAGTACCTTTTCGATATGCTCAGGCGTATTATATGTAAGTGAAATTTCTTCAGGGGAAAGCATGCCTGTCAAATATTTTGCTAAAAGTCTATAATCAAAATCCTTTTTTATTTCCTATTACTTATACAAAACGAACAACTTCAGAAAAATGCGGAGCAAAAAAGCTTTTTTTCATACAATTAATAGACAATCATTCAGAAGGCAAATAAAGCATTAATAATTAACCACTTACAACAAACCAAAAGTTTCAATCTCAGGCAACCGGACAGACTAACCCGTTTCCTGTCGCAAACTAAGTCAAATCACCCGAAGAACTAAATGGAAACATATAGTAAAGTAGCCGTTAATAGTTACTACCAATTACCCTTATGTAGTACTACCAATCGACAATATGTAGTACTATATAAGAACGATAGGTAGTACTACATATCAATAATATATTGTATGCTTTGAATTAGTTTACTATGACTTTCGAATTAGTTTCCGGCATGTTCCGTATCAATTGCTCCGTGAAAACGAGGAAACCCCAGATAAACCGCCGGAAACAAAAAAGGTGTCGGTTCTATGCCGGTTACAAAGTTCAACCGACATCCTTTAATTAAATGTTTATTAGATAGATACGAGCAAAAATGTCAGATGTCGGTTTCCTATGTGTTTTTACTTATATTTTTACGCAAAATGAGCAAGTGCGATTACCCGGATCTTTGTCAGAGTAATCGCACTTATGCAATGTGTAACATTGAATGATGAAAATTACTTTGCCGTATATGACTTCTTTGTAACGACTTTACCATCCAAATCAAGAACCACCAGATTCATCTGATCACCATTAGTCTCCACAGAAACCACACTGTTATTTGAATTTACCAATACCGGAAATTTGATACCTGCACTCGGTTCCTCATATTTGTTTCGATGGAGATGTCCGCATAGCATCAGATCCACTCCGAGTTCATTCAGGATAGGTACGAATTTCTTCAAGACGTCTTTCTGTCCATGCCAGATATTGAGGTCAGCAGAAGGAGGCATATGTGCAATGACAACTTTAAATTTAGCCTGCTTGAAATCTTCATTTTTATATAGTTCCTTCATCCATTCCACCTGATCCGTACGATAACCGTCATAATCGGTAATGCCGCTGTACTCGATATCGGAATCCGGTTTGTCTTCTCCCGTATCCAACATAATGAAACATACAGGTCCTTGTCTGAAAAGATAATACAGGAACGGTTCTTTCGGAGAGAAATATTTCTGGAACGAAGTGGCGAACTCACCACGGGTTTCATGATTTCCGCGAGCGTAATACATAGGTTTCTCCGAAGCGAACAAATCGATGCTTTCTTTCATGAATCCATTAAAGATTGTTTGTTCGTCTTTAAATTCCGAAACCATATCCCCATTGAAAATAATCAAGTCTTTATCCTTGTAGTTCGCATTATTCAACAGTTTCGTAATGATGTTTTCACGTCCGTGAATATCATTGATCATGACAAAAGAGGTTTCTTTTTTATTTGGATCGCACGTTGTAAATGTCAAAGCATTCTTTTTGTATACATCCGATGCTGCCACACGTCCGTATATGACATTAATTCCTTCATGCGACAACACTTCCTGAGAATAAATACGATAACGATAGGTTGTTCCGGGAGTCAATGCTTTTACCTTCACGGCATGCAGCAAGGAGGTATTTTTAACCCCATTAGTCGTATCGAAATACTTAGGCCGTTCTTCTCCATAATAATGAGTTCCGTCATTCGGAGCCAACTCTACCCAGCCGATAGACGGTTTATCCGCCACCCAGACAATAGTTGCCTCATCCTCTTTTACATTCTGCAGATAAGGCCCGTAAAGGATCTTTATCTGCGCAGTTGCCACCTGAGTGGCAACTGTGAATAAAAGGACATATATCAATTTTTTAATATACTTCATTGTAAATAAGTTTTATTGCATCTATTAATAACCATCGTTCTGAACCAATTGAGGGTTCGCATCCATTTCCGCCTGCATAATAGGCAAATGGAATTGCTTCTTGTCAAAATAACGAACTTCAACCAAACGGTCTTCACGAGAAGCATTCACATCGATCACGGCACGACGGTCCGGATCCGGTTCATCATAGTTGACAGTACCACACAAACGATACAAGTCACCCGGCATAACAGTCTCTGCCACTTTCTTTCCGGTTTTGGCTCCGCTCTGGTCATACTCGTCCCAGCGAACGATATCTTCAAAACGGAAACCTTCACCTGCCAATTCTATCGTACGTTCCCTCCTTACCAGTTCACGAACTTTGGCCTGTGTATCATATTTAGAACGGTCAACAGCGATATGACCTCCGCGCAAACGTAACCGGTCGATGATGTTCATAGCTTCCTGCAAATCCTGATTCAGTTCGACCAAACATTCGGCTTTCGTCAACAATATTTCTGCATACCGGAAGATAATCGGGCACAAGGCATCGTCATTCATTGCAGCTGAATATTGTCCCTGGTTGGGATACAAATATTTAGCCCACAGCATACCGGTATGAGAAGCATTATCCGCCGCCGTATAATAGTCTTTATTCGAAGAGCCGTTCGGCAGTGTCTTGTCGAGCGTATTGAAAACCCGGGGTACATTATTACGCCCCACCCAATCCAATCCGGAATAAATAACCGTATTTTTCAATCGTGGATCACGATTGAAAAACGGATGGACCGGATCATAACCGGAACCAGCTTCATCGATCAACTTGCCATCTGCCATTTCAAACATATCAACCATGTTTTGAGTCGGCACAAAAGAGGCCCAACCACCATCCGAATTATTATAGAAACGGATCACATCACCATAAGCATAAGTCGTTTGGACATGTTCATAAGTACAAATAATTTCTTTTGAATTCTGTCCGGCCATAGAAAACATATTCAGAAAATCAGGATCTAATTCATACTGATTCAGAGCTATTACTTTATTGGCAGCATCCAAGGCCTCCGTATAGTTGCCCCACAACAAATTGAAGCGGGCAATCATCGAGAGGACCGTTCCTTTGGCAATGCGTCCTTTTTCTGCCGGTTTCTCCGCTATATGTTCGGCACTCCACATCAAGTCGTTCATAGCATGCTCCTTCACCTTTGCTTCCGGTTCACGCGGCAGTTTAGCATCGTCAGCCGTTGCTGGTACAAAATCCATAATAACAGCATCCCCATACCAAGTTGCCAAATAAGCATGACTATATCCCCTAATTGCCCGTACTTGCGCCAGAAAATCATTCTTCTTCGTTTCTGTCATGGCTGAAGCCGGAACCAAATCGATATTTTCAATTACGAAATTACAACGGCGTATCGTTTCATACTGCCTCCAATAATTCGGAGCCGCAGTAGGAGAAACGCTACCTCTCCCCATGTTTCTCATGTTAGAAGCATTCGTATAATTGAAGCCGATATCCGAATAGCTGTCTTCGTAGAAGATAAACTTCGATCCAACATAGTTATTAACCCACCAATTGTAGGCAGCGGTTACTGCTGCATCGACATCCTCGGACGTGTTCCAGAATGTGTTTGTCGTCAACTGATCTTTCGGATTCAAATCAAAAAAATCATCACAAGAAGTAAAGATACCTGTCCCAACCAAGCAAACAGCAAGACCTAATATATTTTTCAGTTTCATATATAATTCATTTAAAAAGTTACATTAATACCGAATGAATGGCTTCTGCTAATAGGATAAACATCCAAGTTTCCCGACGGCGACTCCGGATCTGCATTGAACGGCAAACTGTCGAATGTAAACAGATTTTCGCCTGTATAATAAATCTTAGCATTGGCTATTCCTAACTTATTCGTCCAACTCTTCGGCAACGTATAACCAAAATTGACGTTCTTAACACGCAGGTAATTCGTGTTCATACACCAAAAAGATGAATTCACACGCTGAGGAGAACTGATCGAGTTTTCCTCTAGGAACAGACGTGGCCATTCCGCATTTGTATTTTCAGGAGTCCAGGCATCCAACCAATTCGTACTCGGATGTGAAGTATCTCCGATAAATGAACCGACGACATCTCTTGAGAAATAACGGTTTGTTCCAGTCACACCCTGCATAAATACCGACAAGTCAAAATTTTTCCAACCAGCACTCAGTGTCAAACCAAAAGTCGTTTTAGGCTGTTGCGTGCCTTTCACCACTCGGTCTTTGTCTGTCAACTTTCCATCTCCATCCGCATCTTTAATCCGAAAATCACCGCCTTTGAAAGGCAAAGACCATGGATTGCCATACTGTTTTTCGTAAGCGGCAGCCTCCTCGTCGCTTTTGAACAACCCATCGACTTCATATACATAAAAAGATTGATAGGGTTCTCCGATTCGATTAATCATATAGCCATCGATAATCTCATTGACCCCAGCCAAATCCAGCAACTCATTCTTATTATAGGAGAAATTCGCATTGATTCCCATTCTCCAATCTTTATTGAAGGAATGATTCCAAGCAAAGCTTGCTTCCACACCACTGTTCCGTAAAGAGCCTTTATTGTCCTGATACGTCCCCGATATACCAAACGTATCAGAAACAGGAATATCCATAATGATGTCAGAGGTCTTACGATTATAATATTCGACACTCAGCATAAACTCGTTCAAGAAATTCGCATCAAAGCCGATTCCCCAGTTTGTCGAATTTTCCCAGGAAATAGTCGTTACCTTATGGCTTACAACCGTAATACCTTGATGAACAGAGCCGCCAAACGGGAAATTCTTTCCTATATATAACGTAGGTAAATAAGGATAATATTCATCCGATACGGCATCCTGGTTTCCGAGCAACCCCCAAGATCCTCTAAGTTTCAGTGACTGCAACCAGCCATGCGTGTTTTCCATAAAATCTTCTTCCGAAATACGCCATCCAGCAGAGAAAGAAGGAAAATATCCCCAACGATAGCCTTTTGCAAAACGAGAAGAAGCATCAGCACGGAAATTAGCTTCCAAAAGATACTTGCCTTTATAGTCATAATTGAGACGTCCGAAATAAGATAACAAAGCCAGTTCACGGGAATAACCACTGTTCGTTTGTGTCGAAGAATCACCACCATTCAAATCGGTCACTTCACTGTTTGGAAAACTTTTACGGAACGCTTCCAATTTCCGATAATCATACTTTTCGATCTTATAACCAGCCATCGCTTTGAAATGATGATCCTGGTTAAAAGTTTTATCATAATTCAACAAAGCATCCAATGTATAACGGCTCCATCTCGAAATCGTTTCGGTCAACTGGTCAGGTCCGTGATAGTTAACATCGTCATACCAACACTCTTTACGATAATCTTTTGTTTCCTTTATATTCGTTACATAAGCACCTTGTAATGTGAATGTCAGATCGTCTATAATATGATAGTCAAAGGCCAGTATTCCAGAGAAATTTTGCAACAAATGATATTTCCGACTATTAATATCGACCCAAGCGGCAGGATTTCCATCTGAGATCGAACCGTAAGAACCATCTTCCTTCTTATATGGAATCCAAGGAGCTATACGGTCTGCTTGACGTATCAATTGAGTAGAACCGCCTCCATAAGACGCATTCGGTTCGGAATAGTCGTTATGAATAAAAGCCATGTTAGTCCTCATGGTAAATTTATCCGACAATTTGATATCCAGATTCGTTCGCAAATTAAATTGTTGACGATCCGAATTCCTCAATGTGCCTTCCTGTCCTAAGAAACCTGCAGAAGCCATATATTTCACATCTTCCGACCCACCACTGACATTGAGGCTATGTTTATGCATAAAACCGGTCCGATAAATATAGTCTGTCCAAACTGTATTCGGATGCCCATAAGGATCCGTTCCATCCTGAAATAAACGGAGATCTTCGTCTGTAAAACGAGGAGACGCTCCATCCTGTGTCAATAACTGATTATAAAGACGGGCATAATCATAAGAACTTAAGCGATCAATCAAAGTCGATACATTCGAAAAGCTAACATTACCATTATAAGAGACTGTTGCTTTTCCGGCTTTCCCTCGCTTGGTCGTAACCAAGATTACCCCATTGGCAGCTTTAGAACCATAAATAGCGGCCGAAGCGGCATCTTTCAAAACCGAAATCGATTCGATATCGTTAGGATCGATCGAATCAAAAGTTCCAGTTTCTATCCCATCCACCAGAATATAAGGGTTAGCATTGTTCAAGGTTCCGACTCCACGAACACGTATAGTTGACCCGTCACTACCAGGCTGCCCTGTTCCAGATGTTATCGTAACCCCCGGAGTCAATCCCTGGAGAGCAGAAGATACATTCGTCACCGGCCGGTTGATCAATTCATCTTTGCCAATTGTGCTTACCGCTCCTGTCAGGTTTACTTTCGTTTGTGTTCCATAACCGACAACAACTACCTCATCCAAATTCTGTGTATCTTCGTGAATTGTGATTTTATAATCGTTTTTTCCTTTCGCTACGGCAACCTCCTGATCTACATAACCAATATAGGAAATCATCAATACTGCACCGTCTTCAATCCCCTCCAATGTAAAATCACCGTCGACATTTGTCACCGTACCAACACCGGCACTTCCTTTCACTATGACATTTGCCCCGATAACAGGAAGGCCGGTATTATCGACAACCGTACCTCTGATCGTCCTCTTGGCTTGTTGAACACTTGCAAAAGACACACTTTCTGTCTTTGCGTTATCTTGTAGGAAAATCCGGTTATCGACTATCCGATAAGAAATATCCGTATTCTTAAAGACTTTCTTTAAAACACTTTCGATGTGTTCATTTTTGACACGGACGGATACTTTTGAAATTTCTTTACTTAAAATAGATTCATCATAAGAAAATTCATAGCCCGTTTGTTGGCTGATACTTTGTATGACCATACCTACAGTTGTCCTGTTCAAAGACAATTCCAGATTCACATACAAAGTATTCGCTTCATTTACCGCCATCGCAGGCGATGTTGCGACTAAAAATGCAGATAATGTCGCAATAGATACTTTTTTATTCATACCATGTGATTCGTTTTTGTTAGTACTATAAAAACCAGTTAACTTTTTGCCGGATACACCCGTACCCACCAATAACACTTCCCATACCGGACAGCATTTTTTAATTAACCGCTGCAAAGGAATATCTCCGATATTACGGAACTGTTTACCTCAGATTACATTTCAATTTCCCATAGACATTCATTTTTTTGTTTGTTTTTCAGATATATAAATTTCGGAACTCTCAATTCGATAGGTAATCGGCGCTAAATAGCAAAGCTGCTCCAAAACATCCGGCAAGCACTCGTCTTCATTGATCACGCAACGAAACCTGCGTTGAGCCAGTCTCGACGACTCGATGTTTACATTTACATTATATTTGATTGATAATTGATTGGCGATTTCACGAAGTGTAGTATTTTCAAAAACCAGTTGGTTAAAGCGCCATGCAGCACAGACATTCACGTCGATATGATCCGTAAAACAGGTATTTTCATCCCAAGAATAAGCAACACGCTCTCCTGGATTCATTTCTAAAATTTTCTTTCCGTTCAAGGTATGCAGGCTGATATGCCCTCTTACTAAAACGGTTTCTACAGACTTATTTCCAGCGTTAACATTAACATTAAAAGAAGTTCCATGTACCTCTACTTTCACATAATCGGTAGCAACGATAAATAGTGAATTAGCATTCTTTGCGATGTCAAAGAATGCTTCTCCTTGCAAGGAGACCGTCCGGTTGACGGCACTGAATGACTGCGGTATTTTCAATACGGAATTTCCCCTTAACCAAACTACCGAACCATCATCCAGCGTTACTTTTTTTACGCCTTCACTATCTCCTAAAGCGATAGTCATATAAGTTTCCGGCTTAAAATAATTCCATCCGACAGCTGAAAACGAAACAAGCAGCAAGATAACAGCTGCATATTTCAACAAAGACCGGGCAATCCGGTAACGCCTTGCCCGGTTAATCCGGACATTTACCTTTTCCAAAGCCATATCTATCCGCTCGTTATCCGCATACTTTGCTGTATTCCACGAAAGACGCAAACGTAACACTTCAGAAAAAACAGTTTCATTCTCAGCCGACAAATCACGCCACCTCATCACTTCCTCCATTTCTTCCGAGGAAAGGCTGCCAATCAAATATTTTGCTAAAAGTGCGTAATTAAACTCCATTTCTACCTTGTTATATTAGGCAAAACGACCAACAACGAAAAACTACTGAGCAAAAATGATTTTTTTTTCGTTTATATTAATTTATCAAGCGTATGTGCCATGCGAAAGAAAAACGGCACAAAGCATATAATAATCATTTCTGGACATATGTCCCTTTAAAAACCGGAGCGCCAAATACAAATGACTCTCCACCGTGCGTTGCGGCATCTGGGTCTGCTCCGCAACTTCTTTAGCCGTCAGCCCTTTTATATAAGTAAGGATGAAAACTTCACGACGCTGCGCTGGCAGGTGCTCCAGTAATTCATACAAATGGCGATAAAAATCCTTAACGGAAAGCTCCTCTATAACAGAATCATCACCTTTCAATAGATTTTGATAATCTTCCAAATACTTCTCGTAAGTATGAGAATGGTATTTTTCAATCGAGAGGTTTTTCTTGAAATAGTCCAGACAACGAGTATAAGCGGATTGAAAAAGATAAGAATGGAAACCATCACTGACATATAGCTTTTCACGGTTTTCCCAAACATACAGAAAAACATCCTGAACAATATCCTCCGCTGCTTTTTGCTCAACCATAGAAGCAGTATAAGCCATTATCCGGGGATAATAGTAACGGAAAACACCATTAAAGGCTTCTCTATTCCCTTTCTTCAGTTCATACAATAAAGAAATATCGAACATACTACCAGCGATTTAAGACCATTCAATTAACATCCCACCCGCAAAAATAATAATATTTTTACAAACTTTGCTTATTTACAGACATTCTCCTTTAATAAAATGCAAGACAATGGTATTTTTTATACTTTTGTAGATAATACTTTAAAAACATGAATAATTTCACAAAATATATCTGTGCCGGATTGGCTATCGCCTTACTCATAATACAAACGATTATGATTTGGGGATTATATGGAAACTTCAGCGGCTCTCTGAACGAATTGTCCGACTGCACAAGAAAGCAGCTACCGCAGCTAATCGACCTGTTCACGACAATGATTGTCACGAATTGGGTTATCATTGCAGCCCTGCTTTTCACCCTGTTCCGCCCGAGCAGAAAACAGGATAACTATTAACTTCTAGAATTTCTTTATCAGGAAAGACGGGGTTACCCTCAGATAAATCCCGGCAGAGAAACTGGTTTTGGCAAATGATTTATAGCCATTCTGCTCCGTACCGCGAAACACGACAGGCAAATGCTCATAGATATCCAAATCAATGCCAAGCGAAAAACCTTTTGCCAATTCACGCGAATACTCTAAGCCAAAGTAAACACAAGAAGGATCATCGAAGGTAAGACCTTCATCGGATGTCGAGACAGCTCCATAAAACGGACTGCCGAACATGGAAATAAACTGATGGCATCTCCAATAGGAAGTCTTCACACGGAAATCGTAAATATCGGCAGATGCACGTGCATACACACCATAGCCGTTATCGAAAGGCCACAACTTACCGGCCTGCTGATAATAGCCGGCAGCATCCAGTTCCACATTTACACTCTTGAATATCTTATGCCCCGTGTTCCACACTCCCCCAATTCCGACAGCACCGTTCATCAATGTCTGGACAGAATTGGTTAGGATCGTATCGATCTCTCCTCCTCTGTGCTGGACCAAAACTTGCAAAGGAGCATAAAAATGAAAACGCGAATCCGGATCGTTAAACTTGAAACGGGTAGACAAACCAACCGTAAAAGCCTCCTGATGGATATCTTCCTTGAAGATAAAACTTTCCCAATTCACCCACACATCCAAATCGAACCGGCGGGAATTATACAACAATTGTAATCCCATCTCCGGATCGGCGACCATATTCAATTCCGGATTGTACAATGGCTCTATCAGATTATGATTGGCCGCCCCATACAAATCGCCCAGCACGATATTCACATGATCAGACAAGGCCACCTGCGCCCGGAACCAAGGAAGTGCATGAAAACCTTTCTGATACTGATCACCTTTCCAATGCGCAATATCCTGATAAGCCATATTCGGATAGCGATTCGCCCCCCAAAAACGTTGCAAATGAACACCAGCTTCGAGTTTCAGCATTTCCAACGGATAATAGACAGCCTTTGCCTGCAACCAAAGTCCCGGCAATGTATAGCCTTTCATAAACGAACCGGTATACTCATCATCCTTAAAGAAACTCAGATTATCAATTTCGACCGAAAGTTCCCCTTTCTTTTCCGGATCAATCCGGAAATCCGTCTTGAAAACGCGGTCCGGAATCTGGGCATAAAGTGTGTAGATAAATGAAGTACCCGCCAAACAGAACAGGATACACAAACTAATGCGCAAACAAGAAATATTTAAAAGACTTTTCATCTATTGCAAATTTAAGTACAAACGTAACAATTAAAAAGGAATAAACGAAGAACGGGGATATAGAATCTTGTCCATATCCCCGTTCGTATACTTTGATGCTATTATTTATTAGCGTCTCGGTGTTGCTTCTTTTACAACCATCTGGCGACCTTCGTATTCAGCACCGTTTAATTCTTCGATAGCGTTTCTTGCTTCGTTTTCGTTAGGAAGTTCTGCAAAAGCAAAACCTTTAGAACGACGAGTGTCGCGGTCAATGATCAATTTAACTGATTCAACCGTACCGTACTCTTCCAAAACCTGTTGTAAATCAGACTCTCTAACCCGATAGTTCAGGTTACCAATGTAAATATTCATACAAAAAAATGATATAAAATAATTAATAAAAAATTGAAACAATAAAACTTTTAGGAAAGATCAATGTCTGCTAAATCATATTCTGCAATGAATATTAAGTCGGAGATAAAGAACTACACAAACAGTTTTGCTTGTCGGGTACAAAGAAAAGCATTAAAAATGGATATTGCACCATGAAACCAAGAATTAATTCATAACAATTCAAAAAAAACACATAAAAAAGACTTTTCCCTAAGAACATCCTTAATAACCATAAAGAGTTTGAAAAAGAGGCTTCAATACAATAATATGTAAAAAAGGCCTATTTTATAGTATTTCTGACCAATTAAGCCAGCATATAGCCTTTTATGTCTCAACCAGAAAACCTAATTTTGCCCCAATCATTTTGAACTTAATTTGACATGGAAAAAATCGAAGTTAAAGAAGCCAAAGGAAAACTTGGTATTCTGGTTGTTGGGGTAGGCGGTGCAGTTGCGACTACTATGATTACAGGTACGTTGGCTGCACGTAAAGGATTGGCTAAACCTATCGGCTCAATCTCACAGTTAGCTACAATGCGTTTAGAAAACGGAGAAGAAAAAGCGATCAAAGATATTGTTCCTCTGACCGACCTGAATGACATCGTTTTCGGCGGATGGGATATTTTCCCTGATAATGCATACGAAGCGGCCATATACGCAGAAGTCTTGAAAGAAAAAGACCTGAACGGCGTAAAAGACGAATTGGAGGCAATCAAACCGATGCCGGCCGCATTCGACCATAACTGGGCAAAACGCCTAAACGGCACGCACATCAAACAGGCCGCTACCCGTTGGGACATGGTTGAACAGCTCCGCCAGGACATCCGTGAATTCAAGGCAGCCAACAACTGCGAACGTATCGCCGTTCTATGGGCTGCAAGTACGGAAATCTATATTCCGCTGTCTGACGAGCACATGTCGCTTGCCGCTTTGGAAAAAGCAATGAAGGACAACAATACGGAAGCCGTTTCTCCAAGTATGTGCTACGCTTATGCCGCTATCGCAGAAGGTGCTCCGTTCATCATGGGTGCTCCTAACCTGTGTGTAGACACTCCCGCCATGTGGGAATTCTCTAAAAAGATGAATGTGCCTATCTCCGGTAAGGACTTCAAGAGCGGACAGACTTTAATGAAGACAGTGCTGGCTCCGATGTTCAAAACCCGTATGTTAGGTGTAAGCGGCTGGTTCTCTACCAATATCTTAGGAAACCGTGACGGCGAGGTATTGGACGATCCCGCAAACTTCAAGACAAAAGAAGTCAGCAAGCTATCTGTCATTGACAACATCTTCGAACCCGAAAAATTCCCGGACCTGTATGGAGACGTATATCATAAGGTACGCATCAATTACTATCCTCCCCGCAAGGACAATAAAGAAGCATGGGACAATATCGACATCTTCGGCTGGATGGGTTACCCGATGGAAATCAAGGTAAACTTCCTTTGCCGCGACTCCATCTTGGCTGCCCCTATCGCACTCGACCTGGTGTTGTTCAGCGATCTGGCCCTGCGTGCCGGTATGTGTGGTATCCAGACTTGGTTGTCTTTCTTCTGCAAGAGCCCGATGCACGACTTCGAACATCAGCCCGTACATGACCTCTTCCAGCAATGGAGAATGGTTAAGCAGACGTTGCGCGATATGATCGGAGAAAAAGCCCCTAATTATTTGGACTAAAATTCAGGGTAATACAAATTTAGTTTCATAGAAATGAAACATTTGTTCCATCTTAGCGAAACTTTTGTTCCATGCCTATGAAACTAAAATTTCATGCTGATGGAATTCTCGATATAACTTTCTCCCTGATGAGGGGGAAAGTTTTATTATTTTTATAACTTTGCACACATTTTACTGACAGGATGAAAAGAGTTCCACTAATTCATATTATCATTGCAACAGGCTTTGGTTCCGGTTTTTCTCCGTTTGCTCCGGGAACGGCGGGAGCCTTGTTAGCTACGCTGATCTGGCTTGCATTGTCGTGCGCCGTATCTCCTACTCTACTTCTTATTATAACCGCATTATTGATCGGTATTTTTACGATTGCCGGCATCCGTTCGGCAAACGCAGTCGAACCTATTTGGGGAGAAGACCCTTCGCGGGTAGTAGTAGACGAAATGGTAGGTGTCTGGATTCCGCTTTTGGCAGCACCGGCCGGTAACTTGTGGTATGCACTGGCAGCATTCGCGCTATTCCGCCTGTTCGATATTTTCAAGCCGTTGGGTATACGCAAAATGGAATATCTCAAGGGAGGAGTCGGAGTAATGATGGATGATATTTTGGCTGGAATATATAGTCTCATCCTGCTAATAGGTGCAAGATGGTTGATTGGATAAAGAAAAGTGCAAGAGCGTTTTCGGAGAAAGGCGGGATATTCATGTTTATACGAGCCCAATTTTCTTCACAAGTCGCCAGTGCGACAGACTTTCTGGTCACAATCTTGTTGGTTAAATTATTTGGAGTTTATTACGTGTATGCAACCTTCACTGGTTCTGTCTGCGGCGGAATCGTGAATTGCATCATCAATTACAAATGGACATTCAAATCCAAAGAATGCAAGAAACGACATGTAATAGTCAAATATCTGCTGGTCTGGATTGGTAGTATCTTATTGAATACCTGGGGAATTTACTTCATGACGGAAACGATCAGCCGGAATCCCTGGGTCCAGGAGACACTGAAACATTATATTGATGACTTGTTCGTATTTTCCAAGATAGTAGTCTCACTGCTTGTCGGATTTCTTTGGAACTATAATATGCAACGTATCTTTGTCTACAAGAACTGTAGGATCAGGGATCGTTTCCAGAAAGTGAACTCAAAATAAAAACAAAATAGTAATATATGAAATTCAAAGTTTTTAGAGATTGGTTGCAACAGACGATCTACAAGATCATCAACCCGATCGTACATGGAATGATTAAAATTGGGATCACTCCCAATTTTATTACGACAACAGGATTAATCCTGAATATTGTGGCTGCTTGCATATTCCTTTATGCCGGAATGAAAGGAGAACGAGGTGATTTCTACTATATCGGCTGGGGTGGCGGCATCATCTTGTTTGCCGGACTGTTCGACATGATGGACGGACAGGTCGCGCGTATCGGCAAAATGAGTTCCACATTCGGAGCCTTGTACGATTCGGTACTGGACCGCTACAGCGAACTGACGGTTTTCTTCGGGATATGTTTCTACCTGATCAATCAGGGATATGTCATCAGTTCGATCGTCGCTTTCATTGCTTTGATCGGCTCATTAATGGTAAGCTATGTCCGTGCCCGTGCCGAAGGATTGGGACTTGAATGCAAAGTCGGTTTCATGCAACGTCCCGAACGCGTAGTGTTGACCGGATTAGGGGCTCTCTGCTGCGGTATCTTTGCACCCATGATGGAAAACAACGAGATATTCGAACCGATCATGATATTCGTCATTCCTTTGCTGATCGTTGCGATATTCTCCAACATCACGGCATTCGCACGCCTGAATCATTGTCGTAAACTATTGAGCAGCAAAGATAACGAATGAAAGGAACAATTGTATTCCCGTCAAAGAAGGAGGCAGGGACTGTTATCGGCTTGACAGCGCTGTTTCTTTTGCTGACAGCCGTATGTATCGGATTGCGCCCGGAGCATGTGTTCATGGTTGGGCTTTACCTCCTCCTCTTCTTCGCTGGCAAGACAACCCGTAAATTAGCTGTTGCCTTATTGCCATTCGCTCTTTTCGGCATTTCATACGACTGGATGCGTGTTTTCCCAAATTACGAGGCTAACTCGATTGACGTGGAAAACCTATATAATCTGGAAAAAAGCTTGTTCGGTATAAATGATAATGGGAATATCCTAATTCCTTGCGAATATTTTGCGATCCATAATTGCCGGATTGCGGACATCCTTGCAGGTATATTTTATCTCTGCTGGGTCCCTGTTCCGATAGCTTTCGGATTGTGGCTCTATCTCAAGGGATACCGTAATTCGTACCTCCATTTCTCGATGGTATTCCTGTTCGTCAACCTGATTGGCTTTGCCGGATACTATCTCCATCCGGCAGCACCACCTTGGTATGCAATCAATTATGGTTTTGAACCGATACTCGACACACCGGGTAATGTTGCCGGTCTCGGCAGGTTCGACACATTGACCGGCCTTTCTATCTTCGATTCCATCTATGGCCGCAACGCAAACGTATTCGCGGCAGTTCCATCATTACATGCCGCATATATGGTTGTGGCGCTATGTTATGCGATTATCAATAAATGCAATAAATTTGTGATTATCCTGTTTGCCATCATCATGGCGGGAATTTGGGGAACAGCAGTTTACACCTCACATCACTATATTATAGATGTGACATTGGGAATCTGTTGCGCTCTTTTAGGAATCCTGCTTTTCGAAAAAGGATTGATGAAGACAGGCTGGTTCAAAAACTTCTTCAACCGATATTATAATTACATTAAATAATGTGCCAATGAAAGAATTTCTTCGTATTGGCACATTGGTATATTATCACATTGGCACATTATTCATTGCATCTTGACCTTTTTTGAAGTAGCATGACATCCTAACTTTGCCACAAATAAAAGTTAGGATGTCATGTATAAACAAACTCTACCATTATTCTTGTGCATATTCTTGTCTGCATGTGATCTGATCGATTACCATCCGTATGACGGCCGGCTCACCATTTCCGAACGCGATATCAACGACCACAACATCCCACTTATCGAGGCAGCAACAAAAGATAAAGACACGATCCGCTTTGTCCTGATGGGCGACACCCAACGTAGCTACGACGAGACGGAAGATTTCGTAAAACATATCAATACAAAAAAAGACAGTATCGATTTCATCATACATGGAGGAGACTATACCGAGTTCGGCATGAAGAAAGAATACGAATGGGCCGTCGATATCCTGTCGAAGCTCGATATCCCGTATGTCGGATTGATCGGTAATCATGACGTAATCGGCAATGGTGACCAGGTTTTCAACAAATTGTTCGGAGAAGAAAACTTTTCCTTTATCGTCCGGGACGTCAAATTCGTTTGTCTCAATACCAATGCGATCGAATACGACTACTCCCACCCTGTCCCTGATTTCGGTTTCCTAAAAGAAGAGCTGCAAGACAGTACCCGGCATTACAGCCGCACGATCGTTGCCATGCATGCACGTCCCGGAAGCGAACAGTTCGATAATAATGTAAAAGACGTATTTCAGCTATATATCCGTGAATTTCCCTCTTTGCTGTTTTGCCTGAACGCACATAACCATCAGTTACAGGTGGAAGACCTTTTTGACGATGGGCTCATCTACTACGGCTGTAGCAATATAGCCAAACGTAACTACCTATTATTTACCCTAACCCCAGACGGCTACACGTATGAAATTATCAATTTTTAAATGGATGCTCTTATTTCTTTTCCTGGCCGGCACTTTACAAGCACAGGAGGAAATCGAGGATAATGTGCGATATAAAAAACGTGTAGAAAAATATATATCCAGATGGGAAAAACTCATTCCCCACTATACCAAGCTACAGTTCGCCGGATCAATGGGTATGCTTTCCCTCGGAACAGGTTGGAATTATTATCGTAATCACTGGGAAACAGATGTATATTTGGGGATAGTTCCCCGCAACTCGGACCGCCATGCTATGGCAACTCTTACACTCAAACAGAATTATTACCCTTGGAACATCCATATCGCCGACAAGTTATCTTTCGAACCTCTTGCCTGCGGTGTCTATATCAATACTCTTTTAGATCGCGACTTCTGGGGTAAGCAGCCGGACAAATATCCACAAGGTTACTACTGGTTCTCCACCCGCATCCGTACCCATGTTTTTATTGGAGAGCGATTCACATTGAAACTAAACACAAAAAAGAGTTGGCATAAATCCATTTCTTTCTTCTACGAACTCAGTACCTGTGACCTATATCTGATAAACAAGATCGGGAACGGTTATCTGAAACCCAAAGACTATCTGAGCCTCTCGTTCGGCCTCAAACAACAAATCCTGTAAAGCAAAAAAACGGGAGGTGTCATTACGACAGCCTCCCGTTCCCCATAAACTACATAAAACACTTAAAAGAACAAACTTCCATTAGAAGGCAAGACCTAATCGGATGCCCCAGTTATTCAATCCATCGATCGAATAACTCAGGACTTCTCCTTTATTGGTTGCATAATTATAGTAGGCAGCGACATGCAGACCGATCTGTTTCTGAGGTGTAAAATACATAGTCATACCGATTTCGGGAGATACATAGAAACCCCAATTACGGTCGTATACTTTCATTACATTCATATAAGTCGACATTTCACTATAGCTTGCACCCAACTGCACACCAGCATAAGGCTGGAACTGGCTTTCGGGAGCTACGTTGTAACGGAAAGCTGCACCGAAAGGCAACTGGAAGATAGAATGCTGCTGATCAGAAGTGATGGCCGATGTAGAACTTACCGGCAACGTCTGACGGTCGATATACTTATTGTTGGTATGATAAGAGATAAATGCACCTACCGAGAAATTAGGAATTACATAATAACCGGCTTCCGCATGTGCTCCCCAACCACTTGTCTTGTCTGAGAAATCCTGGCTGAACGGAGAGTTAATCTGCCAGTCAACATTAAAATACATGTTCTTTACAACCTGGGCACCAGCCAGGGAAGGTATCGCTAAACAGGCAACAAGTAAAGCGATTAATTTTATTGATTTATATATCTTTTTCATAAGACTCAAATTTATCTTTTAATTCGCGTTTAATTATTTTTTCAGGTACGGTGACTGTACAAAAGCCTGCTCAATAGCACGAGTAGAAAGTTCGATATTTACCTTGTCGGAACCGGACAGCAAGCCAGTCATGTAAGCAGTCCAGAGAACCGGAAGTTTAGCATCTGCAGATTTTGGCAGCGGAGCTTTCAAATTGACCAGTTCAACCAATAAAGAACCTACGCTATAGCTGTATACAACAGGATACGGATAATACCATCCATTCCATGCGCCAGTCCAATTACCCCAGTAGCCATACCACCAGTTATATCCCGGATACCCCCACCACCAATAAGGATTGTCATGATAGTTTGTAAAGTAATTTACATTTTTCACAAAAGAAACCTGCAAACCCAAATCCGCAGATTCTTTATCCGATGCACGTGTGTAACCACGGCCTTCCATGCCACTAACCAAAGTAGAGACGATATCGTCAGCTTCTGTTGCACTCCAGAATTCCGGTTTTTCACTGCTACCGATAACCATTACACTATCAGGGATGTAGAAAGTTGTAAAGGATTCGAAATTAGCATCCTTGCTGTGATCAGTGAATACTACGAAATCATCGCTTAGTTTTGACATGTCCGGATCCTTCTGGCAAGATGCCAGTAAAAGAACCAATAAGAAAAAAGGAAGAATCTTTTTCATCTCATTCAACGTTTAAAACAGTTTATACTATTATTTATGCACTTATATATAAGTTACTATTTAAACAACATGAACTAAAAAAGGTTTGCATTCTCCCTTTTCAAGAGTGTTAATTAACTTGTCTGAAGATTTTAGAACGGTTATAAAGACTGTTAATGAACACAGCAATCTCGTGTATTATCCAGTGATAAGGCCGTCCATTCTTAGTGGACAGTAGTGCATCGGGGTATATTTTAATCCATCTGTTTCCTGTTCTTCAGAAGTCTTTGAAAAGCCTAAACTTTCATAGAACTTCACAGCGTATGACGATGAATTGACAGTTATCTGCATTTGAAGCTGATCGGCATAGACAGAATCAAATATTTCACCTATTACTTCAATAAGTTTTTGATTTTCAATAAAATTTTGCCCATACTTCAACCAACGATTTGCAAAACTTTTGAATTTATTTCATTTGCTCAGATTCTTTGCCATCCAAAAATTGGTGAGAGAAAGCTGATTTGCTCTCCGTTTTTGTTCTTCCGTTACTATATACCCCCTTTGTTCAAAGAATGGACGGGCTGTTAAACTTACTTCTGATGTAATCCGTATGATTCCTGTTGCAGTTGCATACCGTTCTATTTCATTTAGAAGTATCGTAGCAATACCTTTACCTTGAAAATCTTTATGAACAAACATAGAATGCAAATAACCTTGTTGGGTAATGGATGCAAAGCCGACAACCTGTAACTGTTGATTAGTTGCTACAATGAAAAAATGCGTTCTAATCATTTCTTTTATATGGGAGATATCGTTTCCGCACGATGCCCAATCTTCCACTTCTGCTTTTGAATAATCACGCCTGTTTATATTGAAGACTGTATCTTGAAATAAGTCTTTGAGCTCAAGGACATCAGCAGGTTGGGCAATTCTAATTGTAAAATCTGTATTCATATTCTTAACACTCATATTATCTATGGCAAGGCTTTATATACTTGATAATTGCTGTTTATCAATAGTTATCAAACACTACAATACAAATATATGGATATTTCTCAGATAAACATGTTTTATTACCGGTTTATGTTTAAGTAGATGTGTTTATCGTCAAAAAAAGGGATGCCCGGCTTTCGGACATCCCTTTCTTGATTCTGCTTTCTATTATTTCTTATCGCAAAGTTCCTTGCTGTGCTTCCTGTACCATTTTTGAGTTGGGAAGGATAAGGATTTCTACTCGGCGGTTCAAAGCACGTCCCTCAGGAGTGCTGTTATCGGCAACCGGTTCATGTACTCCCTTGCCTTCATAAGTCATGCGCTTACTGCTCACACCTTGGTCTTCCATCAGATAATCGAATACGCTCTTTGCACGTTTTTCTGACAACGTCTGATTATAATCAACTTTTCCTGTATTATCCGTATGTCCTATGATTTTTATGTCCGTATCCGGATTTGCATTCAAACTGGCAGCCAAGTCACGCAACGCACTCTTGGAAGCGGCACTGACAGTACTTGAATTGGTTGCGAACAAGATACCCGAATCAAACGTAACCTTCAGTGCCTCGCCATTATTAATGGTTTCGACAGTCGTTTCTTCCGGCAGCGTAGCTTCCAATTCCTTCTTTTGTTTGTCCATCTTCTTACCGATCAAAGCACCTGCAGTACCACCCACGGCAGCACCGATTATCGAACCCAATGCAGTATTACCAGCCAAAGCACCGACTCCGGCACCTACTGCCGCACCTCCGCCGACTCCGATAGCCGTACCTTTAGCGGTATTGTTCCATGTTCCACAACTCGTAAAAACGACTGCCATACAAAGCAGTAAAACTGATAACAACTTAAAATTTCTCATCTTCTTATTCTTTTATAAACTATATTGTAACTATACAACAGTCTATTAATCGAACATGTTGATGGAATCGCAATATTCAAGTTCTCCCTGTACAATAAAAGTGATATCTTCAGGTGAGAACTTGCCTACACCATCTTTTTGCGCATTCTTTACAACAAACCCGATCAATTCATCTTCATCAATATCAATTTCAGCATTGTCATCGGAATTTTCATCAAGGAAACCCTTCGACTCATAAAATTCATAAATCAGATCCACAATATAATTAATATCGTCATTACTGAATTTTCCTTTCAATTCCTGGGGAAGATAGTTCTGGATAAATGCTACAGAATCATCTTCATCATAAATTAAATCATCTTTGTCACTCATATCTTTTTAATTTTTGGTTGATAGATGCTACAAACATAAACAAAAATATTCGTTATCCATACAGGTATTCAAAAAAATCAATTCGAATCTTAAACAGGTTCCTAATGCATAGCTTTACGAGGACTAACCCTATGTATTAGCCTCCGTAACGCATAGGGTTAAGTTGAACCACCTTTTACCGCTTCTGCAAGCAATTATCACAACATCCGCATCGTGTTCCTTCCATACCGAAATATTCGGAAATAAACTCCTGACGGCAACCGTGAGTCTCAAGATATTCCGCCACCTTTTCAATTCGCATTTTGAAAGCTGCCAAACGATTTTCATAAGATGCAGTCGTAATGACAAGACGGTCCAAAGGGACGCGGATCATCTTAAAAGTGATCCGGGGTTCTTTTCGGGGAGGGACATAATAGAAGCCGACATTTCGTAGATATCCCAGTACTTTCGCCACCATACGCGCTTCCAGTCCGGTTCTTCTTGCCAGCATATCGACACTGACGAAAACCCCGGTAGAAAAAAGCCCTTCATAATTTCGTAAAACCTCAACAGCGACTTTGGCTGCCGGAGAATCGTCACTCAGGAAACGATCCATCATCCAACGAGGTTGGTCATACCGCAGATAAGGTTGTGAATTAGGATAGGGTTCAAAAGTAAGATAGTTCGACAAAGATAAAATTTCAAGAGAAGAACGTAAACGACCTTTATCGAAATGCCAATCTCTCAAAAATTCCGGTTCGTCGAGATAGACCGACACCCCTTCCCCATCACCTTCCGCGATCTGGAAACGGTTGCACAAAGCTTCATAAACCCGTTTGATATATTCGATTGTCGGGAAAGCATTGGAAGGACGCCTTTTTATATCCGTTATGTCCTGCGGTCCCAACAAAGCGACAGCGTAGGCCCGTTTCCCGTCACGACCAGCACGTCCCGCCTCTTGGTAATAAGCCTCCATCGAGTCAGGAAACTCCGTGTGGATCACCACACGCACGTCCCCTTTATCAATCCCCATTCCGAACGCGTTAGTGGCAACCAGCACACGCGTAAATCCTTTTACCCAATCGGCCTGCCGCTCTGTCTTCAGAACCGGGTCCAGGCCAGCATGGAAATATTCAGCTGAAATGCCCGCCGCCCGTAATTTTCCGGCGTATTCTTCCACTCCTTTGCGGGTACGGCTGTAGATCACCGCGGAGCCGGGTACGGCAGATAAGATATGACAAATTTCCTTTAATTTATTGTCTGTCTTACGAACTACAAACGAAAGATTCTTCCGCTCGAAAGAGGTCTTGAATATCCTATATCCTTTGCGAAAATGGAGCTGCTCGCAGATATCGGCAACCACGGCTGCCGTGGCTGAAGCTGTTACGGCAATTACCTGAACATGCGGTATGGCATCGCGGATATCCGCAATCAAACGGTAATCCCGGCGAAAATCGTTTCCCCATTGAGAGATACAGTGCGCCTCATCCACAACCAGCAAATTCACTTTACGGGACAACGTCTTCAGCTTCTCCTGAAACAGTTCGGAGGAAATACGTTCGGGAGATATATAAAGGAACTTATAATCTCCCAAGATGCAATTATCCAATTGTTGCAAAATCTCCCAATGCGGCATTTCCGAACTGATAAATGCCGACAAAATCCCTCGCTTTTGCAAATTCTTCACCTGGTCCTTCATCAAAGCGACAAGCGGGCTGATCACAAGGCAAATACCCGGATTCGCCAATGCAGGAACCTGGAAAGTAATGGATTTACCCCCTCCCGTCGGCATAAGCGCCAATGTATCATGTCCAGACAGAATGCTATCTATAACATCCGCCTGTCCCGGCCGGAACCCGTCATAGCCCCAGTAGTGTTTCAGAACTTGTAATGGATTGTGCATATTCTAATGTTTTCACAAAGATAGGACATCCGAACCAACAAAAAAAGGCCTGCCCCTTTTGAGAGCAAGCCTTTCACATAATTAATATATCAATCAAACCTTCTTCGGTCAATTCTTGAAGACCAGGCCCATTCCATCACTGTCGATTGTGATCGGGTGATCTTTATTGACCGTTCCACCCAGCAACTCTTTTGAGAGTTCATTCAAGACATACTTTTGGATGACACGTTTCACAGGACGGGCACCAAACTGCGGGTCGAACCCTTTGTCTGAGATAAACGCCAGAGCTGCATCTGTAAAATCCAAGGCAATACCATTCTGAGCCAGCATCTTCTTCACGCCGTCCAACTGAAGGGTCACGATCTTGCGGATCTCTTCTTCATTGAGCGGAGTAAACATAATGATGTCATCGATACGGTTCAGGAACTCCGGACGGATCGTCTTCTTCAGTAATTCCAACACCTGGACCTTCGTTTCGTCGACAACCTTGTCGTGTGTTTCGGGAGTCATCTTCTCGAAGTTTTCACGAATCAAGGACGACCCTATGTTACTGGTCATGATGATGATCGTGTTCTTGAAGTTGACGACACGTCCTTTATTGTCGGTCAAACGTCCGTCATCCAATACCTGCAAAAGGATATTGAAAACATCCGGATGAGCCTTTTCGATCTCATCAAACAGAACGACCGAATAAGGTTTACGGCGGATAGCTTCCGTCAACTGGCCGCCTTCATCATAGCCGACATATCCCGGAGGTGCACCGATCAGACGAGTCGCACTGAACTTCTCCTGATATTCGCTCATATCGATACGCGTCATCATGTTCTCGTCGTCAAACAGATATTCCGCCAACGCTTTGGCCAGCTCTGTCTTACCGACACCTGTCGTTCCGAGGAAAATGAACGAACCGATCGGCCGTTTCGGGTCCTGCAATCCGGCACGGCTACGACGCACAGCATTAGCAATAGCACTGATAGCCTCCTCCTGCCCGATCACACGCGTGTGCAATTCAGATTCCAGATGGAGCAATTTCTCCTTTTCGCTCTGCATCATCTTGCTGACAGGAATTCCTGTCCAACGAGATACCACATCGGCGATATCTTCACTGTCCACTTCCTCCTTGATCATGGCGGAAGCACCTTGCATCGTCTTCAGTTTCTCCTGGACTTCCCTGATCTCTTCCTCCTTTTGTTTGATCTTTCCGTAACGGATTTCAGCTACTTTACCGTAGTCGCCTTCACGTTCGGCCTTATCGGCTTCAAACTTCAGGTTTTCGATATCAATCTTATTCTGCTGAATCTTGTTGATCTGCTCTTTTTCGCTTTGCCACTGAGCCTTCTGTTTCGTTTCTTCGTCCTTCAGGTCAGCAATTTCCTTATTGAGCTGTTCCAGCTTTCCTTTATCATTTTCACGCTTGATCGCTTCACGCTCAATTTCCAGTTGCTTGATACGGCGGGAAACCTCGTCGAGAGATTCCGGCACAGAGTCGATCTGCAAACGCAAACGGGCTGCTGCCTCATCCATCAGGTCGATCGCCTTATCGGGCAAGAACCGGTCAGTGATGTATCGTGTAGACAACTGGACGGCTGCAATGATGGCATCATCTTTGATACGGACCTTATGGTGGTTTTCATATTTTTCCTTCAAACCACGCAGGATGGAAATAGCATCCAATTCGTTCGGTTCGTCCACCATAACAATCTGGAAACGACGTTCGAGCGCCTTATCTTTCTCAAAATACTTCTGATATTCATCCAGCGTCGTCGCACCGATCGAACGCAATTCACCACGAGCCAAAGCAGGTTTCAGGATATTGGCGGCATCCATCGCACCTTCGCCCTTACCGGCACCGACCAATGTATGGATCTCATCGATAAAAAGAATGATTTCCCCATCCGATTTAGTCACTTCACCCACTACAGCTTTCAAACGTTCTTCAAATTCGCCCTTATATTTGGCCCCGGCAACCAAAGCTCCCATATCCAAAGAGAAAATCTGTTTCGATTTCAAATTTTCCGGTACGTCACCCCGGACGATACGATGAGCAAGCCCCTCGGCAATCGCCGTCTTACCAACACCCGGTTCACCAATCAAAATCGGGTTGTTTTTCGTACGACGACTCAGGATCTGAAGTACACGGCGAATTTCGTCGTCACGACCGATCACCGGATCCAACTTGCCGCTACGGGCACGTTCGTTCAGATTGATCGCATATTTCCCCAGTGCATCATATGTGTCTTCGGCCGACTGGCTGGTTACTTTATTCCCTTTCCGCAATTCTTCAATCGCCTGGCGTAATTCATTTTCCGTCATACCGGCATCTTTCAGAATTTGAGAAGCAGTGCTCTTTTCCGTGAACAAGGCCAAAATAATCGGCTCCAAAGACACATACTGGTCTCCCATTTTGGATGAATAGCCGATTGCTTTCTGCAAAACAGTATTTGCTTCACTTGACAGGTAAGGTTCTCCGCCTGATACCTTCGGTAGCGAACTGATCTGCGCATCCAATACACGATTCAGATTCTGGATATTGACACCCAGCTTCTGGAAGATGAAATTGGTCACACTTTCGCCCGTCATAATGACACCTTTCAGCAAATGTACAGCTTCGATCGCCTGCTGCCCATTCTGAGTAGCAAGTTGCACGGCCTGCTGGACAGCTTCCTGTGCTTTAATTGTAAAATTGTTTAAATTCATATAGTTATACTCCTTTCAATTCTATTTTTATTTCTAAATTCCACAGACATTCCCACAAAACAAGTACCAGAAACAAAATATGTCATTTTGTCATATATTTTAAAACTTCGCATTAAAAGAGCCTGTCGAACAGTCTCGTTTCACGCCGTTTTTTACATGTTTTCGGGAAAAGAACAAGGCGGCTGGGAAAAAGGTTTACTTTTACCTTGTCAAGACGGGGCTTTTCTACTTATAGAATTTCAGGAATATAAATCTAAGAAATATCTTCGGCAATAGTGTATCCTAATTCCCGGTCATCATTCTTATCTTGGAAAAAATAGGCATTCCCTTCAGGAGATTCAATATAATAAAGGTTTGTATAAACAAAATCGGGATTGTCCCGTTTCAAGACCCTGGCCACATTATCAGGGACTTTCGTATCTAAACTGATTTCATACCTTGTCTCTTTCCAAAAATAATAATCAGTTTCAACCTCTCCTCTAAAAGAAACAAATTTAAGGGTGTCGTTATGAAGGACAAAATAATCATAATATCCTCCATTATTCTGATATCCTCTAATTTCAGAACCGTCATATTTCTTATAGATAAAGTCAAAATGAGCCTTCGGCAAATCAACAAACCAGGTAGGGTCATTCGGTGTCCATGTATATACAGCCAAGAACATCCCGTCATCATTCAGACAAACGTAATGTGTCATATCTTTAACATTTTTCCACTGATACAGGAAATGTAATGTATAAAGGCTTCTATCCATCCCCTCCCGCTCCGTTTTGTATATATTTTCAAATTGGGCAAAACGATACTTGGAATTTTCAAAAACAGTTTGTGCTTCAAGCGAAAGCTGGTTGAAATCAGCAATCTTCGTGTGAGTCATTTTCCAAATATCATCCACATACCAGATCGAAGCTTCATTTTGGTCTTTATCTATAACATTTATTTGAGAAAAATTCGAATATTCCTGATAATTCAGGATTTCCACAGAAGGATATCTTTTTGAGAGATCAGCCTTAATCATCTCCGGGATTTCATCTTCAATCAGTTGCTCTTCCTTATCACACGCAGTAATGCATATAGATAACAGGCATGCCATGATATAGTAAAAAAAGGGAACTCGTTTCATATTCAAATGTATAAATAGGTTTTCATCAATAAAGAATATCGCAAATGTACAAATGTACAAAAAAAGAAATCCTACAATCATATTTTTTGATAAAATTCTTCAACTACTTCGACAAAAGCCTCTGGCAACCGTCTCAACACTTCGATTTTCCAATCTTCGGACATTCCATAAAAGGCTTCTGCTATTCCTCCCGTAATGCAGGCCAACGTGTCTGAATCGCCACCGAGAGAAATGGCCAAACGGATTGCAGTTTCAAAATCCGTACTTTCCAAAAAAGCGACAATCGCCTCCGGGACAGTTCCCTGACAACTTGGGTTAAAGCGATAGTCCGGCCGGATCTCGTCACAGGTAAAATTCAAATCATATAAAAAAGTCGTTTCAATGTATTCCCGGATAGCTTGCTTGCTTTTTCCTGTACGAGCCAGATAGATGGCAGCAGCCACAGCTTGAGCCCCTTTGATCCCTTCCGGATGGTTATGGGAAACAGCAGCCGTTTCTTCAGCCACTTGCAATGTTTTTTCCAATGAACCAAAAGCCCACCCAACTGCGCTAACCCGCATAGCCGGACCATTTCCCCAACTGTTATAAGGCTGTGGATTCGTTTCACAAAGCCATTGCCCGAAACGTGCTCCATAGCCTCCCATCGGACACGGAAACTCCCTGCCATAACGATGCATAACTTGCACGAGATTACCTCCATACAATAGCCAGTCAGTCACGGCGACCGTCATAATCGTGTCGTCCGTATAATTGCTTTTCCTGGTAAAGAACGGAAAAACCGTTGTCTTTATATTATCAAACTCATATACGGAACCGATAATATCTCCGGCTATTGCTCCTATCATATTACTCTCATTTTTATTCGGACATAAAAATACAAAACAACCTCCTATATCCCAAACAGAAAGTGAAGTGACTTTCCGGCCTGAAACCTTCCGGCGGCATTGCCCGCATAAATCTCTCCACCCGTGAGCGTCAACTTCTTCACCGGAGCTCCGGTTTTAAAATCCAAGTCTTTGAAATTGATCCAAAAAATATCGGGGCTAAGCGTTGACTCGAAATAATACACTTTATTTTTTTGATCCGCTACCGTACGCCAGCGAGTCGAAGCAATATTGGGCTGTTCAGGGATAGAGATTCCCAAAGGAACCGAAACATTGCGCATCACACTAAAAACTCCGGCAACAGCCTGCCTGAAATTATCGGTTTGCGGTAATGCCTGGATATAAAACGATGCACGGACAAAGCGATCAGAAGCACGGTTTGTCCCGGGTAGCATAACCAGACCGCCAATCTCTTTCCAGTAATCATTCAAAGTCAACTGTTTGTCATAGGTAGGGGAATTTGTCATTATCTGGCATTCTCGTCCCTCATGAATAATCAGATTGCCGTTGATATATTCAAAGATGGCACTATTCCCGGTCGCATCCGAAATCGAGAGGTGCAAAGTCGATTTTGCTCCGTTAGGTAAATCAGGGTCATCGATACGGAAAGTTTCCAGGCTCAATTCATTCACAGCTTCGTCCACCGTCGCAAAATTATCCAAGACATATTGTGTCCAGATGCTCAATCCCATCACCGGACGGCTATCATTCGGACGATGATAAGAGGATTCGGTCAGGAAAAGCAAGTTCGCCACCAGGCCTTTTTCATTCATACCGTCACAAACTCCGATATCATATCCGGCAGTCACGACACTCCCATATTTGGAAGTCCACGTCACCGTATTGTCCGTAATCCCTCCCCGTTTCTCCATTCCCCGAGGGAAAAGGTAAATATTCGATTGCGGATCCTCTTTCCAATCCATCGTCCGCCCTGTCACGATCATATCATCCGGTCCCAGATAGACCGCACGCGTACAGGCTTTGTTTTGCTCTGCAAAAAACATCATGCCTAAAGCTACCACTGAAAAGACGGCTAACTTATTTCTTTTTGCCATAACTATAATTTTAAATATGTCCAAACTATATTTATAACAGGGATATGAGAATGATAGTTCCAGTTGTTCAGAACAACTTGTAACAGAATAAAATCAACAATACCCCCTTTTTGCACCATTTTCCTATTTCATCGAAAATTCCGATCCATACTGTTCTTACGTTTTGGCAAGATTAGGATGCCCTATTAATTCAATTTAGATGGGAAAGAGGTGTCATTTTGATAACTGTGCCGAAAGTTCCCTCCTCGGGAAAAAGGAGAAATGATATTTTGGTGAGGTTACCTCACCGAAAATATGTCAATAGAAGAAAATACATTACATTTGTCTTATCATTAAAATAAGTATTAGGAGATGAAAATTATAACATACAATGTAAACGGCCTGCGTGCCGCCGTAGGAAAAGGATTGCCCGAATGGCTGGCACAAGAACAACCTGACGTACTTTGCCTACAGGAAACCAAGTTGCAACCGGACCAATATCCGGCAGAAGCATTTGAAGCGCTCGGCTACAAAGCATGGCTTTTCAGTGCACAGAAAAAAGGCTATAGCGGAGTCGCAATCCTGAGCCGCCGAGAACCGGACCATGTGGAATATGGGATGGGGATCGAAAAGTACGATAACGAGGGGCGTTTCATCCGGGCCGATTTCGGGGATCTGTCGGTGATCAGCGTTTACCACCCTTCGGGTACGAGCGGCGATGAGCGTCAGGCATTCAAGATGGAATGGTTGGAAGATTTCCAGAACTATGTAGTGGAACTACAAAAATCGCGTCCGAAACTGATCTTATGCGGGGACTACAATATCTGCCACGAACCGATTGATATTCATGACCCGGTACGCAATGCGACGAACAGCGGCTTCCTTCCGGAAGAGAGGGAATGGATGACTCGTTTCCTAGATGCCGGCTATATCGACACGTTCCGCCTCCTCAACCCGGACAAACAGGAATATACTTGGTGGAGTTATCGTTTCAGTGCCCGTGCCAAAAACAAGGGCTGGCGTATTGACTATTGCATGGTCAGCGAACCGATGAAAGCACAAGTGGAAAAAGCGTATATTTTAAATGAGGCTGTTCATTCGGATCATTGCCCGGCAGTGATCGAGGTGTCGTAAATCAAATTCCGCACTGCCTCTTGATAATCTGCCAACCGGGAACTTTTCAATATTTTTTTCCGGAGCCGTTTCTCTGCATCCGGCAACAGGTAATCCCAAAGGGTCTTCATCTTGTCGAGTACCTGGTGTTCGCCTCCCTCCAGACGGAAAGAATAGCCCGCTAACAGTAAGGTATGGAAAGCAGACAACTTCTCAATCTTCTCCTGAGCGGTAAGCGGGGTATCGGATATATATTCCGTTGCCAGCCAAGGAGAAGACAGCAGACCACGTCCGATCATGATACCTTTCAAACGGGGAAAACGTCTGGTTAACGAACGAATATCCGGCAAAGTCCGGATATCTCCATTATAGAAAAGCGGAAGCGTGCATGAATCATAAAATCGGGAAAAGGCACTCAGGTCAGTCTTTCCTTTATATTGCTGCGTACCGATCCTGGGATGCAATGTGAGATGTGTGAGGGGCAATCCGTTCAAAAAAGGAAGAAGCGCTTGCGCCTCCTCAGGAGAATCCCAACCTAACCGCAGTTTGACCGAGAATTGTATCTCCGGGAATTCAAAAATCGTTTCCAACAACACTTTTACCTCATCCGGATAAGGCAGGATACCCGCTCCCCGATGTTGTCGTACCTGCATCGGGAAAGGACAACCCAAATTAATATCAGCACGTCGGTACCCCGATTCACGAAACAAACCGGCAATCCGGCGGAACTCTTCGGGCGAAGCTGCGATCATCTGGGGAACAAGTGAGGCAGATGCGTTTGCTTCCGGTGCAAGATCCCGCAATTCCTTATTACGAAAGCCATCCTTTTCGAGACGGACGAACGGAGTGTAATAGGTATCGACTCCCCCGAATACTCGTGCATGCGCTTCCCTGTAGACCAAGTCGGTATATCCCTGCAAAGGAGCGAGATGAATAGCATATGGGACCATCATTCCGGAAACATTTCAATGAAAAGTGAATGAAGACATGCTTTGGCCGCTTCGAAATCCTGTTCCGCCCCCAACTCTTTTTCAAGCGAGGTGACTCCCTTATCTTTAAAGCCACAAGGATTGATCAGGGAGAAGTAATCCAAGTTCGTATTTATATTCAAGGCAAAGCCGTGCATGGTGACGAAACGGCTACTTTTCACACCGATCGCACAAATCTTACGGGCTTTACCCGGCACATCAGGATCGATCCACACACCTGTAGCTCCCGCGAGCCGTTCCCCTTTAATGCCATAGATAGCTAAAAAGCGGATAATGGTTTCTTCCAGCCTGTCGATATATTGCTTGAGTCCCAACTTCCAGGTATCGAGATCGAAGACCGGATATCCGGTGATTTGTCCGGGACCGTGATACGTGATATCCCCTCCCCGGTTGATATGGTAGAAAGAGACACCCCGCTGCACAAGCAGTTCTTCTGGGATCAGTAGGTTGGTGTCCTTACCACTTTTTCCAATAGTCAGTACCGGCTGATGTTCGCAGAAGAACAACCGGTTTTCCCCGGTCCTGCCTTGCGCTTTCGCTTCCAACAAGGCGTTGAAAGCAGCCGTCTGGCGTTCCAGTGCCTTCTCATATTCGATACGTCCGAGATCGTGATATATAAAATGACTCATATGATTATCGTTCTTATGTAAATATTCTTTTCGAGCAGATATACCGTCGTATCGGATTCCGCCCGGAGCTTCTTACGTTTACGCACTTTCCTGCTACCGGATTCAGGGTCGGAGTCACCACTGTCATACCCCATTTTGATCTTAAGCAGTTTCCCCATCAGCGACATGATCTTCGTCTGCCGTTTCAGCATATAAGGAGAAGGCTTTGCAGAATTGAACTTGCGGGGATTCGGCAAGGTCGCAGCGATCAAAGCCGCTTCCGCCTTTGTCAGTTTATAGGCCGGCTTTTTGAAATGAGCCTGTGCGACTGCTTCAGCACCATAAATACCGTCTCCCATTTCGATCGAGTTCAGATAAACTTCCATGATACGTTCTTTCCCCCAAATCCATTCGATCAGGACGGTGAAATAAGCCTCGATGCCTTTGCGCAAATAAGTCCTTCCGGGCCAGAGAAACACGTTCTTGGCAGTCTGTTGCGAGATAGTGCTCGCACCTCGTACACGTTTGCCTTTTTCGGCATCGGCACGGGCTTTCTGAATCTGTATCATATCGAAACCGTCATGGTCGAGAAAAAGATTGTCTTCCGAAGCCACGACCGCCTGTGCCAATGGCTGGGCAATTTGCTTCAAAGGCATCCATTTGTGTTCTAGTTTGATGGGCTTGCTATCCCGAACCTGTTCGTAGACGCGGATGAACATCAGCGGAGTGTAATAAACAGGTATGAACTTATATGCCACCACAGCCAACAAACTAGAAACAAACAGGAACAGCAACAAGTTCCGGCTTCCTATCAGTATTTTTTTCAGTATGCGCATCGATTCTTGTCTTTTCGAACGGCAAACTTACGGATTTATTTCCAATATTGTTCCATCTGCTCTAGTGTCCTACCCTTTGTTTCGGGAACGAATTTCCAGATAAATAGGGCAGCCAGAACTCCCATGACACCATAAACCCAGTAGGCCATGCCATGATTGAACGTATCGGTCAGATACTGGTTCTTATCGAGCATCGGGAAAGTCCAGGAGACAAGGAAATTGGCAATCCACTGCCCGGCAACGGCAATACTCATAACAGTCGAACGGATCGTATTCGGGAAAATCTCTGCCAGCAATACCCAACAGACCGGCCCCCACGACATCGCGAAACCAGCCGTGTACACCAACATGCAAACCAACGAGCCGATACCGACGGAGTGCGTATAGAAAGTCGTCCCCAAGATCATCATCGAAACGGCCATGACCAATGCCCCGATAATCATAAGCGGACGGCGTCCGAACCGGTCGACCGTAAAGATAGCCAGTACGGTAAAAGAGAGGTTCACAGCTCCTACCACGATCTGCTGCAACAAAGCGGCATCGGTGGCGGCCCCCATTGTCTTAAATATCTCCGGCGCATAATACAACACGACATTGATCCCGACAAACTGCTGGAAACCGGACAGAAGGACACCGACAAATATGATCAGTATACCGAACGAACGCACCGGAAAGATCAAAGACACAAAAAAACTACCGATCAAAGCGATCTCCAAAGCACTCGTATTACCAGCCAATTCCAACGCTCCGTACAAAAGCAGAAACA